>Ga0247781_1000632_pt1 | contig 11017 bp, 9 predicted proteins | sample UWRJL184509B5_FD_179922 | JGI IMG/M metagenome (GOLD analysis project Ga0247781, IMG submission 179922) | Plant litter microbial communities from Arlington Agricultural Research Station in Wisconsin, United States - UWRJ-L184-509B-5 | ecosystem: Environmental > Terrestrial > Plant litter >...
CTAACCGAAACGCCATATGAAATCCTTGACCATCCATGAACCATTAAGCTCGTAGAAAAAACATACCAAAACAATAGTAAGAAAAGAAGTTGAGGTAAAGACAGTCCCACCACCCACCCGCCCGCCCGACATCAATGCTTTAACGAGTGTAGCATGTTGTCAGGCGGGTGTTGAAAATAACAATGTAAAGATGAAGAAAACAAAATAAAACAAAACCCGAATCCAAGCCGCCCTGTCTCGCCTTATCGCCGTCGCTATGCTTGTACAACATCGGGGATAATCAGACGATCGTCATCACCAGGAAGAACAAAAAGAGCCGCTCTACCAGGAGAAGCAACGAGAGATGAGCCGGGTGGTATATAATCACCGGGATCATCGCAATTGATGCCCATTGAAACAGCATACACAACAGCTGACGGCGGACCGTTCCCCTTCTGCTTCTCGTCCCACTCTCTGTCGATGTGGTGTTTTCGGCGGGGGTGGTCGAACTGGGCTTGGGAGGAGTGGAGCCTACTGGCTTCTCCTTTGTCGGTGTGGGGTGGATGGGGTTATTCTCGTAAGGGGGTTGCTGGCATCTAGGCTGGGATTCGGCGTAGTGAATGAGATTTGTGCCCGAGGTCGTCTCGCTCGTTTCTTGAGCAGGGGCTGCTGGTGTCGCGGAGGTGCTGGCTTCTTGAGCAGGGGGCTCTGACGCTGCCGAGGTGTTCGGGACCTCGAGGGTCTTTTGGGTTTGAGCCCGAGCTTCGTCGATGGAAGCTCGAAGTTGTCTGAGGCGAAGATCACGAAGCTTTTGCCAGTCTGACTGGGCTTGTTGTTCCTTGTTTTGTGCCGCAAGTTCCTCCGCCTGGCTCTCCAGCTTCTGCACGCGAGTAGCTAGTTTGGTGACCACGTCTTGTAGATTCTGTAGATTGGTGCGCGATTGCATGGCTTGACTTGCTTGATCCAGTGTTTGGCTTCTCGAATTGAAGTTTGCATAGAGATTTCCTCGGAAGTCCTCGTAACTGGGTGGCCCGTCGTCTCTGCGATTCATTGGAGGATCTCGGGGACTCTCTTCGTATCTGCCTCCGCTTGGACCACCCCGGGTAGTATCCCGAACCTCGAACGGCCATGTCGTAGCAGGAACCATCGGCGGTTGAGGGACGATCGGCTGAGAAGGAGTCCGCTGTCCCAGAGGGGGGCCTGGCGCGAAGTGATGCCGCGCCCTCGGGCAAGAGGCGGTGCGCGTATTGGGCAAGTTGGCAGACGACGGTTGGGTATCATTCGTGCTGGACACTGGGACTCTTGGCGGTGGCTGCATCTTGCCTTTTCCCTTGCGATCAACCACCTCTGTCTTTGGCTCTGACATTTCTTCTCTCGGGAACTCCGATCGCCGGCCCAAGTGGAAGGAGGACATGGGTGATTCGAACACAGGGGCCCAGGGATCTGAGTTCCAGTCGAAGGCAAAGTCCCAGCGGTCTGGGTTCGATTTCTCGTGAGCATTTGTGACAGTCACCGCCTCCTCCTTGACCACATTTGCGAATGCGCCAGCACGGGATGATTCGCCTGGGTTGGAGAAGGAACTGGTTCGAGGAACACAGTATTTGGCCATTCCAGGGTAAGAAAGACCTGGGCCGTCAGACTCGTCGTCATCATCATCGTCATCATCCTCGGGCTCGTCTGGCTGGCTGGCCGGCGGATAATACGTTCGGGGTCTCACGTAGGGGGCAAGTCGTGGATCAGAAAGAGAAATGATGGGGGTGGTTTCGGACTCGTCATCCTCGACACTCTCAGATTCACCGTTGGTAACTTCATCATTGCTGTCAGACTCGGACTCGGACTCAGATTCAGACTCGCTCTCGAGTGGCATGTTGAAGCATCCCCGCTGGTAATAAGGTGCCGGGATGTTGACGTTCTCCCATTGGGTAGAGTCGGAGCTGGAAGAATCTGTCCGGGATGAACTTGGACCTGCTGGGGCAGCCATGATGGAATATGCCTCCATTTTGGTTCGCGGGGGTTGTCTAGATAATCGTGGATGGGTGGCCGGTGATGTTCGTATTCTTGACTGATGTATGTTAAGCGCGTCACAGTGGACAATGTGGGAATTGGTCGAGTGAGTATACGCTTGTCGGGTTGGTGTGGGGTGAAGAAAAAAGGGAAGAGAAGAAAGCAGGAAACGTGGGCGGTCGTCGGTTATATAGTACCTGGTATTCCTTTCTCCGATGTGCCCAGCCAGTTGTGGGGGAGCCTGGAAACCTAAATGCGAAGTTTAAGTTTAGGATGGGATGGGTCAGGATGGGATGGGTCAGGGCGGGATGGTTCAGGATGGGAGGGCGGTATTAAAGTCATCGTTTATCGGATCAAACGGAGACAACAATGCCCCTTAAAGTCAACACCTAATGCACGGCTCTGACATCTGCTCACCAACAAATGCATTTATTTGCGTCGTAATCAGCGTAAAGATAATCCGCAAGCCGTTTGCAAGCCGATACTTCATCGTCCTGAACGTTCCTGGGGTGGAACTCTGCACCGCCAGGGGAAGTCAAAGTATAGTTCAAGCCACCACAACGAACATGAAAGTGACAAAGGCAGGACACCGGCCAAGCACGTACTCGTAACCTCGGGCAAGTCTGGACTTTAATGCGAGCATGATGGTTATTGAACGGTGTCTAAATCCAAATTCTCCACAACGGTAATCTCCTGCCGGCTGTCGAGTCCGCCACTTCGTCACGTACAGTACCCTGGAAGGAAAATATGCTCAGATCTGAGGCCATGTCAGCTGTTGGCCCGTGACAACAAGACGTTGGCTTGCCTTGTAAAGAACTCAGTCCATCTCGGACCAGAACTCAATTCCCTCTCATGTCAGAACCCAATCCGTAAACAAACCACAATCACCATTCTCCACGAGCACCCGAACAAGGTTGAAAACGCCATAAAGTGAATTTCTTCTCCAAACAGTAAAGGACCAGATCTCGGGGTATAATGATAGGTACCTAGATACTACGACCACTCCAATGGCCAAACTCTGACCATTCAAGTTCACATTCGCTCGCCTCTTCCGCCCCAAACCCTGCTTCAGCCAACTTCCTTTCCCCTTTTCACACTGTACATCTGGATTCTCATCTCCACTACCCCCACCCAGAAAACGTTCCCTCGGCTGTCCTACCCGAGATTGAACTCGCTGGAAGCATTCATCATGCTCTTCATCTTCTCCTGCATCCTCTTCCTAGCAGCGGCCTCATCCACAGCACCTCCACCATCTCCATCATCATCACCACCCTTGCGAGCACCACCACCAGAGCCAGTTCTGGCCCCACCAGCGTGCTGCTTGTGAACCTTCCTCGCGACAACACCGCCTCCAATACCGCCAGGTGCCTCACGTAGACCAAAAGCCTTGGCCATGTGTCCAAGATGCAACTGCGTCATGTCAAAGTAGATGCGCTCTTCGCGCACATGGGTGGCATAGGCACGCATGTGGGAGCGGAATGCCTGTCTACCAGAGACCAACAACGGATCGTCGGGCGGTTTGTTGCTGTCCTTGCCTCTGCCGCCCTTCCCTCCCTTGCCCCATCCTTTCTTTTGTGGTGCCTCGTCGGCGTTTGCACCTGACAATGGCGCAAAAAGTAGACGTTGCTCGATGTGTAGTTGGAGTGCCTCGGCGCGGGAAGCAAATGAATTCTTTTCGGATTCTAGAACAGAGGGCTCGGATGATGACGAAGGCGCAATGATGGGCGACGCAAAGCCCTTTTGAAGAATTGACTCGTACGACTGGGTTAGGGGTGAGCCGCTCAGAATAGACTTGTAGCCTTCTTCGGAACCGGGAAGAAGAAAGAGGACGGCTTTTCCGGGACGACCAGCTCTGGCTGTTCGACCAATACGATGCACGTGGTCTTCTATCTGAAATGCCGGATCGTACTCTATCACGAGCTCAACAGCTGGTACGTCGAGTCCACGAGACGAGATATCTGTGGTGATGAGAACTGCAGGCTCCTTGCAGTCGGTGAACGAGTTGAGTGTAGCTGTACGGACTGGTTGTGCTAGCGAGCCGTGCAGTTTGTGGAGTATGACCTTGGGATTTGCTGGTGATGTGATGTAAGATGCGGCCCCTACTGTTGTTAGGGTGTGGATGCTCGGTTTGGGAGCTCCTTCTTCTGGCCTTTCGGGGAGGGCTGTGGATTTTAGCAGTTCGAAATGGAAGTCGACTGAATCGGCGCACGAGATGAAAATGATTGCCTTCATGACCGAGCCTTTCCTGGCAAAGGTTGACTTTAGAAGCGCAATCAAGGTCACCAAGCGTAGCTTTGCCGGTGTGACAAGAACCGACTGCTTCAGCTGAGAGGGTGCCGAGAACGCGGCTTCGGTGCTGCCGTTAGCCGTGTCGTTTTCCATGTCGGATTTGGAAGCCGTAATATGGACAGCATCCTCCAAACTGATTTCACCAAGTTTCTGGACGTTCATCTTCATTGTCGCCGAGCAAAGAACCGTAACCCTCCTCGACGGCAAGACTCCCTCAAGCACCACACCATCGCTGTTCTCCTTTAGAAGCTTGTCGGCTCTGATCTTGGCGACAATGGCCTTGATATCGTCTTCGAAACCCATTTCCATCATGCGATCACCTTCATCGAAGACCAACCAGCGAACAGTTCCGACATTGAGTACCTCGGTATTGTCCAGATGATCCGTCAACCGACCAGGTGTCGCGATCAAAATGTTGACGCCCTTCCTGAGACGTGCCTTTTCCGAGTGTTTGCTCTCGCCACCGATAACCGTTGTGCATACCAACCATGGAACACATCGCAACACTTTCTCCAGCACAACCGCGATCTGCTTGCACAGTTCACGCGTCGGCGCCAGAATCATGGCAAAGAGGCCTGAATTCCTGTGAACCTTCTGTGCTTTTGGCGTGCCGTCCTCGTTCAAACTCAGCGCCATGATTCTGTGCACAATGGGGAGCAGGTACGCCAGCGTCTTGCCGGAACCCGTCTCGGCTTGTAAAAAGGCATCGCTATCCTCCTTGATTAGGTGTGGTATTGTGTTTTTCTGGATCGCCGTGGGAGCCTTCATCTCCAACTTGGTCGCCAAATGTTGAGCAACTCTCCGAGAGAGTCCGAGCGCAAGGAAGTTTCCTGCCTCTTCCGTGAGCGGCGCATTGGACGGCTTCGCGGGCTCGACTTCTTCGGCGGGTGCCTCGTTAAAGTCGGTAAGGGCAGTTGGGTTCGAAGTAAAGAGACTCGACGATATTTGGCCCGTCTTCATGGCACGGCTGGGGACCCAGTCGGCTTGGGGAACAGGAGCCGATGTTCTGGAGACCTTGGAGTCTCTTCCGTAGGCTCCATCTTCTGTCCTCAGTCTCTTATTCGGTCGGTTCGGGTCGTCGCTCGGTGTCGAGGAACCTTGGCCCCTTTTGGCGCTGTTTTGTGCCCGAACTCGGTCCCTCCAGGCGCCGCCCTTGAATTTGACTTGGCTTTTCAGGGGAGCATCGCCGAGCTCAAAATTGAGCAGCATGCCATCGTCAGCCATGATTGTCGAGATTTACACCGGTCGTGATGGTGTTGGTGTCTTTTCTTTTGGCAGAAAAAAAAAGTTGGCTCGGCGCAAAACACCCCGCGAAAAGGATCAAGTTGCAGGGGTAGGGATCAATTCAAGTGGGGCGGGCAACAAGATTGGCCAACGATGGAGAAGGTGTGGGGCCGCTTGCCAGGATTGAGCTGTCACCGCCTTCCAGAATCCAGGCCTGAAGAATTGGACCGCTGAAGGAACTTCACTGAACTTGGCCATTCTGGGCAGTGAACCAACACCGGACGCTCACATTTTGACTTCTGCCAACACTTGAAGCGAGTGAAAGGAAACCAAATCGAGTGTAAACTGAATTTGGCATTTTTACTCTATTATACTACAATACACTCAATCCATGTCTTTATCTTACAAGTAATTACTGCTCATCCGGCAGTTCAACTATGAGCGCCAGTGCCATACCTATTCCTCTCGTCCGTCTCATCAACCTCAGTCTCACCAGACAACCCCGTCCTGCACTCAATATCCTCATCCGCAACGTCCCCATTATAAGTATACTGATTATGCTGCCCTTCTTCCTGTCCGCCTCGTGTGTTCGGCCTCGAATCCACCGCCTCCGTGACAACAATCTGGGGATTTGGCGGTCTCACAATATTGTCCATCGCAATTCCATGACCTTCGCCGTGACCACGACCATACGTCTCCCCGCCATGTCCCCCAGCTGGCACCAGTGCACTGATATGTCGATGTCCCAAAGGATCAGTCGTCTCTGCCGATGCCAGGTTCTGCGCAAAGGGCGATCGTTTCCTCAGATAGGGGCCCTTCGTGTAGATGATATACACAGCGCTCACTAGAACAACAGAGATAGAAGCCAGGATAGTACCAGCGTATTCCAACGGTCGACTACCAATATTCATATAGAATGGTGTCGCCGGGACGGTCAATACACCAGCCAGAAAGTCACGAGCCCAGCCGTTGCCCCCCGTGGCCGAGGCTGAGTACGGACCATATGCGCAGATCATATACTGTCAGTGTCAGGTGCTTGTTAGCCTTGCAAACATGAGTGAAATGAACTCTCACTTACGTCGATCGTAGCCATGTAGATGGCGTAATTCGCAATGCCAACAAATACAGACCCAATCATGGTACCCATCCAATGAACCGGGGGTCCCATGGAAGTCCAAGCAAAGATGAACAGCCCAATCGGCAAGCATGGCGCTGTGTAAAGAAGCCACCAGAGGCGGGACTCGTACTGTGCATGCTCGTCATTGGGATTGCGCTCCCGCTGCTTTCGGTTCCTCGTAAATGTCGGAATGAACGACAGCCACGCAATCACATACCCGATTCCTATCGGGATGAAGGCCAAGCCAACCTGAACCGTCGAGAACCCCCATTGCCTGTAGACCAAGGCAAAGGACTGGACCTGCATAAAGATCAAAGCATCTGAGAACCCAGACAGAAGTGACAAAACAAGCACGATGGGCTCCGTAACAAACATGTGAAACGGCCTCATCCAAGTCCACATAACCTCCTTGAACGTAAGCCTCTCCCTGAGCGGCTTCAACTCATTCGGACCATAAACATTCGACCCCGGTCCGCCTTTGGTCCTCCTCTTCTTCGCAATCCGATCCAGCAATATCGTCGACCTCGTCTCAGGCACAAACACCAAATGAAGCAGCTGAACGAACCCGCCAAAGATAAGCTGAATCCAAATCGTCCACCTCCAGCTCAGATACGTCTCCACGAACCCACCAATAATCGGCCCCAGTATCGAGCCACCCACCGACGAAAACACAATGTAAGCAACAGCATTCTGCTGCTCGTCCGCCTCAAACATATCCGCAATCATTCCGAGCGTGACACTCCCTCCAGCAGAAGACAACCCGCCCAGCGTCCGCCCCACAATCAACGATCCAAAGTTTGGCGCCAGTGCCACAAGTATGCTCCAGATATTCACCAACCCCAACGACAGTTGCAAAATCGGCTTCCGTCCCAGTTCCTCAGACCACGGCGCCCACAACTCACATCCAAAGGCGTAAGCCACAAGAAATGCTGCTGCCCCTGCACGAGCCGCCTGCATGCTGACGCCGAACTCGTTGGAGATCCCGGCCAGGCCATTGGAGTACAGCGTCGTGTTGAAGTTCATAGATGTCTGCACGAGGAAGACGACTGTAAGGATGGTCCATTTCTTGAAGGTGGAGAAGGAGAAGCCCAGTTCGGACCAGGCGTCTTCTTCGCGGAGCTCGATTTTGGAGTTGGGTGGGGATGATCCGGGTCCCGAGAAGGGTGGGTTTGGGATTGGGCTGTTGTTGTTATTATCGTCGTCTTCTTTCTCGACGATCGCGGAGTCGGTGCCCTGGACCGGCGTTGGCCCTGTTCCTGGGGTCCTGGAAGGTGTCATTGCTACGCATCGGGACAGTGGCTGGGTACCTTGGGCCGAGTTCGAGGGCGAGAGCTGTTCGGTGTGTGCTGCGCTTATTCCCGAACCTCGTCGGCCAGCTTGATCGGGATCCTGTGGGTTGTGCTTTTCTGCCGATAACTCGGAGGGGTTTGGCGAGTTGGTTGCCATCGGTTTCGGCGGGAGTACCGTGAGGCCGCCGCTTGGATCTGCGGTGCCCTGCATGATCGATGTTCAGGGGTAAAATAAACGGGCCGTTATTAACACTGCTGCGTACTAAAACCAAACAGTAACGAAGATGGAAAAATACCGAGAAATGTCATCCAAGGCAGATGATTTCGGAGGAAGAAGAGAGATGAGGGATCCCCACGCTATGACGACACTGCCATTGACATGGGAAAAGCTTCGACCTCCCCATCGTCCGTGGTTTCCCTCCCCGTGGGGGATGGCCAGGTCCACACGAGCACGGCCGGCGGTAGGACCTTCCAGTGATCAGGAGAGAAATCCGCCTCGACTCGTGGTTGACGAGTAAGCTTTCCAGCTGTCACAGCCGACACGATTTGGAAAGTGAGAATGGGCTGCTAGTCAGGTACCAGCTGCCTCTAGTCGCAGCCCTAAAGACGCTGAACGGCTTGCCGGTGTGTCGGGGAAGGTGTTATCCAAGGATGATTCAAAGTTTAAGTTGTCAACGAAGTGGAGCATGAAGGTTGTTTCCCCCTTTTTCCATTCCTTGCTCCTTCCTCCTGGGTGACATTATTTGAACATCGTAGTTCACTTATTAATCCATCATTTACACCCATGTCCTCAACTCCGTCATATCGTACAGTTCGACCTCACCCATCTCCATTCAAGCAGTAACAACACTATTCTCCCTGCCATCATGTTCATTACCGTCAGCACCATTATTTCCTGGCTTGATCTCCCCGCCTTCCGAAATTAGACTCTTGCTCTCTGCATTGCGCGTGGACGAACCCCAGTCTGCAGTGAAGACTCGTCCTGCTTCGAAACAGGTAAGGATGCTGAGCAATTACCAAGGCACGTGATTGTAAGCAACTTCATCCTGCAAGTAAACTCAAAGTCGAAATGGACGGCTGGACTTACAAGAGAAAAATTCCAAACACACCGCATGCATACGACAAGCCTTGAATCGCCTTGAACGTCTCCTTCATGACAATGTCGCCCGCCGTCTTGCCAATACTATTCAACCAGTGACGTGCCGCAATTATTTTGCCGTTGACTGTTCTCATAACAGAACCAACCAAGTCCTGTCGTCCCTCGAGAATATCTGGCATGGTGTCTCCATGCCCCCTTTTCGCTCTTCTACTCGAATCGCCGACAGAGCGAAAAGGATACTCACTCGTCGAAGTTACAAACGTCGACGGTGCAGAGGTTGTGAATGCACCCCCGTAATAAGCGCCAGTAGTAGAAGTAGAACTGGAGGCATCACCAACTCCCCACGATCTCCAAGTCCGAGCGGGGCCACAACAAGCCACGGCCCCATTGGTTTCAGTAACTCCTCCGTAACCAGCTAACGCTCGAGATGTCGCGCTTCCATCGTAGTCACCAGCGTTCACATAATCGCCACGGTCATTTTCATCTTTGCCAAACTTGAATCCGTCTCCGGACTTGGATCCGGCAATGAAGATGGTGATGAAGGCAGCGAACCAGAGGATAGGTAGGAGAATCGTGACAGCTTTGAGGATGATAACAAGTGGAGCTGGGACGATACGGGATTTTGAGGATTTGGTGGCGCGTTTGAGTCGAAATTTGAAGAGGTAGATTAAGAGGAGGTTGGTGAAGATTGTTATTGTAGCCTGTGGATAGGTAAGTACTTGGACGGAATGGAGAGTAAGGGTTATGCGATTGCGAGGAAGATGGCCAACTTGAAGGTGTTGAAAGAGAAACAAAACGCACCAGAACAACGTTGAATGCCGAAGCGTCATATAGCAGACCATATGTCTTGGGAATGCTCCAAGCCGCCATTATGAGCACCATGGTGGAAAATAAAACTTGAGCGGCCTCTAGCAGTACCATTGTGACGGTTACCGAAATCTTTAGAGTTACCGATATCGATTGGAGTACGCGTATGATATGGGTTATGTCGGCGGTGCAATTATAACTTGTTGTCAGAGATTGTCTCGAAAAAAAGCGATGGCGGGATAGAACCAAGATGGAGTTCCGGGCATAATTGGAATCAACTCCATCCCACCTTTAAATGAAGTCAACCCTTTGTGAAATCATCATTTGCGGCTCTGCAAATATTGAGGCGTTCATAAATCCCCTTCAGCCCCCTGCCAAGGCCGAATATTGGCTCAGCACACCATTACGACTCTCGATGTTATTGGGTTGGTCCGGTGTGGCGCTCAATATTGTCAGGAACCGAGACGATTTGGGACATGAATTTCATGCATGTGCCTCGTGGGCGGTTCTAAACAGTATTCCGTACTCCGCGCTGGACGCCGTTATCACCAGCAAGACATCCTCCCAGATCTACTTGATTCATCAAGTTATACTTCTGGCTATAAGCTCAATAATCCAGAATAAGAGCTTTAGAACAATGTGATAACGGGTTTGAGGCAGAAACCAATTGACTACCTGTATCGTGTAAGTGGCGTTGATAATCGCCCACAGTTCTGTTGTGTTCCGTAACCAGGACAGAGAACTAGTAGTGATTGCAGTACAGTGTCCCAACTCTGACCTCGTATCTAGTTATCCCGTTGCATTCTGAGATGGCGATTTGCAGCTCTGGCATTATCAACGGCTGCATGAATTCCCATCAGCCCCCTGCCAAGACCAGAGATCAACAAACGTTTCCCACTCCTAGAACAATTCCCGAAGGTAAACGACACATTTGGACCGTATCTCTACAATCGAAATGAAATCCGGAATAAATAGCTAACTCACGCCTCCAAGTTCATATATAAATCCAGAAAGGGTATGTTGGCAATACTGCAACAAAAAGAAAAAGAAAAAGAAAAAGAAAAAGAAAAAGAAAAAGAAAAAGAAAAAGAAAAAGAAAAAGAAAAAGGAAACAAAACATACAGCACCAGGGATTCGCTGGTGGTCACCCACCCAACTACTAGTCTGGCGATTAGGGGCTTATCTATGGGAGAGCGGACGGGATCCCGA
>Ga0247781_1000633_pt1 | contig 11013 bp, 5 predicted proteins | sample UWRJL184509B5_FD_179922 | JGI IMG/M metagenome (GOLD analysis project Ga0247781, IMG submission 179922) | Plant litter microbial communities from Arlington Agricultural Research Station in Wisconsin, United States - UWRJ-L184-509B-5 | ecosystem: Environmental > Terrestrial > Plant litter >...
TTCAGAAGCTGGTAGAAGATGTGATAGTTGCGCTCGTTGCTGTTGATACGCACAACTCGAGACTTTTCGAGCAGATACCAGTCAATGAAGGCGCCAGCGATCGAGCCATTGTGATTGAATTCGATTCGTATGAACTTGCCAAATCTGGACGAGTTGTTGTTTCGCACAGTTTGGGCATTGCCAAACGCTTCTAGAATTGGGTTGGCCCGTAGAATCTGGGCTGACAGGTTGGAATGCTGATGTCCTTTGCTCTTGACAGGCGAGTCGGAGTGGGCGACCGCAGCAAGGTACTGGATAACCTTTTTCGTATTTTCCGTCTTTCCAGCACCCGACTCGCCCGTGACCAAGATGCTCTGATTTTCGTTTTCGTCCACCAGATTCCGGAATGCCTCGTCCGCCATGGCATAGATATGAGGCTTGTTGTCTTCTCTGTTCCGGCCCTTGTACATATTGACGTACTCGTTGGTGTATATAGGAAGAGGGCAGTAGGGGTTGACCGTCACCAGGAAGAGGCCCGAGTATGTGTAGATCAGGTCCGACTGGTAGCGCATGTGGAGGTTATGGACGACCGAGGCTTCGTTGAGGTGCGTCAACTCGGCCATGTCATTGGCTTTGTCGAACTTGGCTGGATTGACCTTGTCGACACCCTCCGAGTCGACTTCGCGTTGGCTTCCATCGTCGCATTGAACGAGGATTCTGCCTCCGCCTAGGTCTTCCAACACCCATCCCTTGACAAACGCCGTTTGGGGATCCTTAAGCCACACGTATTTCTTGCCCGAGAAGTCGTTTTCGCCCTCGATACCCCTCACAGCGTCACCGTTGGTTCGCATCTCCTCTGTTTTTATGAAGGAAGGCGCAAATGTCGTCGAGCTGGGGGTTCCGCCCCTGGAGAATTCCTGGTTGCGGCCATGGCGGACAGGAGCTGGTTGGGCCACTGTCATGGCTAACGAAGCACTGGACTGGTTGCGAGCGTGTACGGGCGAGGAGGGCGAGAGAGGTGAAGGAGAAGATGAGAAGATGGCGGATTTTGGGCGGCCAACACCGCTCGAACCCGGCGAAGCGGAGGCATTCCGTGCGAATGGATTGTTGCGAACCGACATGGCGAGCGTTTCTCGTCAGAGCTCAGCTTTAGGAACGAATCATGGGGGGGAGATGGGAGTCGTTTTTGGAGTAGGAGGCGTGGCTGTCTGTTTGCGACCCGATTGTCAATCAATTCCTCGGCCGTCTCAAGCCGACATGAAATCGAACAAAAAACCCAAACATGCAAAAGGCAACGCGACGCAAGAGGCGGTCAGACCAGACAGGCAGCCAATGTCGATATTTCTTAGAGACTGGAAGGAGAAAAAGGGATAGCAGTAATGTAAATAAAGCGAAAACTGAAGCAAATTTCGTAACGGGGAACTCGAAATACAGCGAATCCAGAATATTAATGCAGTAAAGTTAGCTGCGAGAAACGCAGTCCGGAAATACAGAGCCAGACCCGTCGCTGCTGAGGTCAGGAGGGTGTTTGGGTGATTTTGGCAACTTGCACCAATTTCAAGGCTGAACGACCAAGAGGTGCCACCAGCAACCAAGCACCACAACCTGGTCGCGGTTGCCGTGAGCACAAGCCCCAAATGTAAACAAACCCGCCGTGCGACCCGCTGTGCACCCACTGGGAAAGGGCTGATGTCACCCAGGCTGGCCCGTGCCACTTGTTAAGCCATATCAGGCCTAGCGTGCGCCTTGGATTGATTGTGAAGAACATCGGGATTTCCCTTCTCTTTTTTTAGGTCTACTGAAGTTCAGTTCACCGCCGACGCGTATTTGTGAATCAAACAACGTGATAACCCGACCGTCTCGTTATCTCGAAGCATTGTTGATAATTCACGGAAGCACGAAAATTGAGTTCTCGAGCCGGCGGTATTTCGACACGAATTCAAAGGCCCCCGCGACAGGACCCCGACTTTCGAAACCGACACCGACCTCGAATTTCATCAACCCCCCAACCTCCCAACCTTGGATTCAACCAAATATCAATATTGAAGCCAACGTATTCCGCACCTATCATATTCCATCAATATTCGAGTTGCTTCTGGTAGAAGCTTCGGGTTTAAATTCCAGTTTTTCCCTACACATCATTGGTCCCCCGGGAATGATAGAGCAAGGTCGCGATCTGTGATCCTCTTCAAGACATTTGTCTGCAAACCCAAACTCTGAGATGCGCCATCGCTAAACAGCTTTCTCTGCGCCGCGACATGTCTCAATATCCACCCCCAAATGGCTACGGTCATCATCGTGGCCAACCTCCGCCACAGCAACAACATAGCTACGAGCTCCCACAGAACTATGATCCTACGACCTACAACACGTCCCATAATCTCGGTATTATCGACCTAACCAGCGCTCCGGGCCAGAATGCATTTAACTACCATGCAAATCGCATTCCGGGTCTAGGCATAGGCGGTGGCGCCGACGACAAACCTGCCGAGAATACTACAGCTCATGCTTGGATAGCAAGAAATGGATTTGGAGACATTCTTCAGACCATGTCACAAACCGTCGCCGTCCCCGCAGCTGGGGATTCAAGCGGAGATTCTGCAGGACATGGCACCTCCAACCACTCCCAACGACCTGCGGGACCGCCGAAGCCCATTACCCTAGCCGCCCATGCCCCTTTAAACAGCGATATTGAAGAGGGCGAGCTTAGTGAAGGACAGTTCGAAGACTTGTACGAACCCGTCGAGTCGGTTGAGCCAACCGTCAACGTGCGAGAACTCCCCAAGGCTCTTGCAGCCATCAATGACAGTGGAGTTGTAAGCGCAGCCGACACTCCAGAGACAGCGTTTTACGGGAATGATGAAGAGGAGGCAGGTGCAAATACAACCAAAAAGGGAGATACCGCCGTCAACCGTGAGCGATCGGGATCCTATTCGCCCTTTTTGTCTCCTGGCGAATCGCCAAACGATGACCCTTCCTCACCCGAAGTGGTCGACATAAGCGAAGATCTGCGACCTGGCGCCACGTACCCGGCCCAACAAAATTCCGACAAAGGCAAACAGGCTGTGCCAGGCCTGAAATTTGCACCTCAAAATCCACAGACCGAGTCTGCGAATGCCAGATCTGCTCAAGATACTATGCCTCCCGATCAAGACGAACCCTCTTTCAAATCCTTGGAAGAGGCTCGAAAAGAGGCACAAAAGGCGATCCTACGCCTGTGGCATTTGGGCGTGCGGTATCAACAGTATATTGACGAGGGATTTGACGAGAAGATTGTCAAGTCACTTTTCACCCATCTCAATCTTGACCTTCAGGACTCGCAGTCGAATCAGCAAGACAAATCCAGTGCATCAAACACCGGTCAGCCTGCACAGCAGCGGGAAGCGCCAAAGATGGCGTCCTCTGTTCTCTCAAAGGATCAAGGTGCCGTGTCAGGTCAGGCTAAAAAGGGCGAAGAGCGCAAAGATCGCATCGCACGGCTGCTCGCTGCAAAAGCGGCCAAGCCGCCGGCGCCATCACGTCAAACACCCCCACCGACGCAACCACAAACGGACAAGGTGCCAGAAAAGAAAATAGCCCCCCCGACGGCCCCTGCTGCCATGTCACGATCCAAAACATGGGGAGAGAAGGAAATTCTCCTGCAGCAAAAGATCGCGGCCCTACAGGAAGCCCAGGCTCGCAAGGCTGCAAATGGCAAGCCCCGTCCAGTACTGACGCAGACGCAGCCTCAGATGGCCGGAAAGGGTAACAATGTCTCCGGCCAGACCCTCCCGGAAGCTGTTCCTACTCCCAGTTCAGTTGCCTTGAAAACTGGGGCTGGGTCGGACCAACCGCCTAAGGACTCGGAGATTTCTCAGCCTGTCCCTAAGTCCGTCCCTTCAATACCTGGATTGCTTTTGTCATCCATCCCGACCGGCCCGGCTAGAAACCAGCGGAAGCGACCGGTGGCATCGGACTTTGTGGACCAACCATCGTCTACAACGCGGTCCCATAAGCGGCCCTTTGGACAGAACCGAAATGAGACGAGTTTTGTCATTGATGTCAGCGACGGGTCCGATGATGAAGAGATGGATATGGACATGGAGTCTCCACTCGAGGACTCGGCATCATTTCCAACAGCTGGCATGCCATCGCAACGAGGCCCATCTATCCGCGACTTCCCCCCTCTCACAGATATCTGCCCGCCACGCCAGTTCTCAAGCCCTGTCCCTTCGTCCAATACACCGTTAGGTCACCCTATTCTTAGCAAGAAGCGGGAAACGGAACTGGACATTAAGGAGAAGGAGATTCAGGAGATGAGGAGGAAGATTGCCGAGGCAGAAGCAAGACGCAAGGCGAAGCAGTATTCTGGTGGCTCTCAGACCCCTGATCAGGCTGGGCAAACTCCTGATTCAAAAGACAATGAGCCGACCAGCGGCTCCGACCCGGCGGACGGCCGTATCTTGCAGCCGTCCGCCTCCCCTAAACTGCCCAAGAAGCCGGAAGCATCCCACCGCCAGCAGCATAAGGTTGAGCGTCGTGGGCGGGCTGTGACTCAGATGGACGGGGCCCTCGAGGAGAAGATGAACCGGCTCAAGAAGCTGCGGGAGGAAGAAATGCGGTTGGAAGCCGAGATTAACAATCAGTTGGCTCGGAAGAAGTTGATGAGTGAAGAGCTAGAAAATCTCGGTGAGAGTTCGTCGGATGACAACACCCAGCTCAATGGGCTGAGCTCCAGTGATCCATCAGGTATGGCACATTTATACACCCCTCGCCCCTGTTTTCTTTGTCATTTGACTAACCTTGATATCTTCCAAGTTGTGCCTTCTCCTAAACCTGACAACACCTCGGCGGTGGATAACGACTTTGAACAGAATGAGGGAGCTGGCGATATCTCGATGGATGAATCTTCTGTGCAGTCATCGCCAGTGCAAACGCCGCTCGAGCGAGTTCCTTATGGACAGCCAAGCCCCGGTGGGATTACGACCGATTCCGGCACAAAGGCTCCCGATGCTCATCAACCTCTCCTTGGCGCGGTCATCGAGACCCCAAGCCTCGAAGGATCTCGAGTAGAGCCGAGCTTGACGAGTGCTGCTACTGTCGCAAGTGCCGATGCCGTTTTTCCTACCGAGGTAGATCAACACGCAGATTCTCTCGGATCTGACGATCCTGCGCCAATGGAGATAGAATCCCCCTCGCCAAGTCTCTCTGCTAACCCTACCAGTCACGACATTGCCGACGACCAAGTATCTCCACTACGAGAGTCACCTGTGGTGTCACTGGATCAGATATCCAACCTTGTTCCACCCCGGCAAGAGGTCCAGGAGATTGAAACAGGAGATGCGAGAGAAGTACACGTCGTTTCCCCTACTCGGGGTCGACATACCTCGCTAACATTTTGCCAGGACAATGCGCAATCAAAGGTGCAACCCAATGTTCAACACAAACAGCAATCGGAGCCCAGCGCACTCCCACCCTACAACAGCCCATTGCGCTACTTTCATGCGTATCGATTCCACCCGAGCTATTCAGAGACGGTGGGCGGAGGGCTCAAGTCGTTGACTTACAGTAACAGAATTAACCCAGAAAAGCCCTTCTGTCCTTCTGAGCTATCTGGCAAGCAGTGCCCTGCGAACTGCGAATTTCAACACTTCCGCTCCATTGCCACTCCAAGTCAGTCTCCCCGAGACCATAAGTGGGCTGCTAACAACAGAGCTCCCTCCCCCGCCCTCGCCCACACGCTGACCTCTGCCGTCTCTCTCGCAGATGACCAAATCCTTCTGGAGCTCGGCAAAGCAGACGAGTACAGTGGCGAGCAGAAGAGTCGCTTTATTCAGGGGCTGCGAAAGCTGCTCCAGGATATCCGTGAACAGGAGCACCAAGACTTCGATTCCATTGCGCGCGAGATCATCAAATTTCGCGCACGCTTCCTGGGGGATGAGTCCAAAGTACTGCCTCTCGAGGGAGTTACTCTTTGATGGATTCCTGCCCACATATTATTCGGATCGAGAACAGGTTCATGCCGCCATATGCGCCAGCCACCATGGTCGATGTTCCACACTCCGACAGTAGATTTCTACCCCTTTCCAGCCCTGCTCTGATATTTCTTTTAGACGCGGTGCCATTCTTTCGTTTTTCGACACTTCGTCCTGGTTAAATTTCTCAGCGCATCACTGCACTGGGACTTGCATTATTTTACAAGGCCTAACACGTGGCCTGTTTGGTCAAAGATTCGGCGTCAATAACCTTCCATTTCTGTCGACACTTCTCCTTGGGAACTTCCGCTCGTATTGACTTCTCTGGGAGTTTTAAAAATCGGAAGTTGGCGAGGAGCGGCGTTTTAGGAATTTCGATACCCGGGTCCTTTTTTTTCTGGCCACGGCCAGAAGGACCCTTATTTCCCCTTTCCTTGGTTCTGTCTGGACTTTGAAAAGAAGATGAAGAAAAAGAGATTCAGAGAGAGAGAGAGAAAAAAGAATTGACAGTTGGTGACGGGGGTAACTAATATGGGGAGAGAAAGAGGTGGATGAACAGAATGAGAAAAAGAAGTAATATTGTTGGATTATGGTGTATGAAGAATATTGGGGGGAGGGGGAAATCAAGAAGAGAGAAAGAGGAGGAATTTTTGAGAGAGACAGAAAGATTCATGAGCAGAATTTCGCTTTTCTTTGCAACAAAGGGCCGGACATGTCAGGTGAGCAACGACGACAAGATTCATCACATAGGTATATCCATCCATAGGAGAGAAGTAGCTCCCTTGGCGCCCTCTTGTTCTCGCTAGGAAGGGGTTTCGTTGAGTCGAGATCCCTTTTGGAAGGCGAAGGCGCCCCGACATGGGGGAGATGCACGGTACTTCCGACTAGCATGCTTGCCTGCCCACCTATTGCCAGTGTCATAATTATAATTGTACTTGCCTTTTTCAACTTCCATTGGTGTTTGGGTGGTGATTTTGTGTATGTTCTGTTTCATGTGCTCGGTTTTATTTGAGACTTGTGATATTATGTCCGACTGTGTTTCGTAGGTCATGTGTCCTGTGTCTTGTATAGTCTTGATGCTGGGCTTTATCACTTGGTGGCGAGTCTTCCTTTCGCAGCCCTGGTCATGGCCGAGAATTTCTCTTTGCATAAGCGATATGAGATTCGTCAGTCAAGAACCGTAGGTTCACCTTCGATATTTCTAGCTGGGTGTTCAAGTTGTGGCATTTTATACATCATTCTACGATATCTCGACGTACGTATGCCCAAGAGGGGATGAGTCCCATCTGGTGAATCAAACCAAACATTGTGTAATATCCCGCTACAAGTATGGCTACAAACACCATCTCAGATACGTCTTCATTTTGGTTTTAGACCTGACTCAACTATCTAGTACCTACGATACATCGATTGATCGACACCCAAAACCATTGAAGACCAGATCTTTTGCACATATCACTAGGAAACGAAGTTAAAACCTCCGGATACCCCTTTCCCAACCTCCTAACAACACGGTATGCCTGATAACACTCTACACATTGCTCCCCCTTGGCATGGCTAACAACAGAAGGCCAACCCAATGTCATTTACTATACAAATGTCAGCAAAAACTCAAAATTACATATCAAAACTATCCAATGGGGTGTGTACTAACCGGAAGGAGACGCTTTGGTGTGCGAGGATAATAGCTTGCCAGTTGAACGGAACTGTTTCAACGGGGAAGCGAGCCTGGTGTTAGCAATCAAGTCATACCAGAAATCAATCATTGTCGTGCTTCTACTTACGGCAAGTTCAAGTACCAGGCCACGACACGACTGTGGGCTTGTTAGCTGGGGATATTCCATGACGCTTAATCAACTTAAGAATCACTTACTCGAGTCCAATACCACCTCCACCGTGGGGAGGCACACCGATTTCGAAAATGTCGACGTACTCCTTGATGCCCGGGCTGTTGGGATCAACGCCTTTTTTGATGATGCGCGCCTTGAGCTCGGCGGGGTCATTGATACGTTGACCGCCAGACAAGATTTCTTGGCCGCGCATGAAAAAGTCCATGGCGTTGGTCACCTTCGGGTTGGCCGGGTCTTCTTTCGCGTAGAAGGGACGCGCATCCGACGGGAACTTGTCCAAGAGGTAAAAGTCGACGCCGTACTTCTTCTTCACCAACTGTCCCAACGCCTTCTCCTGCGGCGTGCTCATATCCTCCTCGTCGCTGACGTTACGGAACTCCTCAGGGCCTTCCTCGCGAAGAAGTTTCTGACCCTCGGCGAAGGTGAGGCGAACCTCCTTGCCAGGCTCGGGGAGGACGAATTCCTCTGAAGGATATACAGAACGTATCAACTCGATCTGCTCAGCACAACGCTCCTTGATACCGCGGAAGGTGTACAGAAGGACAGCTTCAAGCATATCGATGACTTCATGGTAATCCTTTTGGATCTCCATCTCGAGATCGAGGCCTGTGAATTCAGTGAGATGTCTAGGAGTCTGACTCTTCTCTGCTCTGAAGACAGGCCCTGCAAGAAAAATCATCTGTCAGTTTATTCAACACTTTAACTTCGGTAGCAATGTCTAGTCTCGGCCATGCATTCATTCGCAACAAGACGCAGTGAAAGGTTCACATACCTATGCAAAACACTTTCTTCCTTCCTCCGGCGATTTCGATTTGCTTATAGAACTGGGGGCTCTGCGCCAAACACGCCTCCTTATCAAAGTAGGGCATTTTGAAAACCTCGGCGCCTCCTTCTGAAGCAGCCCCAATCAAGCTCGGGCTTTCGACTTTTTTGGGGGGGGGAGGGTTGTTAGATTGTTAGGCGGATGATGGGAATGGGGTTGATAGCTTACATTCGCGGAAGCCTTGAGCCTTGAGGTAAGAACGGAACAGATCCTTGACCTCCATGCGAACATCGGCGATGGCCTGCTGGATGGGTGCTCTCTTATGAATAACAATGTTGTCCAGATGAGTGAGCATGGTTGCTGCCGGGATGGCGCTCGATTCTGCTGGGACGGCAAGGCTGAGCTTTTCGACTCCCTCTTCCACGGCCGCAGGCGCCTCGTCGCTGAAGTTGGCGACCGCCCGGTTCGAGGCCGCAAGGGTCATTCCAAGGACAGACGGGGCAGCAGCTCGGAGGAATACCTTTGTCAGGTGAATCTCATAGTTGGAGACCTTGCAGCTGTTGATGGGGATATCGGGCTTCGCAACTGTGCCAACGACAACCAGGTAGGATTCTGCGTTGAGGCCGCTGATGTATTTCACCATCTGTCTGCTGACTGGGGCACCCTCGGCGTTGGCAGCGGCGATTGCCTGAATGGACCAGGAACCCTCCTCGCGCAGCTCGATGAAGACCATCTTGGCACTGACAGTATTGGTAGATTAGTATAAATCTTTCAATGTATAATGCAGCGATTGGTACTGCGTTCGACTGTGGACTGTTCCGTGAGGATGGTTCGCGGGCCTTGACAAACAACTTAGAAAAGAAAATAATGCAGCGATATATATACCTTTGAGGCCGGATGTTTTGCAACCAAGCACGAAGAACCACAGTCTTTCCGACGTGCTCCTCGCCCAAGCTCTTCAGAGTGATCTCGGTCCCCTCGGGGTATTGGGTCTCCTTTCCATAGTTGTCCTTGGCTAGATCCTCAGTCTGGACAGCGGCAGTCTGGGACGAAGCAGCGGCTCGCTCAGCAGCCCTTCGCGCTTTCTCGGCTTCTATACCCCGTAAAGCAGTTAGCCCAATCTGCAATTTCAACTATACTCCCACAATCCGTACCTATCCATGGTACGTACCCTTTTTAGCTTTAGCTTCTGCCTTCTTCAAGGCTTTTTTGCTCGGCCCTTCCTCGCCGCCCTCAACCGGGGGCGTGTCAGCGGGGGGAGGCGCTTGGCTTGTGGATGGCTCCGACATTTTGATTGCTTTCTAGAGCGAGATTGAAAGAGGTAAGGAATCGTCGGATCGAGGTATGGGGAGGCAGGATAAGTAGCCTACCTTGATGACTCGAACGGGAAGGGTGCGGTATGACTCTAGAAAGTTGCTGGCCTGACCACGCGTGCGAGTTGGAGCTTGGAGACTGTTCGGGTTTTGGCGGGGCAATGATTGATGGAGGGGTCGATAGGGCAGCAGGGCAGGAATTGAGTTCGTTGTTTCATCACCTTGTACCCTAACCCTAAACTTCTCTTCAACTTCAGGTTGAACTTCAAGCAGTGGCCAAGGCTACCTGCCCAATTTATTACCTAGCTCAATCCGAACAACTTCCTCACATCACAGCAACGCGTTACATCATCGACCAATTCACGGACTCGAGACTTTGCCAACCCAGACCACAATCTGGCGAGGGGTATCTAGCTCCGTCGCTTCCCTACACCATGGGATCAAAACGCGATCACACAGCTCTCGATTCTCTGAGCGACGATGAGAACACACCGATCGGCCATTCCAGCAAGCGACGAAGAGAACAGGCTCCCGTCAAACCCAAACAAGCGGAAGCCAGGGTCGATGCCACCTACGGCCAACGTGCGGCCTTCCCCGGACTCGACGGGCCCCTCAACCTGAGCGACGATGACCTCGAATACGAAGATGCGGGTGACGCCTTGTCATACCTGCAATCTGTCCGGTAAGCCTTCCCCCTGACATCCTATTTCGGCGAAGCTGTCCACGCTGGATGCTAATCAGGAGTCCCATTATCTTCCTTTGCAGACCCGAACATAGCTAACATGGTAAGTACTACAGACAAGAAGCAGGCGCCATTCCGAATGTCCTAGTCGCACCCAAAGTCGGACCACAACTCCCGCCTGACTTTTATGGTCCCGATTCTGGCGACGGAGATTGCGATCGGAACATGTACGAAAGCGGCGTTGGTGACTACAGGGGATACTACGAAGATGGTGCATATATTGCAGCCCCGGACACCGAATCATCTGACGAATCTGAAATATACGACGACGAGGACGACGAGGGATGGGGTCCCAACATGAGCCCGGCGGCCGTAAATAAGCGATTGCGCGAGGCATTTTACGCCTCTCTGACAACGCAGTTCAAAGCCCTTAGAGCACTTCTCCACAGTGAGCCGCCTCAGCAGCTGATCA
>Ga0247781_1000634_pt1 | contig 11009 bp, 9 predicted proteins | sample UWRJL184509B5_FD_179922 | JGI IMG/M metagenome (GOLD analysis project Ga0247781, IMG submission 179922) | Plant litter microbial communities from Arlington Agricultural Research Station in Wisconsin, United States - UWRJ-L184-509B-5 | ecosystem: Environmental > Terrestrial > Plant litter >...
CAGACCAGCCACGAGCCCGGCGAGGCGACGATCTTGCGCCGGTCCGTCATCCCTTGCCTCCCGTCGAGCCGGTGTAGAGCAACGACCTGAGCCCGAGGACGACGGCGACGACCGCGAGCTCGACGACCCCCATGACGACCGCGATCGCACTGCCGAGCGGATAGTCGTAGACCTCGTACGCCGCGTGGTAGGCCGCGATCGAGATGACCCTCGTGGACCCGGCCGGGTCGCCGACCAGCACCGCGGACGGAAAGACGCTGAAGGCCAGCACGAACGTGAGGCAGAACGTGGTGGCCAGGCCCGGGGCGAGCAGGGGCAGCGTGATCCGCCGGAAGCGTTGCCGCCAGTCGGCGCCCAGCGTCGCGGCCGCGCGTTCCAGCGTCGGGTCGATGCCGGAGAGGTAGGACAGGATCAGCAGGAACGCGACCGGGAACCCGGTGATGACCAGCGAGAGGAAGACACCCCAGTAGTTGTTGGTGAGTCGCACCGGCGCGTCGATCAGCCCGATCGCCAGCAGCGCCCGGTTGAACCAGCCGGCCGGTCCCAGATAGTTCAGCAGCCCCTCGGCGGTCAGCACCGTGCCCAGCGTGATCGGCACGACCAGCACCGTCGTCAACAGGCGCCGGCCGCGGAAACGACCCCGCATCCGGTAGGCGACCGGCACCGACGCGGCCACGTTGAGGACCGCCGCCGGCAGGGCCAGCCCGAGCGTCGTGGCGATGGTGTCGCGCTGGTAGGCGTCGTCGAAGAACGCGCGATAGGCCCCGAGGACACCGCCGTGGGCCGGTTGGAAGGACAGGCCGATCCCGTACGCGAAGGGGTAGACGAACAGCGCCAGGACACCGGCCAGACCGGGCGCGAGCAGCCACAGTTGCCGGTCGATGCCGCGCTCGGCCAGCCGGTGCCGCAGCGCGGTGCGCGTCACGGGGCGACCACCGGGAAGACCAGCACCCGGTCCGGTGCGGCGGTCACCGTGATCCGATCACCCGGCGCGGGGCGCTCGGCGGCTCGCAGATGCACGGCGACGCCCGCCGCCGTCCGCGCCTCGACGGCCAGCTCCCGCCCCTGATACTCGACGACCTCGACGGTGACCGGCACCCCGTGCGCTCCGACGTGCAGATCCTCCGGGCGGATGCCGGCCACCACCTCGTCGCCGGGGGCGAGCGGGCCCACCGGCGTACCCTCCAGGGCCAGGCCTGAACCGCCGACGGCGACCGTCGCCCCGTGCACCGCCTCGACCCGCATCGGCAGCAGGTTGCGGTAACCCATGAAGTCGGCGACGTGCTGGTTGGCCGGGCGTTCGTGCAGCTCCTGCGGCGTGCCGATCTGCTCCACCCGGCCGTCGCGCAGCACCACCAGCCGATCGGCCAGCGAGAGCGCCTCCTCCTGGTCGTGAGTCACATAGACGGTGGTGAGGCCAAGTGTCTGGTGCAGCCGCCGGATCTCCGTCCGCATCTCCAGACGCAGCTTCGCGTCCAGGTTGGACAGCGGCTCGTCCATCAGCACCAGGGACGGTTCCAGCACCACCGCGCGGGCGATCGCCACGCGCTGCTGCTGGCCGCCGGAGAGCTGGCCCGGCAGCCTGCCGGCGTGGTCGTCCAGCCGGACGAGCCGGATCGCCTCGTCGGTGCGGCGGCGCACCTCGTCGCGCGGCAGCCGTCGCATCTGCAGCCCGAACGAGATGTTCTTGCGCACCGACAGATGCGGGAAGAGCGCGTAGTTCTGGAAGACCATGCCGAAGCCGCGCCGCTCGGGCGGGAGCGTGTCGAGCCGGGCGCCGTCCTGCCAGATGCTGCCCGCCGAGAGCGGCAGCAGCCCGGCCAGGCAGTTGAGCGCGGTCGACTTGCCGCAGCCGGACGGCCCGAGCAGGGCGATGAACTCGCCCTGCCGGATCGTCAGGCTGAGCCCGGCCAACGCGTCCTTTCCGCCGAACCGGCGGCGCACCCCGTCCAGGCGCAGTTCCCGGAAGCCGTTCACTTCTTCACCTTCGCGCCGCCGATCTCCCGGTCCCACCGGTCGAACGCGGCCACCAGCGCCTTGGCGTCGAGCGGCACCTCGAGCGGGTTGCCCGCGATGAGCTGCTCGTACTCGGGGCGTCCGTACTCGGCCAGCGCCTGCTGGCTCTCGGGCGGCGCCATGCTCAGGGGCACGTCCTTGAGCGCCGGGCCGGGGTAGAAATAGCCCTGGTCGTACGCCTTGGCCTGCTGCTCGGGGGTGAGGATGTGGGCCAGGAGATTGAGGACGGCGGCCTGCTTGTCGACGGGCACGCCGCGTGGGACGACGGCGTAGTGCGCGTCGGTGACCCAGTGGAAGCCCCGCAACGTGCCCACCTGCGCCTCCTTCGGCACGGTTCCGAGCACGCGCGGGTTGATGTCCCAGCCGGTGGTGGTGGCGATGATCTTCGCGGAGCCGTTGGCCAGGTTCTTCATCGTCTCCGACGTGCTCGACGGGTAGAGGGTGACGTACTTGTTGAGCTCGGCCAGGTAGGCCCACGTCTTGGACCAGCCGTTGATCGGGTCCGTCGGGTCGGAGTCGCCGAGCAGGTAGGGCAGGCCCATCAGGAAGGTGCGACCGGGCCCGGAGTTGGACGGGCGGGCGTATTGGACGGCGCCCGGGTTGGCTTTCGCGTACGCGAGCAGGTCCTGAACGGTTTTGGGTGGGTCGGCGACCTGGGCGGGCAAGTATTCGATCAGCGGCCCGGACGGGTAGTAGGTGACCGTGACGCCGAAGTCGCCGGCGAGCTTCTGCATGGTCGCGGCGCCGGGCAGGTAGTCGTTCATGCCGGGCAGTCGCGACGCGTACGCGGGCAGCAAGGGGGTCCAGAGGCTCTGCTCGATGCCCGCGGCGAGGCCGTCGACGCCGGTCAGGACGAGGTCGATGTCGACGCGGTTCGCGGCCTGCTGCGCCTTGATCTTGCCGACCAGTTCGGGGGCGGTGGCCTTGGCGTAGGTCACCCGGTCGATCTGATCCTTGTTCCGGGCGACGAAGTCGTCGATCATCCCCTGCGTGAGCTGGAGATCTCCGGCCACGTCGAGGATGTTGAGGGTGACGGTGCCGTCGGGCTTGGCCGGGACCGGGCCGTCGGTCTTGTTGCTCGGGCCTTCCGGTGCTCCGCACGCGGCGAGCACCAGGCAGGCGGTGGCGGCCAGGGCTGTCTTCTGCATTGGCGCGACCCTTCTCAGCGGGCGGGACCGGTGGAGCCCCGCACCATCAGTTGGGTGGGCAGTTCACGTCGTACGGCTTGGCCCTCTTGTTTCTGGAGCGGGGCGAGGAGTAGGTCCACACCGGACTGGCCGGCCTGGCCCTGGGGGAGCGCGACGGTGGTCGGCGCGGGATGCACTGTCGCGGCCACCGGGATGTCGTCGAAGCCGAGCACGCTGATGGCGGCCGGCACCGCGACGCCACGGGCCGCGAACCGGTGCGGCAGGCCCAGGGCGACCAGGTCGTTGTAGGCGAGCACCGCGGTTCGCGGTTCGCGCCAGTGTGAAATCCGTTTCAGGCAAATGTCAATGCATCGACCATGATCTCTGCCAGGCGGGCAGTCGCCATCGCCGCCGACGGTTCCGACCAGATGTCGCAATAGGCGGGTCTTGTCACAATCGGCGGTTCTGTTTCTCTCGCCGCACGAGAAACATGGCGGGCGTACCACCGCCCCCGAGGGCCTCATGGTGCCCAATCGCACCGCCTGACGTCCCCGGGGGATCCCCGTCGCGCGGCGGGACCCCCGGCCGTCAGTCCAGGCCTGGGTAGGTCGCGAGCGGTGGCACAGCGAGCGGAGCCATCGCGAGCAGGGCCGCGCGGGCCTGCTCGATGGTCCACCGGCGGGCGGGGTCCGCCTCCAGCAGGCCCGTGATGACCGGGGCCAGCGGGCCGGCGTTGCGGAACGGCGTCGGCGTCGCCTCGGTCACCGCGAGGACTGTGGCGAACAGGTCCCCCCGGTCGAACGGCGACCGCCCCTCGACCGCCGCGAACAAGGTCGCACCCAGCGAGAACAGGTCACTCTCCGGCTCCGGCGGAGCTCCGTGCAGCTGCTCCGGCGAGACGAAGGCGGGGCTGCCCTCGAAGACCGCGCTGCTTTCCCAGGCGGGGCCGCCGCCCTCGAAGCCGTCGTCCAGCTCCTCCGCCGTGGCAGTGGGGGACCAGGCGATGCCGAAATCGATGAGCACCACCCGACCGTCCGCGCCGAGCTGGATGTTCGCCGGCTTGACGTCGCGGTGCACGATCCCCGCCCGGTGCACGGCCTCCAACGCGTCCAACAGCCGCAGCCCGATCTGCCGTACCCGCTCGACCGGCAACGGCCCGTCCCGCTTGACCGTCGCGGCCAGTGTGCGCCCGCTCAGCGCCTCCATGACGATCCACGGCTGCTCGCCGTCGCGCACCAGGTCCAGGATCCGCACGGTGCCGGGGCTGTTGACGCTCGCCCCGGCCCGCGCCTCGTCCAGCGCGCGGGCCCGAGCCGTCCGGCCGACCTCGAAGGTCACCTGCTTGATCGCGACCGGGCGGCCGAGCAGTTCGTCGTCGGCCAGCCAGACCGTGCCCATCCCGCCGCGTCCCAGCTGCGAGCGGAGCCGGTACCGGCCGCCGACGGTCCGGCCGACCGGCTGGGCCTCGGCGAGCCGGGGTGCGTACGAAAGGGTTGTCATGCCTGTTGACCTTGCCGTCCAGCGGCCCGCGAGTCGTCCCGGCAAGCACCCAACCGCACTACCGGCTAGCCGGAGTTTAAGAAGCGCTGTGGCCGTCCGCGTAGCGCAGGACCGCGCCGATGCCGTGGTCGAGCTTGACCTCTCCGGGACCGACAAGGATCAGCTGAGCCCCGGTGCCGGCGATCGCCCGGACCAGCGCGGCATCGGCCCGTACCTGGATCGGATCTTGAACGCCCGCCTCGCGCAGCGGCTGCTCGTCGACCGAGATCAGCGTCGGGTCGTCCGGCGCGACCCACAGCTTGTCGGTCGAGCTTTCGTCGTTGACCAGCAGGACGGTGTCGGCCTGGCCGCGCTGCAGGCGGGTCACCACGTCGGTCAGCCCGGTGCTCCCGCTGCCCTCGCCCTGCTGCATCCGGAACCGGTCGATCGCGTCCTGCACGTGCTTGCCGGCGGTTTCGGTGATCGCCCGGGTCGTCACCTCGTCCAGGGCGTGCTCGTCGGCGCCCGGGCCCAGCGACCCGGCTTCGGTCCGGACCACGCGGCCCTGCCACCGCTTGGGCAGCTTCGCGATCAGATCCTCGACGGCGAAGACGTCTCCGCCGGCCACGATGACCTCGGCGCCGACGTCGTCGGCCAGCTCGGATGCCGCGGCCGCCACGTCCCCCGCGTTGCGCTTCCAGACGTTCTCGACCGAGTGCTCGAAGCGCTGATGCGACCAGCCGCCGATCTTGGCCAGGTGGAGCGGGTACTGTTCGCTGCCCTTGACCTTCTCGTGCCGGGGCGCCCCGCCGACCGCGAGTGCGTCGACCTCGGCACCGCCGCGGTCGGCCAGCACCCGGACGTACGGGACCTCCTCGCCGCGCGCGGCGAGCAGCGGCATGACGTGCGGGAACGGCTCGAAGAACGCGGCTTCCGAGGGCGGGGGCGTGGAGATGGATTCGACCAGCGCGACGTCCGTGCCCTGGGCGAAGACGGCGATCCCGTACCGGCCGTGCTCGTAGGGGCGTTCGCGGACGGCGTCTTCCACCGCGTCGATGACGGCCGCGTCGGCGCCTTGCGCGACCAGCTGGTCCCGCATGGCTCGCAGGCGCAGGTCGATCTCGTGGGTGGCTTTCTGCTCGCTGCGGGTCGCGTCGAGATAGACGGAGACCCACGAGCCGGGGCGGTCGAACAGGGGGCGCAAAGAAGCGAGGTTCATGAGGTGCACCTTCCGCGAGTCGTCGCTGGGAATGGTCCCTACCCAGCCCTACCCACGAACTGCTGTTTTCGACCTGTGACCGCCCTCGCACTGTCCCGCCCGGCGGTGTTGACCGGTCATCTCAGGCGGATGGGCGCATCATGCTTGCGCCCGCAACCGGACGTGATCGATCGCGCATCAATTCCGGGTCCCTTGGACGCGCCGCCGACGGCGAGGGAGGATGAACCGTCAAGTCGTGGTGGATCCGGAGGGGCACATGCCGTCGCGCACCGAGGTCGTCGAAGATCTGATGGGACGATTCCCGCACGTGCCGCGTGAGGCGGTCATCAAGGAGGATCTGCTCCGCGGGGGCATGGCCTTCGACGACTCGGCCCTGACCGACAACGAGCACGGCGACGTCAAGCCGAAGTCGTACTTCATCTTCTCCTTCGACCACCGCACCCTGCCCGAGCTGGGGTCGGCCGCGCTGCGCCGCCCGCCCGAGGAGATCGTGCTCACCGGCGGTCCCTACGACCTCCGCCGTACGGTCGTGTCGGTCCGCATCAATCCCAGCTCGCCCTATCGGGTGCGGACGGGCGACGACGGTCGGCTGCGCCTGCACCTGGACGGTGCGCCGATCGCCGACGTCGGGCTTCCGCCGATGCCCGACTACTACCGCCACACGCTGGCCAACGGCAAGTCGGTGATGGAGGTCGCCCCGACGATCCAGTGGGGTTACCTGATCTATCTGACGGCGTTCCGCGTGTGTCAGTACTTCGGCGCCAAGGAGGAATGCCAGTACTGCGACATCAACCACAACTGGCGCCAGCACAAGGCGGCCGGCCGGCCGTACACCGGGGTGAAGCCGATCGACGAGATCCTGGAAGCCCTCGAGATCATCGACAAGCACGACACCAGCCGTGCGTCGAAGGCGTACACGCTCACCGGCGGCAGCATCACCACGCACATCGGCGGCAAGTCCGAGGCCGACTTCTATGGCCAGTACGCCGAGGCGATCGAGGAGCGGTTCCCGGGACGCTGGATCGGCAAGGTCGTCGCGCAGGCATTGCCCCGGGCCGACGTGCAGCGGTTCAAGGACTACGGCATCCAGATCTACCACCCCAACTACGAGGTGTGGGACAAGACGCTGTTCGAGCTCTACTGCCCCGGCAAGGAACGTTACGTGGGCCGCGAGGAGTGGCACCGCCGCATCCTCGACTCGGCCGAGGTCTTCGGTCCGCGCAACGTCATCCCGAACTTCGTGGCCGGCGTCGAGATGGCCGCGCCGCACGGCTTCACCAACGTGCACGAGGCGATCGACTCCACCGCCGAGGGCCTGCAATATTTCATGTCGCGGGGGATCACGCCGCGCTTCACCACCTGGTGCCCCGAGCCGACCACGCCGCTGGGCCGCACCAACCCCGACGGTGCGCCGCTGGAATACCATGTGCGGCTGCTGGAGAGGTACCGCGCGGTCATGGAGGCCAACGGCCTGTCCAGCCCGCCCGGATACGGCCCGGCCGGAGCCGGCCGGGCCGTGTTCTCGGTGAGCTCGTTCATGGACTCGCTGCCCTCGAACGAAGCTCAGTCCTCGAGCGGCTCTCAGTCCTCGAACGGCCCTCGGGACGGGGTCAGCGCCACGTGATGTCGGACGCCGCGTAGCGGCAGTTGACGCCGTCGGCACCACTTGCCGATGCGAGACGGCTCGCGGAGGTCAGGTGCATCACATCGACTGCCAACGATGCTGGAGCGCCTCCGTCGGGACCGCCCCATTTGTGTCTTTGTGCGTCGGGTCGTAGACGCCAAGGCTTACGCTCCGTGTTTGAGGCTCGCCAGTCACCGGAACTGGTCGTCACCGGCACGCCACGGAAAGCGATTCGCGATGCCGATTCTTCCGTTCTTCGTCCGATTCCCGCACGGCTGACCAGTCAGCTTCGCGCATTCCTAGATCATTAGTCATTGATTCGTTGGTGACCGTGTTGTGCTGCGGAGATGAAGATTTTCGCGATTTGTCAAGCGAGCATTCGCCAACCCTTTAACAGCTATTGACCGGCGCTGCAGGATATGGTTCGTGGCAGCGGAATACCCAGATCTCGCCCGAACGCGACGACAACGACACGCGACCGACTCCGTGACCTACGAGAGCCGGGCCGGCTTCGTAGCGTCACCTCGTCACTCCTACGACGATCCCGTTCCGCCGCCGTCCTCGCGCGCCCTGGTCCCACCCTCGCGCTCCCCGTCCTCGTCCCCGTCCCCGTCCCGCCTCCCGTCCTCGCGCTCCCCGTCCTCGCGTTCGTCGTCCCAGCCTTCCCCGTCCTCGCGTTCGTCGTCCCAGCCTTCCCCGCCCTCGCGTTCGTCGTCCCCGCGTAGGCTGTCCCCGCGTACGTTGTCCTCGCGTTCGTCGTCTCCGTCTTCGGCCGCTCGGGGCGAGGCGATCGAGGCGCTGACCCGCGACGTGCTGATCCGCCGCTCGATCGAGGTCTCCGCGACCGGCTTCATCACGATCATCGGCATCATCCAGGGCGTCGCGCTCGCCCTGCTGGCCCAGAACACGTTCGCCAAGCCGGGCCTGCTCGTCTGCGCCCAGAGCATCGCCCTGCTGCTGCTCTTCGTCTGCGTGTTCTATTGGTATCTGACGCAGAGCATCCTGCTGCGCTGGGCCCCGTCCTTCCTGGACTCGCTCCTGCCCTTCGCCATCGCCGGCTTGGAGATTCCGGCCGCGTTCTTCCTCGGCAACGCCCGCGCCTGGAACTTCTGGCTGGCCGCCTTCTGGTCCGGCATCCTGATCGGCTTCTGGGTGACCGACAAGTGTTCCCCGCCCTCCCACTTCGGCGAGGCCGCCGACGCCCACCGCACCCTGCACGTCCTCATCCGCGAACTACAGATGACGGCCGGCGTCAGCGCGCTCGCGCTGGCCCTCTGCGGCCTCTTCGCCCTGTTGGACCCGGCCCACCAGCTTTTCTGGGGCCTCTCCGGCGTAGCCGTGGTGCTGACCACCGTCGCCACCCTCGTGGTCCGCACCGAACTCGGCATCTCCACCGTCCACGAGTGCTTCGGCGTGAACCGCCCCCCGTTCAACTGACCGCGTCCCGTGGCGAGACGCGGTGGCACGGCTGCCATCAGTGGCCGTGAATCTCGAGCCTTCTTCGGGAGCGGGCGATCGTCACACCGTGAACTGGGCGATCGTCACACCGTGAACTGGGCGACTGTCTGACGGAGTTCTTCGGACATGCGGGCGAGTTCTTGGGCGCTGGCCTGTGATTGGCCGACGCCGGTGTTGGCGGCCTGGGCGGCGGAGGCGACTCCGGCGATGTTGGTGGCGATGTTGCCGGCGCCGTTGGCGGCCTCGGCGACGCTGCGGCTGATCTCACTGGTCGTTGCGGTTTGCTCCTCGACGGCGGAGGCGATGGTGGCCGAGTAGCCGTTGATCTTTTCGATGATGTCGGTGATTTTTCCGATCGCGTCGACGGCGCCGCCGGTGTCGTTCTGGATACCGTGTACCCGGCGGGAGATTTCCTCGGTGGCCTTGGCGGTTTCCTGGGCGAGATCCTTGACCTCGGCGGCGACCACGGCGAAGCCTTTGCCCATTTCACCGGCCCGGGCGGCCTCGATGGTGGCGTTCAGCGCGAGCAGGTTGGTTTGTTCGGCGATGGCGGTGATGAGTTTGACCACATCGCCGATCTCGGCGCTTGATTGTCCGAGCCGTGACACTGACGCGTTGGCTTGCGCCGCTATGCCGACTGCAGACTGCGCGACGAGGGCGGCGTCGGCGGCGCTGCTGGCGATTTCCCGGATCGAGGCCCCCATCTGTTCCGAGCCGGCCGAGACGGTCGCGATGTTGCGGGATACCTCCTCGGCGGCGGAGGCGACCCGGACCGCACCGGAACTGGCCTGCTCCGCGCTGCCCGCGATCTGGGCGGTGACTGCCGCCGACTCGGTCGCGGCCCCCGCCAGCGTCCGGCTGTTGCCGCTCAACTGTCCGACGGTCGCGCGCAGTCCGGCGGTCGCGGCGTCCAGTCCTTGACCCATCCGGCCGATCTCATCGCGGCTGGTCACCCCGGTCGTCCGGGTCAGGTCGCGGCCGGCGAGCGCGGCGACCGACTCCGACACCCGCCGCAGCGCGCTGACGATGCTGCGCCCGACGAACACCCCGAACGCCACCGCCAGCAGCAGACCGATGACCAGGACCGTGATGGTCGTGGTACGGGCGCTGACGTAGGTCGCATGCGCGGAGGCCGCGGTGTTCTTCGCGCCCGCTATCTCTTTGGCCGCGAGGTCGTCGATGATCGCCGAGAACTTGACATATTCGGGATCGACCGTGGTCGCGCGGAGCCGATCGACCCCGTTGTAGTCGCTACGCTGCCCAAGCGCGATGATCGCCCCACGGTCACGTTGAAACTCGGCGAAGGCCGCGATCAGCGGGGGTACCAGTTCCGGAGCGATACTCTCGGACTGGTACCGCGTGGTGAGGGCCGCGAACGTCGCGTCGTCGTCCTTGAGCGCCTGGGCGTAGCCGGCCTGCTTCGACTCGTCGTTGGATATCACGTAGCTGAAGGTGGTGCTACGGGATCGCTCGGTGGTCGCGTTGAGCCAGCTGAGTCCGTCCAGCGTTGAGCCAGCTGACAAGACCTTGAAGGCCGCGAGTCGACGCCACAACGCCACACCGAGTGCCCAGATTCTGACGGTTTCGACGTGGCCGACCCCGGCATTGCTTGGCCTTACCTAGGGTCTGTGGAGCTCGCATGCCGTAACGGTGCGTTACGCAAGTTCGGTGCGCAGACCGTTCACCCCGCGGCGGGCGAGGTGATTTTTCTTATCCGCGGGGAATTGCTTTGGTGTTTGGTCAAGCAATTGGTTGAGATCGGTCCTGAATGGTTTCGGAGGTTGGCATGATCGGCTATTAGCGGGTGGTGTGTGGGCGCGGGATAATCGTTGCATGCGGTACCAGCAGCTTCAGTTTTTCACCCGCCCGGAAACCGCTGCGATGCGTGATCGCACGAAAGCGCGTAACTATTCGCCGGAGAAGGAGGAATTCCGGCGGGATCATGCGCGTCGGCGGCAGTGAGCCTTTCCGCGCAACGACTTGAACGCGGACTGTAGCTGGCCAGTTTTGTCCGATAAGACAAGAAAAGCCCACATTATTAGGTGTGGGCCGAGAAAGACGCGGGATCCTGTATGAAGCTGTTCCG
>Ga0247781_1000637_pt1 | contig 10976 bp, 1 predicted proteins | sample UWRJL184509B5_FD_179922 | JGI IMG/M metagenome (GOLD analysis project Ga0247781, IMG submission 179922) | Plant litter microbial communities from Arlington Agricultural Research Station in Wisconsin, United States - UWRJ-L184-509B-5 | ecosystem: Environmental > Terrestrial > Plant litter >...
GTCTTATAGGCGTGTGAACAGATTCTAGAGTATTCTATAGAATCCAGGAGGTGGCTTGGTCCTGGTGGGTCTGTGGAGCCAGTGGGGCCAGTAGTCTGGTTCTAGTGCCTTCGGTGTTACGTGTTCCGCAGTCTGTGCAGACACTGCAGTGTGGAGTTAACAGTGTACACTGCAGGACTAGATAGGGGCAACCCTGACCTTAGGGTTGGAGACAGGGTCCACAGCCATAACCACTGTTAGCACTAGTAGCTATAATTTAACAATATCTTAGAGGAGTATTGCTAATAAACTACTTTATAACGTTGTAGCCGATATATTACATACCCTTTACGTTTTACATTTTATAGTTAAAACAGTATTGGAATTGGCTTATAATGAAAAGTACTATTTCAGCCGCGATAGAATACTGTATGATCTGCGAAGTCTCTCTATTTACAATAAAATATATACTGTAAAAGTATATATCCGGTATTATAATAGCTGTAATACCTATAGTACTAGCTACTAGGCTCCTAACGGCGACTATTAGCCTATTCGCCGTAGCGATACTCTGCTAATAAGAGTAATTACTATAGACTTTATTATAGGTCTGCTAGTAGTCCCCTTAATCAGTACTATCTAATAGCTTTCAGATCGATATTACAACCTACACCCGACACAGGCCTTAACAGGACTGGCGCGGGTCAAGATAAAACGTATAGCAGGATGCTAACAGGTAAGGGGCGTTCCGAAGACAGCTTCTTAAGCTAACACTCTTAGACGGAAGTTTTATATTAATGTAGGTCGCTGTTATTATAATGCACAGAGGTAAGTCTAAACAGTAAGATATAATGAATAATTAAATAGAGAATACTAATATAAGGAACTAAGAGTCCCTTATAGTAATTATAGTCATAACTATAGCTATTTATACTAATTAACTAAAGGGTACCTTATACTTATCTCTATAGGAAAGTGTCTTTATAGTTCTTAAGGGGAGACACTATAGAGACTTCTTTCTCTGTAACCTTACAGGTCTCTGTTAACAGGGACAGGTCTTAGCATAAAGACTCTTCTTACTAGTTATAGGGGCTTCAGGTCTTTACACCCCTAGCCCAGTGCGCAGTACCGTATGTACTGTCTTCCTACACTGTTCCTTCTGTAAAGGATTTGTCGGACTACCCCAGTCCAAGCGACAGCCTGCAGGGTTATATGACGACCCTGCAGGCTGTCACTTGGGCCGGGGCGGCCCGACGAATCCCCCGCAGAAGGAACAGTGCGGGAAGACGGTGCACACCGTCCAGGCGCACTGGGCCAGGGGTGCAAAGACCCGAAGCCCTTACGACCAATGAGGTGTTGCTCGCAGTATACCGAGTGCTCACATCGCGAGCAGGAGAAACCTCACGAGCAAAACGCTCGCGCAGTGTAAAGTGCTTGTATAACAAGCACTTACAGCATTACGAGCAGGGTATAAAGTACCTCCCAGTTAGTTAGTATAAATAGTTATAGTTATACCTATAATTACTATAAGGAACTCTAATTCCTTACATTAGTATTTAATTATTTATTTATGTCTTACTGTTTAGACTTACCTCTATATATTATAGTGACAGTAACTTATAATAATATTAAACTCCCTATTTAAGAATATTAGCTTAATAAGCCGTCTTTAAAACGCCTCTTACCTATTAGCGTCCTGTTATACGTTTTATCTTAACTTGCACTAGTCCTTTTAAAGCTTATATTAGGTGCAGGTTATAATATAATACTAGCGTTACAGTTCTAAACACTGTTTGTTAAATTCCTAGATATTACCTCCCTCTTATTACTAATATATCAACCTCTGGAAAAGGTAAAGAGATTAAAGAGGCGTAAGCCCAACCTTAACTCCTTATTATTGATAAGCTAATTACACGCTTTAAAGACTTAAACTTTAACTAGTAGGGATTAGTTAAAGAACTTAATAAAACCTTCCCTAAAGACATTAAAAGCTATATTAATCTTATTGAAAAACTCTAAACCCGACTTAACGTTATTAAGCTAAAGAATAACGACTTTAAGGGCTTATAAAAGAAATAAGTAAGGCTCCCTTTATTATTACGCTTTAAGGGAGACTTTACGTAATTAAAGTCGTAAATAACCTAACTTTAAAGCTATATTACCTACTATAATAAGCAGTTCTTCGAGGAAAAAGGAAAGGTTAAGTTCGTTAAAGCCTTACTAGATAAAGTAACCGCTTGCTAATATAAACCCTATATGAAGATAATTAATAACCTCTTTATAAATAGAGCACGTAAGGAGGCACTTAAGACTTAAGCCCTTTTCGATAACTTCGACATTTTTATTGATTAACTCTAAATTAAGTTTAAAGAACTAAACGCCCCTAAACAGGCTAAATAACGCCTTATAGCTTTAAAGCAGACGTCCTTAATCTTTAAGTTCTCTATACGCTTTAAACTGGAAACAGTAAAGACTAAACTTAACTAAGAAACTTTAATAATACTGTTTTAAAATAGTCTAAAAGAGCATATTACTAAAGATCTTTACTAGGAAAACTACCCAGATCGCCTTTAGGAGCTAATTAAGATAACTATTAAGGCTAACAACTAGTACTATAATTACTATTATTAAAAGAATTACTAGAAGGAATAGACTTATCACCAGCTAAGTAAGCCGAAAAAGGGGAATTAGTTAACTATAACAGGTTATTACCTTAAACTAATAAACATTAATATAGTAAACCGTCAGAATTGACCTAACTACGATAAGCCTTAATAATAACAGCAATAGAAACAGCCTAAAGACTTATTACAAGTCTAATACTTTAACTGTAATAAGAAAAGACATATAATATAGCAGTGTCTATTATTAAAGCAAATTAGTTAAAAGCCTGTCCTAAAAGGAGAGAAGCACGTTAGGTTTAACTCAGAAGATATCTATATCAGGATAATAAGTAATAAAGAAGATTACACTTAAATAGATAAATATAACTTAAAAGATAAAGAAGAAGAGGAAAAACCTTAAAACGTAATGTACCTAATCCTTAAAGGTATCTTAGAAAAGTTAACTACAGAGGTGTAAGTTATAATAAACTGACTTTAAGGTAGAAACTTAGAATTACTAAAGATATAAGTTATAAAAGACCGACTTTAAGAAAAGATATTTTAACTAGCTATTACAGGTCTTAAAAACCTCACCCTGCAAACCTAGGAACTAAAGAAGTCCAGGAAAGACCCTAACTCAGAAATTATTAAGATAATAAAGGAAGTTAAAGAATTAGCTCTTTAAGTTACCTAAACGGTAAAGTAAACCTTAAAAGGTAAAAGAGAATAAGTTAAAAGAATTAAATTAAAGAAACAGAAATTCTTCTTAATAGTACCTTTTAAGACTTTTAAGCACTTTAAGCACATTAAGTAGATCAGTACCCTTACCTCTTTAAAAGAAGGACAGCTTAAGTAACTACTTTACATTAAAGCTAATATACCTCGGACTAACACCTTAAAGGTCCCTTAAGAAAACATAAAGTAAGTACACTAACGAAAAATCTAAAAGTTAAAGGAAAAATATTAAGAGTTAGTAAACGAAATAAAGGATCTGTAAATTGAAAGCCTTACTGTAACGTCTAAAGATAAAGTAGTAAAGATTAGGTTATAACTCTGTAATAAAGTTCACTTTACTAACTAACTTAAATACTAACTTGTTAAAGAAGGACACTTTATAAAGGAATAAGTTAAATTACTATTACTTAAGTTTTAAAAAGAGATTCGGGAGAAATAACATATATAGAAGTAAGTAGAAGAAGAAAAAGAACAAAACGTCACTTCCCCCGTTCCGTACTCTACAATTACAGTATTAATAATTAACATTAACTACCTTAATTATAAAGATATACTGTAAATCGATTATATATATAATAACTACGTTTTTAACTAATATTATAAGCTTAAAGCCCTTTATAACCACTTCCTTAACATATAGAAACAAAACTACACTATCGTAAAGGTAAAGTTAAAACTAACCCACTATTAAGTCTCCTACTCTCTAATAAGGGAGTCTAGTAGTAAGCAGAAGGTTACCGTAATTAACTAAACCCTTACCATGTATTAGTAAAGAGGGGTACTTAATAATTACTTAATTGTAACGTGTTCGTTATACCTTAACGGAAAAGCTAAAGAGTAACAGAAGTAAGAAGATTACTAACAGATCTAAAAGTAAAAAGATATTACTGTAATCTAGTCCTGTAAAGTGTACTATTAATTTATTAAAGACTTTAAGAATATCGTACCGTTTAAAGTCAACTGGACGCTAAGGCGTGAAAACTTAAAAAAGGTTAATTGTTAAGTTTACTAAAGTTACTTATTTTTCCAGAAGGAATTAAGAAAAGGCTATAAGCCCTCCAGAAGGGCTAGAAACTAGTAGTTCGTTAGTTAGTAAAAACCTTAAAAAGAAAGAGAGGCACTTAAAAGTTAAGTTAAATAAGACCTTAAAGATAAATATTTACTATAACTTAAATATTAAAAAAATATAAGTATTATTCCGTTAATATTAATATAATAAATAGAAGAGGGAAGCCGTTCAGGGTAAGAGTAATAATTAATAACGGGAGTACTTCTAACCTAATATACCCCTTATTAATTAATTAAAGGAAACTCCCTAACTAAAAGTATAAAAAGGTTATTCTTATTCGAAATAGAGAAAAAAGCCTATACTAATATAATAATAGTAAAGTCACTTATTACTTACTACTCTTAATTAAAGTGGATGGGGATAAACAATAAGTAGACTTTAACGTTACACCAGTTACAAGCTATAACATAATCTTAAATCTACCTTAACTAGAAAAGTACAACCCTGTAATTAATTAAAGGAGTAGTTACCTTACCTTCGGTAAGTCCCCTAACTGTAATTACTGTTTAGAGAAAGTTAAAAAAGCACTAAACTGTTTTAAAATTACATAAAGCACTTAAAAGCATGTTAAACCCTTAAAACTAAGTACAGTTTAAGTTAAGTTTATAAAGACAGTTAAAAGATTAGAAAGTCTACTGTATTACTTAAATAATAATTTAAAAGGTAGAAAGAAGTAAGAAGCTAACTTATAGATAAGTAAAGAAATTAACTTATTTAAAGTACTTATAAAGTATAAGAAGTTTACCTTATTTTGAAAAAAGATACTGTAATTACTAAATTACGGACTGTAAGACTATAAGATTAAGCTAAAGCTAGAAGCGAAACTCCGTAACTTCCAGCCTTATTATTTAAACCCCTAATAGGCTAAAGCCTTAAAGAAGTACATCGATAAGAACCTAAAGAATAAGTTTATCGTAAAGTCCTAGTCCTTAATAAAGTACTTAATACTGTTCGTCCTAAAGAAGGGAGATAGTAAATTACATATAGTAGTTAATTACTAAACGTTAAATGAAGATATAATTAAGAACCGTTACTTACTGTTACTTATTATGGAAATGTAAGAACAGATTACTAAAGTAAATTAATTCTCTAACCTTAATTTCCTTATAAAGTTTAACTATATTAAAGTAAAGGAAAAGGATAAGTATAAGATAGCTTTTCAGACTTATAATAGGTATTACTAATACTGTATTATATTAATAAGATTAATAAATACCTTTATAACTTTCTAAAGCCTTATTAACAGTATTCTTTACCCCTTCCTTAACAAGTTTATCTTTATGTATTTAAATAACATTCTAATTTACTTTAAAACTTTAGAAGAATACTGAAAGTATATACGATAAGTTCTAACAGCTCTCGAAAAGGCGAAACTAATAGTAAACTTAAAGAAAAGCCACTTTTATATTTAAGAACTAAATTATTTAAAGTTTAAAGTAACTTTTAAAAAGCTTAAAATATAATTAGAGAAGACAGAGGTAATTAAAGATTAACCTACTCTGAAGAACCAGAAAGAGTTATAAGCTTTTATTAACTTTACGAACTTTTATCACTATTTTGTTAAATACTTTACGAAAATTGTAAGATTACTTTATAAACCTACAGGTAAGGGAAAGCTATTTAAGTAAACTAATAAATAGTAAAAGGCGTTTAAGGACCTTAAGCACGCCTTTATTATAGCGTTAATCTTAACCCTCTCCGATTTCTCAAAACCTTTCTAAATTAGAATAGACTTCTTAGAGTTCGCAATCGGTAAAGAACTTAGTTAAGTCTAAGACGATAAGAAACGCTACCCAGTTACCTTCTTATCGAAAGGAATCTATAGCCTAGCCCTGCAATATCTAATTTACGATAAAGAACTGATAGTGATTATTTAATACTTTATTAAGTAAGCACTGTATTTAAGTAATATGGAAGAACTAGTCTAAGTCTTTTTAGACTATAATAACCTTTAGTATTTCCTAACGAAGGAACTTAATCTACAGTAAGCACAGTAAGCAGAATTAATAACCCTGTTTTATTTCTAGATTCACTACGTTAAAAGAAAAGATAATAGGTAAGCTAATACTCTTAGTTGGAGACAGGACTATAAGGATACTAATCTAATCTTAGTCCTTATTACCGTGTTTAATAAAGTTAAGAACAGTACGTTAAAGTATACATTATAAGTATTAGATAACTAGACGTTAGAATAAAATATTAACGTCTGTATAAACTTATAAACAGAGTATAATATCTATTAATAATAATAGGACTTTTAGGTAAGAAAGTTAACGAAAGGAACTTATAAGTATAAATATCCCTTAGAAGACTTCTTAAGGTACGTATAAGACTGTAATAAAAAGTACTTAAAGTATCTAAACTATAACGAAACTAATTATTAGTTAAAATAGCTATTAGAAAACGTAAATAATATACTTAAATTAGAAATAAAGCTCTAATACTAAGAGAAACCGTATATTTACGATTTAGATAAGCGAAAGGAATATATCTAGCAGGTTTATAAATCTTAACTTAAAGGATATATAAGTTAGGCTAAGACTTTTACGTAAGCTTAATAAGCGTATACCTTCCTAAGAATAAAGAAACTGGTTAAGGAGGTAGTTAATAACTGTAACGTCTGCTACTGTAAGCAGAATCGGTATTATAAACTTTATAGACTTCTTAAACCACTCCTTATACTACAGGCGCTATAAAGTTCCATCTTACTCGACTTTATTACTGGGATTCTAAAGTCTAAAGACCTTACTATAAGAGTTACTTATAACTAGATCCTCGTAATAATTAACAGATTAACAAAGTAAGCCTACTTTTTACTAACCTTAAAGGATATAATAATAAAGTAACTTGCTTATATCTTTAAGAAAAAGGTAATTTCATAACACCTTTAGCTAAATAATATCGTTACAGATTAAGATAAACTAATCGTATCGAAATTCTAATAAGGATTAATGTAAAGGATAAGTATAAAGAGTAAGCTCTTAATAACTTTCTACTTATAGACGGACAGCTAAACGGAGTAAATTAATTAGATACTTATAACGTATTTCTAAACTTACGTTAACTTCGAATAAGATAATTAGCTTAAGCTGTTACTAATAGTATAGATAGCTTATAATATAATATTAGTTAAGTTGACAGGTATATTACTATTCTTCGTTAATTACGGTAAGGAGCTTAAGCTTTATTAAAGCCTACCTATTAACGCCCCCTAAATTACAGTTTGTATAGATTAGATGTAAGAACTGCATAACCACTTACAAGCCGAACTTAAGTTCACACGCGAACAAATAAAGAAGTTTACCGATAAATATTAAATTAAGCAGCTAATACTTAAGAAAAGACTTTATTACGATAGCGAATAAGTTAAAGGACCGACTTTTTAAGAGGGGGATTACGTTTACCTTTTTTCACAGAACTTATATTTGAAACGGCTTAGTAAGAAGCTTAACTTTAAAAGATACGGACCGTTCCGAATTAAGAAAAAAGTCGCCACCTCTAATTATAAACTAAACTTACCTATTAGTATAAAGGTGCAGATTAAGGTTTTTTATATCTTACTTTTAAAACTTACACTAAAGGGAGTTCCATTAGAAAAGAAGATTAAGATCGATATTAATAAAGATAAGTATAATATTAAAGAAGTTATAAATTCACGAAAGGGAAAGAACACGTTTAAATATCTCGTTAAGTAGTTAGATTATAATCTTAAAAGTAATTTATAAAAGTTAGAAAAAAACCTTAAGTGCTTAAACCTAATTACAGAGTTCTACCGGAAGAATCTAGACTGACTAAAACTAACGATAAGAACTAGAAATAAGATAAGATCTAATATCTAAATTACTATACTGAAAAGTAAGATTACTGCAGAACTTAAAGCTTAAGAAATAGCAGGAAACTCCTTAATAAGTACAGAAGGACATTTATTAAAACCCTTAACTATAAGTTAAAAGGACCTTAGACTTAATAAGAAGGCAGGGCTTTTAGAGCTCTTAATAAGCTCTATATAAAAACAAGTACTGTTAAGAAAAGAAGTCAGTAAAAGAAAAATAAGCAAAAAAGTTACTAAGACCCTTATAAGAAGTTAAACCTATAACCTCTTACTGAAAAAGGCAGTTACAAACCAAGTTATAAAGTAACCACTTACTATAAAGACCCCGCTAGAAAGTTCCCCCAGTTAAAAGACTCTACATTATTAAAAGGGGCGTCTAGCTTAACCTCTTTACTTTCCTAAAACTCTAATAGCTCCGCTTTATAACTAAACGCTTTCGCAACCCAGTTCTTAAGACAGGACTACTGCTTATAAAGGCGCACTAGGCGCATTAACGCCTCTTAGAGCTTAATAGTAACCTTATAGAGTTATTAAATAGCAGACTTAACTTATAAGTTAAAGTTTTACTTTTTAATAAGAAGAGCCTTTAACTTCGCTTTATTAACACCAAAAGTATCACATTAAGAAGGCCGATACCTCTCTAAGCAGTAATCGTAACTATCAGACCAGTTCGAAACCCGATAGATAAGCAGAAAGTTAACAGACTTACAAAAAGAATAAAGGGACATTTCGCTACTAAACGCGTATATATAAGCTGTAAGGTTCAGACGGCAGTTAATACTTTTACCCTATTCCCGTTTCAAAACCTAAAAGCTAGACACTTATTATATAGTAAAGTAGTAAAAAGAGAAACTTACCTTTTAAGTTCTTTATAAGAAAAGAACATTAAAGAGGGGGAATTATGTAATAACTTTATAAGCTATCACTTAGGCTAGAGCGGCTTAATAAATCCCCTGTAGAAAGAACAGTACAGGAAGACAGTATACACTGTCCAGGCACATTAAGCTAAGGGTGTAAAGACTTAAAGCCCTTATAACTAATAAGGTACTACTTATAGTATACTAAGTACTTGCATCGTAAGTAGGAGAAACCTTATAAGTAAAACGCTTACGTAGTGTAAAGTGCTTGCATAATAAGCACTTACGGTATTATAAACAGGGTATAAAGTACCTCTTAGTTAATTAGTATAAATAGTTATAGTTATGCTTATAACTACTGTAAGGAACTTTAGTTCCTTACGTTAATATTTAATTATTCATTTATATCTTACTGTTCAGACTTACCTTTGTGTATTATAATAACAGCGACTTACAGTGACATTAAACTCCCTGTCTAAGAGTGTTAGCTTAATAAGCTGTCTTCGGAACACCCTTTACCTGTTAGCGTCCTGCTATACGTTCTGTCTTAACTCGCGTTAGTCCTCTTAAGGCCTGTGTCGGGTGTAGGTCGTAATAGGTTATTATAATCGATTTAAATTCGACTTGCTCCTTACTGTTACTGATAAAGCTACTAAGAGAACCCTTTTAATTCCAGGTAACGAGAAGTATATAGCTAAGGAATAGAGAACTATACTTATACGATACCTTCTTTACTGGAATTAGGGTATTTTATACGCTATTATCTCTAATTAAAATATTAAGTTTACGTCTAGTTTTTAGAAAGATATATAAAAAGCCCTTAGTACGAAGCTTTTAATAACTACCACTTACTACTCCTAAGGCAACGGTATAGCTAAGAGAAAAAACTAGACGGTAGAACTAGTAATAAGACACTACTTATATAAGTATTTTAATACTATATAGATAGACGTTATTACTTACTTATAATAGAGCCTGAATACTGCGTATTTAGACCTAATTCGATCGAGCCCTTACGAACTACTTTTTAGATTTATACTCTCTAGCTCTCTCTTAGCTGTTATTAAGATAGTAGGTAGTGACCTTACTAAAATCTATTAGGTTCACTAACCCTAACCCTAATAAGTGGAGCCTACAGTTGCCTGCCGGCAACCCCAGCTTAGCAATTCTTGCGCGCTAAGATCTAATAACGCCACTCGGCCCACTTAGTCCGCTTGGCGCGAGGCAGTGCAAGCTACTAGCGCAGCTAAGTCGGTGTAATAACTGGCCGTGCGACTGCCTTAGGCAGCCGCATTTCCAACTATAATAACACGGCTTTCGCTTTACAAGATAGATTTAATATCATTAACTCTTCAACTCTCTTACTAACTGTTGCTTATATGCCTTGTGATCCTGCTATGCCTTCTAATAAAATCCCCCTTTTACGTGAGCATCTTCATCGTAATACCTTCTTGATAATGGACGTGTTATAACCTATACCTAAGGTGGGTTAGATTGTAAGGCAGTATGCTGTAGGGTTATTAATAATAAGGAATAAAAGTTAACGTAACGGTCTAGATAGGGCGTTTACTATCTCTATAAGGTGTTTTATAAAGAGCTTAAAAAAGGTACTTATAAGATTATAAACGTAAATATAATATTGCTTACGTAAGGAATAAGAACAGTTCTTTACTTAAAGGTATAAATCTAATTAGCTATATAGTACTGTTAATGCTGTAATGCTAAGACCTTTTCTAATACTAAGACTGTATACTTTATTTATTTTATAATAGAATATATAGAATATACGGAATATTTTCTTATTAGCTGTATTAATCTTATCCTGTCCGGAGGACAATTTGTTGTAAGGGTGGTCCAAAAAAAAAATTACTATGGGAAATTCAGTCAAAACTGATAAGGAA
>Ga0247781_1000638_pt1 | contig 10972 bp, 7 predicted proteins | sample UWRJL184509B5_FD_179922 | JGI IMG/M metagenome (GOLD analysis project Ga0247781, IMG submission 179922) | Plant litter microbial communities from Arlington Agricultural Research Station in Wisconsin, United States - UWRJ-L184-509B-5 | ecosystem: Environmental > Terrestrial > Plant litter >...
TGGGATGCGGCAGCAGGTTGAAGGTTGAAGGTTGAAAGTTAGTGCCCGCCGTCGACTTGGGTTGGTGTGGGCGGGAGGGGCTCACTCGTCGCTTGGTTGCCCCTCGTTGGTGGGGTCAAACAAAGTTCTGGGGCGGTAAGGCCGGTGGGGAAGGTACAATGTACGGAATATGGGGAAACGGATTGCCTTCGACGATTAGCTGGGTGGTTACTATAGTGCCTGCCTGCTGAGTGCTTACAGCCGAGAAAGCCGTAGAAAACAATTGAAGGGCGTTGATTTATGTTGGGCAAAGGAGATAATTGGCCGATGTCTTGGGCAACCTGCAGGTTGATGACCTGTTGGATGCTCTTGTGGGGCTCAAGAAAGAGTTCAGCTGGACCAAAGAATACATTCGCAGAAACAAAAAGGGAGTTATTCTACGGAATAGACAGCCAGGAAGGCAGGCAATACTGCATGGTTGCCTAAACCCTTCCCTTGCCTATCACTCCATGTGATTTCAGACCGATCAAAGATGTGGCAACAGATCTATGAAAGAGGTCCGCTGCGAGGTTACAAGGAAGCAGACTCACAAGTTGACAACAGGCGAAGATGCGGGTTGAAAGGCAAGATAGAATATTACACGAAGGTAATTACGTCCCTACTGCCGTACAAGGAACGCAAAGTTCATATCCCATAGAATGATGGTGAACCTTTACAGTGGGGATGCTACAATAAAGTAGTTAGTCGCTTGAGAATCAGACGGAGATCCAGGCCCATAGACTTGGATTCCTTGACATCATTCTCATTCCCTGCCTTTCTCGAAAGAGCGAATTGCTGGCCCTTCTGTCCAGACCATTTCCCAACACCAACTTTCAAGGTCCCGAGATCCCGACACAAACCAGCATAAACTCGACTGCAACAACGAGTGCGCGTGTTTACTAATATCGAGAATGGCAAGTTTCCCTTACGCTGCTCTATGATTTCCAGTGCTAATCACACGCTGTCGAACAACAGGGACTTCAAGAAGACGTCAAGACCGACCCTCCATGTCATCCGCGAGCTGTTCGTCACCATTTTCCTTACCTCAATACCGTTGATCGATCCATTACTGACAGAGTTTCCGACAGTGTGCGATACAAGGTGAGACAATTCGGGTTCTCACCCGACACCACACCTCACCTCACATCATCCCATACCAGCTTGATCTAACCCTGTCCCAAGATTGTCTAACTCGAAATGGCTTTGACGAGGCCAAATGCACCAAATTCGTCGACGCGCTTTATGAATGCTGCAATGCATTCTACGAGAAAAATGGGGACAATGTAACAACAGTCAGCTGTCCCAAGGCCCATTTGCTCAGGTTGAAGATGGAACAGAGAAAGAAGGGCGTTAGGTGACAGATAGGACTCCTATAAAAAAGATATATAAAATGTACCACAATTCCGAGGATATGCCCACCCAAACCACCCAAAGGTGTCAGGCGGCTTTAAAGAAAAGTGAAAGTTCCTCTAGGCTATCAATGAGCGCGCAAAGAGGCCGTATAGACCTGGACAAGAAGTGATGTCTTGTCCCGAGACTCTAATATGAATGCCATGACATTATGGAAGAAAAGAGAAAAAGAAGTCAAAAACTGGACGAACGAAAAGCTTTTTGTATTGGTTCGCATACTCCACTACCAAAACCAGCCGACCAATGGAAAGCTCACCGCCTTTAGTGGTGGGTCAACCGATTGTCTACCTTGCTAGAAAAGCGGGCCTTTTAGCGTACCTCACCACTGTATTTTCTCATGCGCCCGCTGAAAGAGATGCTTGGTTCTGCCGGACATATAATACAGGCGGTGAGAGCGCGAGCCATGTACCTGTGCCTAACAGAATTGACCAGGTTGTCCGTGCTTCAAGACCAATCGGTTGCTTGGACCTGTTAAGCCACTTGGACGAACTTCAGTACCCTGACCTCCCTTGCGCCAATCATCCAAAGATCTCCGCCCGATTTTTGAGCCTCCAACGAGCGCGTCCTGGGTCGTGAATGGCCAATAAGCCAAAGTTTTGACGTTAATTCGACCTCCATTTCAAACAATTCTTTTATTTCCAAAGACCTGACCTCAATTCCTTTCGGCGGCTTATTGTCCTTGATCAAGCCGCTGTCGCAATAACGGCAAGGTGTGGGACCAAAGAGAATGCGCGCCTCCCATTAAACTTTCGCGTCTTTACTCTAGGAGTTGTCGGTCCGGGCTTTTAGGGCAGCCAGACCAAGGAAGAAGCTCTCCGTTCCCAGCAAAACGTGTGCGCGCCTCACTTTCAGCTGCGAAACAATGGCGCCAGCATTTGTGAGCACGACCCATTTAACAAAGACAATAAATCCGTCCAGCGGGAGCTCTACTAACAGCATTGTTTCTTTACAGGATTTTCCCGTCGGAGACGATAGTTCATCATCTGGCTCTTCGGGTGTCAACGATCACGCCGTCGTCACCGCCAGCCGTTCCCCGGAAGCCCGCTGGCCATTGACTGTCTCTGCAGGGGCGGACTTCAACGAGATGGCAGCACTCGAGGAAACGTACCGAGAGGCGACATACCAAGAAACTAATATCAAACCAAACGAGGCTGTCGATTACTTTGCCGGTCAGCTCGACCGCTATAATACCGATCTTGAAGGGTCGCCCGCCGAGAAGCGTGAGCAAGTCCTCAAGCTTGTCGATTCATACTATATATATACCCGGAGAAAAGCAGACCAGCTTCACGGCCGCCAAGGTCGCCAACAATCCGCCAGAAATGGCAGTTGGCAAGGGGGTGCTGCAGGGGACATGGACATTGATGACGACGAGGACAGCGCAGTTCTAGGCTCGGAGGAGGAGCTCCGCAGGGCCGAGGAGGAAGCACAGACCTGGGATCTTCTGCGACGCATACTACCTCTCAGGCATCGGGATCCGACTGCCCAACCTCCCAAGACCCAGGACGACTCTCCAGCGCGGTCGCGCAGGCAGTGGTGGGATGAGTTCATAGTATCCGACTCGGTCGCCAGGGAACGGAAGGTTGTGCTAGAGTGGTTACAGAACAGCGCAAGCCACGGACCGCCCATCGACGAGGTTGTGAGCGAACTCCAGCAAAACGCGGAGAGGGGCGACATCCTCGCACATGGATGGCTCCATACTCGCTCTAAAATCAAGCTGCAGAAGAGTGTCAATGGCTATCAAGGCGTGCTAGACCCCAACAACCCCGGCGTGGCTGTTTCGCATCTGGGCTCCAACACACTCATTACTCAGTTGGATCCGGATTCAATCACGCGTCAAGCCAGGAAGCTGGAGCCTCAGGATGAATTCTTCGAGCGTGCAATTTGGCTTGGCTGCTTCGAGATGCTCCGTCGGGGCTGCAGCATGTCGGAAATCCGCGATTGGTGCTCGGCGCGGACAGAACTTTGGAGGGCCGCAGCTCTCGCTCCTCTGCCACTTTCGAACCCAGAAGACGAAGACCAGGCCGACTTTAGCCCGGCCTCGTTGATCCTGTGGAACCGGACGTGTTTCAAAGCCGCGCGGGAGGGGGGAACAAGCGACTATGACAAGGCAGTGTATGGACTCCTTGCTGGAGATGTCGAAAGTGTCGAGAAGGTGTGCAAATCTTGGGACGACTTTCTCTTTGCGCACTACAACGCGCTATTGAGGATGCAGTTTGACTCGTTCCTCCTCAAGCATGCTGGGGAAGACGGAGTGAAGATTGCGGGCAAGCTCGCTGCCTCCAACGTGCTCCAGAAGAGTAAAAGTCCGAAGAGCGTTGGCAAGGACCTTGTTGGGACTCTAGAGACCGACCCACGGACGAAAGCCGAAGCTTACAGGACACTGAAGCTCCTTCAAGGTGCCATCGTGGCAAATGAATTGGACCAGTACCTGCACAATCAAGGCTTGGTCTTGTCCTCCCATGCAAATCAGGACCGACCATCCAAGTTGCTGCCCAGCTCCGGCGATCTCCCACGTCACATCGATATTACAAAGTTCTGTAACTTGTCGGACCACGACAGCATGCGGATACTAACCCATGTCCTCATCATCGACTCTACTCTTGACAGGCTTGGCAGTTTCTCCGTAGAAGGCGCCTTGGACCCCATTTACCGCGAGCAAGAGAATATAATTGCCGGCTACATCAGCTATCTCAGACTTGCCAATCTTGAGGAAATGATTCCACTGTATTGCTCCAAGCTACGTGGCCCTCGAGTTTACGAGACCCTCAGCAGAAATCTTATCCACATTGTCGGCAGTGATGCTCGGCTGAACCAGCTAATCATCATGCGAAATTTGGGTATTGATACGGCCGCGTTCGCAAAGACACAGCCAGCCATTTACCTACAGGACGCTCGGGAGGAATCGACCGGCTGCGAGGCCAAGGGGAACTTCAAGATCCTTCAAGATGGTCCGCCAACGCTGAAATATGGTCGAATTGTCAAGCCAGACTTCTTTGGCGAAGATGGCGAGCATGTCGATCAGGAGGATGAACTAATCATCCGATCCTTGGAGTGGCTCATGCTCGTTCCCGGTCTATTGGAAGAGACATGCATATACGTCATCAGAGCCTACAAGTTCTTCTTGAGTAAGTTGCCCATCGTATTGTCCGAATTTTTCTGATTCTAGCTAACCTTGCATAGAGCGAACACACCTGCGCGCCGCTCGCGCTCTCAGCGACAGGGTTTCCGGCCGCGAGATCATCAGGATAAAGACAGCTGCAGCAATAAGGGGGTCTGATGAAGATGCTGGTCCTAGTTGGTACGAGGAATTTTGCAACAATTTCGGCCCAGATTCCATCGAAGATTCGACTATGGACTGGCAGGAATTGAACGCGACGGTGAAGAATCTGTGGGAGCTCGAGTGTCTCGTGAACTCGCTCGACGCAATAGAGACTCTGTCCTCGTTGGCCGGTCTCACCAGAGAGTACGTGCAACTTCCTTCCGATTGCGAAAGGTTTTATGCTAACCCGGTCATTATTAGCGAGAACGCGAATTCGCGAGAGATCTGGCAACATGCTGGTCAACAAATCCGTTTAGCCAAGGAGTGTATGAAGCCAGTCCTTAAGAACTGGCTCCTTGACGCCAACTATGGTACGTTCAGACCGCTAGCAACTGGCTTGAAGAATCACCAACTGACAGTCCAACTCGATATAGTTGATCCAGACTTCAAAGAGCTTCGCCAGGCTTACATCCCCGAGACTATCATGGCATATGTCAGCTCACTCCATTTCATCGGCACCTCTCTTACACGGGATAACCTACTAGAGTGCATGGAACTGGCTGCAATAATTGCCGAGAGGGGATCCGATGTTGCTCGTGAATTCATGAACTGCGGGAGGATGAAGGAGCTCCTCGAGGCATTTGCTTCTTGCAGCAAGGCACTGGCCATCTGGACCAGCGATAAGAAGACGTCACAGCCGAGCACAAAGAAGATGAGAGAGATGGGATGGTCAAGGGAGCTTTGGTCTGTTAAGCCCTAGCTCGGCAACTCGAGTGTCTGTGTTGGGTAGGATGTACTAGTCTATAGTGGGTGGCTTACATCTCACGATGGGGAGGATGAAAGGATATTTGTATGGGAAATATCGACCAGTTTCTTTTTTTTTTCAAAGGAAGAGGAAAAGAAACCGGGGCATGCGGTGAGTTCTCGCGGCAAAGGCTGATGTCGGTTGGGCAAAAGAACAACAAATGTATAATTGGTTGACTTTCTGGGGAGTTTTTGTGTGTTGTGTGTAATCAAACTTGGATTGGCGGCGGGTTTTTCTCCATCGAGAGGCGGCGAAGACATAACAGGGACTTGCAAATATAAAGCCGGGTACGGAACACGAAGGTAGTAGTACATAGCATTTCCTAGTTATGGATTCATTCTCAGTATATATATATACTGTTACTGTAAAGGGATTAGCTAGCCACGTAGACAAACGAGCTGATTTACTGACACCGTCAAAGAACCATCTTTTTGAATCCATTGTGATATTTCGTTTCATAGCCTTTGCTCTCCATTGCAGGACAGGTAAATGTTACAACAATCAGGCAATTCCCCCGCCTAATCGTGCCAGGTTTATTATATTCACCTAGGCAATATCTATATTCAGGATTTTGATGTCCTCAACCGGTTTGTCCTTGTACGTCTTTGCGTTCTCGACCCGGTGGATCACGTCCAGCCCTTGCACCGCACGTCCGAATATCGTGTGTTTGCCATCTAGCCATGGCTGTATTGCGGAGTGTAGTGTCAGCAAACTTTGCTCTCGCGCAAACTGAAGGAAGAGGATGCAATACTCACAGTCTTCTCGGTAGTAATGAAGAACTGGCTCCCGTTCGTATTCGGGCCAGCATTGGCCATACTAACCGTGTAGGGCTTATCATGCTTGAGACTACTAAACTCGTCCTCAAACTCCCTGCCCCAAATGCTCTCGCCGCCGGTCCCGTCGCCCATGGGGTCTCCGCACTGGATCATGAACTTGCGGATGACGCGGTGGAAGATGGTATTGTTGTAGTATCCGCGTTTGGAATGCGTCACAAAGTTCTCGACTGCCTTTGGTGCGGCGTCTGGGAATAGACGTATGTGAATGTCGCCGTAGGTGGTGTGGATGATGGCCGCTGTGCCTGTCTCTGCCGCCTTTGCCTTCTCTACTTTCTTCTGGCCCAGCACGGCGGGTTTCTCGTTCTGTACATCTCTAGTTGATTTAGAGATCTCCTCGTCGTTGGAAAACATGTAAAAGCGAACTTTGCCCACTCCGGTAGCGATCAACAACGGATCTCTTGTTTCCGACTCCTGGAGGAGAGGGTTGTTGGATGCTGCCATGGCAACTGTTGTGACTCCTTTCTTCTGAGGTTGGCCCTGATACAGAGCCACACTCAGAGGGCGGAACCCTTCCTCTTTTCCATACACCTTGACCACCTGGTTTGTGTATGTATTCAGGACCTTGACTCCAAGGTAGGATCCGTAGAGTATGAAGTTGCCAGATTCGTCGAAGGTGACGTTGAATTTGCTACGCACAGATGGCGCTTCGATCTCCTTCTCCTGAGCAAGTCGACGTCCGAATTCCACCGCATCTAGTTTTTGGAGGGCGGTGCCGGCTTGCTGCATCTCCTCCATGACGAGGAGAGATTCGTCATACGACCGGTACAGTTTTGCCGTGGCAAAATCAAAGATGCGAATCTTCCTGTCTGGGAAAGAGACGGTGACAAACCGACCTCCATCTGGGGACAACGTAAGCGAAGTCGGCACCGACTTGGCCTTTTTAAAGTCGAATAGATTGGTCGAGCTCTTGTACTCAAAGACATTGTCTGGCTTTTCGTATGAGCCGGTTGGCCGCCAATATTCGACCATGCCCCCGTCGTCAGTGGATATCACGCAGTCGTATTTGTTGTTGTATGCCATCAGAGCCACCGGGCTCCGGTGTAGCTTGCTGATAGTGTGCAAGGGCTCGGTTCTGTCGCCGCGCCCGTCGTATATATGGATGTTGGACTTGGCATCTTCCGACACAGCCAGAAGAGGGACAGGTGCGCCTTTCTGATGCACCCAGCACACGCACTTTGGCACATATTCGAGCTGCACGACCGAGAGAAGATCGAACGTGATGACATCGAAGAGCTTGACCGTCTTGTCGTCGCCAGCCGTGGCAAAACTCCGCCCGTCCGCGCTTATGGAGACCGACAGTATCTCGCCCTGATGTGCCTTGAACTGCTTGACGAACTCGATGCCCTCGGCCACCTTTTTCCAGAATTTGACGACGCCGTCGACGGATGAGGTAATGAGGAAGTCGGTAATGGGCGTCATTGTGAGGAAGGACATCTGCTCCTTGTGCATCAGGGACTTGGAGTACCGGGTTGATTTCGGGAGGGCCTGGACGTAAAGCTTCTCGTAGGGGAGAACGCGCCGCTTCTTCTTGGGGGCTGCCGTGGGTAACTGGGGGCCCATATCGTCGTCCGAAGAGCTTTCTTGAAGGACATGTTAGCAATGGGCAGTCGAGTAAGAAAGCATAAGTATCTAAATATATACCAGAGTCATCTTGCTCGGCAAATTCTGCGCGAGTGCGCTTGTTGGATTTGGTATCGTCGTCACTGTTGTTTTCGGCCATATTTGCGACCCGAGCTGCACCGCACGTTTTCTTGGATGTGATCGTGATTTAGTTGGAGTATTCTCGTGGTATAGTCTTTTGCGATCACTACCGTATCGAGGTAGTTACTGAAAATGGATGGCTGTCGCAAATATATGTATACGCTATGCTATGTTGACTTTGCTGAAGATGCATCGCGAACTGGAAGGATCCGCGGCGATGTCCATTGATAAAAATATGGAGCATCGTCTGTTGCGAGCTCCGTCCCGAGTTTAGATAGTGGGTCTGTGGAGCTTAACCCCACCATCCACACAGGCGCCTTACCGTAAGGGGCTGGTGTAGGTATCAAGGCCTAACCATACAAGGCTAGAAGTTGGTAAACACTCTCCTGGATCCCCTCGCAGAAAGAACACCAGGCGCGCCTCGGTCATCATCCTAAAAGGTTCCATGGGGACGTCTTGGGCGTTTAGTTTAGATTTTCCGTGGAATTCTCATTGTCAAGTGTTACGCGCCCCGAGAGATCTGCTGTACATTATTAGAAGCATTTACTATTTCCTCTTCATATCACGGTAGACTAATATCATATTGAAGAAGCCGCGACTTTCTCGGCTCCTTCTCTTTTTACCTCTTGTTGGTTTCAACAGACATACAGACCTGCCGAGTCATCTTCCAACTCGGCCATTGCCTTACTGCTCTTAATCACTTCCAAGATACAGATTACAACATTCCAACCCTACAAGTTCGATCACAGCATGTCTAGACATCAGCTTCAACGTCTCTCCTCCCCCTCGCGGGGCTTCTCTGCTCTCGTTCATATAGTTGGTCTGGGATGCTTCCTATCCAGTCTCGCGTGGCAGCACCGATATCCAAACCCAATAACTATGGGATGGGGCGGTCAATACCAATTCTTGACCATTATCGGCCTCGTCTTCTCGATTCTGACATTCGCATGCGGCCTTCTCGCCGACCTTACTCTCAATCGCCAGTTGTTCGAGCTCAAGAATGGCCTCTCCGTCTGCTCTGCGCCCCTGGAAGTGCTCGTCAGTATCCTCTATTGGGGCCTCTGTGCTATCGACAAGAAACTGGTCGTCCCTCCCGACCTCCACCTCCCCTTTCTTCCTGACATGTATGTACTTCTCTGTCGTGGCAAGCGAAATAAAACCAAGCTGATAGTCTCGACAGCGGATTCCATGCCGCCCCGGCTGTCATGATGACACTCGACTTGATCCTGTTGAGTCCACCGTGGACTGTGAGAGCATATGGCGCCATGTCCATCAGCATGGTAGTCGCCTTTCTATATTGGGGTTGGGTTGAGTATTGTTTCTCCAAAAATGGATGGTAAGTCGTGCCATGGTTTTGTATACTTGCCACACCACCGAAAATAACAACTGACACGAGCAACATTGCAGGTATCCCTACCCCATCTTTGCAATCCTGGAGACCTGGAAACGGGTCATACTCTTCACCTTTTCAGCCATGTTGATGGCATGCAGCACACTGCTTCTCAAGTGGGTGTATGGTTTTATCAACGGGGTTGAGACTCTCAAGAAGGAGGCTCTTCATCCCGCGAAAGCAGACTGAGGGACCGGGGCCGAGGCCGCTAAAAGAGGCAAGGGACCGAATTGGGCGGGGACAATGGTGCACCCCAAGTACCTACCTAGTTAGCCTTAGTTATTTCAAGGTTATACCCTACACCACAGGGTACTCATGAACCTGTCCATTGGAATGACGTGAGTCTATCCACCGGTAGAGCGAGTTTCTTCGGTGTGATGTGCGTACCTGCCTCAGTATTTCCGCACAAGACAATTGTATACACGTTACATGTAAGCATGCACGCCGTAGGTCGTCGTTTGAAGGGCGAACTTGGCAGAAGCCTTTCCAACCCCCCCAAAAAGATGAAGAGGATTTCAAAGCAAGTTTATGCACGTGTCAAGTAGCAAACGTTTGATCAAGCAATTAGAAGCTTCTCCCGTTGACTTGGGTTCGAATACGGTTACACTACCCCACCAAAACCTCTGCCAATTGCCCCTCCAAAAATTTAGACGAGACAGCGACTACGGAGCTTCTGACCGCCGCCACTCACTCTCAATACAAGAGCCAATTCGTACTATAAAATCGTTCGGTCACAACTCGGAATTGCTGAGAGTTTTACGTACACCAAACCATATTTCGTGTTTCTCACTGGGCTTATATAGACGCGTCAATCCCAATTGAATCGACCATCATGTCTGTAAGTCAACCCCGCCATCAATCTGCTTGGTTTAGCCAGCTCCAATCTTCCATTGAAGCTGCATGACTCACCGGGATGTCCAGAGCTTCTTCATCGAGAACAAAAATGTCGGCAACAAGGCCGACAGCGAAGACTGGCGCAGTATGTCTTGCAAGCGCACTTGTACCTCGGAGGCCAACCACGTACTGACCATGCTGCGACAGTTCGTGGCTACAACCCGCTCACGCCACCCGATCTCCTCCAACACGAGATTCCCCAGACGACCCAGTCGAAGCGCACTGTCCTCGACAGTCGTGAAGAGGTAGCAGCTGTCGTCAACGGTGCTGATCCCAACAACAGACTCCTGGTCATCATTGGACCATGCTCCATCCACGACCCCAAAGCCGCCCTCGTCTACTGCGACATGCTCCTGAAGGAGAAGGAGAAGCACAAGGACGAACTCCTGATTGTGATGCGCTCGTATCTTGAGAAGCCGCGCACCACTGTAGGCTGGAAGGGGTTGATCAACGACCCTGATATTGACAACAGCTTCAAGATCAACAAGGGACTGCGCCTGAGCAGACAGTTGTTCGTCGATCTCACATCGAAGGGCATGCCTCTTGCCAGCGAGATGCTGGACACCATCAGCCCCCAATTCCTTGCCGATCTCTTGAGTGTCGGCGCCATTGGTGCGAGAACGACCGAAAGCCAGCTTCACCGAGAACTCGCCAGCGGC
>Ga0247781_1000639_pt1 | contig 10967 bp, 5 predicted proteins | sample UWRJL184509B5_FD_179922 | JGI IMG/M metagenome (GOLD analysis project Ga0247781, IMG submission 179922) | Plant litter microbial communities from Arlington Agricultural Research Station in Wisconsin, United States - UWRJ-L184-509B-5 | ecosystem: Environmental > Terrestrial > Plant litter >...
ATCTACCGCGGCGCGGCCCTGGTGGTCTCGGGCGACGACCGGCAGCTGCCGCCCACCTCCTTCTACGACCGGGTCGAGGACGACGTCGTCGACTTCCCGTCCATCCTCGACCTGGCCCGCGAGACGTTCCCGATCCTGCACCTGGGCTGGCACCACCGCAGCCGGCACGAGGCGCTCTTCGCCTTCGCCAACCTCGCCTACTACCACGGCCGGTTGGTCGGCCTGACCCGGTGCTACCCGCAGGAGCCCGACCACGGCGTCGAGATGTTCCTGGTCGACGGCGTCTACCGGCGACAGACCACGTCGGACAACCCGATCGAGGCGGACGCGGTGGCCGAGCGCGTGCTGCACCACTACGCCACCCGGCCGGGCCAGACGCTCGGCGTGATCACGCTCTCGGTGGCCCAGGCCGACGCGGTCGACGAGGCGGTGCGCCGCGCGCTGGCCGAACGGCCCGACCTCGAGCGCCACCTGGACGAGTCCGACCGGCTCACCGGCTTCTTCTGCAAGAGCCTCGAAGCGGTGCAGGGCGACGAGCGTGACGTGATCATCCTGTCCGTCGGTTACGGCTACGACGAGAACGACAAGATCAGTACGAACTTCGGCGCGCTCAACCGCCCGAAGGGCTGGCGCCGCCTCAACGTCGCGATCACCCGGGCCCGCCGGCGCGTCGAGGTGGTCTCATCGATCCGCTCCGGCGACGTCCCCGACATGGGCAACGAGAGCGTACGGCACCTCAAGGCCTATCTCGAGTACGCCGAGCGGGCCGCGGCCACCCTGGGCCGGGAGGTCACCGACCGCGACGACGCGACGGCCTTCGAGGACGCCGTGCTCACCTCGCTGCTGTCCTGGGGCTATCGCGTACGCCGGCGGGTCGGCGCCGCCGGGCACTGGCTCGACCTCGCCGTGCTGCACCCCGATCAGGAGGACGACGTCTTCGCGATCGGCATCGAGTTCGACGGCCCGCAGTACCAGGCGATCCCGTCCACCCGCGACCGCGACCGGCTGCGCGACGAGGAGCTGCGTGAGCTGGGCTGGCATCTGCACCGGATCTGGTCGGTCGCCTGGTACCGGAGCCCGACCGAGGAGCAGAACCGGCTGCGCACGGCCATCGACCGGGCGCTCGCCGATCCGGTCGGCGTGGACCACCTCGCCATCCCGGAATGGCCGCCCTACCGGGCCATCTCGGGCGAACTTCTGCCCCCGGAGACGAGCGAAGCCGACAAACACTGACCCCGAGCGGGTGACCACTTTCGGGGGTAAAGCCGCTATTTGCGCATGGTGATCTTCACCGGGGGAACCCGTCGCCCGCTGTGGACACCTCTCGTTGGTCGGTCATGGGCGTACGTCACTCACTCAGCCGCACCAGGTTCCCCCACGACGGCGGGGGCAGCGTGGTCGTGACCGCGGATGTCACCGCCGCGGTCACGGTCGTCGCCGTGCGGGGCACCTGGACCCGAGCGCTGCGCATGAATTCCTTCACGGCGATCAAGAAGGCGCTCACCGAACACCCGGCGGCGCTCGTCATCGACCTCAGCGCCCTGGTCGACCCGCAGGCGGCCAGCTCCTCGACCTGGCTGACCGTGTCCCGAGTGGGGGCCGCGATGGAGCCGCCCGTGCGGGTCGCGGCCGCTCTGCCGCCGCACGGCTCCCTCGGTGCCCGGCTCGTACGGCTCGGGGCGGCGTACTCCCTGCCGATGTTCGAGAACGTCGCCGAGGCCGGAGTATCCGCGGCGGCGGGCGGGCCGACCGGCGACCGGATGCGGCTCGACCTGCCCGCCCACCCGGACACCCCCGCGCTGGCCCGCAACCTGGTCACCGACGCGTGCTGTGCTTGGGGCCTGCACGATGTGCTGCACCTCGCCCGGCTCGTGATGAGCGAGCTGGCGGGCAACGCGATCGAACACGCCCGCACGCGGATCTCGGTGGCTGTGGTCCGCCGCGGCGACGGAGTGCACCTGACCGTCACCGACGGCGACCCGCGCATGCCCCAGCTGCTCGAGCAGACGGAGAAGCCGCCGGGCAGCCTGTGGGAGGCTCGCGGCATGGGGCTGCGAACCGTACAGGCCGCCTCGACGGCTTGGGGTGCTCTTCCGACTCAGGAGGGCAAGGTGGTCTGGGCGACTGTCCGGCCCGCCTGACCTACTTCCCGACGGTCGCCTTCTCCGCCACCGGCGTCCCGGCCTGCTGCGTCCCGGCCTGCTGCGTCCCGGAGGCGGCGTGGCCGGCCGCGCGGAGATTCTCGGCCTCCTCGGCCGCCCGGACCGCCTGGAACGGGTCTCCGTAATGCTTCATCGCCCGCCGGGCGAAGGCCTGCTGCTCGGTCGCCACCCGCTCGGGTCGGCCGCGGCCGACGAAACTGACCGCCCAGTGCAGCACCGTGGTGAACCTGTTCTTGAAGCCGACCAGGTAGAAGACGTGCACCGCGAGCCACATCATCCAGGCGATGAAACCGGACAGGCGCAACGTGCCGACGCTGGCCACCGCGGAGAACCGCGAGATCGTGGCCATGCTGCCCTTGTCGAAGTACTTGAAGGGCTTCGGCGCGGGCTTGTCGCGCAGCCGGCGCTTGATCACCTCGGCCGCGTATTTGCCACCCTGGATGGCGACCTGCGCGACACCTGGCAGCGGAGCCCCGTCGGACCCGGGCAGGTGCATCATGTCGCCTACTACGAAGATCTCGGGGTGGCCCGGCACGGTCAGGTCGGGCTCGACCATGATCCGCCCGGCTCGGTCGGTCCGGGCCCCGGTCGACTCGGCGAGTTGACGGGCCAGCGGCGGCGCGGCGACCCCGGCCGCCCAGACCTTGGTCATCGACGGGATGCGCTGGTGACCGCGCTCCGACTCGACCTCGATGCCGGTCAGGTCGACGTCGACCACCTTGGTGTTCAGCTCGACCTCGACGCCCATCAGGTGCAGTTGGCGCAGCGCCCGGGTGGAGAGGTGATCGCCGAAGGTGTTGAGCACCGCGCCGACCGCGTCGATCAGGATGATCCGGGCCTTGCGCGGGTCGATGTGCTTGTACTGCCCCGGCAGATTGCGGTGGGCGAGTTCGGCGATCTGGCCGGCCATCTCGACACCGGTCGGGCCGGCGCCGACCACCACGAAGGTGAGCCAGCGCTCCTGGGCCTGCGGGTCGGTCTGCAGGTCGGCGATCTCGAACGCGCCGAAGATCTTGGCGCGCAGCTCCAGAGCGTCGTCGATGCTCTTCATGCCGGGCGCGTACTCGTTGAAGTGGTCGTTGCCGAAGTAGGACTGCGAGGCGCCGGCGGCGACGATCAGGGTGTCGTACTCGACCTTGTAGTCGATGCCCGGCCCCGTCACCGAGATGACCTTGTTCGCGGTGTCGATGTGCTCGGCCCAGCCCAGCCTGACGTCGACGTTGTCCTGCTTCTTCAGCACCTCACGGATGGGCGGAGCGATCTCGCCCTCGGAGAGCACGCCGGTGGCGACCTGGTAGAGCAACGGCTGGAACAGGTGATAAGCCGTGCCGTTGACGAGCGTGATGTCGACCGGTGCGTCGCGCAGCGCCCTGATCGCGAAAAGACCCCCGAAGCCGGCGCCGATGACTGCCACCCGATGCCGCTGCATAAAAACTCCCTCGGTGCTCGGTGTCCGTCAAGTAGAGCACCCTGAACTGGCCGAATATGCCGTGAGCATCGACACTGTGGCGGCCCGACGCGGATCCGCCGGGTCGTTGACCAGGGTTTCTTTCCCCGCCTGGCCACCAGGAAAACCGGATACCGCCATCATGCCCGATGACCTGGGGTTACGTTCATGATCGGCGGGGTGGATCGGCTGTCACCCCACCGCGTTCGACGGATCGGCCGGCGGGCCGTCGCCCGTGCCGCTGCCCTGGCGTCCGGAGTCGCCGACGAGGCGGCCCATCGTGCCGGCGTCGACCGCCGGGTGGAAATGGAAGCCCTGCGCGAATCGGCAGCCCCGCAGAGTCAGTTCGGCCGCTTGGGCCTGGGTCTCGACGCCTTCGGCGATCACCCCCAGGTGCAGTGCGTCCCCGAGGCGCAGGACCGCCTCGACGACCGCGGCGCCCTCCGCGGTCCGGTCGAGGCGAGCGACGAAGCAGGTGTCGATCTTGAGGATGTCCACCGGGAAGTTCGTGAGGTACTGCAGCGAGGCGTTACCGGTCCCGAAATCGTCCAGAGCGATGCGGATTCCCGAGGCGCGCAGAGCCTGCAGCACCGACGCCACCTCCTGATAGTCGACGAGCGCGCTCTCGGTCAGTTCGAGGATCAGGTCGTGCGGGTCCACTCCGGCGCTCGTCAGGATCTCCCGGAACTCGGCCACGATGGTCGGGTGCTGAAGCTGCACCGGCGAGATGTTCACCGCGAGCGTCAGCCGGGGGCCCTCCCGGACGGCGCGCTGCCAGCCACCCAGCTCGGTGCAGGCACGCCGCAGGACGCCGGCGCCGAGCTGCCCGATCAATCCGGTCTGCTCGGCGAGCGGGACGAAGGTCAGCGGCAGCAGCAGACCGCGGTCCGGGTGCTGCCAGCGGACCAGGGCCTCCATGCCGATGATCAGGGAGGTCTCCAGGTCGATGACGGGCTGGTAGAGCACGTGGAGCTCGTCATTGAGCAAAGCGCGGCGCAGGTCCTCCTCCAGGGCCGCCGCGTCGGTGCGATAGTCCTGCATCCCCTCGACGTAGACCTGCCAGCCTTTGTCCGCGTTCCGCTTGGCGTGATACATGGCGACGTCCGCGCGGTGCAGGGCCTGGGTGGTGTCGAGGGTCCCGGGGACGCACAGGGCGATGCCGATGCTCGCGCGGGCCCGGACCAGCTGGTCGCCGATGCGGAGTTCTTCGGTAAGGCGGTCGGTGACCCGCGACGCCACGGCGACGGCGTCCTCCCCGGAGTGGATGGTGTGCAGGACGATCGCGAACTCGTCGCCGCCGAGCCGGCCGACGGTGTCGGCCCCCAGCACGCAGTCGCTCAGCACGGCGCTGACCGCTCGCAGCAACTGGTCGCCGGCCGCGTGGCCCAACTCGTCGTTGACCTGCTTGAAGCCGTCCAGGTCGAGATAGAGAACGGCGCCCAGCCCGGGCGCGCTGCCGTCGCACACCGCGGCCAGCGCGTCGATCAGGGCCAGCCGGTTGTGAAGGCCGGTCAGCGCGTCGTGCGAGGCGTCGTGGGCGAGCCGTTGCTGCAGGCGCTTGCGCTCGGTGATATCGCGATGGTTGTACACGACAGTGCCGACGGCGGGATGATCCAGCAGATTCCGGGCGACAACCTCGTGCCAGTGCCAACTGCCGTCGGCGTGCAGGCCTCGCATCTCGGCCTCATATATCCGGGCCCCACCGAGAATCGCCGCGTTCATCGCCGCGGCGACCGGGCGGTCGTCCGGATGAAGCAATTCGCCGGTGCCCGACTTGGCGATGTACTCCTGGGGCTCGTAACCCATGACGTGTTCGACGGCCGAGCTGACGTAGGTGAGGTGGCCGGTGCCGTCGATGAGAACGATCACGTCGCCGGAGTCCTGCACGAGCGTCCGGAACCGCTCCTCGTTACGATGCGTGATCATGTCGCTGTCGTGCCGCTCCCGCTCCGCCTTCTCTCGTTCGGCGGTGGTGGTGCTGAGTTCCCGAATGGCGATGACGACGCTGACGGCCCCGAGCGCACCGACCGCCTGGGCGGTGCTCGCGGGCAGGTACGTGTGCACCCAGCCGAGGGCGATGCCGACCTGGCCGCAGACCGTCGCGGCCACACTTGCGACCAGAACCGGTCCGGAGCTTCGCGAGCCGCTACGGCGCAGAGTAAGTGTCGCGACGATGATGAACCCGATCCCCAGGATCGGCCCCCAGCCGGTGAGGTAGGACATCGCCGCGACCAGGCCGGCCTCGGCCAGGGCGTTGCGCCACACCACGCCGGCGCTCACGCGGGCGCCGCGGCGTGCCCAACTGGCCACCGCGGGGTGCTGCCAGAGGGCGGAGAGAACGATCGTGGCGTTGAGCCACCAGATCGTGCGGCCGCTCGCGGCCAGATCGAAAAAGTGCAGCGTGTTCAGGGAGACCGCCGAGAGCGCGGAGTCGGACCACCAGAAGTATCGATGTCGCCAGGCAGCCGCGGGGCTCAGGACATCCGGACCGGCCGCCATTCGTCCACGCTCCGAAACGGGTTCAGCCCAGGCCGGCAGGGTGCCGGATCCCGGTCCACCGGGTCACCGCATGCCTGTCTGTTCAGTCCGGCCGGCGGCGGATTCGCCCGTCCCGCCCATCCTCCTCGTCCGGGGCGAGAGGCGCAGCAAAAACGGATTCATGTCCGGGGTCGAGCGACGGCGGCGCGCAGGGACGGTTTCCGATCGATCCTTCGAAGGCGAAGGGGGACCCGCGTCCCGCGCGCGTCAGATGCCGTTGCTGATCTTGGTCATCTCGTCGCGGGGGACGACCTTGACCCGCTTGCGGCCGTGCGGCGCACCCAGGTCGACCTCGTGCTTGTCGAGCCGCTTCCAGCCGTCCCAGGTGGTGAAGCCGAGGCCCCGCGCACTCAGGTAGGTGAGCACGTCGGCCGGGTCGCGCCGGGTCGCCGCGGGCAGCGACTCGACGTCGGCCAGCAGGCTGGTGACGGTCTCGTTGGCGTCCTTCTTCGTGTGGCCGATCAGGCCGACCGGCCCGCGCTTGATCCAGCCGGTCGCGTAGCGGCCCGGTACGTGGTCGCCGTCGAGGTCCAGCACCCGGCCGGCCCGGTGCGGGATCGTGCCGGTGGACGCGTCGAACGGTAGGTCGGCGACGGGCCGGCTGAGGTAGCCGATCGCCCGGTAGACGGCCTGCACGTCCCAGTCGGTGAACTCGCCGGTGCCGCGCACCGAGCCGTCGCCGGTGAGCTCCTGCGTCTCGGTGCGCAGCCCGGTCACGCCGCCCGTGCCCAGAACCTCGACGGGCGCCTGGAGGAAGTGCAGGTGGAGGCGGCGGGGACGGTCCCGCGGCTCGCGCGCACACCAGTTCTGCAGGGTGTCGACGCACATCTTCAGCGAGCGCCTGGCCCGGATCGCGGCGAGGCTGCCCTCGTCGAACTCCATGCCCTCGGGGTGCACGATCACCTCGACGTTCGGCGACTCGTCCAGCTCGCGCAGCTCCATCGGGGTGAACTTGACCTGGCCGGGGCCGCGCCGCGAGAAGACGTGGACGTCGGTCACCGGGCTGGCCAGCAGACCCCGGTACACGTTCTCCGGGATCTCGGTCTCGAGCAGCTCGTCGGCGGTCTTGGCCAGGATCCGGGCCACGTCGACGGCCACGTTGCCGGCACCGAGCACGGCCACCTTCGTCGCGGTCAAAGGCCATTCCCGGGGTACGTCGGGGTGGCCGTCGTACCAGGAGACGAAGTCCGCACCGCCGAAGCTGCCCGGCTGGTCGATCCCCGGGATGTCCAGGTCACGGTCCTTGTCGGCGCCGGTCGCGACGATGGTGGCGTCGTAGAACTGGGTCAGTTCCTCGGGCTTCACGTCCACGCCGTAGTCGACGTTGCCGACGAACCGGATCCGTGGATCCTCCAGCACGTGGTGCAGCGCGGTGATGATCTCCTTGATCCGCGGGTGGTCGGGTGCCACCCCGTACCGGATGAGCCCGTAGGGCGTCGGGAGCCGGTCGAAGATGTCGACCGTGGCGGCCGGAGCCGCCTTGGTGAGAATGTCGGCGGCGTAGATGCCGGCCGGGCCGGCGCCGATGACGGCGACCCGCAAAGCGCGATCCATCGATGTCCTCAGGCGTTCGTGGTGGCGCGCGGGGTCAGGAAGCCAGGCAGTCGCATCGGGGTCCTTTCTCGAAACCGACCGCCAACCTAAAACCTCAACCCCACTTCAAGTCAATTTTCGATCAAGCGACTCTCGTCACAACCCGCTCGGGTCGAATCGACGAAATCAGGGCATTGATCTGACACGCTATCCTGAGCGCCGCCCGACAGTCCTGAGGAAAAGGTCGCTCACCATGCTCGTCTCACCGCTGACCCTCTCGGTGGTCACACCGATGTTCAACGAGCGTGCGGCGGTCGACCACTTCGTGGCCCGGCTGCGCCCGGAACTGGACGGCCTGAACGTCTCCTACGAGGTCGTCGCGGTCGACGACGGCAGCAGCGACGCGACGGTCGCCCGCTTGATGCAGCTGCGAGCCGACTGGCCGGAACTGCGCGTCGTCTCGCTGCGCCGCAACGTCGGTCACCAGACGGCGCTGCGGGCGGGCCTGCGCTCCGCACGCGGCGACTACGTGGTGAGCATCGACGCCGACCTGCAGGATCCCCCCGAGGCGATCGGGGAGATGCTGGCCACGGCGCGTTCCGAGCAGGTCGACGTCGTCTACGGCGTACGCAGTGACCGCCGCACCGACACGGTCTTCAAGCGCAACACCGCCGGCCTCTACTACTGGACGATGCGCAAGATGGTCGGCCCGTGGGTGAGCGACCAGGCCGGCGACTTCCGCCTGATGAGCCGCGCGGTGGTCGACGTCCTCAACGAACTGCCCGAACCCCGCCCGGTCTACCGCCTGGTGGTGCCGTCGCTGGGCTTCTCGAGCGCCGAGGTCGGTTACGTCCGCGAGGAACGCGTCGCCGGCGAGACCAAATACCCGCTGAGCCGCATGATCCGCCTGACCTTCGACAGCGTGACCGGATTCTCCGCCTCCCCGCTGCGCCTCGCCACCTGGCTCGGTCTGTTCAGCTTCCTGCTCTGCGTGGCCTTGATCCTCACCGGCCTGATCGCCTGGGGTTCCGGCGCCACCGTCCCGGGCTGGACCTCGCTCTACATCGCCGTCCTCCTGCTCGGCGGCGTCCAGCTTGTGTGCCTAGGCGTTCTGGGTGAGTACGTGGGCCGCATCTACGCCGCGACCCAGGGCCGCCCCCCATACCTGGTAGCCCTCGACACGGCCACCGACCGGCACCCCGCCGTGCCCTCGGCCGCTCCGCTCGTGCCCGAGACCGGCGACCTCTCCGCCTGGGAGCGCGAGCCAGTGGCCTGAGCCAGCCGGAACCAGGTGGTGTTCCAGGCCGGACCCCACAGCATGCCGACCTCGCCCGGCTCGTACGTCAGCCCGGACGTCCCCCGGGGCGCCTGGCGCCCCGGGGAACGGACCTCAGGGGAGCAGGGGCTGGAACGGGCGATGGCGGGGAGCGAATCTGGTCGGCTCGGGGGCTGTCGGCACGGCGGGGGCGATGGCGGCCGGAGTGGGCAGCTTGCCGATCAGGGGAAGCGTCAGGGAACTGGCGCGCAGGTCGAGCCGGACGGTGGCGCCGGTCGATTGTGGAGTCGAGTATTGGTGGTCGCCGGCTTGGAGGATCAGGCCGAGCACGTGACCGGCGGGGATGCGTTGGTCGGTGGCCTGCAGCGGGACGGTCACCGAGTACCAGCGATCGGGGCGTAGCGGCGTGACGAAGCGCAGCGACACGTGATGGGCGGCGTCCGTCCAGCCGCGTGTCAGGATCGCGCGGTCGCTGGTGACCACGTCCTCGGCGGTGTCGCGGTAGCAAGCGTTGTCGGCGGCCGTGGCCGCGCCCCAGCAGGACTCCGTGGTCAGCGTGGTGATGCCCTCGCCGTCGCCCTCGGCGTTGACCCGCGTCGCGGTGCCGTAGTCGACGAGCCGGGCGGTGAGCTCGGTCGTCGGTTTGTCAGTCTTGATCCGCAGGGTCACGCTGGGGGTGCCCGAGACGCGTACGCCCTGTGACAGCGGCGCCGAGAGGAAGGCCACCCGCCCGGGCACCGCGGTGGTGGGGCTCGTCACGGCGGTGGCCTCGTCCAGATCGGGCGCGTCGGTCCACGTACGGAAGCCGCTGCCCGAGCGGCCACCCAGCGTGCCCGTCGTTCCGTCGCCGTTGCCCAGTGCGACCCTGGTGGATCGCACGCCGGGGGCGGGCCAGGTCCGGTCGTTCACGAAGGTGCCGGGCGTGGTTTCGATCGTCGCCTGCGGCTCGCGGTCGATCCCGTTGGGCAGCTTCTGCAGCCAGCGGTCGAGCCACCGGTGCAGCGTGTCGACCCAGGCGTCGCGCCGGATGTCGAACGGGTCGACGTGGCCCTGCTGGAAGAGCCAGACCTTCTTGGGCACGTCGAGACGGGTCCACCACTGGGCGAACTGCGTCGTCGTCACGTTGGTGTCGTTGATGCCGTGCGAGAGGAAGACGCTCGCGTGCACCCTGCGTGCGTCCGTCCGGAAGTCCCGCTCGGCCCAGTACGCGTTGTAGTTGCCGGTCGCGTCGTCGCTACCCTCGTCGAGTTTGCGCACGGTCGCGGCGCACGCTTCCTGCGGTCGCCCGTTGACCACCTGATGCAGAAACTCCGGGTAGTCCGCGGAGCGCAGCACACCATCGAAGCGCTGGTAGTCATACCAGCTGGAGATCGCCGAGATCGGCACGATCGTCTCGAGCCCCTCGACCCCGGTGGCGGCGACCCCGTTCGCGACCGACCCGTCCCACGACTTGCCGATCATGCCGGTCCGGCCGGTGGTCCAGCGGGTCGCGACGGCCGGGGTGCCATCCGCGTACGTGGCCTCGGCCCGGCCGTTGAGCCAGTCGACCACCGCCTTGGCGCTGAGCACCTCCTCGCGCCCGCCGACGTCCATGCACCCGGTGGACCGGTTGGTCCCGGCGAGATCGGCGGCGACGAAGGCGTACCCGCGCGGCACGAAGAAGTTGTCGTAGAAGAGCGGCTGTCTGGTGATGACGCCATCGGCGTCGTACTGCTTGATCTCGCCCTCGTTCCCCCGCCCGCAACAGGAGTAGTACGGCGAGGCCTCGAGAATGACCGGCACCTTGAGCCGTCGATCGGCTGTCTCCCTGGGCCGGACGATGTCGACGGCGACCTTGTCCGGCACCCCGTCCTGGTCGTTGTCCAGCGGCGTCCGCACCCAGACGCTTTCCCGGATCGCGTTCTCGTAGGAATAGACGGGGACGGTCTGCCCGCCCCTGATGTGCGGAACCCCGCTGGCGGCGGCCGGCGCCGCCGCGAGGGTCAGCGTGACGCCGACCCCCGCGACAACA
>Ga0247781_1000640_pt1 | contig 10965 bp, 11 predicted proteins | sample UWRJL184509B5_FD_179922 | JGI IMG/M metagenome (GOLD analysis project Ga0247781, IMG submission 179922) | Plant litter microbial communities from Arlington Agricultural Research Station in Wisconsin, United States - UWRJ-L184-509B-5 | ecosystem: Environmental > Terrestrial > Plant litter >...
TGCTTCCCGTGTCAGAACAAAGACATCGCTCGACTGACAAACAGGACGCGTGCCATCCAGTCCGCCGGTGGGTACATTAGTCACGTCTGACGCGTCGGATACGAATTGCCTCACTGTATTCCATCCTTCCCGCGATTGTCGCTGTTGGCAGTTGGCACGGGAGGGAGAAAAGGGGGACCAATTGGACCGAGAACCTGTCAGCTCGAACCCCTCTTCTGAACAATCAGTTTTTATCGTGATGAACAGCAAATGCTTCCGGAAGTGTCTCTTTCTCGTGATCATCATCCCATCACCACCACCAGCCACACCATGATCGCCACATTGACCCAAGAACGTGGTCAAAGTGGCCGGTAGTTCATTTGGCCCGCGCACACAGCACGGTCGGCGTGTGGGTGGGTGCGGCTCAGAAAAGGGGTGGACAAACACCAACCCGTCTCCTGAGTCCAACCACACCACCAAAGCCACTGGGCGGCGGTAGCGGTAATCCGTGTGAAGAGAAAGGTGAAAATCACCCGCCAAGATACCGTTGAACAAACAGACAATCCAATCGCATGCCTTCCGTCTCGTTTCATGTTTCTTGATGTTTCCTGTCAAGTCCTCACCCTCTCACCCCATGCCTCTCAGTGCCAAGTCCAGCATGAAGCCAATGACGCCAATTCTGTCCCCTCTCTCCCCAACACCCCGGTTCCTGGACGGCGATCACGCAGACGATGAGTCCGGCAAAAGCGGTCGCCGATCCAAGGATGCATGCGAAGCTTAGAGCTTCCACAAACTTCTTCATCAGCCTGAATTCTGATCGGCTTGGGAAAGAGCCGCATGAATAAAGCACACCTGACTCTCACTTCACCTCGCGAAAAGATCCCCAACATCCCAACCTCCACTGCTTCGTCGAGATGGTCAAAGCACAGCTGGTCGGCCCATCACAACCGAACGACTCTTCATCTTGGTATGGTCAGAGAATCCCCAAGACTAAAACACCACATATGACCGCTCCCCACGCACCTTGAAGTGATGCCGATGACGTCCGGCGGTCCAAGTGCCTACACCTCCCACTCTTCTCTCCACCAGCCCCATCACCACCACCGTGAGCTGAAGATCCAACTCATGAACACCAACACAAACACCAACGCAAACATGATCACCACATTGATTGCCCCCTCACACCAGACCAGATCAACAACTCCATCGTTTCGACACATCACAATCACCCTACCATCCCGCGCAAGTGCCCATTGTTCATTGACGGCTCATGATGCTATTTCCACTCCCGCTCTCTTCAGCTCCACAGCAACCAAAACCTCCAAACTCCAGGTCATCGTCTATTCTCTAAACCTCCCAACAAAACGCCAAAATAAAAACATATTAATAGCCCAAACAAAATCCAAACTCAGGCTAAATACCCATCACCTCCCATGTTTATTCCCACAACCTCTCACCGCCCCTCCAACCCCCTATCAGAACAAAACCCCGGCGCCACAACCAGCATCCTCTCCCACTCCGCAACCCCAAAATCACAGCACCTCTTGCACGGGCACCCACCGTGATATTCGTCCAATACCACTATGATCATGTCCGTCAGTTTCCAAAGCAGCAGCATCAGCAGTCTGCCCCAAGTTGATCCAGTAAAAGTACTGCGCCGGACGCGGGGACGCTCCTCGTGGCTCGAAGAAGAAACCTATTTTTTTTTCCGTCGGGACAAAAAATGAACATGTGATGAGTAAAGTCTGATCTGAACGAACGACATGAACTAGAGGGAAGTAAAGTGAATGGAACCAAACTGGTAGGTCATGGTATGTTTGCCATCAAATAAGGAAACGGAGATGCCATTCGGATCTTGCTGGCTCTTTCATCAGTATGTGAGGGGTTGGAGGTATGGGATGTGTGTTCATGCGTTGTAAATTGTTTGTGTCAATATTCTTTCCGGGTTGTGATCCCGCTCGGGTTTTTCCCGCCTGTTGTTTGTGCAGGCCGGCCGGTGATGCTATTTTGGTTTGTTGTTTGTGTCCTCGACCAGGTAGACCAGAACACAGCAGGTGGCAAACGGCGAGAAATCCCCGATGCCAAACGGTCCAGAAACCGGGGACACTGATCCACCCATTTCGAACAACATCCGGGAAGAGTTTTGTGTTGACTCGGTGGAGATAAAGCGGCTAAATGTGCTTGTTTTGTTTTCGGGCGGGAAGGGAAATAGGGGTTTGAAGTGACGACTCCACCAGCCTCAAACGACATCGTGGGGTGGGAGGCGGTAGGTATTTTGGGCAGGTAAGATAGGATGCTGGCCCAACAAGAAAACACACCGAGCAACTATGCCGTTTGTCGTGTTTCTTCCATTCTTTTGTGTCTCGTCATGGGGATTGATCACCAGTTTGGAGATTATCTCCACGTTCTGCATCACTCTTTCGTTTCCCCCACACATCTCGGGGACAATGCGCAAGGTTCAAAGATAGGTAGTAGAGATCATGATGGCTTTACCTGACGTAGCAAATCCCTGCGACTCGGACTTTTCCATCGCGAGGAGCAGATGGCTGGCGCGGACGACCAGCTCTTCCAACTCTAGTCTATATGCGACGGGCGGCTCCTCGTCCGCTGCCGTCAAGACCGGGCGGTACTCGGACTGGGGCATGTCCTTCTCTGTGACTCGGAATCGTAGGCCGACAATCTGGGATTGGTCGGCCCAGAGGATTTCGGTCGTGTTCGGAGTTGCGCTTCCGTTGCCCTCAACCTCATCCACTCCCGCGCTCGCTGCTGTTGCCTCTGCCTGCCTTGCCATCCACTACCGCCACACACGAATTATACCATCGCTGACGTTCACGTGGCTGAGAAACATCCCTGGTTTGGGACCAATCTTGACCAGGTTCGTGACTGTGCAGAGCTGGGAGAAGAGCTCGTTCTCGTCGAGGTAGACATCCTGCGTGGGTAATGTCTCCGGGTCTGGCAACTGAGCTTCACCGTTCTCCCGCTCCGCCTGCAAACGACGTTGTCTCGGATACCGCGATCTCGGCCGCCTGTTCTCATCCTGCACGACCGGCCGGAAATGCGAGTAGATCTGCCCGAGATCGCCAAGCGTCGGTCTCGGGAGCCCTGTCTCGCCTTCGGCCCTTGTCTGCCCGCTGTTACTTTCGAGACTGTCGGTGGAGAGGTAGTCGCAGTAGAGATACGGCGTCGAGATCTTGGCACTCGGGTGGTAACACTCGAGGATGAGGCGATGGTCAGGGAGCGGAGCGGCTTTTGTCAGGCGAGTATGGAAGATGCGCAGGGCCACCGAGTAGAAGCGACGGTTGACTGGCAGGAGAGGAAGCAGCGAGCGGGAGGGGAGTATCGAGAGGATCGAGAGGAGGATCTAGCAGCTCGTGTAAGTGACGTTATGCGACAGATGGAGCAGATATTGAGATGCGCACCTCGGTCGGCACCGAATCGAGGTTGGTGGGAGAGGATTCCATGTTGACGACGGAACAGTAAAAGATGCAAGAATGTCGTCAAAATCTAGTCTAGTTGACAGAAACCAAATGACCTTGCGCTCCAAACTGCAATGTCCGGATCCGGTTATCGAGAGGGCGAACAAAGAGCTGTCCTTAGGACGGGGATACCCATGGTATTGAGCGATTGTTGAAGTCCACTGTCGCGGGAAGACCAATGCAGCCAACAACGCAATCCTTCATCCGAAAGGATAGGTATACATTACGCGGAGATTTGGTCCGAAAGTAGTGAACAATGCGATGGTCGTGCGAAAGTCGGTCAGCTTATCGAGTTGCGGTCAGAATCTTCCGGATCCGATGGGATATGGATTGAGAGAGCCGCAATTCCCGATGTGCCATGAAGCCGTGGTTGGCTGAAGTTGTGGGATGATGATATCGGCCTCCCAATTGAAGGGGGAAGATGCTTTGGAGCTGAGAAACTGACATTCGCAGCCGTTCAATGCAGTTATTTCTTAGCATTTTCCACGAAAGCGGGGAAATTGGAGACCCAGATTGTTGCAATCGTCATGTCGTTGGTATTGCAAGACGAAGGATTTAGCGGGGTTCTTCCCCAATTCCCCACATTAGGCTAGTATTACGCTCCAAACCAGTTCCCCCTCTATCAAGTATTGGAGGGGCTAATTTTATGTATAAAAACCCTCGACTATTTCCCATCATTCATTTTACACCTTTTTTTCTAAATAATTCAAAAAAAGAGAAATTCCAGGTTTTTTTTTTGTTTTGTTTTTTAATATATTTGTAAAATTTATATTCTATATATTATTATTTTTTTCCAATATTTTTTGTGTTTTTTTAAATAATTAAAATCAAAATTAACAATTAAAAATAAATATTTATATTAAAAAATTCATATTTATATATTATTATAAATTGAAGCTAACAGAGCTCTCTGGCCGAGTATCAAGAGCCTTTTCTGCCTTGATTAGGAGCCTCCTCAAATTACGCTCAGTAGGAGAATTGTATCTCAAGGTTGCTGCCTCAAGGGATCAACTATCAGTTCTATCATCAAACCCCCTTCAAGAAAAACATACAATCAGAGACATTAATATAAGAGATGGGCTGGATTTCTAGATTGGACTATTCGAGGCTAGTGAAAAGAAGACTTGACACTAGAGAAACGGCTCCGTTAAAATTCTTTTGTCCTCTACTAGGGGGCTTTTCAAGTTGTGCATTAGCGTTCACATAACGGGGAAATCATCACTCTTCACTTCCAACAAGTCCTCATCCACCAAATCCTTTGTTTTATCAGAAAGCCGATCTCCCCTGGAGAGCAGCAAAGCCACACACTCATCTCCACCGCTACTCGTCTTGGCAAGATCAGCGGCTGTGTAACCCGCCACCGGTTGCTCCTGTCCGTCAGCTCTCTTCCAGTTGGGCCCATCGGCGACTGTCTTCCCCACCTGAGCTCCGCGATCTAGTAACAACTCTAGAACACTGAGATGATGCCTCTGCGCAGCAAAGTGGAGTGCTGTCCAGCCGGAATTGTCGACTGCTTCGATGGCGGCGCCAAGATTGAGCAATGCGGCCACCGAGTTGGCCTTCTCCCTGCTGGAAAACCCATATTCTGTTGCAGCCGCAAGATGAAGTGCCCTTCGGCCATTGGATGGGATGCGTGCTTCAAGATCAGCGCCAAGGGCCGCGAGCTGGAGGATAGTATCTGCGTTGTCGCCGTGTTTTGACATTGCGGCGACGTGGAGTGGCTTACAGCCATTTGGCTCGGTCATATTGACGTCTGCACCATCGTGTCGGACGAGAAAACGGCAGAGGGATGCGTGGTCGCATGATGCGGCTTCAATGAGAGGATGTGTTGCCCCTTCCGCATCCTTGGATATTAGGGCGGCTGGATCCCTCGATAACCCAGCTGTGCGCAGTACTTCAATGACGGATGAGAGGCCCGTCTTTGCTGCCAGCTGGAGTGCCGTTTCGCGCTCGGGAGTCGTTGCATGGATGTCGGCCCCAGCAAGTATCAGGGAGTCGACAATGGTCCGGCAGGAAACTTCGTCGTCCTGAGGAGGCTTTGCGAATAGCCCCTTGCTGCAACTGCATGCCAGTAGAAGTGGTGTCTTGCCCGTGTAGATGGTCTGAACCCCATTACGGCTGACTGCGACAGGCTCGTCGACATTTGCACCGCTGTCCAGAAGAAGCTTAGCGGCTTCAAAGTGAGCGTGGCTGGCCGCGACGTGTATGGCTTTCTCGCCGTTGTGGTCTTTAGCTTGAAGGAGATTCTTGTCTGAGGTGAGCATAAGATTGATGACTGCCAAGGAGCTGCGGGATTCTATGGCGAGGTGGAGGGCCGTCTCGCCGGCGCGGTTTCTTGCCGTCATATCAGCTTCGTGTGAGACAAGGAGCTGAAGAAAATGAAGCTTATGATCCGGGCTTGGACTGATGGGCAACGGGCTATAAGGACGTGGACCCTCAAGGCCCTGTCCGTGGCCAGAAGCATCGCTCGGGGTGTCCTGGGCCTCCTCGGCCGACGCAGCCACTAGATGCAAGGCCGTTCGCCATTCGTTGGCCGTCTCAACGGCATCGACGTCTGCACCATGCTCAAGAAGGACGCGAGCGGTGGCAATATAAGCCTCTCTTGTCGCAGGTCCGAGATCGAAATGATAGGCAACAGAAAGAAGGGGCGTCCAAGTATCGGCGGAATCGGCTTGAGGCATGTCCACGTCCGCCCCGAGCTCAAGGAGTCGGGTAAGCTCGGGGGTGTTGCCCTGAATGGCCGCATCGTGGATGGCCTTGCTCGCTTCCTCGTCCCATTCACCCATTTCCCACGGCTCCGGGGCGTGCTCATCCCATGGCACGCCGCTTGCTTTGATGAAGCGTTGTTCCGACGCAGTGTAACCATCGCTGCGAGATAGTATTAGTAAATTGCGGGCTGTAATAGAAGGGCCCCGTTGGCCTTAACTTGCCTGTTTACATCTTCCCATTCCGAGGAGTTGGATGCCTTTGATGCGTCGGACGCTTGCGAAGATACAGAGGCGGAGGGATCCATGATAGGGAGCGATATATTGTGGTAGCTGGGTCTTGTATCCCTAGGTGGGTTGGTGCTACCCGACTGAAAGTACGCTATTGTTGAAGTGCCATGTTGGTTTCTCGACGATAAGATAAGGCAGCAGCCCCACAGATTTAGGCCTGCTGATGCTTGTGGAGTTCTAATTCTTGCAACTTTTTAATTTTACACTTATTGTCACGAAGGGTGGTTATTTGTGGTATTTACCAATGCTGCCGTGGCATTTTCTAAAATTAGGTCTAGGAGGCTCGGTTATATCGGGGATATAAAGGACTGTAGGAATCAATAGACGTTGTTCCGGGCATGTGCGGGCTACTGAACTGATCCGCTACAGCAGTGCTGGGGGGGGATGACGCAGAGCGCTTTGGACTGGAACTAGTCAGAGATCCTTTTTGGTTCATCTTCGAGTCAATTTGGCCGGTGTTTGCGTTAGTAGGATGGGGAGATCTTTGTCTGAGAGATTCATATGGAGGTGACGGGTTCAGAAAATGCTGGAGGGAAGCATGATTCACAATCCTAACATGGCCAAATTGGAAGAAGAAGATCGGATTGCTGAATGAGGGGCCCGACTTTGTCTGATATCACTGGCAGCTGGTGCGCCGTAGCAAGACATGGTAGCCAGGGTAGACAATGGACATGATGGCCCCCAACCACGCCGACTGCCAGCCAGCAGTGTTTCGCTCCCCTCAGTGTTCGGCCGTCCGCGATGCAACACCTTTGAAGAGCCAGGGACTCGATGCGTCACCTACAGCTGGCCCAGGCCGCCGCCCACACTCGTCCGATGCCGAGCTCGGTGATATTATCGAATCTATGACCACCCCGCGTCACTTCTCTTGCCCAACTGCGCAGTTCCCCGCCAATAGTGGTCGTTTTACAGTCAAGCACTCGATGTGCCCTGCCAGTGCTGCCTTCGATCCATCGCCAATACAGTGACCCCCGAGGATGCTTCCAGCCCATTCATCTTTCTTGCCGCAAGCGGCCGACTACTCAATATCCCTTACTCACGATCCCCAACCCGCCCTTCGACAGCTCATCGACCATGTCTCCTTCGAAATCCCCGCCCACGGGTATAAAGAACACAGTTCCCTCCTCCTCGCCAAGTACAATTCTTCTTCTTTCCTCACCTCGTTCCACATCTCCACATGCACATATACACACACACGTCACATCCATACACACGCACATCCACATTCCGACACCACGTCGGAGAGACACACTACTACACACACAAGCCTAAACCTCGATCATGGGTAGGCGTAAACATGCCAGCGCCTCTGATGGCAACAGCTCTCATAACAACGTAACGTCCTCTTCCTATGCTACATCGGTCCCGGCGGCTTCCGGAGCCTCCCAACCTACATTGCTGCCTGCGACGACTCCGGCAGCACCCCAACAGTCAGCCGGGCCCTCGATCGCGACCCTGATCAACAGCACCGACCGATGTTTTCGTGTAGGTCAGAATTACGATCAAGCGGGGAGACTCATCATAGGTAATTCTCAGCCCATTTCGAGAGACGGTTTCAGAACGAGCACCCGTGACTCAGGACCGATCCCTCGTCCAGGCACGGCGCCGCCCGGTAGTTCAGGTAGCCGGCGTCATCTTCAACCCGTCTTTGAATCCGTGGAACAGGTCCCTGAAGGCACCCTGCCGCTGATCAGCGAGGAGGACCAGAGCTCGCAACAGGGCGGCCAAGCATCCTCCGAGTCACCGCCCATTACGTTGTACAGGGGCCATGCCAGATATGATAATATCGCATCGCCTGTAGGGGGTTACGAAAATGAGACTCCGGCAGCGGCCGCAGATCGGCAAAGAATGCAACGTCAGCATCTTGCCAGCATGGGGTTGACACTCGCGACCCTCGAACTCAAGCATAAACAAGAGGACGACGGGGCGAATACCAACCCCCGCGGCGGGTCTTCTCCAGTACCCGAGTCGGAGCAGGAGAGCTAGAGCTGGTATTTCGCCAATATCGCCAACACTATCGCACCTTCTACCCGGGGCGTCCCACCGCCGAGCGCCGAGGAGCACCGGAGATTGCAACAGATCCGGCAAGGAGATACATATAGCAGTACGTGGCGCCACGACTCTGGCAGAACTGGTGATATGGCGGTGGCTGAAGAGGATTACGACGACGATGAGGAAGGTGGGGGCGCATCTTTGGAGGCACCCTCGCAGCAAACATCCTCGCGCCACAGACCCTCCCACCAGTCATCCGGCAGGCATCGGCAGGATTCCGACCGCCATAAGGAGGACAAGAAGGACAAGAAGGACAAGAAGGACAAGAAGGACAAGAAGGACAAGAAGGACAAGAAGGACAAGAAGGAGAAGAAGAGACCCAAAGAGAGTGACAGCAGTGGCGGTGAGAACGGTGGCGGTGTGAACGCACATCCCCGCGAGAGCTCTAGGCATGAGAAACGAGGAAAAACTACCTACTAAGTACCTTAAATAAATGGCTATGGGATCCCGTGGGACTTGGGGCTTCGGGCTTGGGGGTCGTGGATGGAGGAGATACTGTATCACGGATGGCGGGGTGGTTGGTAAGATACACGCTTGGATGGCCCCGTTTTGGATTGGCATTTCCTTCTTGCGTTGCGTTTCCTTACAGAGCACTATTACCTTGCCCCGTTTACTTGTTCTTATTCTTCGTCTTCATACATTAGTCAGCGTTTCATTACCCTTACTTGCATACTTTTCTGTTTCTTACCATGGCATTAGCTATTAACTAATATCTATATTTCATAATACTTTTTTCCCTGTTATTTGCACAAGAAAAGGGGTTTGGTAGGTGTCACGCGCCAAGACGGAACCCCACCTTTTCGACGTAACACGTGACACACGGCCTACGGCCCGCGGGGCCTATTTCAACCACGCGCTGCGCTGCGATCGTTCTTTGCTTTTCTTCTACGATCAACAACATTATGAACTCATAGGTTATAAAGGGAACATGGGACATGGTCACATGGAAAAGATAAAAAAAAACTCGTAGGTGTTGCAAGCCCGCCCTTCTGGACTTCAGCTTGCAACTGAAGTGTGTCTAGTTTCGCCCCACCGGGCACCGTACCGGATAAGATTTGGTTTTATGCTCGTGCCATATCTCCCCACAATGCCTCAAGGGCGACAGGGCTAGCACGAGGCTGCGGTTATGAGTAGGTTTTGTTTCCATTTTTGTTCGGCACCGACGCTCGAACTGGGGACCTGGGCGACGGCTAGTGACACCTTACCACCTTCGCCACATGCCCAGGTCCCGGTGAATATGATACGAGTGAAGCTAGTTTATGGACCATTGGGCCCAGGGGGAGGGTTCAATAGACTCGTGTGAGTGGGGAGGGGCGTTTCTCGGGACCCCGTCGGGCCCATCCCCAGGTTGAGACCAAACCTAATTGCAAGTGACGGTTTACCGATACGTCGCAGGAAGTCAAATTACAGACCAGCTGCACCGAGTAGAGCAAAGAGAGTGAATACTACCGGGTATCTTCTTGGAATAATCTACATCATCATCAGGAAAATTGATGGCGAAGAAGTTGGAACGACACGGGATTCCAGGCTCAATGTCACGGGTTGGGCTATAATCTTTGTCTCACGTAAGAACTGACTTGTTCAAAAAAACAGTTGACAGGTGACGGCCATCATCTCACCCGAACCACCCGACTTTATATACGGTCAATACACGGCTGAGTAACTATACGAGATTACGTGCGAATACTTGGCCTATATACGGGGACATGGCAAAAAACCAGATATCGAAGGACAGTCGAAGCGTCCAAACCCCCTCCTGCCCGTTCCTTAATTACTCGCAGCAACAGCCACCCCTACCGGCACCTTGAAACGTTTCCGCCCAGTAGTAAACCAATCCAAAAGAGCCAAACAAATAACGCCAATGCAGATCGGGCCTGCGTAATTCATGTTCTCGGCCGTCACCGGTCGAACCGGAGGAAATGGGATCCAAACTATGATGAACAAGAGAAAGCACAACGCGGCGATGTTGATGGGCACCCCCCATCTTCCTAGCTTGAATGGTCCGTACTGTGGGTGTTTCCCTGACAGTTTCCTGAGCAGGAGCAAAAGAATGGGTATGAAATACGAAATCGATAAAGCAACCATTGGAAGAGAGACAAGAGCGGTAAAGGCAATCGAGGATCCTATATTGATGAGCGACAATAGGACACATATGCCGGCGACTAGCATCAGCGCTGGAATAGGTATTTGTAGGGTAGGATGGACCTGGAGAGATTTTCCTCGGTATTAGCAGTTGCCTCCTCAAAAGGGGGAGTTGGTGCAAACTCTACCCACCCAAGTAAACCAGGAATGGAATGGGAGACCCTTGTCTTTGGCAAACGCCCACGTCAAACGTGACACAGAGGCAAGAATGTTGATCATCGCCACCACAATAACAGACCCGTGCATGACAACTACCATGGCCGTGGCAGCTGCTTTTGATTTGGTCGCGGCGTAGTAGACTTCGACGATTGGAAGCCCAG
>Ga0247781_1000641_pt1 | contig 10959 bp, 9 predicted proteins | sample UWRJL184509B5_FD_179922 | JGI IMG/M metagenome (GOLD analysis project Ga0247781, IMG submission 179922) | Plant litter microbial communities from Arlington Agricultural Research Station in Wisconsin, United States - UWRJ-L184-509B-5 | ecosystem: Environmental > Terrestrial > Plant litter >...
CCTTCCAGTCTCGTCCCCCCCTTCCCATCCCCTTGGAACCGCCACCCGTTATACCGCCCCTTGGCAGTCGTCCCATCGGGCGCAAGATTAACCAAAGGCGTAGCCAACACAAAAGTGTCGAACACCCCCTTGCCCGACGAGTTGGGGGAGGTGAGGTCGTTGGCGAGGAAGGAGGTTATTGCCGACGCTCCGGAATACGAGGTGTTTCCCCAGAGGAGGGTCCCGGTGGGGGTGAAGAGCGCCGCGATGGAGGGGTAGGCGTGCAGTTGGGAGAGGTGGGCGAAGGTAGAGGTTAGGTCTTTGATGGCGCGGAGGGAGGAGGTTTGTGAGAGGGAGTGCGTGAGGGTTGATAGGGGGGTGGCGGTGGCGGTGGCGGTGGCCAGTGTGCCAGTGAGGAAGGGGAGGAGCTTCATTGTGAGGGTTGCCGGTGGCAGGGTGGGAGCTACTGGACCTGAGGAGTTTGCATTTTGGGGTTGGGGATGAGCGGTTGGAGATAGCGAGGGGAGGGCATTTAATGTCTCGTTTTGATGGGGAATGTCAATATGCGGCAAGAGGGGAATTGACATGATGGATTCAGACCTTGCATGCTGTATTACTCGACGATATATTTGCCGACAGGCTGTTGTGGAGATCGGCTGCCGGCTTGGTGTAAGTGGAGCTGGCACAATCTGGGGTATCTGGGGAAATAGCTATAGTATCTAGAGGTATTAATATCGCCGCCCGTCTGCCGTCTACCATCGGCCATTATCTGCCGGGTTCCGGGTAAGGTGGACTGAGGTTCGTTGCTGAGTCTTAGCATATGTGTTTTGCTTGCGCATTGGACGATGTGCGTCGTGTGGGATTTGGTGATTTTACAGAAATCGAGGTGAGGCATAGGGGTATCTAGCTTCGATTTAATAGTAAGGGACTGAAAATCTGACGAAGCAGCTGAGCTACCTCGATCTCCCACGGCTTCAAGTACCACCTAGGCCCCGTAATCATGCTCGCAGGCAGCTTCCCGCCTTCCCACCTCGGCGTCTCTTCAACTTAATACCACACACACACACACACACGAAATCGACAATCAGCTCTTCCTTATCCTTCGAACCGGCGGCAACCGGCTTCGAACCCGAACTCCCCGCGAATCCTGCTGCTCGCGATTCCGAAAGTGGACCACTCTTCGCGGCGGGACCGTGCCAGTGAGGCCATGATGATGAGGGTGGCGTCTCTGACTCGAGCACCGAGCAGTCCACAGCACGATCAATGGCCCATGGGCGAGTGCGATTCCGCTGATGCAGCAGATGATCTTCTCGATGCGGCTCATTCGGTCGTCTATGACCTCGGCGGAGATGAGAGTGGTGAGGATTGCCCAACACAGAAAGGTGGCTAGGACCTTTTTCGGTAGCGATGACCATAACCATTCGAGATGGCGTGTTGGATGGGGTTTTGATAGGTTGAAGATATTATTGTCGGGGTTGGTCTTCGAAAGGTACGGGTAGTGTTGGCGCGCCTTGCTACATCGAGGAAGTTTTAGATGGAGGTTAAATGGAGGAGAGTAAGACCAGAAGATAGGACGCATTGTGCCTACCGGAACCAATTCTGCCAGTTCAAGTTCAAGCTGGTGACAGGGCTTCTGGCGTGGATCAAAGTCAAGACCATCCAGTGGCTGCACCGGAAGACGATCGACATGATCTCATCTAGGAGGCATCGGCATGACTGAGAGGCGGAATTTGCATTCATCATGCTGCTGCTGAAGGTTCGTCAGGAGTCCCCGAGCAATGCGCAGGCCCCGCGTTGGAGTCAAAGTTTGCAGGTGCAATATACAGCATGCCGTGGGGGTCTTTAAAATCCCTCGACATGATGGAGGTGAATGATGATGCCAGCAGCTGCGCTGTTTGCTTCCTATGTCTTATCTGAGGTTTGGCCAGTAAAAGGGGGAGGGCGTAAAATGACTTGGTAATTATGCTCAAACGTGCTCTTGCAGTCAGTGCGGGTCGGGACGCTAGGGGAAAGGGGGCGTGCGAGGATGAGGGCGATGGCGTGCATCAGTCCGCCGGACCCCCGGCGAGCTCGGCTGGGCCCGACGCTATGGTTCTGGATTGGTGCACTGAAACAACTTCTAGCTTCAGGAAGTATTTGCATGTGCACCTTGACTGAGCCGGAGTCTCCGCGTTGGTGTGCTGGGGACTAACGTACATGTCTACAATCACCTAGCCTACAAATGCCCAAGCAGTCTGAGAGGTACTCTATGAACAAACAATCCATGCTCCTGTGGCGGGGCGCCCTTATCGACAGCACGTCTACCCATGAGTGGTGTAGATCTGCGCTCCTAGGTCTCTGCAGGCTGAAAAGCTACAGCTTCAACCCACCAGGGACCTGAGAGGGGGGAGAAGGAGATCATGGAGACTTCCAAGACACGCGAAGACTTGGACGGCGACCCAGCAGTAGTCCGTAGGCCGAGAAGAAATAGCCGCCTGCGACGGCAAGACGCAATGCAGCCCTCGGCGGTCTGAGGTGGATCAGCGGGGGTCAGCCAACGGGAGCCTGGTTCATGACCCCGGGGCCTGCTGCATTGCCACCCCAAGACATTGAAGTGCGGGAGGGGAGATCTTGGAGAGATTGAGATTCAGGACAAAACACCAAGTGCGTGCACCCTTCCAGATGGCTTGCGACGCTACCTCCATGCAGGAAAAGGGGTCCCACATGCGGCTCGGGTGGGCATTGGCCAGCAAGTTTAATGTGGCGTTGTCAGCAGGGGGATATTAACTCAAACATGCGCAACTGCCGGCTGCTACACCTCGCGCCCACTCGTGCACTGCCCCGGATCCGCTCAGGTTTCAACCTCAGCCAGACCAAACAAAGCAAACGCGGCGGTTCTCTCGAAAATGCAAGAGAAATCATCTCAAATTCTTTTTTCCAATACGTGTGTCTACAGAGATGCACCTACTAGGTAGTGCAAAATAACTACCAGCTGAAAGCCTCATCAACAAACACAACTCCCCTCCTCGCCGCCCCCTTCGAAACCTCACACACAATCGCCCTGGCATCATCGGCCATCCCCTCCGGCCCGCTCACCACAATCCCCACCTCCTCACTCTCATCCTTCCGCGCCAGCTCCGCAACAATAATCTCCCTCAAATCCAATCGTTCGCCAACGCGATAAACGACATCAAACCCCTGCAGCTCCCCCGCCATGGCATTTTTGAGTGAGGCCCGCCGCATGCCCCAATACAGACGCGCGCGCGGGCCCGGATGCCGCTGCATGAGCGGCAGCACCGTCGAGATGCCGACACCACCGGCGATGCAGACTAGCGTCGTGCATTTGTCTAGCTCGGCCTGCTGCGGCGCGCTGTGGTACGAGGACTCGACGAGGACGGGGAGCGAGGCGCCAGTCACGGCGCGCTGGGCGAGCTCGGCGGTGACGCCGGTGCGGACACGCGCAAGGATGGTCAGCGAGGGCCGCGGGTGGTACCTTGAAGCGGCCGGCGACGGGGATTCAACCTTTTCCGACTTTTCGCCGTCTTCCACGGTCACGGTGGTTGTGACGGGAGTGGTGACGGGACTGGAAGGGCGGCCGGCGAAGCTCGAGGCGACGGAGAAGGGGTGGTTCTCCCAGAACTTGAGGCTCAGGGTCGGGAAGTAGAGGTAGACGTGGCCGTGGGCGGAAACACCGTCGATGTCAACGCGCACGTAGTCTTCGTCGATCGGTGTGATGGTGGCCCTGCGGACACCGTTGCGCAGGACGCGCCAGATGCGGATGACGCGGTCGGCGCCCCAGACGGCACCCGCGACGTAGATGTAGATTTCGTAGCCCCAGTTGTTCTCGTAGAGGTAGAAGACGTGCAGATAACAGCCGACGAGCACCAAGATGGTCAAGGCGATGTGGCTAAGCAGGAAGAACTCGTACACCCTCTGGCGGACGGGGAGGATGCTGAGGCCCCAGATCATGACCATGCCGCAGGTGGCGATGATGCCCCAGTACCACCAGGCCTCAACCACCGAGGACTCGTACGACTCGATGACGATGTAGAGGTGTAGCAGCGCCGCCGAGTGCAAGCAGGCTTGGATCACGGCGATGTAGCCGACCCAGCGGTGGAGGAGAAGGAAGGTGGAGTGCGACCAGTCGGTAAGCCAGAGGAGGAAGTTGTTGCGCGAGGAGTAGAGAAACATCAGGGACAGGTTGGCAAACGACATGGCTCCAGTCCTGTCGCCCACGTAGCTCATGATTTGCTGCCAGTCATCGGCGTACCAGGCGTTGGGCTGCGGCCCTGCTCTGATATCGACCATGCACACGACTGTGTTGATGAAAATGAGGTAGGCGATGAAGAGAGCCTGCCCGCGCGTGGGCATGATGCCCTGTCCGAAGGCGACGGGGGTTCGGTGCCGGCTACCGATCATGGCTGGATGGCCTAAGACGGCCTTGATCTTGGACCGGAGCAGAGGCGGGAACGGCAAGAAGCGAAGGGTGGAGAAGCCAAGCGGGACTAGGAAGCCAGAGATCATGACGAGTAAACTGCCATACCACGTGTCAACAGGGAGAGGTCTGGTGCGATGTCGCGGGGAGGGGCTGACCTGTATTTGGAGTGTCCGCTCTCGACCTGCTCAAAGAGACCCAAGGCGTGCCCATTCGAGATGAAGTCCTCGTCCGAGACGAGAGAGGTCACATTCAGCATCTCGCCCGAGACGTACTCCTCCGTAGGCGGTGTTTTGATGCTGGCCAGCGCCTGGGAGTACGACATGACGGGCTTGGGCTCTAGCACGACGCGGCCGCCGTTGACGGCGTGCTGCCTCCAGTACGACTCGATGATATCGGCCGTGTAGCTGTCGCCGCATCGCTGGCTGATGCAGTACGCGAGAGTCGTCAGGTACGCCGGGTCCGAGGCATGGCATTCGTAGGGCGTCCCTCCGTGGCTGTGCGCGCCGTCCTTGATGTCGTGAGGTGTGCAGACCAGAGGCGCCTGCTCGATGCTGCCGCGACAGACAGCGGCGCACAACGGGTAGTACATGTTCCTGCCATAGCCGATGAGCCCCCTGCCATCGGCATGGCAGAGTGCTGGCAACAATGCGAGACCGAGGGTGGTCTTTCGACCCAATCCGCCCGTCATGTTGGTTGGGTTTGCGAGTGATGCTGGTGTGGGCAGCGGTTGGGTCCAGTGTGGCTGGAACGGTGGTTCGGCTGCAGCCCTGAGTCCCGAGTGTCAGGCCGGATGGTGATGCCTTAATACTTTCGCGTAGGTTCAGCCCGCACCGCCAAGTGCGGGCGGGGGCAGGGTCCGCGGCGAGCCGGCCTCGACTTCGCGCCCAGCTGTGAACCTGCCTCTCCGGATTGCGCATGAGCGAAGAACTGAACTTCCAAACCCACGGCCGCGGAACCCAACGCTTGTGCTCGGTGGAAAAGCCCACGGGAGTCTAGACCGCCGAGCTCCTGCGCGGGATTCCATTGCGCACCCGCCGTCGAACGAGCGACTGGGACGGCGGCTTTCCTCATGGGGTTGGCTCACCTTTGACCGTGAGCAAGTTTTGTGGAGGATCCCACCAGAGGAACCGCATTACCAATCATTTGCCAGCCGACGCCTTTGGGCTGCATCTTTAGCCTTTGAGAGTTTTAGGGACCCCGGTTTCTCCAGGTTCAGGTTCTACGCGCCAAGAGACGCAAGAGGGGATTTGAGAAGATTTTCTCCCGTGAAGGGGAATAACGTGCATGGGGCGCTCTGTCTGCGGGGAAGCAGCGGGTCTGGCCAGCCCCTTCCCGCATAACATCCAGCGCACCTTCCTTACCTAAGGCAATCATCAATGTGCCATATCATGCACTCAAAATTTCAACTCCTTCTCTCCACCCTCTGCGACTGCTGCAACATTCTTCTAGTACTTCCCCGAGCCCGTCAACAACCCGCTGTGCGTGAACCAACCAAGCCTTCTACCCAAACGTCACCACGTGCGTCGTGGCTAGCTGGACCGAGTACGAGCAGGGCGCCTTCGCCGTCGTCGCCGCCACTGGGTGCCCTAAGACCCGCGCCTCGACCGCCATCATAGACGAGGGAGTCGTTAATGCTGATCTCGTGAAACCTGGCGGCAGGCCCCAGCACTGCGAGGGAGTCAGTAATGAGACGATTGTGTGCAAGAACAGAACGGCGGTGCCGGGGCTGGGTGCGTGGGGCCCCGCAAGGACGGAATGGCCTTGGGTGGGGACGGTCGTGATCATTGGAGGGCCGTCGGCCTATTTCTTGTGAAGAAGAGATGTTGATCGGTTGTAAGATGTGGTGTGAGAATTTGGAGACGATACCCTATATGTAATGATATTGCCTGACGGCATAAATTTTCACCATCCCCCCTTTGCCTTCCCTTCATCATAAAATGATGGCGAGCGATATCATATAAAGTCCAAGTAGCTATTGTACGAGAAGCCCCTACAACGACACCTTTAACAGCCTCTGAACCTCTAGTCTTCCCCCCTCTCTGTCATATCTATCGGTTGGAAACTTGACAGCCCAGTCATAAGGTGTGCAGCCGTCTTTATCCTTCGATGTTAAGCTAGCGTTATACTTTAGTAATGCACTAATTCGAGAAGGATCGCCAATCGATGCAGCCCAGCTAAGCGGAGTACGGCCATCATTATCAGGCTTATCGACTTCCGCTCCAGCACCTAGTAGATGTAACAGCACTTCATCCATGCCATGTACAGGCGGCAGTGTTATATTTCCCGCGGCCCAACTCAGCGGGGTGCGCCCATCTTTGTCAGGCGGATTGATATCGACTTTCTGACTGATAAAGTATTTCACAACACGTATTAAGAAACCCTCCTCGACGGATATGTAAGGGTTAGTCATTGCCCAAATCACAGGGGCGCGGCCGTTCTTGTCTAGTGTGTTCATATTGGCTCCGCGTTCTACTAAGAGCTCAATTTTAGCTGCTGCTGAAAAACTGGTAGCGGCCCAGCTTAGCGGGGTGCGGCCATTGTGGTCTTCCTCATGGATATTCGCACCGCCGTCCAGGAGCACCTCAGTCAGAGGAACTGAACCGAGCCCTTCAACGGCGTGGGAAAGCACGTTGCGGCCGTTGTTATCCCTAGCGTTGATATCAGCCCGGTTTTCGAGGAGGAGCCTGAGAATTTCTAAGTCGGTGCAGAATGCTAACGGTGATCGGCCGTCGTAGCTCCGAGCCTTCACGCTGGCGTTATGATCAAGTAGGAGTTTAACAACCGCAAACGTGGAGGATCTAGCAGCTAGGCAGAGCGGCATATCGCCGAATCTGTCTTGCCGGTCTGTTTCCGCCCCATGCTGAAGCAGTAGCTCAAGTGTTTTTGGATCGCTATTGCCTATTGCATGCCACAGCAATTCGAAGAGATCTGAGCCATGCGCTGTATCATCACTGTCGAACAATGCTTCAAGAAGAAGATGCAGTTTATGTTGCACGGCGACTGAAAAGATAATGGGCGGGGAGCGTATCTCCCCTTCCGGAAAAGGGATATATATATGAATGAACGTGGCGATAATGTCGTTATTTGGATGCGCTGCGTTGTGGATAAAATTGGACCTTTCAGACAGACTGCGTTCCCTTTTGTATCGAAAACTGCGGGTCCCGTATTTGAGGTGTAGGCGTCCAAAGAGGTCGCAGAGTTTCAACAGCTTTCCGGATTCGCGATGCGTGCTTGCCGCTGACTCCATCAAAGTCAAGGCTGCTTGGTGGCTCCTTGTTGCCAAGGCAGCAAAAAGAGGTGTTCCAAAAAGACCCTCCTCCACGGATAGGAAGGAGTTAGGAGAGCGTTTCAAGTGCTTGATCAGTGCTGCGAGGTTGTCTCCAGCCAGGATATAAAGAAGGGTGACATCTTCGTGGTGACGATAAGTTTTCCGGCCCTCCAACGTATTGTGGAATGCCACCAGAGTCTCTCGCGGGAAAGAGTGGAGGAACTGAGATTGATCGATGCTACTGTTTGCTGCGGCATTGGCATGGTGGAGGATATATCGCACAGCGTAATCGAGGAACGGAAGCCTAACGGTAAGAGGCTGGGTGTCTGTTTCGGATCCCTCGAGTGACTGGGATGCTTGAAATGCCTCCTGGACGCCGCTTGAGTTGATGTACTGAAGGCAGCAAGCCTTGAGCCTCTCGTGGCTCCGCCCTTCCAAGCTGTCTCCGAGATTGGACTGCAGGGTCTCAAGCCAATTTTCCATCCGCAAAAAGTCTCGGACCGACTCATGGATGAACTGGACAGTTTTGACACCCTTCTTTCCCTCAATCACCTCGGTTAGCCCCTTTGATGAATTCAGAAGGAACAATTCGGTGCGAGCTTCATTCTGGTCCCATTCCCCGACATCTTGAGGATCGGTTCCTATCAGGATGGCGTCGTACAGCTCTTGTGGCTGTAGAGGACGGAATGAATATAAAACCCATTGGAGGCAGAGGCGGAGCTCATCCCCGCCGCTCTTATCTCGCCTGAGAAGTTCGCGGAAAAGTTCATGCAAAGTGTCAGGCAGTGCTTCAAGTTCCCTAAGGAGGTGCTTTGCTCCGCGGCCCTTGTTGGAAGATTTCTCCAGGATACCAACAACAAGCACAACCCACATGAAAACACCAGACGCTTTTTCTCGGATTCGGTCAAGGATCTTAATTCGAAGATCCGTGTCCTTGGTCATGATTTTGGAGATCTTGCTTTCAATGTAAACTTCGATGTCTTGCGTGTGCTCCTCGAGTTTCTCAAGGACCAAGCTGGGCCCGCGAGGAATGGTGATGTGAGGGAAATGCCGACTGGAAAAGAGGACGCGGAAGTCAATGCGATTGTCCAATGCAAAGGCCGCCAGCTCATCGAAGAAGTGGACCATATCTGAGACTTCTGATTCGGGACATTCGTCAAGCGCGTCAATGAAACATGTCACGGATTCGGAGGGCCGTAGACGTCGTATCGCCTTGTCGAATACATCCTTCAATGACTCGATACTCCATGACATTTCACTGCTCGTGTTCCAAGCAGCAAAACCGGCAGCAGCGAAAGCATCCCACAGGCGCGGCCGTAGATGAAGCAGCTGAATCAGCAACGAGCGATACATTCCGGATGTAGTCCGCTCTAGTGGTTCAGTTCCGCGGGCATTAAAGAAGAACGCGATTTTTTCATTCGGCTTCGCTTGGCAACGACTGTATGCGAATTTCATGAGCGTTGACTTCCCAGCTCCCGGTTTGCCTTTCACCCAGAGAAAGCCGTGATCGCCGCCTGCTTTCCCGGTTTTGCGCCAGCCGAGATACTCCGGGGTCTTGAGGAACCAGCTGCAGGTTTTGGCATGTGCTGGTTTAACAGACCTGTAACGGCTGTCGATTTGGGCGAACTTCAGCGACTCGAGGAGGGCTTCGCGCTGGGGCTCCGAGAGTGCCTGGGGATTCGAAGTGTGGTCGTTTGGGCAGAGAGGTATACTGGCTGTCATTCTCAGGAGTGCGGCTGCCACCTTCTGATACTCAACGTCCTCCACGCCTTTGAATCGGCACATTTCCATGTGGTTACTGTTGATGTGCTGGGTTGTCTCAAGTGGCGCAAGATCAAGATAAGAGGACGAGTCGTCAACAACCTGAACCCTCTGTCAGCGGCGGGTGTTGCCTAAGAGAATGATGTACCAACCTGAGCTCCGCCAAGGGCTGAGACTCCCAAGGCTTCCTGAAACGAATAGATCTTCCAATTCTGCTTTTCTGGGATGGGCCTGAACTCGTCTCTCAGCTGTCGCTGTCGCTCGGAGTTTGGCAAAAGTGTGTTGAGGATCTCCTGATTGATGGCGAAGCCAGCGAGTCTGGCGAGTTTGTCGGCAATCTGGCGAAGAAGTTTCTGGGGGTCGGCGCCCAGGTGTGGAGTGCCAAAGAACATTATCCCAACTGTGGAATTGAAGGCGCGTTGTAAATCCTGATCCTGGCAGTGGCATGCTTGCCGCAGCATATCCTTGACAACAATCCCGCCCAGGCTGTGACAAACGAATAGGATGGGTCTGGATGGGTCTTCTCGGCGCTTGGCCTCGAGGGACACCAGAAGATCATTTGCGATGTTATAGACACCCATCTTCGACAGAGGCCGCCCGATTATCTTATGTCTCAGGTGTGTGTCGTAGCCGTGCGTCAGGATACGGGCATGGGGGAGTGTTGTAGGGAGTAAGTCCCGGGGCCAGAAGATTCCCTTTGTCTCTGCATCGGACTGAGCGTGGGATCGGAAGGGAGCTTGTAGCCTCGGAATTTTCGTGGAAGGTGGACCGTCTGTCCGTTCGTTCAGATGGTCCGCTGTGCCCCCAGGTCTGGTCCATGTTTTGTAGGGACTACCTGTGAACCCATGGACAAAAACAACACTGTTGGCACGTTAGCAGTTGAGAGAAGGAATGACCACGGTGTTGGCTGACTCCAGAGATGGCCTCACGGGCTCAAAAAGAACGGTTAGGCCCAAGTCCGGTATCGGCCCCTGATGGACCCTTGCCGTCGGCTCTTCCATTGTGCATCCGTCGCCGTACAAGGCGAGGGCGAGAATAGGCGCAACACGGAAACTGATTGAGGTTGTGTGGAACGTTTTGACTGAGGAATGAAGGGCTCGCGAGCAGCGGAAGTGCAGTTGCAAAGTGACTTGATTTTGTAGAAAAGGGGAGTGCGAAGCACTCCCCAGTTAAATACAAATGGAAGCTCCCTGTGTGTGGGGAGAGCACATGATCCAAGGCCTGCACGCCTGAGCGCGCCTGAGCGCCTAGCGAGGCGGCTGTAGTTCGACAGGTTGTGCAAAGGTGGAAGCTTCGGTCGAGAAATTCGAGGGTGTTTTTGTCAGACTGTGCGGCGATGCAAATGCCAAGGCAGGCATTGTCCCCCCAGATATTTGATGCCCAACCTCAGTGCGGTCAACATCCCACAATTCCCCGAGTGTGTGTGGCGCGGTGCGGTGAGTGGCCGCTGTCATAGGTGCGAGGTACCTAGGTGGGTTGCAGACTTTGGGGGCTGTGTCGAACTGCGGCGAATTGTGCCATTCCAATACCGGGA
>Ga0247781_1000642_pt1 | contig 10958 bp, 10 predicted proteins | sample UWRJL184509B5_FD_179922 | JGI IMG/M metagenome (GOLD analysis project Ga0247781, IMG submission 179922) | Plant litter microbial communities from Arlington Agricultural Research Station in Wisconsin, United States - UWRJ-L184-509B-5 | ecosystem: Environmental > Terrestrial > Plant litter >...
TGACTTTCTTTCGGTTGGGCTCTGGTCATGGTCCCGGGTGTGGGCCGATCTATTTTCTTGTCTATACGGACGGCGTTGAGAGGGGGTCAATTCAGCTACACTTGCATTGCAACAAGGGGACGGTTTTTTAAAAACTGGTACCGATCCCTTTGTAGGTATCAAAAATGGAAAAGTATGCAAAGTCACAAGGCATTCATTCCCCCGTCCCGTGTCATCCTGAGTCGGACGAGCGCTTTCGAGTTAACGACTCGCCAAGTGGTGAATTTTTAGCCTTTTCACGCTCACTTATCAAATCACAATACCATTAAGATCAAAATCACACGAATCTTCAGAAAGATAAGTTTCACTTTCAACTCCCATTCTTCTGAATGCTAGTATGAGGGAGTATGAGAGAGGTTAAAAGTACAATGTAAGGAGATCAAATTCCACTTTCGCACCTTTCCACCCTACACTCCCTTCCCCAGGATGCACTCTAGCTGGGTGCGTTATGACGCCGGAAATCAAAGTATCGAAACCCATTACCTCATCACCTTACTCGGCACGGAAAGAGTTCCGGTTGAGGGGTGTTCCACGGTTGGCGTTGGCACTATCCCACCTCTACAGTCAGCTTCTTAGATATATTCTCTCGTGTATGAAGATGAGACGGATGACCAAAGAGGAAACTCACTATTCGAAGGGGTTCGTGCGTGTTCCCCACCAGGTAAGGAACATTGAGAGGCCGACGGTCTCCAGAACCTTGGCGACGAGGCTGACGCCAACAGTCTCAAGCGGGCGCTTCTCGATGAGGATCTCGTTGAAGAAGGTAGGTGCGTTGCTGGCAGCGAAGATGAGCGCTCCGAGGTAGGCGGCGCCCTTGTAGCTGAGCGTGCCGGTTGCATTGATCAGAGCTCCCACGCCGTACGACTGCAGTGCCGAGCCGAGAAACGATGTGCCCCAAGCGACCGCTGCGCTGGTCGCCTCCTTGGACCGGAGGAACTCTTCCTTGCTGTGGGCCTGCTTGGCGCGCTGGTAGGTCGCGCCGAAGAGGGGCGAGAGGATCGCCAGCTCGGTCGTCTGGTTGAAGATGAGGCCGAGGGCAATAGCCGAAGGCTTGACGGGAGGGAGATCTAGGTGGGGATTAGCAATGGGATTCCATCGGGGCCAGAAGGTGAAGTCCGAAGCCAGAGCCCAGGTGAGGCAACGCAAAATCGACCAGCACGTTGGAGGAGCCGCTTCACTTACAGTGGAGAGACATGATGACGTTGGATGGTTTTGGAGTCTGGCAATGGCAAGAAGTGTGATGTGGGAGCGTTGCGAGTTCAGAGTGTTGTAATTGGCGAGGGAATTCGTCGTGTACTGGATGAAGAGGTAAAAGGCACGAGAACTATGAGGGCAGGCACGGCTTATAAAACAAGCACTTCTAGCAGTGGGAGGGAGCGGGGAGGGGTTCCTCCTTTGTGCGTCACGATTCTAGCAGGGACGAGCTACATGGCAACCAAGCAAACTAGCTCCGTCTTCCCCATTCTATCCACCCCCAGCACGGCATACATCATCACATCGTGCCGTGGCAGGGGAGGCGCTTCTCACGCCTTTGTTGAGTGAGCTGCACTATGATGTCATCACCTCTCCCTTCCCGACGCGGACCCTGGCAGGCGAGTGGTTGCCCCACACCAAACCGAATGCGGGCTGGGCTCTTTCATCCGTTCACAGGCCAGCCAGGTCACCAGGCTTGCTGCGCTCGACGGTACTCGACAATCTGGACGGTTCCTGTCTTGAACCGAGGCATAGACACTAGCGCTCCGAAGGAAACCTCCCGGAGCTGCAGCATCGTTTTGTGCCATTGGGACTAATAATTTTGATATTCTACGAGGGAGCATCTCCAATATCCGCACATCGCACATCGCAACAGGGTTGTCCGTTTCCTGCTTGGGGTCTGGAGACTTCGGCTTCTCGCGGCTGGCCTGTATGACGCAGCAGGACAACCGGAGACAGGATCTGGAACCCATGCCTGGCCGTCTCACCATTTGGCACTCGCTGCAGCCTCCACCGACCCACGGGAGATCTTCCAAGCTTCTACTGTGGTTTCGTGCCAAAATAAAATCCCCCCTGTCAGGTATCTCTGAACTTGCTCCACAGGAGGGTTTTCCGGCGTCACGGGCACCTTACTGCCCTGTGCGGCCATGGCGGAATCCCCTGTTTCTACCAGCCCAGGTCCATTTTTTTAACCCATCATACCACAGTACAGTATGGTTTTATCTCGCCGTCACCGATATGATTGGCGTTGCGTATAAGAACCTACTGCCTCCCAGACCGGCAATTCACGTACTCCACACCCGGTTGGCCAAACCCAGCTTTGGATTGAGGCTCTTGCCTCTGCCCTGAAAATATCCAGACATGTTGAAATGTTATGTAACCGCCAGCCGTGATATGTGAACCACCTACCGCCACCATCATGCCGAGCGCTTGTCTACCCTTCATCCTCCCGCTGTCGGAAAACCAAGATCCCACCCACCCTGTCAGCAGGATCTACAGGAACCATGCTAAGAAAGCCAAGAATAATACACGTTGTGAAAAGGACAACAGAAATGACTCCTTTATAGTAAATGCCCACCCCCGCTGCTACTCACAAAACACCCCCAAGTCATTATCTACGATGAATCCTTGCCTCGTGTAACTCCTTTTGCTCACCTTTTGATGCTGCCGGCTCGCTTCCTGTGGTATCAGGCCATATGCTGTCCGTCTTCCCCGCCACGTAGGGCCAGTAACGCACGAACGTCCGACACGTACTGCAAGCCCTCAAGGAATGGGACCAGATACATCAGATCACCATCTGTTGGATCGCTGATCCATCCCTGGATCGGAATAGCATTGTCTAAACCAGACAATGTTAGCATGCCGATTCGAGCAACAGCAGCTGAAGAAGTGGGGCTTACCTTGGTGAAACATATAGCTCAACGGGCTGTTATCAAGGATCATGACTTTGCTCAAATCTGGTTCGACTGAGCTCAGGTCCTTGATGAACGCCCCATGCCGGAAAGTGCAGTGCTGCCGGTAGTAACGCGCCGAGAAGTACTTTCGGTCCGCCTCAAGCCAATCGATGACCGGGTCAGCGTACTCCTGCACCGACGCCGTAAAGACGACGAGGTTATACCACTTGCTCACACGCCGCAGGAACTCGTCGCAGTGCGGGCGCTTGTGCACATAATACAAGATCGGGTGTTGCGGTCCGATGCTCGCCTGCCCACCAACGCCTACGTACGTTGTATTAAGCTTCACCTCGACCATGTGCCCGGTGCTCATTCGCCCTCCCTTGGACATGCTGTGAATAAGCGTCTCATCGAGGTCTAGGATCAGTGTTTTTTGGTGTTTGAGGAGTCCGGGATCTGTGTTGATGTAGGATGGCTGCCGTCGCGGTATCAACGGCCGTGGAGGGGCCGGTGTTTTAGGGTACCTGGTGAGGGCGCCCGCTGGAGAGGTAGGCGACTTAAGTTGCGCGGAAATATCGTTCGGCGCAGCAGCACCGGGCCCGGACCCGCTGCCCCTGGCACTTGTCGACTGCGCCTTTTTGTGTTTACGGTGCCGTAAGGACTCGTCCGAGTGCAGCTTTATCCTTATGGACCTTCGAGCAGGAGAAATCTCTTCTGAGTCCTGCAGAGACTTGGAGCGCAGGTGTCTCCCGCTTCCACCTCGAATACTTCCCTGTCCAGTACGGTCTGGGTCCGAATCCGACTCTGACGAGAGGCCGGAGGATGACGAGCCGCTCGAGGCCATGAAGCGCGAGCCCCTGGAACCCCCGCGGTGTGTACCGTCGAGTTGATGCTTCTCGGAAGGTGCCGCGCCCTCGCTGTAGGCCATGGCCATCTTCCTTGGGCTTCCCCCATAAAAACCAAACAGTCTCCTCAACTGCCCAAACGGGGCGAAGTTTCCGTTTTCGTCATATAGAAAAGCTATTAGATACACTCCGGGGGCGGCAAATGTAGACAGCACCCATCGTAATGAGTTGATGAAGGTATTCGCGATGCGTTTAGGGAGCGTCGCCCATGGAGGCCCGCGGAGGCTGAAATCCTTCGCCGACTGCGGCGCGAGCAGCGGAGTACCCTCGTCTATCGCATAATCGTTTCCCTCTGTTTGCAAGCCCTCCGCAGAAAAGCCTTCGGGCTCGGTCGTATATCTGTCCTTCTCATTGGTGACCAGCGCGTCGTCGCTCTCCCGTGACCTTTCCCCCTCTGAGCTGACGGCCAAGCTTATTGCGCTCAGCGAGTTCGTGCGCGTCGGTGCCGGGCTTGAGGCGGGCGAAACGCGGGCCGAGATGATGTTGAGGGAGTTCATCTTGCCGCCGACATGGAGAGAGCCATGAAGGGGGGGAGGGGGGTCGAGGATGCGACTGCGCCAAGCTTAAACGGGGGTAGTGGTTTGGAATTGAAAAAGATTCCCCTGATGGATCTTTCAGGTCTGTAGGTGCGTCGATCTGCGGGATTGGAGGATACGTGGTGATTGTAAGAAATCGAAGGTCTCTCAATAACACGATCGCTTGAGGGAGAGTTGTTCGCGTGTGGCGGTAGTCCGGGATGCGAAGTGCTCGGTTGTTGATGATACTGCCGAGAACGTGCTGAGCAACAGGGCACAGGCCAGGGTGTCCGACGGGTCCACGGGTGACAGTAAGGCGATGTCGTCAGCCTCGGCACGTTCTGAAGTTGGAGCCCGATGGGCCTTTCCTTGCGCGTATCTCCCGAACGCCTCTCACGCGAGCCAAAACTGCTGCAAGGGCAAAGGTATTCGACAGGAACTGGCCAGGTTGCAGGTGCCCTGGATGTCTCACTCGCCCAAGCCAAAATGCTGTCTCACGCAGAGTCCGGCGTTGTCCAAAGAGCGGGCGATTGATTAGCACTAAAAGCTAGTGGGCGAGGTCCGTTCAGGCCGACTACGGGCTCCCTTCACGGGGACGGGCGGGCCTCAACAAATGCCCTCCAAAACCCCCTTGCCCACCCGTTCCCAGTTCTTGGCTAGCGCCGAATGTCTTCACGTGGTCGTCCCCAACTGACAGTCTCGGCGGAGAGCCACAGCATCTTCTACCGGGCCGCAGCAGCACGGCCATTCAGCGTCTTGCGAGTCTACATGCTGCATACCGGCTTGTTCAGATTCAGCAACCCCAGGATGCACCTTTCCCCATAAAGGCAAGCCCGATCGGCATTGGGATTTCCAGGATTCAGCGCATGTACGGATTATGACGGCAGGGTATGACAATTGCCCCGACTTGAGGTGTTGGGGGAGCCCGATCTCGGGAAAGTGTTGAGTCCATAGCCGTAACCAGTGTTTATTGCTCAGTGAAGAAATTGAGTCGTACCAATTAGTCCCTCGTTCTCGAGCGATGTGACATGTCGCCCAGCTTTGCTGGTTCAATGCCCAAGCTAAGAATACCTCGAGCTCAAAAATGATTCGCTAAAATACATGTCTACACATTCGTCGTGTGTGTCTGGGCCTGAAAAATATGCGTAAGGCACTGATGAGCTGTCCACGGATGTCTAGCTGGCAGCTGAGAGTTGCACTGTTAGACAGGGCATCAGGTAAATGGACTCGGGCTGGATGAGTGCGACACAACGCATACGATATGCAACCATACCACTCAGCATTACTGAGGGTTAAGGTGGAAGTCGCGGTGCATACAACTATATCGTGAGTGTGCTGGCTGGACAGAACCTTAACAACAGCAGCTGTGTGCTGACCAGAGCGGCCCCTTAAAGCGGAGCCTTCGCATCAGCTTGGACTCTAAGCAATTGTCGATAAGAAGCTCAATAACTGTGTTTTCCTTTTTTGTGCCGCCTTCCGTACTCCATTGGATGTCTCTCGTGGTCATTGAAAATGCGTTGCGAGGGTTGTACGCTTATAGGCTCGGCCAACTAGAAATGATTAGACATCATCCTGATCGCAGACATCACAGAGTTGATGCCTTGATCACATATCCAAGACGGACACTGAAACAAGGTGGTGCAATCGAATTCGAGGTAAGTCTATACCGAGCTCCAATTCGGTCCTGGTTGGGCGATCAATCAATCGGTGATGTACAGGGTTGTCTATTTAGCACATGCCCGCTTCCTGGGTGTATCTTTCTCTGCCTTGGTATATCTCCCTTACTCCTCCGAGTCAGCAAACTCGGCCCGGCCGGCCTTGGAGTTGAGGTACTCGTTCCTACATCTAAGTTAGCACACTTTCGTGCCCGAACAGCTACATAATAACTGTACCGGTGAGTAGCCCAGTCCAGGATAAGGTAGGCACCGATGAACGGCGGCGCAATGTAGAGAATCTGAGAGCTGACGCGTCTGAATGTGTTGAAGATGGCATCGTGGAAGACGCCGGCGAGGGGGTTCTGGCGGTTGTTGCTGATTCCGTAGGTAATGATGCCCTTCTGCTTCATGCCACCTATTCAAAAGACCGGGGTCAGAAATCGTTGTCCGCAGCCGTCCTAACCCAGGACTGTCCCGTCGGCGCGTTGTTCGTTCCGCTGGACGTCTCCATTCTGGGCTGGAAGCGGCATCGTCCGGTGAGGTATTACTCACCCATATCACCCCAGCCTCCAATGTATCTACCAGAGAAGTAGCGTCAGCAAGATGTTCAATTGTAGCAGTAGCTCGAGGAGCCATGAGATGCGTCTGCGTCCGCTGCAGAAAAGGCGCATGCCGTTGCAGCTCGTAGAGGGGTGACAGACTTGTTGAACCTCCCAACCGGGGGACCGCCTCCACCTCCCATCATTCTCTGTGTAGGGCGCATCGTGAATTGGCGGTTCGAAGCTCGCGTTGGGGCTCAATTTGTGGTTGTAGACGCAGTCGGAGTGGTTCGGAAGAGCTCGAAGTTGCAAATCAGTCGACGGAGAGCCGAGAAACAAGCCACCCCCAAGCGGTTTGGCGCAGCCGGGGTTCTACCAAAATTTCAGCCGCAACCAAAGGCGCATGGACCACCTCTTTCCTTGCACCAACATCGCCATCGAAAGCTCGAGCTCAAGGTCAAGCTTCATTCAATAGCACACAAAGCTCCAAGCGAAAGACTCACCCACCGATTCTACTTCGACGTCTTACTCCTAAACCCGGAATCCCGGCATATCCGCCAATCAGGTCACGATGGCGGCAGCGTTTAACACCATCTACAGATGGGCCATTCCGGCGTCAATATTCGGCATCGGTGTCCAGAACTCCATCTACGATGTCCGTGGTGGTTCGCGGGCAGTCATCTTCGACAGGTGGTCGGGTGTGAAGGAGACAGTGATGAACGAGGGCACACATTTCCTGGTCCCCTGGCTGCAAAGGGCCATCATCTTCGACGTGCGGACGAAGGCGCGGACCATCGGAACCACGACGGGAAGCAAGGACATGCAGATGGTCAGCCTCACACTCCGAGTGTTGCACCGGCCAGATGTCCAGGCCCTCCCCAAGATCTATCAGGTAACAATCTGCGCTCCACCCTCTTCGTCTGCCGCCGCTAACACTCCCGCCAGAACCTCGGTCAAGATTACGACGAGCGTGTTCTGCCCTCGATCGGTAACGAAGTACTCAAGTCCATTGTAGCCCAGTTTGACGCAGCAGAGCTCATCACCCAGCGGGAGGCTGTCTCCAACCGGATCCGCACAGATCTCCTGAAGCGCGCCATGGAGTTCAACATCGCCTTGGAGGACGTATCAATCACGCACATGACATTCGGCAAGGAGTTCACCAAGGCCGTCGAGCAGAAGCAGATCGCACAGCAGGATGCTGAGCGCGCGCGTTTCATCGTCGAGCGCGCCGAGCAGGAGCGTCAGGCCAACGTCATCCGCGCCGAGGGTGAAGCCGAGAGCGCCGAGACCATCAGCAGGGCCATTGCCAAGGCCGGCGACGGTTTAATCCAGATCCGAAAGATCGAGGCCTCCAGAGAGATTGCGCAGACTCTGGCCTCAAATCCCAACGTGGCCTATCTGCCGGGTGGTGGCAAGGGGACAAACCTGTTGATGAACGTGGGCAGGCCGTAAGGTGCCAGATTACCGGGTTGGGCGATGGGAAGGTCATTACAAGCTAGGAAGAAATAATGGCCAATACCACCAACCGTGTACTATTATATGAACATTGTATCTTCTCCTCTTTGGAATGTTAGAATAGGTGTGGCTCTGCGATCGCTGTTTTCAGTCCGACGGCTTTGTCAGCCATAGAGAGATAATACGATCTAAAGCAGTGCCCAGGTTACCGAAACTGATTGCCACATGTATTGTGCGGGATCAGGACTGAGAAACTTCGACAACAAATCCCTGAGCAACGGTGTTCCAAACATAGCTGCCAGAACGCAATGCCAGGGGTGCGAATCTGTCCACCAGCAAATATGCCGGCACGACATAATACCCCAATCACTATTATGAGAATCTGTCGAGTCTGATAAATTCGCTAACCTTAGCGCGGCCAGCGCGGCCAGCGCTGTTTAAACAGTCTGGCGGTCAACATATATCCGTCCCATCGTGACCAACTCCCGCCCCTGAATGCCCCAAACAAACAAAACAAACCCAACGACACAATTGGTATTCCAAATTCCACGCTATATTCCATATCTACATCAAATAGTATCAGTATTTTCTCTCCTTGGGCATCTTTTTCACCTCCATAGCCTCAACATCCTTCTTGTCGTAGTAATGCCCACCAAACTCGCTCAACCACGCTGGGTCAATGGGAATGACGCTGCGCACATACTCCTTGGACGTGACGACCAGCTCGTGATAAATGATGACCTTGGGCGGAGGGTCCATGCCCTTTACTACACTGCTGGGATGCACGTAGACAGTCATGGCGGTCTTGAGGGTCCGATAACCGTCGCCACCGCGGTTGAGACGGGCGGCGTTGAGGAAGAAGGCCGACGTCAGGGCGCGGAGCACAGGACGCATATTAGAAATACCGCCACAAGTTGAGGTCGATCCCTCCAGTACGCGGTCACAAAGCTTGGCGAGCTGATCGCGCACGTCGCGGGCGCGTGTCAGAGATCGCTGCGTCAAGAAGTTCTCCTTGGCCCAGATGGGGGAGTAGTCAGCGTCTACCCATTGGTTGTAAACATTCAGAAGGGTAAGATGGTCGCCGCCGTCTTTGACGGTGAAACGCGCGCGGGCGCTGTCAGCATGGACCTTCTTATCCTTAGGCCGGAAGAAGAGTGTCGCCATTTCGCCCAGCATCGAGACCACTGTGAGCATCTCTTCCACGCAGCCCTCTTGGGTGGCCGCAATGAGAGCCTTGGCCAGCATTGGCTCTGCTGGGAACTCGCCCATCTGCCTGCCAACTCTGGTCAGAGCACCTGCGCTGTTGAGTGCCCCCAGTGCGTACAGCATGTTAAGGGACTTAATAAGAAGTTCTGTCGGCGGTGGGTCTAGGAAGTCGAAGCCCAGCAGATCCTCAATACCAAGGGCTTTTAGCTGGAGTACAACGCTCGAAAGCGAAGTCCTCTGAATTTCAGGGGTTGGGGATTCGTCCATCTCAGAGAGATAGGCAAATTTGGTGTAAAGTCGGAAACACTTGCCAGGTCTCACACGACCAGCTCGACCCATGCGCTGGTTCGCTGCAGCCCTTGAGCACGGTACTACTGCAAGAGTTGATTGCCCAGTTGTCCCGACTGGGCTGAAAGTGTTCTCTTTGACGTAGCCGCAGTCTATCACGTAGACGACCCCGTCAATGGTGAGCGACGTCTCGGCAATATTTGTCGAAAACACCACTTTGCGAGCCTTTGCGGGTGTAGGTTCGAAGATTTTTGCCTGCATCTCAGAGGGCATATTGGCGTAGATAGGTAAAGCAATAATCTCTGGTACCCGACTCCCTAGTTTCCGCTTGATTTCTTCTACTCGCTCACACGCCTTGTCGATCTCCTCCTGTCCAGTCAAAAATACAAGGATGGCACCTTCGGGCTGTGAGGCGTGAATTTGAAATACGGTGACCAAGCTGGCTTCGAGATAGTTGCTCTCTGGTGCTGATGTGTAATATACTTCGACAGGGTGCACGCGGCCCGGGACGTTGAAGATGGGTGCGTCATCAAAGTAGGAGCTGAATTTCTCTGCGTTTAATGTGGCAGACGAGATGATTAGCTTTAGCTCTGGGCGAGCCCGGGTTAAATCCTTGATCAATGCCAGAAGAATGTCGGTATGAACAGTTCTCTCGTGCGCCTCATCGATCATGACTGCGGAGTATTCTTCCAGAGTTGGGGATGTGACCATCTCTCTTAGGAGCATACCGTCCGTCATGTATTTAAGGATTGTCTTATCGCTTGTGCAGTCCTCAAAACGGATTGAGTACCCGACTTCGTGTCCGACCTTCACCCCCATCTCGTCGGCCACGCGGGCTGCGACACTCATGGCTGCAACTCGACGCGGCTGGGTACACGCAATCTTGACGCCGCCCTCTGTGAAACCTGCCTCGTGCAAGTACTGGGGTATCTGTGTCGTTTTTCCTGATCCAGTTTCTCCCACCAGAATAAGTACTTGGTGTTCTTTGATCGCATCAAGGAACGCATCCTTATATGCATAGACTGGTAAGCTTTTTCGGACTTCCTGTATGCTCCTCTGCGCCCTCTCAGCATTGTCGATTTTGTCCCTTAGTAGCCTCTGCTCTGGCGTCAAGCCATCACTTGGCTGCGCGTACTTCGCTGCCGCGTCCCGGACAAAGCTGATCGCGTCTTCATCTAACAAGAAGTCGTACTCCCCAGCATCTTCCCGTTCCCGGCTGTGGATCTGAGATTTGGCCTTGATTGTCTGCTCCCGCTCCCATTCCTGGTACTCGGTGACAAACTTCTCATTTCCAAACTCGTCCTTCTCAACATGACGAGTGTAAAGGGCATCCTCCTTCTTTTTGCTGTCTGCGCCGTATTGGTCGGGTAAGCGATAGCCGTCCTGGTAGTCGTCGATCTTTCCGCGCTCCTCGGCCAGTTCGAGAATTTTCCGATTCTTTGCAAACTCGGCCTTCTCCCTCTCTGACAAACGTACGCCAGACCGAAGC
>Ga0247781_1000643_pt1 | contig 10952 bp, 7 predicted proteins | sample UWRJL184509B5_FD_179922 | JGI IMG/M metagenome (GOLD analysis project Ga0247781, IMG submission 179922) | Plant litter microbial communities from Arlington Agricultural Research Station in Wisconsin, United States - UWRJ-L184-509B-5 | ecosystem: Environmental > Terrestrial > Plant litter >...
ACTTTTTTCCAAAATAATTTAAAATTCTTCTACAAAATTTTATATACTTACTACCTTTTTTAACTATTTTTACAATTCAAAAAATCCTAATTTATTTAATAAATCCAATTCTACTACTATTATAATATTTTATATATTTTCTTATATTCTATTTTATATATTTAATATAAAAATAATAGCCAATTATTTAAATATATTATAAAAAGAATTTTCTATATCTTCTATTAGACTATATATACTATTTTTTAATATTAAAAATCCTAAAATAGCAAAATCGAATTTACTTAAACTATTTAATTATAATATTATAATATTTACTATTTTTATTTCCAAATCCTAACTTTTTTATAATATTTGTACATTTTTAAATTCGTTTATTATATTTTATTCTATTACTTTTTAATTTAAAAACTCTCTTATTTATATACTTTTTTAAAATACATTTAAAATAATTTTTATATTAGTAATTTTATTTAATATATAAAACAATTTTATTATTTTATTTACTACTAAAATTAAAATTGTATTTTTTTATTTTTTTTTTAATTTATAAAACTCCTATTTATTAAAATATATATTTTATATTAAAATAATATAATAAAATTAAAAAACCCAAATTTAGTAAATATTTGAAATTTTATAATCTACTAAATAGCTAATATATACTTTTTTTTAACTTTAAATATATATTTTTTTTAGTCTACTTTTTTTAATTTAATAAAAAAGTAAACTTTATATTTATAAGTATAAATTTTTTTCCAATTTAATTGGAAATTTACTATTATTTTGCGCATTTATAATATATTATATTAATAAAAATACTAGTAAAATTAAAAATCGAATATTTTATTTAGTAAATAAAAATCATTTTATTTATTTAAATTTATATTAAATAAATATATAACTATTTATACAATTTTAGATTAAAATTTCTAAAAAAAATTTACTATTAAAAATATTACAATTGCTTTTTTAATAATTTCTTTTCCTACTTTTTTTATACTTTTATTTAATTTATAAATATAATTTGGAAAAAATTCTAATACAATTTTTTATTTTATAATCCATTTTTAATAGCAAATTTTTCCATTAAATATAATTATACTAATATTATTATTTTACTTAATTATACAAATTATTAAATTATATTATTTTTTAATCTAATATTTAAAGTTTTTAAATATTATAAAAACCTTTTTAAATATTTTAATTTTAAAAATAAATACTCAAAATTTCCTATTATATTTATATTTAATAATAAATATCCAATTATTTTCATTTATATTTTAAAAATAATTAAAAAAATCCCAAAAAATCTTCTAAAATAATTATAGTAAATACTATTTAAACTACTTTTGTAAAATAAATTATAAAGTATATACTACTAAGTATTTTTTGCATTTAATATATTTTATATTAATAATTTTTACATTTTTAATATATTTTATAAATATTTAAAAAACTAAAAAATTTAAATAACCTAATTTCAAATACTAAAATTCTTCCAAATTTTTTCAAATTATTATATATTTAAATATATATATTTCTTTTTTTCCTAATTCCAATTTTAAATATAGTATTTATTATAATATATACAATATTTATATTTACAAATTGAAAAATTTTATAAGTATAAAATAATTTATATTATAAAAAAAAAAATATTATATTCGTATATTAACTTATAAATAATTGTACTATTTTTTAAAAAACTTTTTTACAATATAGTATTTAATTTACAATATTAAATTTTTAATTTAATTATAAAAACTTTTAAAATAATATTAATATAAAAATTATTAATTATAATAATATTTATCAAAACAAAATCTATAATCTTTAGTCCTACAAACCTTATAAAAACCTTTTTAATTACTTTTTTACTTTTTTTACTAATTAGAAAAAAAATAGTATTTAATTTTACACTTTTATAATAAATTAAAGGAATAAAAAACCCAAAAATTAGTTTATTTTAATAATTAATTAAATAAAAAACTCTATAATTGTTAATTACTATATTATTAAAAAACTTATACTTTTTAAATATAATAGTAGAAAATATATTTAACTCTTTTTTTTAAAACGAAAAATCTATTATAATAATTACAATTAGATTATCTAATAAAAATTTGCCTAATTTATTTTGTAAAATTAACCAACTTTTATTTTCAAATATTATACAAAATATTTTCTACTAATTAGTATAAACTATTTTTTGAATTTTGGTTTTTTTTATATTAAAAAAAAAATTATAAAAAAAGTAATTAGTAAATTCTATAAATACTAATTAGACTTTTCTACAATTTTCAAACTTTTATAAATATTTTAATTTACAAATATATATATAGTATATTTACAAAACTTTACTTTTTCCAATTCAGCTTTTTCAATTTATTCTATTTTTTTTTAAAAAAAAAAAAAATTTAATAATTTTTTAAAACTATTTAAATAGTAAAAATATAAACATTTTTTTTAGTATAGTTATATTTAGTAATTATTATATTAAATTATTTATTATATTTAGTAAATAAGTAAACTTTTTTATTATTATCTTTTTTTTAATTAACTTTATTAAACTAATATTAAATTTAAATTAATTTAATATAAAATTCTACTACTTTTAAAAAGTTTTTAATTTTTATAATACTTTCGAATTTGGAAATTTTATAAATTATATTTATATAAAATACCTTAATTTATTCTAAAATCTATTATTTAGACTTAATATTAGCTTAAATTACTTTAAAAAATACATTTTAGTAAATTTTCTAAATATTTTTAATAATTAAAATTCTAAAAAGCTCGTTAATTTCTTTAAAAACTTTAATAAAAAATTTTAAAAAAATATTATTAAATTTTTTAATTTCTATAATTACAAAAGTTATTAGAATTATTATAAAAAATTTTAAAATTATTCGATAAATTTATTTAATAATTTTATATAAACTAATTATTTTAGTTTTTTCAATTTTATAATAGCAAAATTCAAATTTCATTTTCAAAATATAAAATACTATTAGACTTTATTAGATATTAGGGTTTTTGGCTAATTTAGTTTAGTTTTTTTTTCTATTTTCCGAAAAAAAAACTACAATATATTTTTCGATAAATTTTTTATATTAAATTTTTTATTTTTTAAAAATAAGCGGTTTTTTATTAATCTAAAATTCAAAATATTTTGTATTTAGATTTACTAAATTCTAAATTTTGCAAATTTTTGAATAAAAAGTAAATTAAGTATATTATTTTGCTTATTTTTTATAATTAGTAAGTGTAAAAAAAGTATTTAGAAAATTATTTATAATAAATATAATAATTGTTAGAAAAAAGTTAAAAATTTAAATAATATATTAGAATAATGTGCATAATAAGCGAATATATTAGATAAGCGAGTATATTATTTTCTATTATCTAACTATAATTATTTTCAATTATATAATTACAATATTAGGAAATAATAATAATTAAATTAAAAATCAATAAATTAGACGATTTTGTAGTTTTTTTGTACGTACGTATATTATAGTTAGGCTTATTGTATATACTATAGTACCGAATTTTCGTATAAAACCCCCTTATATTATTACTATTTTATTGTATTTTTTGAATTAACTGTCTACTTATAGCTTTTTAATTTAGTAAATCTTGTTTTTCTTATATAATAAGTGATTTTCCAAATTGTATATATATTTTCTTTATTCTTTATTTTTTATTAAGTTTTTTATTAGTTTTATAAAGTGAAAAGACTTTTGTATAGAAAAAAACCACTTTATATATTATAGCTATTATATTTTTAATTAGTTAATTAATAGTAATTATTATTAAAATTAGAAAACTATTATAATAATTGGAAATTTGAATTTTAATAAATATTGATTATAAAGTGGCTTTTTGAAAATTGTATAATATTTGGGAGATTTAAAATAATATTAAAATTGGGTTTAATATTAAAAATATTAGAATTTAAATATATATATTTAGTATAAATATTATTCTTTTTAAATTATATAATATAAAATTAGCTTTAATAAAAAAATTTTAAATATTTTTTTTTATAATTAAAATAAAAAAAACTTTTTTAAATATATAAAAAAATTCCAACTTATTAATATATATAATATTTATTTATATTAACTATTTAATTTAGTAATTGTATACTTTTTTTAATAATTTAAAATAATTAATGTTTAATAATTAAAATATATATAAAGAATGCAAAAATATATAAAAAATAATAATATTGTATTTTTAATAATAAATTTTGAATTTTTTAAAATAGTAATTATTGTAATTATTGAAAATTAATAACTAATATATACTTTTAATATAAAATATTATATAGAAATTGAAATATTGAATTTAATTTATACTTTTTTTATTAGTAATTTAGCTATTATTAGTTATTATAATATATTAAATATTTAAAAAATTGTACTTTTAATATTAATTAATAAAGTAATATTGCCTAATTAAAATAATAAATAGTAGAATAGCCTAATTTAGAGTATTTATTTTTTGGATAATTATAGCTTATTTACAATTATTAGGCTAAACTTGTTTAGCCTAATTACGGCTATTAGAAGTAGTAACTATTATAGTAAAGATAATAATGCTTATTATAAAGTTGATTTTGTCGAAATTGTACGAATTTTCGTTAAAAATACTATATTTAATTTTAATATTGTATATAAATACAAACTATTTGCAAATAATTTTTGGATTTTTGTATTTAGTTTTTTAGTAGTTATATTTATATATAAAATATGTCCGAAATTTTAGCTAGTATTTAATAAAATTGTAAATTTAGTATTTGCTAATAGAGGGTGTATTATATTTGTAAAGTAGTTAATTAACTATATTTTCTACATAATAAAGCTAAAAATAGAATACACATATACAAAGTTTAATTATATATTAAATAATCGTTTTTTTTTTTAAATTTGTAAAGTTGTATAAATTAATTAGAATATTATATTATATAAATTTGCTATTATATTGTTATAAAAGTATTGTATAGTAAATATTGTAGATTTTGCCTATAATATATAGAATAAGGTTTTTATTATATTAAATAGCCTTAAAAGTTAGAATTATTTGTGCTTTTTTTGAAGTAGAAAATATATTAGGTTGTAGAATAATTGAAGATTGAAAGTAGAGGTAGTATATTGCGTAGAAAGTAGTGTACTCGCTTATCTGGTGTATTTGCTTATTACGTATGTTATTCTTTTATTAAAATAAAGGATTAAAAAAAAGTAAAAAATAGAATATAATAATTTTAATACTCTTTTTAATTTATAATTAAATTATATTACAAAACAATTAAAATACTAGGCTTATAATTATAATACAAACTAAAAAACTTTGGAAATACATTTAAAAATACTTGATTTTATTAAACTTATAAAAAAAAAGAAAAAAGGAAAAAGTATTATTTATATATATAATAAAAGGATTATCCAATCCACTTATTGCTTGTGAATTTTGACTACCAATTTGTAAACTCTATATAGGAGCCCCCACTTTCCACCCCATTTCACACCATATATCGAAAGTAGCTGCCAAAGGAGGTGTCTCATAATGCCCACCAGCCCGTTCTCCCTCAAACTAACAGCATCGAAAAAATGGTGGCAGAGTTGGTATCCCTCCCCGATTGCCCATTCAGATAGGTGCGTCCTTGTCTTGCTGCTGGTGTAGATGTGTTTCATCAGGGTTGATTTTCCACTACCGGCCCCCCCGGTAATCCAATAGATTGTAGAAGACTCGGATCGAAGCCACGCGGCTAGGTTGATGCCCCATTCCGGATCTGCCAATGGAAAGTTCTCTAGCGCCCATTCCAGTGTCTGGCCATAAGCGAGACCAATATTCTCGAGTCTGTTGTTTAGATTGCTAGACCAGAGCCTTTCAAGGACGCGATTCTGCAACTCCTTCGTGTGATCCTTGGTCTCCTCGGTGTGAGAATAATGAGCGAGCTCGGGGTCGAAATTCGAATTGGAAGAATCAAGTGATATTGGGAGAAAGGCGTTGAGTAGGTTGGGATGATCTGTTGCCGTGGTCTGGGAGTGATCCAGGGACAAATTCGAATCATCGTCAATGGCTTTGATTGGGAGCGAGCTTTGTATTGCTTTGACCAGGATCTCGACTGCTCGGACCAAATTCCCAAACTGGCCCTTGTCATGGAGAACCGAGCGAGTCGTTATCGGCCACCCGTTGCCATTTGAAAGTAACTGGGAAATACTTGATAATGATTAGGGTATCAGCACGGTGGGCCATATTTAAACTCACAATATGGTAGCCAAAGGTAATTACTTACCGGTGGAGCGACCGAAAGATAGTTAATCGAGTGCGGTCCTCATTCAAGCGAACATCGTAGTCGAGAGACATAAGCCTGATCCTCTCACCCCATAGGCCCAGCCGTATCTTCTCGACATTCAATCTCGTCACGAGGACTCCAAAGTCCAGATGAGGGCTCGGCAGGTCAGCGGGGTTGAGGTCGAAGAGATCAATCGTTTCGGTAAACAGCCGAGCTAGGCCGCCGACACTGATAGCAAGCCCTTGAATTTCCGCCATTGGTTTTTGATTATCTGTGTACCGCTGACGACGTGGAGCCTTGGGCTCTTTGCGACCAAGAAGGAGGCTGGACTGCAACGTGGTAATTAGTCAATCGATGATACTGAATTGACTTGTTGTCCGACTGACTTGATTGATTGAGGGGTGGGAGCCTGGGCTGAGCTGGGGAAACCCGATCGGCAAAATGGAAATGTTCGGCGGCCACATCACATGACTGATCGCGACTGGTTGTTCGGAATATACTCGGTTGATTTTCTCTCCCCGGAGCAGGCTGGGTTGACCGACCATCCAAGTTCCCAAAGCAGTTATGTCGTGACACCACAGTTTATTTCGGGCAACTATGACTGGTTGATTGCCCGCCCTCCATCCCGCCTCAGGTATGATACAGCAGCATCCGGTAATTACAGGAAATTTAGTGACCATGTAATTCTGATGTAACGGTTCAGATATCAAAGATGCTTCGATTTGCTGGAGAGCATGTAATATCACTTGTTGATATTAGCGGTAATTATGGTATAAACAGTACATAATCTGGTGTGCTATTGAACTCAGTCACTTTGGGGTTTGTCACTCGAATACCTTTCTTTCTTCACTGTCTTATAGCTCATAATATATTTTGAATTTTGGATAAACTAGACTCGCTGTGTGTCTAGTGTTCAATTCGAGCCCGCAATGTGTTTCATATTCTCTTGTTTAATGTAAAATGGCTCTCCCCTTCGAAATTTGATATGATGTCCTATACAGCCTCGGTTTGGTGCAGCGGTCCTTCCTGCGGAAAGCTCACTTTGATTTCATGTACATTTGACTGAGATCGCCCGGATCATCACATGTTCCCACCTCGCAACCCTTCCTTCACCATCAGAAACCTTCCTATCTGCTCTATGCTGGGGGAGATGAATCCTTTCCGTTCGTTATCTCTGCGTTGTTGCTCCAATGCCTACTGTTGGGTCACAAATTCCTCCCGTCGATCTAACTGTCACTGTCGATATTCAGCTGCTCTGGTCCGTGAGGATCAGTAGCGCGTTGCTTATACGCTGATTATGAACCAACTTTGAGTTGCTCGTCAGTTATCAGCCTCAGACGGGGGCAATCTTCAGACAGTTACATAGACAACTACAGCTACCTGGTTTTGGAAGTCGGCTCGAAATTCTAGAAAATTGATGATTTCTTTATCATTGGTAGTGACCTTTCGTACAAGTAATGAAACATAGCCCGAATTGGGGAAGTTCTTTCCAAAGAAATAGAGGGCCTCAAGAAATAAGGCACAATACTTGGCTTCCTCCTTTTTCCTTCTGCACTATCTACAAGATGCTCACCCTCGGAGCGGCCCATTCAAATTGGCAGCTCATAGCAGGCTCCTAGACAGCTCATAGGTAAAGACTCAAGGAGCCGCACGTACCAACAGGAAGGGAAATTTCCGCTGTCCGGTACCAATAGTTCCCCAAAGTTTGTTCAGCAAAGTTGTTTGATGTGGTCCATCCCATTGGCTAGTTGTAGTCTAGTCCCCACCTCGACAATAGCAGTCCGCTACTTTTCTTGCCATTCACGCGTTCCAGCCTCGGAGCAAACACACAACAGCTAGATTTTTTTCGTTTATCTCTAGCACCGCCACCCACCGCCCACCACTCCTCACTCACTTTTCCTAATCTCAAAATCTCTTCAACCTCAACCTCACACTTTTCCCAACTTTCCCAACTTTCTCCTTCACACCTCACCCCCACAACACCACACTCACGTCACACCCACCAACCTGACACAAGATGGCGCACCAGCAATCCCAAGCGGTGTTCCCTCTTCTGTCCCTGCCAACCCTGGCCCTCGACCGGGTCATGGCCGCCTTCTGCACCCACTGCACCCCCACCGCCGCCTGCCACGAAGACCCCTGCGAGATTCACCGCAGCCTGCACCAAGACCAACCCTTCTACAACTACCAGCGCTGCGAGCACGCGGCCGAGCACCAGCGGCAGCGCACCGCCACCCTGGTAACCCTCGCCCGCACCTGCCGCTCCCTCAACTGGCTGGCAACCCCGTACATCTACCACCGGCCGTACCTCAACTCCGCCAACGCCACTCTCTTCCTCCGCATCATCGGAGAGCAGCCCCGTGGGACCAAACTCGCCTCATACGTCCAGGTCCTCGCCCAACGTGACCAACTAACCGGCTACATCCCCGCCGCCCCGGTGGAATCCGAGGAGGAGGCAGACCCAGAGGCAGACCCAGACCAGACTGCTGCCCTCCTCCCCTCCCCAGCCAGAACCATCACCGAAGAGATGGTAGTCCGCCTCGGAGACCACATCTTCACCAAAATCCTCCTCCGCTGCCCCAACATCACCCAGCTCCTCGTGGACATCTACCCCTCCACCACCGGGTCCCCCTTCGTCCAGCTCCCACCCAACCTCCTCCCAAAGCTCCATCATCTCATGGCATACAGCAACAGCCACTACTGCAGCGTCGTCAACCAGCAAATCCAGCCCTTCCTCACCGCCGCCCCGAACCTCAAGTTCCTCGAGGCCGGCATGGCCGCCGACTGGCTCAACCTGCGAATCGCCCCCCAGGTTGACACCCCGGCCCTCGTGGCTCACAACACCCTCCGCCACGTCCGCATCACGGGCGGCTGGCTCTGCGCAAACGACATCAAGAACATGGCCAATGCCCTCCCCGCGATGGAGGTCTTCGAGTATCAAACCCCCGGGGTGATGATCGACGACGGCAGCATCATGATTCTCACACCCCACATGTTCTACACCGCCTTGTCCGAGTCCAACTGCCCGGCTACGTTGCGAAGACTGAGCCTCCAGGTGACGGGAATATGCTGGTCGGGGCATGATGCTACTGTTTCCCTCAAGGGATTCACGGCGCTCAAGGAGCTGGAGATGGATCCCGCGTCACTGTTTGGCTTGTACGAGGATGAGAACGATGACATGTTGCTGGTCAACTTCTTGCCGGATAGTTTGGCCAGCTTGACCTGTCTGGAGGATGGGCTGCTGGGCAGTGATTGGGCTTTGTTCTCGGCCTATGCGACGGGGGAGTTGTATGTCGGGTTGATTGCCAAGATTGCGGAGGCGAAGAAGGAGATGGGCATGTTTGGTGGGTTGGAGAAGGTCAAGGTGTTGAATATGACGGATCGGCTGAGGGGGGCGGATGGGAGTGATGGGGTTGGGGCTCTTGAGGAGGCTTTTGAGGAGAGCGGGGCGAATGTTGAGATTTGTGCGGACTATGTGCTTGTGAGGTCCTCTGATGGGGAGGGGTTGGAGATTTATTAGGGAGGTGTTGGGTTATTGTGCTTGAGGCGTTGTTGGTATAAAAAAGGCGTTGTTGGTGTATGGATTGGGTGTATGGTTTTACTTTGAGGGGGGTTTGTTTGGGTTTTGTATGGCTTCTTTCTGGGGATATATGCCTCCCTTCTGGCGTTATTGGCCTACTTTCCAGCGTTATAGGCCTACTTACCGGCGTTATATGTCTCCATCCTGGCTATGTATGGCTCCTTTCTGGCTATACATGCCTCCTTTCTGGGTTTATACACCCTCATTTCTGGCTTCTCAGGGACTTGGGTTAAAAGGAGACAGGGTAAACCGTTCCCGTATAGCTCTTGGTAGATAATTGATAACTCGTGGTGTCACATCGTTGCCACTTGTCTTACGGTACCTAATTAGGTAGCTAAATAAACATATGTACAAGCCGGATTAAAACCTTTTTCTCCCCTTATTATTTCCATTACCCAACCCTTTTATTTCCTACCCTCCCTTCCGTATATCCAACCGGTCCGTTCCATTAACCATGACATCAATTGCTGAAATCTACAAAAAGAAAACAGCACCCACACCAGCAAGGAAAGCCCACGACTGTGCAACCAACGCGCTGGCACCCGCCTTGACGGGACCGGACTCGGCGGGTCCCTTGCCGCCCGAGGTCGTCGCCTTCTGGGGGTAAGTCGAAGACAAGGTGGTCTTGGTAGTGTTCTTGTCACCATTGGCATACTCGTAGTTCTCAAAGAGGTTGACGGTGTCCTTGCCGCCGCACGACTCGGCGGGATACCCGTTGCAGGGGACGTTGCACTCGGCGTCGTCGACCTTGACCAGGTCGGTGGGGAGAACCGGGGAGCAGTAGCAGGTGTTGCCGTTTCGGACGGCGCCGTAGCGGTAGCTGCCGCACCAGTTGGTCACGCAGGTGCCGTAGGCGTTGAAGTCCGGGGTGGCAACGGCCCCTTCTCCGCTGGGGGAGATGGGGTTGGGCTTTTGGGACCCGATCTTGTAGCAGCCTAGGTGGTGGTAGGGCGTGGGGGAGCCGGTGGGGGAGCCGGTGACGGTGGCCGTGTCCACGGTGGTGGCGGCGCCGGTGACGGTGGTGTAGGCGAGGTCTGTGGCTGCGGTGACGGTGACGTGGAG
>Ga0247781_1000644_pt1 | contig 10947 bp, 11 predicted proteins | sample UWRJL184509B5_FD_179922 | JGI IMG/M metagenome (GOLD analysis project Ga0247781, IMG submission 179922) | Plant litter microbial communities from Arlington Agricultural Research Station in Wisconsin, United States - UWRJ-L184-509B-5 | ecosystem: Environmental > Terrestrial > Plant litter >...
CATGGTCGAATCCCACCGTCTCCTCCGACCAAACGGCAACCACCACCTCACCCTCCTCCAAAAGACCAAACAAGTCTTCCAGCTCTCCAAAACCCCCTACTACCTCTTCAACGTCCAAGTCGACTACCCAACCACCATCCAGCTCGACTCCCTCACCCCAGTCCCCTTCCTCCTGCGCATCGGCCCCGCCCGCGAAGGCGACGTCAACGCCCCGGCCTCCGTCCTCGCCAACAGCCTGACCCACAACACCCTCCCCTTCCACCTAACAGGCGTCAACTTCAAGATCAAAGCCTTCACAGCCGTCAGTCTCCCGCAGCACCGCCATGAACGCCCCGAACACGTGCAAACCATCGGCGAACTGTCCGTCCGGTTTGACCCAGATTCTGATCCAAAGGATGACCCATACCAAAACTCGAATCACCAAGCAGCGCCAATAATCCCCGATTGTTCCAGCCGAGACGACTCGGAGAACGTCTACAACCCACCGCCGATGATGGACGTGGGGGAGTTGTTGGATTTGAGATTCGGCCCCCGAGAAGCAAAGCTGATGGGCAAGACATGCAAGCTGGAGAACTCGCTACATCCCGATTTTGTCACGTATAACATCAAGCATCGACATGTCTTGCGCTGGGAGCTCACGGTGACATGGGCCGGCGACACGTTTATGGCTATTCATGAGGCGGCGGTTGTTGTTATCCCCTCTTGTTCTTGGGGTTGATGTGTTTGTCTTGTCGGTGATGGAAAGATTGAGTGGAGCTTGGGTGAGATTGACTTGGTGACTTGTCTTGTTATTAATCATTGTTGGATTTCCTTTGATACCCCCTGAAAGTTTGGAAAGATTGCTACCTTGACACGGGTGAGCGGTGCATGCGGAAGTTTGGATACTCCGTAAACAATCCGAGATTGTCAATATAACGCTTAACGTTGTCATATAATCTTTATTAGGGACCTCATTGTTGCGACATGGGATTGTCGAAAGGTTTGTTAGCCTTGGAGTGGTATCTCAACAATATATAAATCTAATACCGTACAGTCTATGTACCCATTATATGCTGCCAACAGTGAACAACTCTAATTACAAGATCATATGTATGAAATAACATCACCACCAACACACGGCCGATCATACATGCCACCTCGCCAAAGCTGGATCAGGGACTTTGGCCACCATATCTAACAAGCATAAGTATCTAAATAACCACACAAGAAACACAGACACCACGACCAGGTGTTGCCGAAATCATCGAGCTCCGTTACAGGCCTTGGTGAACTCTCTCAACAGATCCTAAACAACAAAAAAGCAATGTCAGCCGATCGAACTTTCATTGTCACAACAGTTCACGGTGGGAGCGAGCCAAATCGGCGAAATGTTGATAATGGCGGGTTGGTAGGTACTCACATCAAAATCATAGTGGGCGAGCGATCTAAACGCGTTGTGGCCACCCAGCCTTAGAGCTGTGACCCTCGGGCTGGATATACCATATGCCACGCGAGCCAGGAATCGCGGATCGTCCCGCACACTCGTTGCTTTAAGGACACCCTGGATCGTCCCAGCCGTCACGGCGCCCATCTTCGGCTTGGGTGGTCCCTGCACCGGATACCCCGTAAGACAGTATGTGCAGTGACCGCACTTTGTCTTTCCGTCTGGTAGGCCCATCCCGAAATGTTCTGCCAGGCCGCGGGCGAAGCATTTGGATCCAGTGATGAGGTCCATGACAGCCCGTCCGCGCTGAAGGGCATCTTTCTCCTTGCTCAGCTGATTTGCATAGAGTTTGTCGACAATGTCGTCAATCTCTTTGGCTTGTTGTGGAAACTGCTTCAACAGTACGTAACGGTTTTTCACACCAGCTGTCTGTAGCTTGATGGAACCTCGCTCGTTGAATTCGTTGAGCTTCTTGACGATGTCGAGCCGATCTAGACCCGCCTCCCTGGCCGCAGCAAGAACGTCAATATCGTAAAACTTGGCCTTCTTTTTGGCGCTCGAAAAGATAGCTTTGGCTTCCCGACTGTTGTCCTGTTGAGCATGGTAGTACGCGGCTGTGGCCTCATACTTGTACGTTGAGTACTCGGGCGTGATAGCCCGAATAAGCCCGAACGAGAGTTCCAACGTAGCATATATGACGCTGAGGGGACTCGGCCGAAAATCAAAGTCCCTGCCTTGCATGTATTGGCTCACAGAAATGATCCCTCCGACCGGGAGACCGCGTGCGTGAAGAGCAATGTCCGCAATAAGGCTTTTGATCGAGTTGCGGGAGGGAACGTCACCACGGGCGAACACCTGCCGTAGGTAAAAGGCGGACGGGGCAAGGTAGAAAATGCAGTTGCTCGGCTTCCCATCTCTCCCAGCACGGCCGATTTGTTGACTGTACTCCTCGACCGAATTGGCCAAATCCCAATGAACGACATTTCGAATGTCGGCCTTGTCGATTCCCATGCCAAAGGCAATCGTCGCGCAAACCTTGGAGAAGTTAGCGACCAATGCACTGTCATGTTAGGTACCTATAGTGTACCACTTACGATTCGGATCTTCCCCGCCATGAAATCTTCCTGGATTTTTTTCTTTTCGTCCGTTTTCATACCCCCATGAAATGCGGCCGCGTTAAATTTCTTTCGCCTGAGGGCTTCGGCATGGGACTCAGCCTGTTGCTGCAAAGCTACATATACAAGGGTTGGGCCTGGATTTCTATCCAGGAACCGGAACAACTCTTCGAATCTTAGATCGCTCTCGGTCTTGGCAGACTTGCCAAACATCAGTTCGATGCAGTATTCTGCAGTACTGTTGTCGGCAGAAATCGTCTTGGCATGCAGTTGAAGGCTGTTTTGGAGATAGGTTAGCTAAAGGGGTAGGTGATGTCTTCTGTTTGTGGACTGACTTTGGTCGGTATGGAGATGTCCTGAAGATACAAGACTCCTTGATATTGAAGGCACTGGCAATGTCTTCCGCGACCTTTTCAGTGGCGGTGGCCGTCAGGCATATGACACGCTCCGCGTTGATTTCCCGGCCAAAACGGGCAACTAGATACAGAAAGTTTGAGTCAGGATTGCTGTTGGATGTGAAGGTTATTTGGCCAGCGAGAGAGTAGCTTACCCTTTAAATAATCCGGTCTGAATGAATGCCCCCACTGTCAATCATGGACCGTCAACACTCTCCCTTTGCGAAATCAAGCCAAAGTGTCAACTCACCTCTGAGACACAATGGGCCTCGTCAACAGCCAACAGACGTATTCCACCAGGGACGCCCTTGATACTCTCTACAAAGCCCTCGTTGTTAAGGCGTTCGGGGGCGACGTAGAGGAGCCGCAGTTGGGATTTGCGCATGCTGGCGTAGATCAACTGCATTTGCTCCCAGCTTTTCGTCGAGTCGATGCTATCTGCAGTAATTCCCCGTTTTCTCAACTGGTCCACTTGGTCCTTCATGAGCGCAAGCAGAGGGGACACGACGATGGTGAGCCCTCCGTCGTCAGCGGATCTTGTGCCTTCCGCACGGTCGAGTTCAGGGAACGCGATACCAGGGATCTGATAATCATTGTCAGGTCGACATCAATATATCATGGGATAGTACAGAATAATAATACCTGGTAGCAAAGAGACTTTCCGGCACCAGTGGGAAAGATAACCAGAGCATTCTCGCCGGCGAGGAGACTCTGGATGGCGCCCGCTTGTTCGTATCTGAAAGATTCGTAACCGAACTTTTCTTTGAGCAATCGTTCGGCTAACGCGAGATGTGCCGGATTGCGAGGTGGATCTTCCTGTGTCTCTACGGGATGGGAGCTCTTCTGCCGTTTCATCGGGCGCTCGAGAGCTTCAAGCTCGGCGTCGTCAACGTCGTCAAACAAATCGTCTGAATACAAATCGTCCATGTTCGGGTATGTGCAACGAGATGGGAATCTCTGATTGATCGAATCTGGCTCCGAAATTGACTTGCTGCTGAGGTGGCAGTCTAGATTACGGGTTGGATCGGATTCAGTTGTTGGAATCCGGACTCGAAACAGCAGCACATCTGACGCGTTGGACTTGAAGTTGATATTGAGATTCCGCGTTTGATGACCGGGCCCACTTTCACGTCATCACCTGAGTTGGTGGTGCCTGCCCCCGCAATCATTGCTTGTGGATCGTTCTGTCGATCGTACTGTGCAGAGAAAGCGCAGGCCTCAGGACCCACACTGTGCTGTCAAGGGGTCGTTCGAGGATGTCTGCACTTGTATTGTGCAGAATGCTGTCACAAACAAGACATGTCGGATACCGGGCTGAGCCAAGGATGGCTATCTCTGGTGATTTACGGAATAGTTCGGTTAGACATAATACGGAATATAATCGCGTATTTGAGCTTTTTGAAACAACGAACGCTACGGTTGACTCCGGGAGATATCAGGTGAAATCAAGTTGCATGCATGCCCTTGATTGAATGTGGGGAAGGAGCATGGTGATGTTCTATACTGTTGAGGAACATCAGGATCGGCCACTCTGACCAGAGGCCTCCTGTGCAATCACCTCAGATAATGCAAGCTATCGTGAATCCGGTATTGAACCTAACCCGATATGGTGGAGAATTTGATCGTTTCGTAAAGAGGGTCTTTTCGCAAAGGCATCATGTATTTGGAAAGTCCGTCCTCAAGCTTTCGGACTAATAGATGTTGGAGGTGTAAGATCTCCCTGTCGAAATCGGATGACTGAGCCATAGAACGGTAGAACTGTCTTTTGAAAGTATCGTCGAAGCAGAAGGCATGACTCTGACGAGTCAAAGACCTCCTTCCGTACACACTTTGCTGAAACTACAAGTTGTAATCAACTTATGTTTGAAATCATTTCGCTTGTTCAAACTCACTTGAGATTGTCAATATGATGCCTATTTCTCATGTCAATATGGCATCCAAAGTCTTTACATAAATCAAACAATTCGACAAGTCATTTGACTTCATCTAGTTCCCCATTGATATTATTTCTTGGCACACCCTGCCTACGCCTGCCGGTCACCCCGTTGAGCCTTGCCACTAGTAAACGCCTCTCAGGCTTCCACCACTCAGCCCCACAAACCCCTGCATCAGCTTTTCGGTGAACATTCATACTCCTTCCAGCTTTGATCCACTTCCATACTCTGTTCCCAGATACGAACTCAAGCTTCTTTCTTGGCTGCACATTACAACTTACCAATCTACGAGCGAGCGAATATGGCACCATCCGAGATCATCATCGATCCCGAGGGTGACCTCTGGATTTCTACGCAGCGCTTGACCCACTCCGAGAAACAGAAAGGAGGCAAGAGCCAGGTGGCAGATGGCGTCAACGCGACCGACGAAAAGGATGCGGAAAGCGATAAAATCAACATCAAGGTCTCGTCCAAGATTCTCATGTCAGCGTCCCCCGTCTTCAAGATGATTCTCACCGGATGGGGCAAAGAAGCCGTCGAGTTTGCGGCAAAGAAAGCATCCTCCAAGTGCTATACTCTTGACCTCCCCGAGGACGACACCGACGCCGCAGCGCTCCTATTTGAAATCCTTCACCACAAGCAAACCGCACGATCTGATCAGCCTAGCTCATCATGTCTTGAACAATTGGCCTTCATCTCGGACAAGTACCAATGTTTCGGCGCGCTCCGGTACTGCGGAGCGATCTGGATCCGCGATTGGCTTCCCGACCAACCCCAGTGCTTCAATGTGTGCTTCTACAATGTGTCCCTACAGCCGTTTCTCGAAGGCAAAGATAGCAACTTTTACCTCGACAATCTCAAGCGGCTCCTGGCTTTTGCCTACGTCGTCGATCTACCAAAAGAGTTCAGTGCGCTGGCGTGGCTCCTATTCATCCAAAACAAAGGTCCACTTTCGGTAACGGCAAAGGGAGATGGGATATCGCTGGTCGATCACCCGCTTTTTCAACACGACGTGGCTGGTAGGCATCCCACACCTCAATTACTTTCATGCACGCCTGACACGGGCCATGAATGCGCATGGAAGGGAGTATCACCTTATCGAAGATGTCTCTAACATGGAAACCCCCAATATAGGCCACATTGATCTGCGGCGAACAGAACTCGCAAAGCTCTACCATGCTGGCCTTATGGCGCCCATCTCTCATAATTGGGAGACATCCGGGGCTTACTGCTTCGGTGCCAGCAAGGCCGTAGCCGCCTACCTCAAATTCCTCTCCGTGTCTCGCGTTTTACCCCACGACCTGGAGTTTTCCGGACATACATTCTATAAACTCTTCAACCTCGAGTACCCCGTGTTCAAGATGGAAAAGTGCAGCAAGTACTGCAAAGGATGTGTCCAAGATCACAGCGTCTCGATGGCAAGCGATCTCGCTGGGGTGTTGAAAGCTGCGGTCAGCAAGATTAAACAGGTGGAGAGGGCGTTTATCTGTCTTGACTGCATCAAGAGTGATGGCAAGACAAGGGAGGACGGGAAGTGCAGAATGGATCATTGAGGTTGGGGGTGGATATAGGGTTCTGCCGGCACAGATTCGGGAAGCGGGTAGCGAAACCTTGGTGGAATTCACTCTTCACATATCATATGAAGGCTTTGTACTCGAAGAGACAATGAATGAAGACTTTAAATAAATGCGAAATATTTCTCGTGAACTGCTGATATGGTGATGAAAGCACCCAAGTGTATAAGAATAACAGATAGCTCCGTACACGAACAAGACCGTATAAGTCTACCGCCCTGATACGCCCCCTGATGGGTTTACACGAGTCATGATCAAGTCAACAAAACCACCCACCTCCCCTATCCTAGATCCTTGACCAACATCCACAACCCTCCCCATACCATCCACCTCAACACAAGGATGGCCATCAAATAACAAGATCAATCCTCCGTGGCGCAATTGGCTAGCGCGTCTGACTGTTAATCAGGAGGTTGGAGGTTCAAGCCCTCCCGGAGGAGAGATGATGACGGCAGTGTGCTGTTTCTTTTAGTTTTCTTTTTTTTTTCGTAATTCCTCTGTGGGTGAACTGCGTCATCTGTCCCCTGGCTACATTGACTTAATTATTATTGACAGCCCTGGCGGTCTTGCATTTGACATAAGTTTGTATCCTATCGGGCTGGTCTAGGCAAAGGGGGGAGGGTTGGGAGAGGTATGCATGGGTGAATGGGAGGTGGGCCAGTGAAGTGTTATGGACGGACATCAATAAAACACTAACTCTCTGTTGAAATGCCTCATTTCTGCACTCGTTTGTATACGTTGTAATTCGAATTTACTAGGTTGTTAATTGATGTTTGTTGGGTTGTGTTTATTCCGAGCCTTAAACCACGGCTGATTTGTTTTTGCGTCCGTACAGCACGGTAAGTAGGTACCTGTCTTCTTTTATAAGTTGTTTGGTAAGGCCCGAGAGCCATCCTCATGAAACAGTACACAGTCGAACGCAAAGTAGGTACCTATCTCTCCTATTGCTTGTTCTAATTACCGTTGAGTGGCGTTCAGGTATTCCGTGCTGTATGCACGGAATACATACAGTACAGTATGCCCCTGGTAATGTGCATACATTGCTGTAGTACCGTGCTGAGTTGCGGGCGGTGACGCTAAAATCAGGACCAGGATAATTACAACGACTTCAGCAAGACAAGAAATGTTCTATGTACATTGTAATAACAGGTTTGCCAAATCCATCATGCTCTTCTTCTTCTTTTTTTCTTGGAAAAAGGAAATAAAATACAGACTTGTTGTATCTCATAGCGATGTGACAGGTCACATCGCATGCATCGCGTCCGCCAATCGATACTGAGCCCCGCACAGGTGCCTGTTTGGTGCGGCAGGTGCCTATGGATTCCTCCTCCCACCTTCAACATCTGTCGTCATGATCGGCTAACGACACTCTTGCTCAATCAATCATCAAGTTGGATATCACCGAACAGATCCCTCAATTAATCCCCTTGTTAGCCGTCCATCATTAACAGCAGTCGACTTCTACATGATCCAGATGACCATGACCATGGCCGCGGAAATGGATATCGATGCACCCCACTCCCTCGCCGACCTGCCCAATGAGCTTTGGTTCAAGGTCCTGGGCCATACAGGCCTCCCCTTCTCCGATATAAAAGCCGTCCGGCTATTGTGTCGCCGGTTCGCCTATGGCCCAAGTATTCATTTCCTCTACCGAAAAGTCTCCCTGTCCAGGCTCCGTCGCGATGTGGAGGGCTTTCTCGGCATTGCTTCTCAACCCCGCCTCGCCGCCGAGGTAAGGGTTATCGTCTGGCATGAGCTGGCAGTGGATCTCTCTGACCTGGACAATGATCTCAACGTGTTCTTCAGCAAACCAGACCCCTCTCCCGCTATTCGGGCTTTCGACCATGAGGCCATTCCTGATGGATTGTCATGTATGAAACTGGAGAGTGACATCCACCATACACTCAAATCCGAGGTTTTAATCTTGTCGGACGGCACCAACCAGGAGGACGGTATGCTCCCACTCGCAGCTTTGATCAGAGCTGCAGAAAACATGACTGGACTTCACACTCTGGTCTCTCAGCCAATGCATCCGACAAGGAGAATAACGCACCCAGGTGACAAGATCAGCTACCCTATTATGGCTTGTTTTTTCAACACCCCGAGCATATTATTACGGGACGTGCAGCCTGACAAGGAGATCTTCGGCTTCTTGTTCTTTGTACTTCCGCTGGCGGCGATACGCCGTTTCGAATCTCCAATCACCAGGCTTTGCCTTTCACTCCCAAAAATAGAAAGCTTCCCACTTGAACATGGCCCAGCCTCCTCCTTTCTGAACCTGACGCATCTCGACCTATGTCTCGGTACAATCTCATGGTCTCTCAAGGGTTCCGATCTCCACTGGGAGGAGGACCGATTTGCCAGTCTCGCCGCTTGTATGACGTCTGCGAAAAACCTGGTATCTCTCCATATTTGTTTTGAGAATGGGTGTGGCAAGCGCAGGGGGGCATATATTTACGCACTGAAGGCTATTCTCATCGGGGCGCGCCAGGGAGCCAGTGATCCTAGATGGAAGAAGCTCCGAGAGTTGCGGCTGAGCCACTGCGACTTCCATGCGGGGATGCTGGCGAAATTTCTGCGAATGCACGCCTCTTCCTTGAAAAAGCTGCATTTATTCGAGTGTGGGTTGACTGCGAGAATGCTGCTACAGATTGCGAAGTCGAGTATGCCACCAGCTCCTTTACTACTGGACGAATTCACGATACTCCAATCCTCGGCTGGAGACACGATCCCCGGGTTTTACGATGATGATGATGATGAATATTTTGAGGATGAAGAGGAGGATGATGAGGAGAGCGATGAAAGCTTTTGGAATGAGCCACTACCACCATTGAGCTGGGTTGACGAAAAGCGGTTGGTCAACTTGATGAATGGGGCGTTTGGCGCAAGATATGGTTCTGTATCTGCTAGGGTCTCCGTCGAGCCGGAGGGAGAAACAAGTGGCGATGTCCCCGTTGGAGACGGCGACCCTTGCGACGAATCCGATCTTACGGAGATACTGGATCACGATAACTCTCGCCTTATAGCCGAGCTAAGAAAAATGAAGGGGCGTTTCGTTTTTACGCACTACGCCAAGTTTAGCTCGGATACCTGGCATACCGGCCTGGTATACGATACAAGACCGAAGCGTGACAATGTGGATCATCTTTACGACCGAGAAGAAGTCGATCAGCTTGACACCGAGAATGGAGATATCAGGTGTTGCCTGGGATATAGCTACCAATCTGGAACGAGTTACAATCCTCTCGAGGATGCTAGTGGCCGGTATCTACCTCTTCGACCCACCGACAACGACCCGCTTAGGTGCTTCGAGGAGGATGAAGCAAGTTACGGCAAGGAAGATGGCGAAGAAGAAGGCATCCACGAGGCCTTTGACTATTCCGGCTCCCATGATTGTTCGGATGATGACTTTGACGACGGGCTGAGGTGGGTCGTGGCCCGTGACTCGAAACGGGACATCTATTACTGGCACGAACAGGAAGTCGAGGATCGCAGAGCTGAGGAACACAACGAAACCGGGACAGATGGGACTGGGGGAGGGATCGAAGGACAGCGCGGGCAGGCAATGTCACACCCACCAAGCCTCCCTGCACAGTATACTTCACCAAAATACAAGACAGAGACATGGCGGTTCTGGCATCATAGTGGTGAAACTGCAATTGGCACTGATCCGCTCGACTTCTGGCATGATTGGACGGGGCCTGATGCCGGAGACACCTCCGAACCATTGCCTATGGGCTACACAATGCGCCTTTTCATCAACATGACAGCCAGGGAGGAAATGAGTGGACCGTCGTACGAGTGTTCGACAGAGTATATTTTGGCCAGGGGTGGGCGAATGTGTGAGAGGCGGATGATTCCCGGCTCCTTCGACAGCGATGATGAGCCATCCGTGATTGAAGAGTACACGAACCGACAGGATTGGCTGAAAACGGGTTGGACCTGGAGCCCGCAGCTTTGGAACCAACTCTGACCGTCAAAGAGGAATATTGTCATGGGGTAAGGGGTTGTTGTTTGCTCTGGTAAGGGGGAGGGGTTTGTTTATCGTTATGAACAGGATATTGTATTTCCTATGTATAGGTGGCTTATTAATCAGGATCCATCTTGGTAGTCGCTACTTTTGCTCTCTTTTTGTGCGGTTCTTTTTCCTTTTCTGTCTGTCTCACAATATATCTGTTGCTATTCCCTTTCTTAAATGGAAAACAAAAGCCCCATTGCAATACCGGTTCTTTCCAATTTTTGTGTTTTCCCAGTTATATACTCCCCGGGCCAGGCGGAGGTGGTGGAGGTGCTGGTATGGTGGCTGTTGCTAGGACCGTCGAAGTAACTGTTGAGATTGAGACCGAGACTGAGATAGAAACGGATACGGCCACGGTGGTGCTCGTCCGAGTTAGGTCCACTTGTCGGGTGACTGTTACGGGGACGGTCAGGGGGATTATTGATGTGGCGTTGATCCAGTTTGTGGATGTCAGGGTGCGGATTTGTGTCTGGAGAGCTGTCGAAGTA
>Ga0247781_1000646_pt1 | contig 10931 bp, 12 predicted proteins | sample UWRJL184509B5_FD_179922 | JGI IMG/M metagenome (GOLD analysis project Ga0247781, IMG submission 179922) | Plant litter microbial communities from Arlington Agricultural Research Station in Wisconsin, United States - UWRJ-L184-509B-5 | ecosystem: Environmental > Terrestrial > Plant litter >...
CATCCAGACAAGTATTGTTTGGTCGGGTCACATATACTAGGCTGCTATATGTGGTTTAGTTTGGATCTGGAATACGCGCGTTGGCTCTCGCATCTAGGTTTCGGCACACCATCGCGACTTCGGGGAGACGACGACCTCAAAAGTCGGTCAATGTTTGACCACAGTCTAATTTCTTTCGACAATCCGTGATCTGTGCTTCCTGCGTCAAATTGATGAAGTTTTGATGAAGTTTTGACAAGTGAACCCGTTTGTTGTGGACAAAGCTGCGGTCATCTCCGAAACTTCTTGGGTAAACGCTTGGTAAACTTGTCGACAGCACTTTCTCTTGTGAAAGTTTGGTACGATGTGCGTTGCCGTTATGTCGTGCCAGTGCACAAAACCTTCCTGATCCCAGTCTCTTGTTGGAAGCAGCATGGAAGCCTTTGTGGGTGGGTGGCCCCCGTGGCTCATCCAAGCTTCCAGCCACCTACGGCGACCACCCCCCACACAATAATACATTACCTAACCGATCAGGATCAATAGGCTCTCCGCTTGTCCTTCCCCGGGCCTCTGCCTTTGGGCCAGGGTACGGCACAAGTGGCGCAGGCCGTTGTATCATCCATCCGGATAATATCTGGACCATCCCTTCTTTCACACATTTGTTTGCTTTCGTCCTCCCACAAGGCAACCGGTTTGCAAAATGGGTCGCGAATCTTTGCTTTCAGATGAGGTGGAAATGGATTCTCGTGAGGCCGCCGGCAACGGTATCTTTCATATCACAATTCTGTGGTGGTTCCATGACACAGACACCCGGGACTCAGTTTGCCTTGCCTGGGCGAGCGGCCATAATGTAGACCCGGGGGAAAGCCATCTTGAAATGGCCGCTGAGCCATGTCCTCACGTGCCATGTCGAACACCAATGAATAGAACACCTCCCTTTGACACATGAAACCCGTAATCGAATGATGAGGGGAGTCCGCCCACACCATATGCAGGTTCGTTTTTTGGAGTCCCATCGCATCATGCGGACCTGGAATTTGGGATCGGTCACATTTTTAGTTTCATAACGAGGCATATTGTATGTGAGAATCGACCATCGCCGTGAACCTGCTAACAATTGTTCACCCCATAGCACATAACCCTCTTGCGAGAGCACGGCCAGTCAAGAAAATTTGATTCGTGTCCTCTCCTGAACAGGGCAAAGCTCTCCCCCCTGAAACGGGGTCGCGGCGGACTGTGACTCATAAGTATCGCCAGAGTACATGTGCCAACTTGGGCAGGTACCTAGGGGATGTGAGAGAACGCCCCGAGAGCGCCATAGTGACGGCCCTACAGCAGCGTACCTTTGCTACCCGATGTCCAACCGTGCCATCAACTTGCTTCTCGGCAGGCAGGTGTGGTGCGCCATACAAACTCTGCCTTGAGCTTCCGGTTGCTTAGGACCAGACAGCTGGTACAGCAAGTTGAGCTTCTTTCTTTTCTTTTTTGATGTTGGTTTGGTAAGGCCCCCCCCGCGAGCCATCCTCAGAAAACAGTCCACAGTTGAACGCAGTACCATGGGTTGAGGTTCTTCGCCTGGCTTCCACTCGGTTGCTGGACTTTCGTCTTGCAGTTCTCTTCTCATTCCACCTCGAAGGACATCTGGATCAGCTCCCAACATGATCACTCGCTTTCAGCTCAGTCTTTAACACACAGCGGCAACTCTAGCAGGCTCTGACCCCGATCCCTGCTCAGCCCTGCTACCATTTCCCGCTAACCGCTCCAGTGTTGAGACAACGGCTCCGTGACCCGGGTAGGCCGGTGTGCTGCCCCGACGCCATTGCCCGCTGATCCAAGGTCCTCGACCGAAACCAGCGTTTGCCCAGCCCTTTTACGGTTTGGAAACATGATCTGTCGTTTTTCTTTTCGTTTCTTCTTCTTCTTCAATGGGTGGACCTTCGCCGTTTATTACTCTATTCGGGTTTCTCGTCTGAGTGGCTTGCCGTTCTGCTTGGTTTGCACCTCGAGGACCAATGGGACCCTGGAGACATCCGTCCTAGCCCCTAACCTCAGCACAAGCTTACCAGTCTTGGTCGGCGACTGACGGCTTCCTGCTTCGTTGCTTTTTCCTTTGTTTCTGCTTCATTCTTCAGTCCATCTCGTAGTATAAATAGTGGGTGATGGAGAAGTTGTCCCTGAATCTCTTTTTGCCCCTCGCCATGTTCTTCAACTTGTTTTTTTCCATCAGTTCGACACACCAGCCCATTACAATCACTGCCGTTTCTCAGAAGATGGGCCCGCCGCGCTGCACACCCATTAGCCACGCCCCATTCGAGTTTCTTGATTGGCTGACAGGCGAATCTCGCCCCGAATTGGCACCAGACGCCGATATGCAAGGAGAGGACCACCTCCTTCGGGGGGTGGGTGGCTGGGTACTGAGCGGGACAGAGACCTTTCCAGAGCCTGACGGAATTCTTAGTCCGTCCACCGCAGGTAAGTCTGCCTAGCCCCGTAAATTCCGGGCAATCCCCCTCAACATCCCCTCACTCCTCGCTCTAAATTGACCAAGCTTACCCCTTCTAGAAGAGGCACGGTCGGTTTCCAGACTCGTGTTTGCTGTGGCTGAATGGCTCCAGGTATTCAACACTTCTCCTCGTTTGCTGGCTGGATTCTGCCGGAATCTCCTTCCTTGGTCTCACATCTACGGATCCAGGGTGTGTGGGTGTAATTTCAATTTCACCGATAAGGCGGTCTAGAGGTTAGCTGGCACGGTTGGTTGGTTTGGCAAGGTTGCCCAAAACGGAACTGGCCGAGGGGGGTAGAGGTCAATGTGCATATCAAGACTCAGGTACATACCGAGTACCCGTCGCTGCTAGAGCCTTACCCAACCTATGTATCTCCCCCAGACATCTCTCATAGTGTTGCCCTTAATTTACAAGGAGAGTTCCCTACCAAGCCGCGCTCCCCAACAGGTACATCGGTGTGCTTGGTTTCTACTAGTCATGCTCCCAAATTTGTACCATGGACTTCACATCGGCTTGCCAGCCCCAAGCAGAAGTCCAGACACCACCCCCGCTATCGAATCCCGTCCCACATACTCTCCATTCCTCTTGAACCAACAACTGCTGGTCCAGAACGTGATGAACTCTGGTATCGCGGGTGTCTGCACAAGGTGGGGGGTGGCTATTGGTAGACGGCGCCCATCAACCCCCGACCACAGGCCGGCACGAGTCTCCGGTCTGTGCAAACGTTCCCCACACCACCTGTACGGCCTGTGCTATTCCCCGGGGGTCGCTGAGCTCTCCCCGCCGTCCAGAGCCCTACATCCCTGCACACAGCCAAAGGTGGCAGGTGGGCAGGAAGAAGAGCACCAAGAGGTCACGCTGCTTCTCTGATCGTGGACGGTTTTACGCTGTCAACAACCTCTTTCGAGCGGCGGAACATTATTCCGATGTCACAGCAGCGTGTTGACCGTCTAACATGGTGTGAGCTGGGGACACCGTGGCGGGCTCGATGGTCCGGGTGCAACGGGAAAGTGAAAAATTCGAGGTCCGTCTGTTCCTCAATGTCCCGGTGTGGCTTGCATGCCGCAGTTCCCAGATTGCAAAGGTCAGCAAACGAAAGGGGGGAAGGGTGAGTGTATAAGTTTCAAGGTTGCGTGCACTGTCGCCAACGAGCCTTGCTGATGTTGCCCCTAACAGCTTACCATTAATATACAGTCCCTTCCTAGGTAGGCAGCTATATGCCTGATATTTGTCAGAGCGTATGCTACTATCAATTTAATAATAGACTTAATTATACAGCTTTATATTTATTTCATATTAATACAATGGTATCAGCTCCTCTTATTGTGCAGGATTACAATACAGTTTTCAAGTTTGACAAGTTCTTTATATATTCTGTATTACACGCTAGGCCCTATCAATATTATAATATTTAGGTAATCAAAACAATTAATTCTCGGTTTACTTACTTTCAACTTACTTGTACTGCTTAAATCGGCAATGTGTTATCATTGTAGCTAGTTTCTTCTTTCCTCAGCCTTGCCACTCACACTTGAATACATCTAGCCTAACTAAGTAATTCCCTCACAATAAAGAACGGCAATTGCAAACTACCTTTATAAAGGCCTAATAAAGATAAACTGTTACTTATAAATAGTTGTACAGCCGCCTATTGGCTTATAACTCCGAAAGCCTCAAATAAGAAACTCCAGATATGTTTGTGAAGAGCGCTAATACACTACTCCCAAACTAGATTATTATTATTATATAAACAAGCATTATATTCTACCTGCTGTACTAAGTTGGGCAATATTGAGCTTATACACATACCCCTCCTGTTCTGTCTTGATGCTATTGTTTCCAGCACGTACTGTACCGCAACCTGCAATACAGCACGGCACGCCGCCCCGATGCTCCCGGGCACCCCTGTCCACGTCGACCGTTCAATGCCCACCATTGGAACTCGCTAGCGGGCGAGCTGTTGGTCAGAGACAAATTATGCACGAAGTACTGATTATATGAAGACATAATGTTGTGAACAATATGCTATTGGGCAGTTGCTTACATAGGTACCTAGCGGGGGAAGGAGGGGGGTGGGCAATCATGACTGGGGGTTGACCTGCCTACTTATCTGACCAACACTGTTACCAGCCTTGGTGTAATGAAGCCACATACTGGCCACTGAATGACCATTTTGGGGACCGAAATATAGTACACATCCACATAGTGGACTGGTCCGACTTGGTGTTGTGTGCTGGCCGACGCTATTGCATTCCAATCTTTGGATTGCAAGCCAGTTAGACATACTGTAATACAACAACTATTCCAACCTACTGACCAGTCTGCCCCCCTTCCAGACTGGCCAGTCTGCAGCACAATGGCTAGTATTGACGATAACTTCGTGGTGTTGAGGCGCTTATGTGGGCCGTGTGGTTTGCATTTTAAGTTTGGTATAGCCGAACATTGTATTGACATCATGTTGCCGCCGGGACTTTGTATATAGCCGTGAAAAGAATTGTATTTCCTTCAGATTTTTAAAAGAAAAAAGTACTCTTATAGTATAGTAGTAAGAAAGAGAAGTCGAAATAACCTACTATACAGTAGGTTGTAGGTTCGAGCCCCGGCTCGAGCAGCTCTTTTTTCTTCTTTTCTTATTTTTGGCTGTATTATGACAGATTTCTGTCGTGGCCACCACTGCTGTCATGTATGGAACCGTACGGACACTACTGTCATTGGCTGTCATGGCTACCATTACTGTCAGCATGGACCTACTTGTCATTGAGCTACTGTTTACATAGTAATTTGGCTGACATGTATGGAACGTTACTGGCAAAGTGGTTATAATAGCAATGGCTACTGTCAATTACACCGACCTACGCAACTGGCTTGGTGTTATGATTGCGCGACCCCCCCCTTCTCCTGCTAGGTAGACAGTGAGGTGATAACCTGGAAGCTAGGGCCTCGCTGAAAGTGGGATGACAACTGGAACACGATGCGGAAGTCGGCGCTTCAGTGCCTGCCAAGATGGCCCCCCCTCCATACCTTCAGCGACCTCCAGTTGCCTCTGCTCGCCAAATTCCATGTCCCGGGTTGGGCTTCGTCCACTAAAACCTTCCCTTCCCAATGACTTCCCAGCCAGCAGTGGGCTTAGGCGACCGTGCTGCCAACTACATGTAGCCGAGACTCCTCCCACCTCAACATTCCAGGTCTTACAGAAATTGGCGGCACTGTTGTGATCTGCCTTCTGGTGTTGGCTCATGCCGCACTCTTGTCATCGTCGCTGTCCTCCCTGCCATTACCTCCCCGACGCTGTCCTCCCCGCAGCTGTCCCCCCGCAGCTCTTCGTTTACAGGTTACGGGCCTGTCGATATTCTCAAGGAATTATCATCACGAGATCCCCTTCGACACAATATTCGCAAGTATATCATCGCAGTCGCGTCGTGACTTGCTCCGGAAGCCGGTATAATGCTCCATGGCATCGCGAACAAGGAAGCAATCAGCGTCACCATGAGCCCACTCTGCATCTCCCGGCCCCTTCCCAGGCGCGACGACGACTTGACGTGACGCGATACTGAAACGACCAGCAGTCTTCAAAGAGTTTAACTGATCCGTAACCACGTTGTCGACGGTATGCCACCTGGCAGCCATCAAGACCAAGCCAGCTTGATATTTCCCCAACCAGTGCTGGAGCCACGTCGATCCCTTCGCAGCGAGGCCGATGCTAACAACTCACGCATAACGGCGCCGACAGCTGACAAAATTATGAGCATTCCCGTTCTTGACAGGAGTCCCCATGGCCAGGGACAGTCCACGAACCTGACACTCCACCGCGCTGCAGTCGATCGCTTGCGCAAGCCCAATCCAAAAACCAGAGAGTCCGTCTTCCGATGGCACGCGTCGCGTAGAAGCAGTCTTCAATCTCCCGGCTCCGCGCCGAAATCCCCGACCGACCGCACATCAAGCCCGCCGGCCCGGTGTGCATGAGTCTGCCGACTCTGCTGTCGATCCATTACGCGAAGTCGGACACCAAGTCGACATGGCGTCGCGAGCTCTACCATCCGGCTCAGACTGGATGGAAGAAGTCAGATGGGATAGAAGAAGGGTCTCTCGAGTCATATCCACAAGCCTTCGAAACATCCTCATTGTCACCGGTCGTCCCTCTCGCCTCCCTCCGGCGACGCGAACCTGACTTCCACGACCACAAACACGAACGCACGCCCATGATGCTTCACGACAGACAGCTCCTGTCCAAACGTCTCTAACCCGATTCCCGATCAGTCCCCAATTTAGCCACCGCGATCCAAGATCACCAGGTACTTATCGAGCGATAGAACGCCAGAGACGGCCATGAAGAGAAGGAATGCGGTTGTTTCCTTGTTGGAATGGGCGAGCTCTGGCAGAGTTCAAGGATCCATTCAGGCAAGGCTCGGTCTTGGTTTGACGCGATACGCACTACTTTTTGCTCAAACGACATTGTCTAGCTTCTGTGTCTTTGAAAGGTTGTCAAAACAAACATTGTTCCGGAAAGATAAGCTTTCTGGCTTTAAGTTCAACTTGTCATCAAGTGATGTGTCGATGTTGACTTGGCCAGCAACCTTGGGTTGCAGGGGAAAATAGTTCGCCTAGTGGCTCGGCCAGCGTCCGCACAGAATACAAGGCATGGGACGATCGAATACGCAAACGGAGGGAGAGTTCAGCATGATGGCATCTTCCTGGGAGACAAGCATACCGTTGTTTGCTTTTTCTGAAATTCCCATGTGCACACTTTACTATGGCAGGATGCTTTGTCTTTGAGTTTGCTATTGCCTTTCTCTCTGCGAGCCAGACTGGAAACATTAATCCCTTTTTGGGCAGGACGAGAGGAAGTTGGGAATTGTTGGTATTCGGCTCTATTTCGATGTCAAGACAGAAGTCTGTTGACGTTGTGTTGCGTCTGTTGAGAGAGTGATACTCGATGACCAAGTTTATACGTAATTGGCATGCAGTTGCTTGTCTTGTTTGTACTGAACCTCCGAGTGATAGGATACCTCCAAGCGGATACCAAAGGAATCCAAGATTTCTTTCAATGCAAGTTGAATGGGAGAAACCAATGATGTCCACAAGGGTTCTGGATTTTTGGGCTCATGAGTACAAGATAGATTCACCATTCCCAGCGGGCAATGACATCTACTCTGGTCCAAAAACAATCCCTAAATGGGTCTGCTTTAGTGTTTTCTACTCGAACTAGAAAAGGCGTTTGGTCGGCATTCCAACTGCCAATTTCTGCCCATTTTGGCCATGGTCGTTGGGCAAGGCGTGAAGGACGTGGGCTTGATGTCACACTGTCAGCTTTGCTGTATTACCACGAAGTCGATCAAAGCCGACATGGTGTATGAGCTGATGATGGTATCTACTTTTGTTTCTTTGGAGAGTTGTCAGAAGAGAGCCACGGGTGGCTGTTGAAAACTAGATGGAAGAATGCATACTGGGACGGGACTTTGCTCAAGGAGTTATCTTTATCAGTTGATTCAGTTCCCAATGGCCCGCGTTTGAAGTCTGAGCGGGCATGGCCAATTCCAATCCGTTGATGAGTGAAAGAAAGATCACATAGCCAAGTGGCGAGAGAACCTGGGATGAGAGAGTCAAAATGGAGAACATGCTGCAGAGCGCACCGTTGGAATCACTGCTTTCCCAACTCGACCCTTTCTTACTTTGGGGGTGGGCAACTACACCACTATGATTCAGTCCGGCGTTGACTCGATGCCGGCCCTTGGTAGTGGTAATCAAAAGGAGGTCGGAAGGGCCTGAGGGAGGCCTCCTCCACCGAGCTGAGGGAAAGAAGGCAAGGGGCTCGTGCTAACTTCATGAGCACTAAGAAATGAAAGCGGTAAGTGCCACACGCAGATACGCGGAGACAATTCAATATGCGCATCCAAGAGAGCCATTTATCTTCTTCTCTGGTAACTCTGCATGAGGTATATGGATAATTAGGTACGTGAGATAGGAATGATGGCGTGGGATGGCTGGCTTCCCATGTTGGGACATCCGGTGCGTGTCCATGTCCGGCAGGCACGTTCATAATGGTTTCTTGCAGCATGCGTGTTGCTTGGTAGAAACAGGGTGGCAGTGCTGACTGGTCGAGTGACCATTGATTACGCGTGGGAATTAAACGGGAAATGGCGATGTGGTTTCCTCTTTCTTTCACGAGCCAGAATCAAACATGAAAAAAAGGGGGAAAGTGCAGCTTTGTCCGATTGGGAATGGACCCGCTGTTAGTGAACTCAAAATTTCACTCGTATAAATCGTCCTCTTGGCTAACAGATCCGGGTTTTGGGGGAGGCAAGCGTGCATTCAGCTTATTTCCGGAAGCAAGACCTCGATGACTAGGTAGCTACTTTTCTACAAAGCGATAATTTGGGAAAGCAAATCCAGGCTTGGGTGATTTGGCCGTCGAAGCGATGCACTACCTACACCGCTTCCAACCCCATGCATCATCAAGCCTTCATCTGCACTCTGGACGTGGACCAGAATGGATGGAGTATGGGACCTACAATCACCAATCTTGGATGATACTTGGAGTGATCAGATGTTTCACGTAGTACAAGCACTGCGCATCCCTTTCACAGGAGAGAGTTGCAGTCAAGCTGTCATCATCTGTTGTGGGTTGGGTTGTCGGGAGAAGGGGGAACGATGGGAGAAGGGAGGGAGAGGAAGAGCAAGACGAACACAGGACGGTTTCCCCAGGCTAGGTGCATTATCCGGGACAACCAAACCGACGAAAGCAAGATAAAAAAAACATTGGGGCTGTGCTGGAGGAGCGGTCGTCCCAATGAGGGGCAAACGCGTTCATCAGTCATCACCATCAGAGCCGGTGGCCGGGTGGTGAGGTGGCCCAAGCTCCAAGAAGCTATCCACGCGGCAAGGGCCAGGGACCCCTACTGCGGGCTAGATCCAGCGCCAGCGAAAGCTTAATCCGACGTAAGTCGAGTCGTGGATATCTTGGTGTGCTTCCCCTTCCCTCAGGCCAATTATGAGCGATTTTCGGCCGGTGTTAACGTGCTACAAGACCAGACCTTCCACTGCCGCCCGGGGGCATGCCTGCCTGCCGACATGGCCTGGCAATACAGGGCACCTTGCAGACGGGTCTTGACCTTCAAGCTCCCGCCATTTCCAAACATGGGCCCCGGTACATCAACCGAAACATGTGCATGCCACGATCCTGAAAGGTCTTGTCCTGGGCGGCCTCCGCATTGGTCTGGTTCAGATGATTCCTGTCGCGACGGCCACTTTTCCATGCCAGCCTCTCCGTAACTTCCCCTACCTATTCATAGCCCGCGCTTGGAGCGTTGTGGTTTTTGCCTTGGGCCCAAAGATGCAAAAAGAAAGTTGAGCCATTTTCTTTAAGCCATTCTCAAGACCATTCCTTTGTCAGATTTCGTCACCCGCCAAAACCCGAACGACAAGGAGAACAGGGGGATTATCTTTACCATGTTCCATGCTTTTTACCTTTGTGCAACGTTGTCGAGTGATGGATTGTGCCGGCTTTATTCCCACAACTTGGAACCAACCCAAGGAAGTGACCTAATCTCACTCTTCGGGCTCCTGCCTCGAGGCAATGGGGTTTGCCGGAAGCGCCCCTTCCCTTCTGCTGCTGTCAAGCTGGTTTGAACCCACTCGTCTCGGTCTGGTTTTTATTAGCAACTCGTACTCTTCCACAGCCGCTCGAACCTCACCTTGCCATGTGGGTTTCCAGATCCGGCAACTCATCTCGTAAAACAAAGTTGCTTTCTGTGTGGGCCGCTGGAAGGACCCCCATCTCCTTCCTGCTTTGCCTTCACCTCGAGAATCCACTTGCCACCGCCTTAGAGCGTTGCCGTAATATTATATAGCATGCAAAGCAACGCTCCCAGCCAGAATAAAATGGATGTCTCGTTGTCTCCCGTCATCTACCTGTTCGTCTGCTGCCTGCTGCTCTCTGCTCTTGTTCTTGCATACTTCTCTTGCCTCCAGACACACCGTGACTAGCTCTACTCGTTTCTTGATCCCGCGCTTTTATCAAGATGGGTGTCCCGGAGACTGAGGAGCCTTCCAAGGATGAACCGCCCGAGGTGAGTCCTCGACCTCCTGGGGGGGTTCGTTGGCATGACGATGTCGACGTTGAGGCTGCTCGCCCGGGGCCTTCGGCTGGCCGTCCAGCTCTGCATCGCAACATGTCTCAAGGTTCACTCTCGATTCAATCTGTTCATTCGACTTCTGGCGCGATTGATCCCTCTGCTGCTCTGCCAATCCAATACCGAACACTGTGAGTATTGCACGTGTCAGGCAACGCAACAAGTTCTGTGGCGCTGATCTTGTCTTCTCAGTTCCATCGACATTGATGATTACAACCGGAGAAATGAAGTTGCCAAAAAGGCTCACAGGGGTGCCGCTGGTGTGTATCTGCTCACAGTTTATTCCCATCATGTTGCTTTGTTTGTCTAACTTGAGGTC
>Ga0247781_1000648_pt1 | contig 10921 bp, 10 predicted proteins | sample UWRJL184509B5_FD_179922 | JGI IMG/M metagenome (GOLD analysis project Ga0247781, IMG submission 179922) | Plant litter microbial communities from Arlington Agricultural Research Station in Wisconsin, United States - UWRJ-L184-509B-5 | ecosystem: Environmental > Terrestrial > Plant litter >...
AACTCGCTTATCATGTACCGTGTTTGGGGGACACGCAGAAGTAGAAAAACCCTGACGTATCTGATGCTCATTGACATCCAGTGCTTCATGGAAGTGAACGGTTGGGTTAGGCATACCGATATTACCAGTCCCGAGTTTGTGGGATTTAATTAAGGGTTTACGTGCTTGGGTATTTTGGGGATGTTTGTTTTGGTTGCTATGTACGGGCAGGGTATTACAGTACCTGTGGCCTGGGTTTACAAGTTAGGCAAAATGGGGGAGATTTGGGGAAAATACTTATCCGGAGGCTGATTTATCCGCGAATCAGGGGGGAGGAAATTGTATTGAGCCTCCCTCGCTTGATTTGCTTGAGTTGGAGTAAGTAAGTAGGACACACCTTCCTACAGGATCTACACACCAACCTGCTGCTAGTTAGCGCGAAATAATTAACATGCCCTGATACTGATCATAGGCGAAAGAAGGCTCAAGGGGGGCCAACAAAACAAGGATGGCACTATCTGGACCTACCATCACCGTGCTGGGTGAGGACCCTGGTCACCGGCGGAAGTGTATCCTCAATGGGAATGCCTTTCAACAGGATGCGGTGGTTTCTTTCCTGGGATGGCAATATGCTGTTTTCTACAGTTATTTATCTCGGCCAAGCACTGGAGCGGTTTTAGGGGGTGTTGATCATGAGTTGGAGGCTGAACCACTTTATATCCATGTGGGTAGGAGGAAGTTACCCGATCGAGAGTCAAATATACGAGAGGTAGGGGAATCTTCTGATTCCAGTAAAAACGCAACCGGGGGGTGGGAGATATTGGTGCTGGATGATTATCCGCAGACTGTCGACGATGGACACAATACGGTGCAGATGGGGATATGTCCTGGCGATGGGACCATTCACCTATCGTATGATCACCACTGTGATGTGTGAGTACTCTCCATCTCTTTTGGGACCCTGGGTTTAGCAAATCAAAACGTCAAGGATAGTTGTTAACATCACTTCCACCTACAGCCTTCGATACCGACACTCAATGCAGAACCTCGCCCTCACACCCTCATCCTTCGCATGGACACCATCCCTCTTCGCCCCAACCCTCGATCACCTCCCAGGAATCCCCCCAACACACCCCCACTTCGGCTACGTAACCTACCCCCGCTTCGGCTTCCTAGGCCCAACCAACATGTTCCTCTCCTTCCGCGACGGCAAGGCCGGCCTAGGAAACGACCATCTCTACATCTACCGTCCCGGCTCCGACCAGGGGGGCGGCGGCACCTTCGACTTCATCGGGACCCATCTAACAGGTGTGCTAAGTAACCCCTACGTCAACGGGATGGACTACAACCCCCACGATGGCAAGTTGCATATCACCTGGGTGTGGCGAGGTTTTGTTGAATACGACGGGTGGGATGATCCGCTTGACACAAAACATAAGCAGCAGGCTGGGCCGAATGGGGCGGAGAATAACCATGACTTGTGTTATGCTTTCAGTGACGATTTGGGGTATACTTGGAGGAATGGAGGGGGGTTAGTTATTGCGGATTTGAAGGATGGGGGTGGGGATGGGAGAGGAAGGAAGGTGGCGGGGACGATTAGCAATGGTGCGGAGGGGATTGTTGCGGTCGAGATACCCAAAGGGAGGGGGCTGATGAATCAGGAGGCGCAGGCCGTTGATTCACGGGGTGGGGTTCATGTGTTGAATCGGGATTGTGTGGGTGGGGAAGGAGAGTGTATGTGGAAGCATTATTATCGGTGTCCTGGAGATGGTAGGTTTTGTTCTTTCCAGTTCGATGGATTGGTGTGATACTGACAATATACAGGATCGTGGACACAACATTCTCTACAGCCCATCACTCCTGGAAGCCGAAGAGGTCGTTTAGCAGTCAGCAAGGAAGACGACCTGTATATCATACTCCCAGACTCAATCACGTCAACTATGCGAATCCTAAAGACATCTAAGGCTGGCGGATATTCTAGTTACGATGAGGTCTGGGTTGGTAGGGGGTTGTTTGGGGAACCGCTGGTTGACTCGGCAAGGCTACATAACGACAACGTACTTTCGTTGTTTGTCTTGCGTGTTGACGAGGATTTCCCAGACAAGAGGAATGTTGTAATTATGGATTTCAAGCTTTAAGTAAGTTGTATGGGTCACATGTGTCCAGATTTAGTGGTGCCAGACCTCGTTTATTTAGAAGCTATAACCTAAGAAAAACAAAAAGAAACAAACGAAAAAATCACTGCCCGGCCCTGATCACAAGCCCAGGTATCGGAGAGACCAGCTCATCCACCACCGTTTCTTGACCAAGATAAATGCCAAATAAAAAAAAAACCCCACACCGGCCACATCGCAGCCCGAACACAAACTCCTAGTAACCAGAATCGCCGATCTGGGTAGACACGCCCGGAGCAGCAGGCCGACCAGTCACAACAGGCCCACCAGAAGCAGCAGGCGAGCCGGTCAAAGTTCGCTTACCCAAGGTAGCAGATCCTCCCTTATCCGCGGACGTGGCGGACGGCTTCGAGGTCGCGGTACCGGAGGGCAAAAGGGTGTCTTGACCAAGAGACGATGTTGAGACAGCGGGTGCGTCCTTTGTAGGCTTGGTCTTGATGCTTGTTGCAACCTTAGACGTGGCCGGGGCAGTGTCACTTGCAGACGCAGATTTGGTAGATCCAAGGGTTGGCGATGTAGCAGGGAGGCCGGAACTAGGAGTGTTCTTTGCTGATGAGCTTGGCGCCGAGGGCACAGACGAGTCTGTCGGGCACTTGCAGTCGCAAGTTGCGGGGTTGCTTGGGCTAATCGTGGGCAAGCCAGCCAAACAAGGAACTGGTCAACCGTATGGAGGTGCTATGCACCTTCCTTGGTAGTATAGATAGATATGGGACGGTCCCCAGACTTACAATACAACACCAATTGCCCTCCAGTGTCTGACACCGCCAGTGACGTGCACTCGTGACGAGCACACAACCGTCATGCACGGAGATCGATCCGAACCGTGGGACTTCTCTATTGGGTGGTGGTCGTGAGTCAAGGGTCGGCACCGTGACTTCGTGAACCTGTGTTTGCTTTTGCTTTGACGTATCCTCCGTATATGGGTGTCCGCATTTCATCGTGCTTTGTGGCGATGACCCTGTTGTCGGTTCTGGGTCATACTGTGCCTGACTTGTAACATACGATAACTCACATGCGTATGATGTTACAACTGACAGTAATAATTCAGACAACTTAACACAATGGTCGACATTTCTTCCGAATGAACACCTTGCTGTTCGGAAGGGACGAATAATAGTATTGAACTGAACTAAAACCCATGGTAACTAACAAATAGCAGCTAGTACTTCGTTCGAGACTAAACAACCGAAAAGCCTAATTACTACCTAATCTATCTACCCAGCAAACCAAAGAAAAAGGAAACACGTATATTACGTTGTCAAGCAGCTTCTCCAACATCCCCCCCTCCTTTTGTTTAGCAGGTGTTCGATTAGATTTTAGGTATGGAGCCTACCGATGTTGCTAAGGCAATTGTATCTTGCTGATTGCGTCAACATCGACAAATGGAGCTAAGGCTGCATCTCGCGATTGCCCGCTTTGAGGTGGCAAATAGCAACTACTCTTTACCAGTAGTTAGTTCAAGTCAAGAAAGAGTAGCTGGTAGAAATATCTACTACCTACGCCTTTATCTATTATTTCCATAAGGTTCTCAGTTCATTGTAGTTATATTCCATTGTGTGGAATAATGTCGTTGCCTCGAGACGTCGGCTTTTATGTAAATATCTCTACTTAAGATGTACTATTTCCACCAGCAGTGGTGTAGAATGTTAGATAGACACACATACACAGGAGTGCCTCCACGAGCCAGTCTCTACCAATCAACTAGAGCGCGAAGCAACGGAGCTAAACAGGAAAGAAAGACAGGGCTCAGAAAGTCACTGTCTCCTTGAAGTGAAGACACCAGAGCTTGGGTTATACACGTGGAAGTTGCTGAACCGATAAGCTACCCAACACATAGCTATGGCCTCCTCATCGCGCACAAGTCCCAATGGGCCCAAGCAACTTTGGTTTTTTGTGCGGGAAAACATGTCGGATGCACAATTTGAACAAGTCACCTTTACACTTGAGGAAATTCGCACCAAGAATCTCTCCCTCCAGTTTTGCCTGGATGTAACCAAGACAAGCGGCGCCATCAACGACTATGCCTTCTATATTCATTCTAACTCTATGGCTGCGGCTGTACGGCTCCTATCCGACAAGGCCATCATAGCCACATGCAACCTCTACTGCCAAGCCGACCCCATCGTTACCATCACAGTGCGTGGGAAGAACGATCCTTCCCCCAATAGCTCTCAAGCGCCGAGCCATAAGAGCTCGCTAGAAGAACGTCGCAAGACTTCCAAGACTCGTGGTTTACTGCTCCCGAGTTATCCATACAGCCAAAGGTAAGCCATGTAACTGGAGGTGCCGACGCCATCACCCTTGAGCCAATTCTACACGAGGATACCATGGTGAGCATTAGAGTGGGGGACGCTTTCGAGACCTTCACAAGGGACTATCTGCTCGGTACGTATTCTGCACACTCTCCCTGACTGCAAGCAGAGTATATCAGTGGACTAACCAAAATATCCTAAATAGGATGGATCAACTCCCAGATGACCGACCTTAAGCGACCCACAGATATTGTCATCCAGTCACATCGCCCAGATGGTACCGCTGTTGAGGTGCCGCTTACCCCAGAGGTTTGGCAGCACTCCCTAGTTAGAGGGCCGTGGAAGGACGCGTTTGCCCCCATATGGGACAAGCATATGCAGGACCAAGTCGCGCGCGAGGCTGAGATTGACCAGCTCGCCAGCGAATATCCTGCGTTCCGACAGCAATGCCGGGATTTCATCCAAGATTTGCGAACCTTTGGCAGCAACAAAGGCGCCCGTACTGGACTGGAAGGCTCGGGCCATGAGTTCTATATAGGGAAGCCGTACTTTGACGATACCATTCGCGACAGGCTGCTTGCTCTTCCGACGCAAGCCGGCACCTTGGAATCAGAGCTGCGTAACCTTGCCCAAAAGCGCGATGGAGATACCCTTTGCGCGTCGCACGATTTGGCACCGCTGCTCGAGTCCGTACTAAATGTACGGTGGGACAAGGCTAGAGGCGCAGCCTCATTGGGACCGCTGCCCTCTGTTGGAAGTCTATCACTTCGCAATAAGGCAAAGGTTGTAATTAAGAAAGGGAGCCAGTTTTTGAAAGATATTCTGGCCCGTGAAGGGGGAGATAAACGGGGAGGTAAGGCAGCTAGGGGCTAGGGGGTTTTGGATGAATGAGATAATGGATTGGGGAGGGGATGGGTGGTGAAGTCTGTTAGGCTAGAGATGATGTAGAGCGGAGGCCGGGCTTTGGAGCTACCAAAAGTCAATATTAAATGCGGTTAGCCCTACAATACGCGTTCCCTCGTTGTTTTTTTTACCTTTATGGTGTCAAACGTATTGACGTTGTGCTCTTTGGGCTTTCTATTTTTTCCGACTCTTATATGTACCATGGATTGTGCATGGACACCATCTCACAGCAAGCAGGACACCATCTTACAACAAGCAGTACACCTTTGGTACTTCCTGCCACTTGGTATCAAAGACCATAAATACGAATAAAAGGGAGGTTTTCATCGCCCAAACTAATAATTCAACGGCCTTGAATAGTTTTTACAGGGCTTCCTGTTTTTGTTCCTATGGTATATACGCTGAACGTCATTTCGCCATTTACGGTTCTCCATCCGATATAAACTGCATTGGCCAAACTTGGGCACCTAACATACGATGCACACCATTGCTCCGTTGGGTGATTAGGTCACCTTCCTCTACAGACACCAAACTCGATAACCGTAATCCATCACATAACATTACGTTCCACCTATCTTCTTTCGGGTCTCAACGTTTGGGTATCACAATGGCCAAACACAAGAAAAAACACGCTAGCCCACCGCCCGCAGCTTCCGCTTCAGGCCCGAAATTTGCAGTCGATCTGAAAGACAACACCAACCTTGGATACAAACTCCGAGTTCTTCTCTATGATCTACAAAACATGGCCAAGGATCGAGCATCAGAGTCCAGAACGCTAGCCACCACACACCCAACATACATCAGCGGTCCCTATTTCACCCCGGACGAGGCGATTGTTGTTTTGAATGCAACCGTAATCGTCACAGACGAGGATGAGAAGCAGGAAGCGGGCGAACAACCCCCCGACGGAGCCATCCAACTTGAAGATGAGGGTGAGCAGCAGGAAGATGGCGAGCAACCACCCACCGAACCCATCAAAGAAGCTCCCTCTTGTCAGGAAATGACAGTCGAGGAAGCGATCCAAACGCGTCTGGCAAACTTCTTTGAGAAGAAAAAGGCTAGCAGTGATGCGCGACCCTGTGGGCCGCATGATATGGCGCCTATCTACGAGGGGTTGTTTGGGATTTCGAAGGAGGAATTGCAGAATGATGAAAAATTTCCGAGTCGGTTGAGACGGTGTGGGATTGAGGGTTAGGGTTTTGGGTGGTCATGAAGGTGCCGGACATTCATTCTTCCCCTTAGCGGGGCCTCAGCACATGCGTTCTAGAATCTTTCGTCGAGGCAGTCAATTCAAGTGGTGGTGAAATGCACTACGTGATATTTCTTCTCCATTCCGAATGCATGATAAGTCCATCCTGTTATTTGTATACTCTTACCTAGATAGCTTCCCAAGTATGGATACCTGTCTAACAACTGGAGAATGGCTCAATGGGCCTGATAGCTGAGGTTGCGGCATTTGTGACGGTGTACTGTTTACCGTATAATTAATTATGTCTCCTGGACGATAGTAGGTACCGTCTTACAAGACGGCCTGAGTTACGATTCGAATGCACCTGGACTTCAAAGGTCACCACTCACACCTGTATTGTAACCATTTCTTTGGACTTTATCAGAATCTTGAATAATTACCACGTTTCTCAGCCCATCAGAAAACAAAGACAACAAAAGAACAAGAAAACCAGAAAACCAGAAAAGGGAGCACCTTCCAAGGTCAAGCGTCTACACCAATATTCTCCCCCTTCCCCCCTTGTTTTCACAATCCACAGGACAAACCTCCGGCATCCGCCGAAAGCCCCAGCGCTCCCGTTTCCAAGCCAAAATTCGACCCCGGGACATCCACTCGCCCGTAACCTGCTCCCATCTCTGCCTGAACACGGAATCCTTGGCATTCGCCTCCTCCTCTTCAATGTCGCGCTTGACCTCTGCACGAGGCTCGTCATCCCAGACGCGAAACTCGCACACGAGTGATTTCGGACCAAAGGGGCCGCCGCTCTGGCTTTGAGCCTGAGGCTGGCCCTGTCGCTCCAAGTCAGGCGTCACATGGTTGGCCCCTCTCCTTCTCCCAAAAGTCCTTTCCAGCCATTCATCCGACATGTCTTCTTCTTCGTCAGAAGCCCTACCAGCATGAAACCACACCCTCTGCCTGCTCCAATACCGTTTGATAGGCTCATTATCACAACAAGGTAACGAGTCATCGTCGCCAAAGGTCGCTCCCAAGCGTTGATAGGCCATCCACAGGCTGGACTCGCTTGAGTAGTCGTCCGTTTTGGCGGCCGGCACCACAAAGGCAGAGAGGGTCACGCGGCCTTGTATGTTGGGTGTTGGGCAGCTTTCGAAGTACTCCAGGGTGAGGAACCGACACCTTCTGCGGGATAGCACCATCTCAGACACTGATGCTGCCGCTGACGGCGATGATGTCGGATTCTCATCTTCCAAGGTGAGCAATCCCCTTCTTCGCCGTGTTGACTCCGTCTCTGCCGCTTTGTGTCCGTGTTCACGTTCAGGGATATTCCGCAAAAGCTCATCACATGCGGGGGACGCGAGAAAATTGTTCAGGTCATTCGTCTCCCGCCATACGATCGTGAAGACCGCGTCTTCTGGAAACTCGACCATTCTGCCTAGGGATATCTGATATACATCGACACCTTCTAGACCCACTAGAGGGCCCGCGTACAATTCTTCGGGTTCACTGGTGTTCGAACACGGCCATGTCGGCCACTCTTGGTTTGCTGGTAAATGGAACCGGGTCCAGGTTACCGTCCCCTTGCCGTAATACTTTGCTGTTTGCTTTTTGCGTGCCATTCGTAGTTGGTTGCCTACCTGGATCTGTTATCCTGTAGGATCGTTGGTGAGTATCGGGGTGGTGAAGGCTTGTTGTTGTTGTTGTTGAGATTTGATTTTTCTTGTGGGGCATTTGACGTGGTGCGGTGGTTGGAGGTGAAGGGTGAAGACGGGTTTCCATTCTGCGGGGTAGTATTGGATATTTGTACTTTTACTCGGAGCGCTTTATTTTCTTTCTGCCTTGTTTCGAACGATTAAAGAACCAACCTGCTGCAACGGCAGATTTGCGGCAACCGAAGTGACGTTGGCATCCATATAGTTTTTGCTTTATATGAATAATTTCAAAGTATAATACAAACTATTTTATATTTACAAAATATTAAAATTATATAAAGTTAAAAAAGAATATTGATTAAGAAAAAAGCTTCATTATTCATATTAGTATTTCTAATAATACTATAATATTTTAAATTAATATTTTAATATTCAAAAGTTTTATAACAGTACTAAAAAAAGCCACCTTACTAAAATCAACAGACTATTTAATAAAAAGCCGGTATTATTCCTATTTTACAATACAAAAAAACAACATATCTGAGTGGCCGTACTTATTGATTGCGACTCCAAGTGATCATGTCCAAGTGAACATGAAGTGGTCCTGAAATGGTGTGTGTTACTATCGTGGGCAACCCACAGTCGCATTGGTGGACTCTGAGTTAGTTCCGTTACTTCTTCTGGACACCGACGACATGCCCAATATTTGTACTCAGGGTTTATCTTGCATACAACTAATTTCAGAAATCACGGGAGCAATTCTACACGGCGGCAACGTAGGCAGCTCAGCCACCATTCCGTTAGTAAACTGTCCCCTGATTATGACCAAGACTCTCATACGTGTATAAGGTCTTGGTCTGAATCGGCTGAAGAATCATGAGCATGGAAGCGAGCGAGCATGCCAAGTCAAAGGGAGAGTGCTCTGAAGAAGTAATACCCTCCCTGCCTGGGACATATCCGGTGATGTCGATAGTGATACCCCTGGCGAGTCTGGCTGTAACGCTCCTAGTCCAATCCGCGTAAACTGGGTTCGCCGTACAAAAACTACTCGAGTCCCACCACATTTGTACCACGACCGACGTTGCGTTACGCGGTCGCGTGAGAGGCGGGTCCTTGGCTAGCGGACTATTGATTTTACTTTTACTGTGCCACATACTCGCTAGGAGATGTAGCGACAAGGTTATAAGGAAGCCTGGGATCAGGAGCCTGCTCGCCTCGGCGAAAACTTACTAGTAACTTCTTATCTTGCTTCCTTCAGCCCCCAAGACCGGCTGTTGCATCCTACAAAAGAAAACAACGGCCAATCCTGAATTGATGATGATTCATTTGCCTGCCCCTTTGTACAATGGCCACACCGAGCTCAGTTCTGCAGCCAAGGCTTGTAATTTCAACTTGACCGGTTTGATAGCGGGATACGCGTATAAAATCGAGTGCAGGTAGGGGGTTCAACTGCGCATGATATGATGATTAAGATCTTGCTATATGCGTTGATTAATTTTAGATCTCCCTAGCTAAGCGAGTTGTCTGCAGCCGTGTCCCTTCATGTCGATAGCCGCGGTCAAGGGTATTGCAAAGGCCAGACAGGAAGACAACCCTAGATGAGCGAGGATGAAAGAAGGCGGCCGAGAGGAAATGAAGAGAACAAGATCAACCTTGGAATGTTGTGATGAGGCGCGTTAGCGTTCTTTTGCGTCCAGTGGCCCATGACCGTTGGTTGAGGTGTTATCGGGGATTGACTGGTCAAATTCTTGAGGAACAGGCAAGACCATGGGCATCGACGAGTATAAGTATGTCCCGACGTCCACTGTTCAACTCAAAATCCTCTTCACTCTTCACCTCACTCAACCACAGAGACACCAGTCCTACCCTTCAACAGCCACCGAACACCTTCCCAGCGACGACAGCACCTTCACAATTTGAAAATGGTATGCTCTCAACATCCCATAACCCAGCCCCTAATCTACGGCCGCTAACCTCGCACAGAAGTGGCAACTTCCCCTCCTCGCCCTGATCGCCCCCGGCGTGGTCACAGCACTTCCAACCGCCAACGAGACCGCCACCCTCGAGGACCGCCAGGGGTCCCTGCAACCCGGGTTTGGAAAGATCTACAAGGAGTGGGTCTGTAACAACTACGGCGGCGGCGGAGGCCACGCCCAGCTCAGGAGGAGCCACCAGGGCTTCAACCGCGTCTTTGGAGGGGCCAAGCTGACGGCCGCGCCGCTCCAGTGTTACTCGGGCGAGTGCAACGGCTACTACTTTACCGTGTGCAACTGGGCCGGCGTCAACCGGGCCGAAACGCCCAATATGCGCAATATTGCTGCCGACCGTGACCCCGGTGCCGACTACAACTGCCTTACTACCAATTACGAGAACGAGTACATCAAGTATTATTGGGGAAGAGGAACATTCGATTCCTCCTTTGCTCGAACAATCGACAGGCGGCGTTGCTGAGACCGGGGCTTGTCGTGATGCGGGTATCTGGCTCGCTGGTGGTGTCATATTGATGCGGTGGTGGTTCGGGTCTTTGGGGGTTTACGGGGTGAGGGTTCGAGGTGTTGTTTCTTGATACTGGTAGAGTACGGGTTGGGTGTTGCAATTCTATGTTCTGGAGGATGGTTGTCATCACAAGGCTTTACATGTACTTTAATCTTTGCAATTTCGTATCGTAGGGCTAGCCTGACAATTTAACTCACCACATGTCAAGTTCCCCTGCCGGGGCCAAGAATCGTGATCTATTGTGACTGATACCCAGGCTAGCAACCTTCCAACGACGGGACA
>Ga0247781_1000650_pt1 | contig 10899 bp, 11 predicted proteins | sample UWRJL184509B5_FD_179922 | JGI IMG/M metagenome (GOLD analysis project Ga0247781, IMG submission 179922) | Plant litter microbial communities from Arlington Agricultural Research Station in Wisconsin, United States - UWRJ-L184-509B-5 | ecosystem: Environmental > Terrestrial > Plant litter >...
CTGCAAGTCTCCGAGTTCTCGACCTGCTGTTGCTGAGACTCTGTCTTTGTGCAGCCAGCCGCAACCCTCCAAGACCGTTGCCTTGGACCTGAAGTGGGAGCGGGAAACCCACCAAACACGTTGGGACATACAATGATCGTCACCGACAACGACGCTGTTCCTATGCAGTGGTTCCTAGGCCCGATGGCCTCTTGATGGGCCGGTGCCGAGCACCCCGATTGTCCACGTTGATATCACGAGGTACCTCAATGCCTCGACAGTTGGCAGCGGTGACAGCTCGTCAATGGTGTGCTCGGCGACGGTCTTGTTCTCCCCGGCGCATATCCCGTACAGGACCAGAGACCAGAGACACTTCAACCTGAAGCAAGCACAACACGAAGGCAACGGGAGCTGCACTCGGCCCAGACTAAGTTACAGAATCTGTCATTGCCAACTTGACTACGACCTGGAACCTTGCACCGCTCGCACCAACAGGCCCGAGTTTGGGGGTGCACCGCACACAGCTGCTGTGCTTGTGAATGGTCGCCAGCCCTGTAAGCAGCCCCGCTCTCTGTCCAAAACGAGGGCGACGCTGCTTGTACTGCGAGTAGTGTGGTACAAGACATCCCAGACGCGGTCGTTGGGAGGAGAGACCCACTCCACCACACCTCCGACCTGGTGAGAGACGACGTCCAACTGCAGAGTCGACCAAGGTACCGAAGTACCTCTGGTCCGCATGTACCTCCCATGTCATCCCCTGGCCCTGCCCTTGTCCCCCTACCTACTTTTAGACATGCCATGCACCCTGCTACCTGCAGTAACCCAACTTAGCATCTCAGTTCTATTTTCCCCATGTCACCTATTTTCTTCCAAGTAGGAAATGAATCCTTTGCCCTGGCAGACACACCCCCCTTCTGCAGCGAAAAAAAAAAGGCCCCAACATGGCTCTAACTGCACTAGCCGCCTTACGGGGTCTGTACAGCCCATGTCCAGGTATTGTATTCTTCCCCTTCGGGATAGCGTCCATAGCCCTACCACCCCTGGTTTAGCTCCGAGGGATCTGTCATGTCTCCGCTCGATCTTGCTCTTGTTCCCCTGGTAATTGATGTACTCGCACCCTCCACCCAAGTATTACCCCATGCAGCCCGCTGCTGATCCGTAGTCTGTTGCTCTTCAACTTTGTCCCCAACACACACCCCCCTTCCCTCGTCTCCATGCTCACGGTTGATGCACATCTATCTCTGGCCCCCATGCCTCCATAAAGGACGACAGGACCAGTATAACAGCGCTTACTACCATTCTTAGCCAGGCAGAACCGCATCATCTACAAATTGTATAAGATTCCCTGAGGAGTCTGCCTTGTTCGACACACGCTCTGTGCTCCCACATTCTGCCTCAGATTTATGGAATAGTTGTCATAACCTTGACCTCAACAACACGACTCGACTTGGCAACCTTGTGCCTTGTTCATGCTGCCCTTGTCAGCACCGCACATGCACGCTTGAGCGATCTCGAGATCTAAGACCCGTGCCAGAGCCAGCCTTGATCCCTATATCTGGCCTGTCTCCCCCATCCTTCCATGAGACAGGAGTCAACGCGTCTTCACCAATCGGACCCATCCCTGCCACTCTTGCTCTCCAACGACAGCAGCGCCGCCTGTATCGTCATCTCCACTGGTTCTGCTTACCTTGCTCCCCTTGTTATATAAACCGGCAGCACAGCACCACCCCACATTGATATAACTACACATCGCCTTCAGCCATGGACCATCTCACACCACCCTCTCTTACAAGGTCGCCCTCCTCCCCCTCCAACACCTACTGCCCCTCGGAGCGGTCCTCGCTGGACTACCCTTCGCCCAGCCTGGTAGAGCAGCAGTACAAGATCTCGTCGATATACGGGGAGCCGCCCTGCTCTGTGACCTCTTCGATGGACCCGGACACGCACCTGCCGCCGCTGGAGTCGCTCGGCCCCTCCGACTGGAACAGCCCAACCGTCATGCACCCGGCATCGTCCGCGTCTGGCATGCCCAGCATCCTCTCGGGCGAGTACGACACCTTCAGCAGCTATCCCTACAGCCACGACGTCTACCACACCCACCACACGCCTGGACACGCGCACTCGATCCACGGCACACCACCGCCCAACGGCGCCGTGACGAGATCTCCGGTTCCGGCTGCTTCGCGGACCTTTTCCTACCCTTCCAACACGTCGGTCCCCGGCTCCATGACACCGCGGGTCAAGATGGAGGGCGCGCCCGAGTACGGCCAGAGCATGGAAGTCTCACACTACTCCTCCCCGCGATCCGTCCACGCTTCGTATACCTCTGATAACGGCGCCTACGCGAGCACATCTGGAGGCTACCTTTCTGACGGAGAGTCCTCGGGATGGCACAAATCCGACTACCAGCCAGTCGACCAACACGACCAGTATTACTCGGGCCCTCCCTCGACATCGGGCCTTTTCGACCGGAGGCGCGTTGCCCGGCCCAGGAGGGCCCAACGGCGCCTGACCACCAAGGAGGAGGCCAACTTTCAGTGCGAGGTCAAGGGATGTGGCAAGCTGTTCAGCCGGAGTTACAATTTCAAGGCGCATATGGAGACCCATGACGAGAAGCGCGAATATCCATTCCCATGCACCGTCAACGACTGCAACAAGAAGTTTGTGCGCAAGACAGACCTCCAGCGCCACCACCAAAGTGTACACATGAAGGAGCGGAACCACAAGTGCGACTACTGCGGCCGCCTGTTTGCCCGCAAGGATACCTTGAGAAGGTGAGTTTTTACCAAGCGCTTGGAATATCTGCTCTGATCATCTGCTAACCTTGAACCTCGCAGACACATGGAAGATGGTTGCTCCAAGAGATTCGATATCGGCACGCTTGACCTGCGGGCTGATGGCTACAATGACATGAACCCCAGTGCTCGCGCCATGTCAGGCCCCATGGGCCACTTGGTGCCTCCTCCCGGCGGCCTTCCCCCTATGGCTATCCCACCTCTGGGCAGCAGCGGTGTCCTTGGGTCAATGCAACGCAGAGACATCCTTGCCGGCAACGATCACCACCAGAGCCATGGCTGGGGAAGGTGATGCGCTGTCAGCTGCACGTCTTCTTTTCCTTTGTCTCTCTCTGTTCGCTAGCAAGCGGACCATGTATGTCTTGTACGATTAATGTATCAACCCATTTTATTTCTCTCTCTCTCTCTTATATATATACATCTCTCTAGAGGAACTCCGAAACCGGGCAAGGAAGGGAAGGATAGGATATACTGGGCTAAGGATTGGGTGGCTTGCGCTCCAAAGGTTTTTTCTACTGTTCTTTATTTTTCTTGTTTCCTTTTCTCTTCACTTCTTTTTGTCCTTCTTATTTCTGTCACATTTGATGTGTATCATCTTTGAGCGTTTTCAAGCCCGGTATCAAGCCGTGGCTTTCTTTACAAGCGATTCGGTCTGGGGAGGGGGGGTTGGCACATTACATAGATCTACCTGCCTGTGGGAAATGGCGTTTACTGGGCAAAATCAGGTCTCTAGCACTATTCAAGTCGATCTGTTCGAGATAGCAAATATTATATTCTTTCACAAATGTCATTTCTCCAATCTTTGCACTGGTGAGTGGTGGGAGATGCCAAGATCACGACACCACTATGCATGCGTCTCGCCAAATGTACAGTATTCCGTACGGGTTACAGAATCTGCCCTGGCCAGGGATCCACGGTGTCACATTTGTCTTCCCCGTCAACTTCCCCGAACGGTTGTGCCGCAGCCGCTTGTGTCTTCCCAATGAGTCGGGCCCAACTACGGATGTCTTAGAGCGTGGCACAGATTTGATACATCAGGTTTCACGGCACAGCAGGTCTTTCTTGCATCAGATCACCACACTAGTTCTTTTGTTTTTTGTGCTGCTGCTGCATGGTAAACAGAACCCCCAAGTTTGTGATGACGCAAAGAGTTGATGAGATCCCATTGATGACATGCATACGATACTGGCCACGCCGCTGGAGAAAGCCGGGTTGGGGGAGAGGAGCTTTTTTTTGGGTGTGTTCTTTTCCTTCTCCTTTTTTTTCTACTTGCCCCTCTTGCATCGCATTGTAAACCAACATGCCGTCACTGCACTGCACGCAGATAGATCCGAGTAACCCGAGATTTTTACTATCGAGTAGAGGCTGGTTTCTTCCCCCGTTATTAGCGTGGGTTTGAACGAACGCGCAATACGGATGTCTCAACGTTGCATACGGGAAAACACCAGTCGAATGATTCCCCCCTTTTTCTGTCCGCTTTTCTCCCCTCTCTCAATATCTCGCATCATATGGCGATCCAACCAATCAGAGTTGGAGGAGCGGCTGTTTTTCCTTCACAATCGGATCCTTTCGACCATGGCGTCTGACTGACGCGGGAACCCGCGGCCGCTACAGAGATATGCGTAAGGGTAACTAGGTATCACTTCTATGGACGGTCCTCTGTAGCACCGCTGCGTTGTATGGAACAGGCACCCAACCGTCACAGGGCTGGACCGGGGCTGGGGACCACTCGCTACCAGACGGTATCTTGGAAGCACCCATCGTCCTGACGAATCTGCGATGAGGAATTCCGAGAAATATACAGACAGGCATGTCAAAACGGGGGGGGGGCATATCTGCTCACTTGACTCATTTGGTTTTCGGTGCGGAGACTTTGTGTTATTGTTTTTGAGGTGTCAAAAAGAGAGAGAAAAAATCCCCTACATGTACGGAATTAATTATTGAATCCGTATTCCGTACTGTATCCGGATGTGCAACACGCAGCCAACAATGGGTGGTCTGACTCTGTTTTGTTGCTCGGTTGGTCGGTTTCTTTTCATCTTGATCTTGATCTCTATCACGCCCTAATTGTCGACCTTTTTTTTCGTCGGTGGGTTGCTGATAAAATGTCTTGTTAGGAGCGGCGGCGAGCGTCATCCCCCTTGGTTTTGTTGTCGTATGTGTACCCCCTTTTCCCCAAAACAAAACCACCGACATTTTCCTCCCGACTTTCTTCTCTCCTTTCACCTACACATATCGCCGCCCATCTTTAATTCCTTCAATTCCCATTCAGCACAGCCCTGAATGCGGGACCCTTGCGAATTAAATGGCCAGGCAGGCAGATGAAAAAAAAATTAAAAAATCAACACTAGTTCCCTGGCCCTTAAAATCAACTCCAAAGTACCACCGGTACTTGGGTACAAACACCAGTTCCCGTTTTGGGGGCCCAATCTCGCATCTCCATGCACGGGATAGGACGCGCGGAAATCGGCCAACAAGGATGAGGGAAGCGCGGAAGGCGGGGCCACAAGTCCCCCTTCCCTCTGCTCCCCCTTGTTCAAACCGTTCAAGAGCCACTCACAGGAGCGGGATGCACGGACTGCAAAGACAATTAGTGTCTTGTTCACAACTTGTTTTGGTGCCTTGCGTAGTGTAGTGTAGATATAATAATAAATTCCTTGCAGGAGAGAATGAAAAGCGGCTTCGAATTCAGGACGACATGAAAGCCATGCAATAGATTGTAGGTAGCACAGAACATGGAGTTAGGGGGCCGCCGACAGGGCAGAAGAACGAATATGTTGTAGCTTCTCTCGTCAGCACAATGTTCTTTTGTTTTTTTGCGTTCCATTCTTCAATGATATATGGTTCTCACCGACGGCAAGCGCAGTGAAACACCCCCCTTCATTTTCATGATCGCCATCCTTATTTGTTGCTCGCCTTAAACTCTGGTCTTGTCAGTTTCGGTACTCCTCTGTAGATCGATTATATCAAATCATTTTCCTTTGAATCTCTACACTACACTGTTTTTATTTGAAATTCGTCTTCTGCGATTCCACCCCTTACCTGTTTTGGCGTTCTTCAAGGAAACGTCACATTGTTGGTGGCTGTCCAATCATAGCTCACCCTGAGCTCTCCACACAATACAGGTGGACAACGGAGGAACCTTGCAGGTCCGATCGAAAAGAAGAAAAACTCACCCCCAATCTTTTTTTTAAATCGTGCACTAGACTCGCCAATAGCCAAGACATCTGTGGGGCTTGGTGATCATCATCAACTTGCCCATTTGAGACTTGTACTTTTGTCGTTCCCATAGCCAACGGGACGGGGACGGGATCAATTTGATAAAGGGACTGAATGGCAGTCTACAATTCCACTACGGCAAGTACCTACATGTTCCGGTGGTCTATGCGTTGCTTTGTCGCTGCAGGAGAGTTGGAATTCGAAAAACCTGGATCCTTGTCTTGCGATCGCTCCTCGAATAGGGTTCTGACCGAGCAACATCAACATGCCCGGGAGCCATCAACAAGGACAAGAAGATGCCCTCTGTCCTGCGGGTTTGAAGGACCACCTCGTGCACCTCAACGATCCTTTTCTGTGCCAGTGGCTCCCCGCAAAACCCGCCGTGCGGCAAGTTCGTTTTGCGAGCTTCTTCAGCCTTGGCTTGGCCCTTCATGGCACTCAACCCCACAAATTAATACTCTCTCGACAAGCATTGGGATCCTTCTCTTGCTTGAGGGTGACATTTTATACGCAGGCCACGCTGCGGTTTTCTTCACGTTCGAATTAATCAAATCGTCTGCATGTCAAACGGGAGGATCAAGAAACGCGCTTCACAGTCTTATCTGTTGGATTGCCGGGCAGTTACCCGCGGTACGGAATACACATACATGTCGATGTATGAATGCATTACAACACTGCAATGGGAAGCGCGGGAAAACAGGCTATGATCCCCGTATGTATGTACGAACAGATAGCGCAGAATACACAACAGAACACAACGAACAGACGCAAAGTCACCCACCCGCGTCGACATTGGCGTTGGGGAATGACAGGGACGCAGCCTTACCGGACGATTATCCATTCCTGGGAATTGGAGACCAGTTCGATCACACCCAGTCATTACCCCAAAAGGGACTTGGGCGAACATGTCCTGTGCATAAGGACATGTCACGTCTGCCGTCTGGCCAATGGCCGAGCCAGATTAGTAACAGGTTAGGCAGCCCTATAATCCGAGCAATGGGGTCTGTCCCACTCGAATAGAGATTCCGGCCCTATCATCTGCCACCGCATCTGACGGTGAAGAAGAGGGTTGGTCGCACGGGACGGGGATGGGGACAGCCGAGACATTCCTCGCATTTTCCTCGCTACATGTGCGGATAATAAGTTGGATGGATTTTTGAGCCTTTTGAACGTCGAGATACCCACTCAGTATGTCCCCGACAATTCATGGCCGACAAACTAGTAGCGAAACACACCCTCCCGACTTTACAATGCGTGACCCAAGCATTGCATCGGCTGTCATGCCTACATATTGACTACATTACATGCCAATATGGGCGGTATAACTTCCAGTGGCCTTTTTCCTTTCCTCACCGCCTCGTTCTTCGCTTACCATCTATTCCGTACATACAGTTCTTGATCCATCATGGCGTCACTCTGCTGTTACCCCATTTGCCTGTGTCTATTGACCGCTTGGGTGTAAAGACGGACGACGGCTCGGATTGTATTGGTGTGTCCCCTTATCTCGGCTCATGGGGTACGGAAGGGACGGGAGTACATTGCTTGCCGTTGGCTCAATAGCCGCTTCCTTGACAGGATCCAACAATCCCAACTCCCGTTGTTCCCAATCCACAAATCCCCGTGGTCCGATGGAAATCCGGCCCCCAAAGCCAACATCCTTCTCTCGGATTTTCGATTCCTTGGCTAGTCGTTAGTTGTCGAGAAGAATATGCTGGATTTTCCTCTTTCGGCCAAAGAAGATCCAACAACGTCGGCGGAGAGTCACATGGTGGAGATTCGGTGGTCCAACGTCCGGACTAGGTCCCAACCGGATCCGATCATGACCTGATAATGCTCCATCGTCACTCCTCTTCTTCTTCTTCTGCAGGGTCTTGTTATCTCCTTGGAGGCGGAAGGCTCACCAAGTAGCATGTGTAATCGGTATCACATTCACGATGCGGAATAAATCATGCCGTTGTAAATAGTTCCTCACCTCGGGGCTACAACACCATGCACCCACCCATTGCGGTTACAATTGGCGGACGGAATATCCTACAAGTCATGCAAACGAACACGGCGTAAGCAGACCATGTATCAGGATGTTTTGGGCCACAGGTCAGCACACCTATGTGAGGTGAGGAATATTCTCTCGGTCTCCGCGGAGGGTTGTTCCGCCTGCGGGGACGGACATACGTACCTACCTATGTATGTCGTTCCTTGAGTGGGACGTCGTCGAAGCTGGCGGGGAGGTAGGTCAGTCCTATGGCCAGGTAGGTCTCCAAGAGGGAATTCGCGATTGGCTCAAGAGCCGCAGCGCTTCTAGACGCACTATCGATCCTGTCCAGGGGGGTGCCGAGCAGAGTCTTGGTGTTGGCAGTTTTGGTTACACAATGTTTGTTCTTTCTTTCTTGGGCTGTCTCTGGACTTTGTTTTTTGATATCCCCAGTTACATGCGGTACTCCCTAGAAGGTTAGACTTTCACAGTCACGATCGAGAAGATGGCATTGTCTTGACCGCCAACATCCCCCTTCCATATCTCTCCCCATCTCATCACATCACATCATGTATACCTCTGATCCATCTCCCCCCCTAAACCCAACAAGCCCCGAGGTTGGTGTCTATATCACTTCCTCCTCCCTCCCATCAAAGCCAAGAAAGTACCACACATGAACGCAAAAACAGCGAAATTGGAGGTGAGTAAATTAGTCAAAATAACAAGTCCCTCCACACCATCTGCATACCTACTATACCTACCTCGGCATCGGTCCACTTCCTTCCTTCCATTCTTCTTCACCTAGAGTATCTCTTCTGCGCCCCCTTCACAGGTGTGGGGTAGGTAGGTAGGTAATTTAAGATCACCGCCGCCGGTGGTACACACGCCGAAGCCGAGCAAGCCAACAAGCCGTTTCTTTTTCATTCTTTTCTTTTTTTATGTCAGTTGGTGGTACGCATAACTTTATTCTGGCGACTTGTCTCTTCCTTTGGTACTGTAGGTGCTTGTACATGACATAACACATGGGGACGAAAGGGGAAGGGGAGGGGGGATGTGTCTCTTACCCCTATTTTAGGGAGGTAGGTAGATAGCTGTTCGCTCAAGCTACCTACTCATTATCGTTTATTTATTTACCTATTTATCGATACTTGCCTACCTCCAAACCAGATACGACGCCAGGACATCAGTTCCATACCTACTACCTATTCTCGTGTGGTTTGGAGAACTGCTCGTGGGTGACACATGAAGAAGAAGGCAAAGAAGGATCAATAAGCAAGTACGGAGGCAGTCAGATGTTTGTGCTCCTTGTTGTGAATTTCCCTGTGATATTACTTGGATGGATGTGGTGAGAGCTGTCGTGACTCTACTGCTGCATGTCTCGAACTCGGGATCTAGAACTAACCCCCTTACTTAGGTACTTACATTACTCATAGTCAGGGGCAGGCGGATACGAGTGTGACTATCACTCCTTCATCAAGAGCCGCGCATGAATTGGGGGAGAATGACGGTAATTACCGATGGGCGGAATTTATCTATGAAAATCGGATAATATTGATATTATCGTGAAAACAGCCCGAGAGAAGTGAAGAGTATGTGATGGGTTAGTTTTGTCTTGGATAAACTGTAGGCACTCTACATGTGTGACGGGTGCTGCAGACGGAAATCTCTCGTTCCGTCAAGGAAATCTGGTCTGATTTCTTCTTCTCAATGGGGAATCTGAGGCGAAAAGGATCCGAGATACCTCATGATATCTGGGGGCCCTTTTTTGACACTTGGGTTTTTTTCTTCTCGTTGTTTACTAAGGTCTCATTATGCGAGTTGCCTTGTCTCATCCGAGGGAACGGTGTGTGAGTGGGAATTCCGAGTCTTGAGATTACCTATCATGGACGTTTGTGCAGGTTGCGAAGGATGGTTATCGTTACACTGCTTTTCTCTCTCTCTCTTCCTCTTCCAGAATGCAATGCAACCGGAAAAGGTTGAGGCTTCATCGGTTTGGATGCACCATCTACGGAGTTCTCTGAACGGGGGTCAGCAACCAGCCGCCGCCCCCAAATAATCAGCCACGCACACCATGCTGAGGATATCTTGGGGGCCAAGGGACATACGAACGAACGAAACTGCGGGGGGAAGGGGGGAAAAACACCTTGCCATTGCGAACCGCAGCTACATGAGGAAACGAGGCATTGAAAGCAGAGAAAGTCGGAAGAATTCATGTGTGCGGATTACATTACATTCTGTGGCTTTTTGAGCGGTGTGTGAAGTTGGAGGTGGACAGCAACCACGGGACATACTGTGCGACGGCGCTGATGGGGATATATCGAAGCCACTTAATGCGTTGCGGAATCAATTTGTCTTCCAGGCGAACGGAACCGATCTCGCTTGGCATTCCCGTAATCTGTCATGGTATGTCGGTCTGTTGACTGGCCTTTATCTCCATATTTAGACGTCCGCGGTCAAAGGGGAGATGCGGAAGAGGTGTGTGATGGTTTGAGTTAAATTGTCATTGTAATCGTTGCAATGTGGTGGTTGCTCGTTGATTTTAAACCGCCGACCGAACCGGCCTGCGCAAAATTGATACCAAAGTCTCTCGAAATAGAAGCTGTTAATGCGCTAGGAAGGGGGATGGGTTTTGTATGGAAAGATGAGAGTTCACTAACAGCTGATTGTGTGAGGTACCTTTTCCTGTCGGGCACGCCAGCTGAACATCAAACTTTGGCCCCCGAAACCCCCGTGCAGATCAGGCAAAAGATGACGAGATGGTCGATGTCGCGATTTGTATTTTCTTTTCGATAATTCAAATCCTTTGCTACGGTTTGGGTCAAAGCCAAGGTGGCGTGAAACATGGTCTAATATCATCTTGTCGCCAACAGACCATGCGCAGTTGGTGACACAGAAAGGTGGCAGCCGGAAGTAACCTGCAGCGGCATGCCATGT
>Ga0247781_1000651_pt1 | contig 10898 bp, 6 predicted proteins | sample UWRJL184509B5_FD_179922 | JGI IMG/M metagenome (GOLD analysis project Ga0247781, IMG submission 179922) | Plant litter microbial communities from Arlington Agricultural Research Station in Wisconsin, United States - UWRJ-L184-509B-5 | ecosystem: Environmental > Terrestrial > Plant litter >...
TTTAGCATTATAATTTTTTTTAAAATTATACAATTATATTTGTATATTTTGTTATTATACTAGTAATATAATAAAATTGCTAAATTAATTATTTAAAAAAAATATACTTTTTAAAATAAAATTTAAATAAGTAATTATATTTGAGGAATTAAAAAAATTAGCGACTATTATACTAATTATAGTATTTTTTGTATTTAGTAGAAAAATAAAAGTAAAAATAAATACTTTTTATAATATTATTAGAAAATTTATAATATAAAAGTAATTTAACAAATTTATAAAATTTATAAAATATTTTTCGAAAATAATAATACTTATAGAAAAAGCTTATTTAATATAAAATTATAAATTATTAATTATAATATAAATATTAAAGTAATTTAAATTAAAATTATTAAAAATAAAGTTTTTTATAATTATTAATTATTAAATTTTATTATATTATTTTATAAAACAGATATTTAATATAAAATAAGTTTATTAAGTAGATTTTTTTTTTAATTTCGACATTACATTTTAATATTAGCAAAGTTAAAATAATATTGCCATTAATACTTTATTAAAAAAAACAATTGATTTATTTATTATTAAAATTTGTAAATTGGAAAATTATATAATAATTCTAATATTATTTAAAAATATTAACAAAATTTTACTAAAAAATATTAATATTTATATAATTGCAATTTCAACTAAATTTTTCATTCTAAATAAAGCGGACTTTATTAATTTAATTATTTTAGAAAATAAAAAATAAAAATTAAATAAAAAAAAAGGTAAATTAGTAATTTTCGAAATTATATTTAACAAAACCATTTTTTTAAAAATTATTTTAATTAAAAAAGTTTACAAATTTGTAATTTTTATATATAAAAAATAATATAAAACTATAAATTTTTTACAAAAAAAATATTATTAAAATAATATAAAAAAAAATATTAAAATTTATATTAAAAATTATTAAAAAAATAAAAAAAATAAAACTAAATATAATAAAACCTTAGATTTTTTCTATTTATTATTTATTTTTAATTATATTTAAGAGTATATTATAGTAAATAGGAAAAATATATTAAAAAATAAATATAAGTATAATTATATTTGGGCATTTATTTGTAAATTTAACTATATTATAGTAATATTATTTAAAAAAAAGAACAATATAGTAGAAATTATAGCCTAATAGTATTATTATTTTATATATTGTTTTTTCGGTATTTTAGCTATTTAGATTATAAATAATACTAGCTTATTTATTTTATTATTTATAATTATATTAAATAAATTAATTAGAATTAAATATTATTATAAAAATACTTTATATTTTTAAATATAAAAAGTAATAGAAATTACAAATACCAATTTAAATTAGAAATTCCACTTTTATATTAATAAATACTAAAATAATTAGAATATTTATTTACTAATATTAAATTATTTATATAATATTTTATAATATTTATTTATTAAAATAGTTTTATTAATAATAATTACAAATTCTATTTTTTATAATTTTCTATTATTAAAATTGCTAAAAATAGAAATTATTATAAAATTTGAAAAAAAGGTATTAGAAAAAACCTAAAAAATAATTAAATAAATTAAAATAGTATAAAATTTAGCGAAAAAATTAATATAGATAATTTAGGCTAAGTAGAAAAAATAGGCGAATAAAAAATACTAAAAAATAGATTTTTAAATAGAAAATAAAGTATATATTAAAAAAAAGGGATTTATTATAAAAGTTTTTATAATTAGGTTGGATTTTCAATATATTAATTTATAGTATATTAAAAAAATTAAAAAATTTAATTATATATTGGATATACTAATGTAATTTAAAAAGAATAATTTATTTTATATAAATTAATTGAAAAAAATATTAAATAATTTTTTTTTTAATAAATCGAAAAATTAAAATTATTAAATAAAATAAATAAATAATTGGAATAAAAAGTAGAAAAAGTTTTAGTTTTAAAAATATTTAAAAGATTTAAATTGCTATAGTATTAGGCTAAATAGTAAAAGTATAATTTAAATAAAGAATAGTATTTTATAAAAAACTTTAAAAATGTTATAATAATAGTAAAAAGGTTTTATAAAAAATATTCGGAAATTATAAGACCCCCAAAGTATTTATAAAAATAAATTAAAGTAGTAGTAAAAAACCGAGTAGATTTAGAATATTTTAATAATAATAAAATAGTATATAAAGTTTAAAAAAATAGAATAAGGAAAAAATATACAATATAATATAAATAATTTCGACTTTTTATAGTAATTAAGATTTAAAAAAGGGTAATATAAAGACTAATTTATAAAAATAACTAAAATTAATAACTAAAAACCTAAAAAAAGTAGATAGGCGGATTGTCAGTTTTCCTATAGACCTACAAAAGTACGGGCCGCTTGGAAGTCTATGCGCCTACCAGAGGGACCTATATTACCGAATGGCCGTAGGAGCTATAAATAGCCTACCAAGCAACCCCTTTATGGAATTGCTTCCTTTTTTCCTTAACTTAGAATCTTCGTCAATAGCACCACAATAAGAATGCCAATTCCAACGCTGGTCGTGACAATTATATCCGGTTTGCCAACCTTCGGTACCCACTATAGTAAAACGATTAGTCTATTATAACCCCAATTTACCCTAGCTATTAGTAGTAGAGGCATTTGGGAATTGTTTTCTAGCTATTTAATTTACTAAATTACTTAGGGGAGATTTTTAAAAGCTTTAGCTCGTATTATACGCTATTTGCAATTGTCTTTTTTTAGTAATTTATTATAATAGTTTATATTATTCTAATAGGCAAGATCTAATTTAGAATTAATTAATATATTTTGAAAAATTGGTTTTTATATATTTAGATTAAATAGCTAGTTTTCGGGAAATAGTAAGTATTTATAGGTATAATTAATAAAGATATTGTATTTAGCGAACTATTTGTATTTAAAAATAATACTATAATATATATTAATTAGGATAATTGGCTTATTTTAAATAATTTGGCTTTATATAATAAAGTTGATATATAATAAATACTATAATTTTTATTTATTAAATATAATATAATTATAAAAATAATAGCCGGATTTTATAACTTAGTATTTAATTCCTAATATTTACTCTATTTTTTCTATTATTTTATAATTATATACAAAATATATATTTGCTTTTATATTACCAAAATTATTAGAATTTTTAATTAAAATACTATTATTAATTATAATATTAAAAATTGTAAAAAATTTCCCTTTTAATAAATCTCTTATTATACAATTTTTACATTTTTTCCCATTTTATTTTTATTAATTTAAAATATTCAAAAAAACTTTAGTTATTTTTTTTAAAAAAGAGTTTTATTTATTTAAAGTATTTAATTTTCCTAATTATTAATAAAAGTTTTACTATTTTTAGTATTTTTTTTTTATTAATTTACAAAATAATATTATTAATATACAATTTATAAATTCATTTTACTATATTTTTTTTAGAATAATTTTTCTTTATATATTTAGACTTTTAATAAATAAAATACAATCTTTTATTTAGAAATTTGGGGACTTTTTTTACTTTAAAAATATAGTATTTATATATAAGCAATTTAAAAAAGTTGAAAAAAGTAATATTAATTTAAATTATAGTTGCACTTTTGGTTAATTTTTTACCTTTTTTACTACTATTTTTATTGTTATTTTTGGAATAATTATTCGAATTTAAATTATTATTTAATTTAAATTCGGAATTTTTATTTTATTTTTATTAATTTTGAATAGCTTTTTAAATATAGTAAATACCTAATCTAAAATAATAGAATTTGGAAAAAATAATAGTTTTATTTTTGTAAGTAATTACTAGTGCGATTTTCAAAATAGAGGTTATTTTTCGCTAAATTTCGACTTTTTACTACCCAAATATAATACTTATTTTTCCAATAAATCGAATAAATTAATTAATAAATTTATCGAAATTATTTATTTTAATTATTATTAATTAATTGTATTTATTATAGGCTTTTAATTCCAAATTTTTATTTATATATTAATTATATAAATAATTTATTAGTAATTTTAAAATTTAGAATTAATAAAAATTCAATTTGCGCAAATATAAAGTTAAATTAGCTATTATAATATTACTAATATAGTTTTTAATATAAATATATATAGCAAAATTATTAGTAAAATAATTTTAGTTAATTTTAATCTTATTTTGTATATTATATTTTTATATTTTAAAAAGAATATTATTTTAAGTTTTTTTATAATAAAAAATATATAAATTGGCAATTTTTCTAAAATATTGAATCTTAATTATAAAAGCTTTTATATTGGGCGTTTTTTTATAATAAAAGTTAAAAGATTTTCTAAAACGAATTTACTATTCGATTAATTAATATTGGAATTTAAAGGCGTTTATAATTTATTTAGTAATAATTTTTTATAATTTTACAATGTATTTTTATTTTTCCTTTAATTAAAATAGCAATATAATTTGTATTTTATTTGCATTTATATTATAATTTTATATAGCAATTTTAATGTTTTTTATTTTATATTGGTAATATTTTTTTAATTTGTTTATTTAAAAATCGAAATAATAAATAATTAAAGTAATTGCTATAAGCGTTTTTAATAAATATTCGTTTTATTTATAATAAATAATAAATAAAAAATAACAAATTTTTATTTTAAAGTAGGATTTTTCGGGATATTTATTATACAATTTTAAATATTTTATTTTATTTAAAATTCCCAAAAAAAGAATAATTTTGCTAATATTTGTATAAATAATAGTCTATTTAATACTAATTTTGCTTAATTTAATTGTATATTTTGTTTATAAATTTTGGATTTATGTAATTTTAATTTTAAAATTTTTAATAGGTATATTTTAGTTTTTTGTATAAATAACTTTGTTTAGTATAAGATAAATAAGTTGGTAATAATTATAAAAAAAGTAGTATTAGTTTTTAGGTAGTTTTTAGGCTTTATTATTGAATTTTATAATTACTAATAAAGCGATTTTGGAATTGGGGAGAATATAAGTAGACGCAGCTTTAAATATATAGTTAAAAAGTGATTAGTCGGACTTTTAGTGGGTAAAATTGGGTATAATTTTGTATATTTTATTGAATAATAGGTTAATAAGCGCCTATTGTTTAGTATTTTTATTGCCTTTTATAATAGGGGGTTTGGTTTGAAAGGATTTGGTTTTTAGTTTAATTGATTTTCCTAATTGAATATATTAAGGTAATTTTATAAATATTAAATGCCTTTTTAGGTGAAAATTAGATAAACTAGAATTATATTATAATATAGTAATTGTATAAAAAATAGCCTTTTGTTATAACTAATATTGTATATTTTATTCTAATTAAGGAAGAAATTCTACAATTGCAGTAGAATTGGCGGTTTTATATACAGTATATATAGACCAACCATTCGGCCGCCTTGCCCTACTTCAGCTACTATAGCCACTTGGCGGGGCAACAACGCCACCATGCCAGTTCCACCACTTTGTGCCGTAATAGTTTAAGTTATTATCTGGTGCGAAGGGGAAGGTCATGTAATATCGCGAAGCACCTCGCCCCGTCGGTCACAGCCGCATCTGTTACGGAGACCGTCCAAAAATTGGAGGTGGGAGGTTTCTACGAAGGATGAAATTAAACTTCAATTAAAACGATTACGTTATATACCCCAACAAAATTATTCATATTTCTTATACCAAGAACTATCTCTCCAGTATTTTATTTTTTTCATCCTTGCGGTGTCCTCCGGCATCAAATCACGGCCCCACTCCGGTTCGGGAGGTCCTTCATCGTAAACTCGGCCGGCCGTTCCTTCCTCAACGACGAGTTCATCCGATCTTTTCTCAACAATCAGCCAACAAAACCTTAATTTGGCAGCAAACGACCGATACCGGCCTATCTCCTACATCAATGCCAGGTAAAAAATAAGGGAGAGTCACGTACAGCTCAAAAGATATGCGTCAGCCGATTTGGGCAAACAGTGAGGACGGGATGCATCGGCAGGAACGAGGTGACGCACCGGAGAGCATGGTCCGTGCTTCAGAGAGAGGTATAACTTCCTTCGGCCCCTCCAACCTGATCTCTCTTTCTTTTCCTTCTTTCTTCGGAGAAATCAGGATGTTGGCTCGCCCCACATAGCACACCTCAACTAAACCACCTCTTTCCTTCGTTTTATTCTTTACTTTGCAACATTTTCACCTCCATTGTGAGATTGATATCACGATAATAACGAGGCAAAGGCACGCGTCGACAGCCTGATCGTCACAGGTCACAGTGGCGGTCGAATAGCGTACGACCAACCCCCCGAGCCCAGCTTCGTCGACGGCTGAATTTCTCCCACACATCCTGATTCCCCCATTCTGTTATGAGCCCACTCTGTTATGAGCCCATCCATCCATTGCCGATATCGACATACTGTCAAGCTTCGCGTGAGTCTCCGATACACCCGCTCATGATGTAAGTGACTGGTCTCATGACAGTCACCAAGTCAATGGGAATCACTCGAGACATCGTAATTCTGGACATGGTTCGGTCCTCAGAGGAAGGGTTTGGCTTTCACCCACCCCAGTTCAACGTGGGAATGACAAGAGCTAGGGCTCTGACGATTGTCATAATGGGGAATTAAAGCGGGAATCAAAGCGCTGGGAGGCTACTCAAGTTTGCCAAAGAAGCGCAGGCAACGTTCTATATCCTAAAGACGAATGTTCCTGGGGATTGTTGGAGGTGCTACAAACCTCACAAAGGGAAAAAGCACGAATGCACAAACCCAAATCCGATTTGCGATGGTTGCGGTGGACTGCATCATATCCGGCGGTGTCATATACCATCTCCGTATCTTTCAGCCCAGTTGTCGAATCCAGAGGATTGATGCACTCTGGCATGCAAGGGCTGGAACCTGTTGCGGATGCAGTTGGTGCTGACAATACCGACTAGTAGAGGAGAGTAGATAGAAAATTAATGTTATACGTATTGTCTGTATTTATTATCAAGGTGCAATGATTGACACTTTACTGTAAAGAATAGCCATTCATTGGCTAGGTACCTAGTCACCATTTCACTTCTCTGTTGACTCAATATCGTAGTACCTCGTGAGATTTAGCTAAAACTCACAACGGCTTAGGGACCTGGTATTTATGAAGTCCGGAATCCATTTGCTTTCCTGCATTTTCGATTCTTCAACTCCCATTTGTTGGCGTGAGTTGCTTCTCCTCAGCTGTCGGTTGTCTGGGTGATATTCCGTATTCAGGGGGCGAATGGGTTGGGCTGTTGGGACCCACTTGCCATTCTTGGAATAGCTCTTATCGATGGGTCCAAGATTCGAGACCCCACAAAAAAGTTTGGATAGCCCTTCAATCATGCGCATCTAGAGAACAGTTGCATTCGACATCGTATTGCAACGCTCAAACACCAACGAATTCCTTCCCAACTCAATTGATATACAAATGAAGACCAGGATACACAAGTTCCAATACCACCCATAAAATAACACAAACAAATCATGGACGCCTCCGCCCTGTTAAGAGCCCAGGGCTGGCGGGGCAAAGGCTTCTCGCTCCATCCCAGCGACAACTCAATCGGCCTCGCGAAGCCGCTTCTCATATCGCGCAACATAGACGGGCGCGGAATCGGTCAGAAACCACACGTCACGAGCGATCAATGGTGGCTGCACGCCTTCGACCAGAAACTCAAGGGCCTCGACACATCCAAGAAGGGCGCCGTAACCCAGTCGGTCACGAAAGGCCAACTCGACGTGGTGGTCGCCACGGGGAAAAGTGGAAAATACATGGGCGTCAGCGGGCTATACTCGTCGTTTGTCAGCGGTGGGCTGCTCGAGGGCACGAACATGAAGCCCGAGGCCAGCGAGGCGGGAACGTCAACGGATGCGACTCCTGCGAGCAGCAGCAGCGAGGGGGAGGGCTCGATGACTGCCGCTTCCGGGAATAAGAAGAGCAGGAAGAGCAGTAGGGAGGGCGAGACGAGGGCGGAACGGCGGATGAGGAGGGAAGCGCGGCGGATAAGGAAGGCGGAAAAGGCGACAAAGAAAGCGGCTGCGGAGAAGGGGGGGAAGAAAAGATCGGCTGAAAGGGTCGCTAAGAAGGAGGCAAAGCGGGCGAGGAGAGGTACTGAGACAAAGGATGAGAGGAGGGCGAGGAAAATAGAGCGCAGGGCGAGGAAAGAGGCGAAAAGGAGTAGACGGGAGGCGGCTCGGCCAACGGGCTGAGGATGATTGGAGGTGTACATTGAATTTGTGAGGTTTTGGGTATATGGTTGATACTGTGCCAAGGCCACTCTAATAGAGATTCGAGTTTGAAGCAGCAGGAGTTGCTTTCCAGTCGACGGATAGTGACTCCTGGCTCTGCTACCTTCTTTGCTACTTTCAGGGGCTGGAATGGCAACTTCAACGACCGGGACGGCATTGCTGGTAGAAGGAACGTGAGAAATGGGAAGCATATAGATTAGACTAGGTCTTTGGCTTGGGGCCAAATCATGGCTCCTTTGGTACCTTCCCCGGTTTGTTAGATAACAACCAGGGACGTCGGTCCCAGAAGTCATCTTTGATAATATCAAGATGTTCAACAGTTACCCGTGCCTTTGCCCTTCTCTTCTTCTCATTTTCCTTTTGAGTCTTTGACTGTTGAACCGGCTCGACCATTTCCTCAACTTCTTGAGTAACATCGCTGGTGGTCCCTGGTTCTACTAGCTCGTACTATGTGCCGCCGCCGGGTCAGTAAATGGCCTTTGGTCGTCCATGTCTTGATTCAACTTACATCCCGGAAGACTACACTGCCCTTTTTATACATCTCGGGCTCGTTGTTGTAGTTGATACTGAACTTGGAGAATAGGATCTCGTTCTTGTTCGCAAAAGTTGTCCCCTGGAAACAGTTTTAGTCTGCAGTCGGGCTTGGATATGTTATTTGCTGTGGAGAGCAGATACTAACCTTGAGCAGTTCTTCTGCGTCGGTTCCATTCATGCCTCCGTGTTGGATGAGTGCCCAGAAGGTTGTGTTGTATGTATTGTTGATGTGGCCTTGGTCATGGTTAGTCAACTCAGAGTCAGTGGCAAAACAGCAAGAAGAGAAACACCCACAATCAACTTGTCTCCAGCTCATATAGTCTCGCAGGTTCTGTACGCTGGGATAGCAAACTGCCCGACCGTCAAAGCTCGGCAGGGGCGGGGATAATGGTGAGTCAGGAAAATATGTCGACCATAGATAGATGTAAGATGCTGTGAATGTCGACACAATGGTGGAAACAAGTTTGCTGTATATCCATGGTGAGTGAGCAATTTGACACATCAGGACTATGACAGCTGGAACAACATACCTTGCCCGGCGCTCGAAGAGTGTCGTTGTTTTGTGGAAAACAAAGCTGTGAAGTCAGAGTCAGTCTCGTGAGTAATATCGACAAATAAGGAGCAGCAGAGTAAAGAAAATATTTGCCTGTATTCATCGCTGACTCCATATGCGATTGTGATATCAGGGATTTCAGTCACCACTGCTCTTGCAGCTGCATTCATGAGATCTAAAGCCCGCTTGTCGTTTGGCTTTTCGAAGGCATATTTGGTTGCGAATCTTTTATATTCCGAATAAACGCCATGTCAGAGCTATCCATTCATATATAAACCCCCCAAGATTTCAGAAAATACTTTGTGAACCCACGACCGTCTATCCTCACTACTATCCAGGTATTTGGCAGGAGCTGGTCGGGCTGCTCAAACAATCTGACATATTCAAATCTTTAGGACCCAAAGTCAGCAATACATTCGTCTCGTCTGTACATACAGATACGTTCGCGCATTCTTACTTGGAGTTGGCCATTTTGCAAAAGAGCTATGGCCGGCTTGTCGTCAAGAGATCTGTTAGTGAAAGCGTTGAGCGGAATGAACATAGAGCGGACCCAGGTGAGTGGAAGTTTTACTTGAGAGGTTGCGTCAACCGATGCGAGCACTGTGTCAACCCCGCCGAGATTTATCCCCGCATTCCCGTTTCTGACTTGTGACACATCCAATTGGAGTTGTATGCCGGTCCTCTGCTGGGTTGAAGTACTTCACGGCTGTTCTAGAGCGGTTTTGTCTTGCACGGAAAGGCCTTGCCATGGCTTGACTCTTTTCCCATGTTATACTGAATACCATCCATATGGGAAGACGAAGTCATTCCCCATCTGAACGGATCTGATACAGTAGTACTGTACAGAATACCTTGTTCTGTATTCCATGCTGTGCTGGATCATAGGTCCCCACTCTTTTAGGACCCCACCTTTTTGGAGCTTTGCCGATCTCAACGGGCAAATCCCTGTCAGTGAGCGGGTTGACCTGCAGGAGCGCCAACTTATTTCCTTTTCGCGGTCGCAAACCGCGAAATTGTGCAGCAGGCTGGCTCCTGAATACCAGCAGAGTCGAAATTTAAACGACAGTCCAAGCGAACATGAATCTTCTTCTTTCTGACGATTACCTTCTTCAGGACTACCCTGAAAATATCACCAACACAGTTCGGTCCGGGCACTCGACATGCGTGCGCTTCAACCGCAACGGCGACTACCTTGCCTCGGGTCGCGTTGATGGCACAGTCGTCATCTGGGATCTCGACACCATGGGTGTGGCGCGCAAACTCAGAGGCCATTCCAAGAACATCACATCCCTCAGCTGGTCGAAATGCGGTAGATACCTGCTTTCATCGTGCCAGGGCTGGATGGTGATTTTATGGGACCTGCAAGACGGAACTCGGTATCGCGAGGTGCGGTTTAGTGCTGCCGTGTACGGCGCGGAGCTTCACCCCCACCACCAGTATGTCTCCATCGGTCCATATACTGTGGCGAGACGACCAGCTGACACATTCAATTTAGTCACCAGTTTGTTGCTGCTCTATT
>Ga0247781_1000652_pt1 | contig 10890 bp, 20 predicted proteins | sample UWRJL184509B5_FD_179922 | JGI IMG/M metagenome (GOLD analysis project Ga0247781, IMG submission 179922) | Plant litter microbial communities from Arlington Agricultural Research Station in Wisconsin, United States - UWRJ-L184-509B-5 | ecosystem: Environmental > Terrestrial > Plant litter >...
GGGACGATTGGAGCTGGCGAAGAAGTTGGGGGCTACGCATGGGGTGTTGGGATCGGATGGGGATGTGGTGGAGCAGATTCGGAGGATTTGCGAGTCGAATGGGGTGAATTATGCGGTGGATTGTACGGGGGTTCCCGCGGTGGTGAGGACCATGATTGATTCTTTGGGGACTTTGGGGAGGGCGAGCACGGTGGGCGCGCCGGGGCCGGGGAAGATGGTGGAGGTTGATATTATGGAGCAGTTGACTTTTGGGAAGGAGTATGTGGGGTGTTGTGAGGGGGATAGTTTGCCGGCGAAGGTATGTTTGTCTTTTTTGAGGGGGAGGGTGAATTTGTGGATGGGTGCTAACTTTGGTGGTGTAGTTTATCCCGTTCCTGATTGAGAAGCATGCTAATGGGGAGTTTCCGATGGAGGAGTTCATCAAGTATTATGATGTTGCGGATTATGAGCAGGCTTTTGAGGATACTAAGAGTGGAAAGGTTATTAAGGCGGTTTTGAGATGGGGGTCGATTTAGGTCATTGAGGCTTGAATAACAGTTATTTATAGTATGAGGTTTTCTTGAATATACCCACCTAATACAATGATGAATGGTCTGTTGATTAATAGGGGAATTTACTCGTTCAGTGAATTTAAGAGGTCAGTCAGCATTGCTTGAAACTTGTTTAAGTAACCACCCATACAAGGATGATTATAGAGGATGTTTGAGCAAATCTTATAGGGTGTTACGATGGGTAATCACAAGTATCTGGCGTGGATAAGTGTGCCGGGCAAAGTTCTCAAGGGCTGGCTGCTACCGTTGCCCTTCATAGAGCAGCAGGTGAAGAGAGGGAACGGCTGTCGGGGATACTTGGTCAAAAATAGGCTTGAAAACACCACCCAACGTAATACCCCTGGACGAAGCCTCGCCTCTCGAGTATTCCTGGATCGACTCGACATATTGTTCAATGCCAATTGTTCAGACGGCACGGAACCTCCCGCTCACAACGGGATAATACAATTCCATTCTTGCTTCCCGTTATAAGAACACCAATCTCCGTCTTTGTTAAACAATGTCCTTGTTCCTTTCTTTCACCCCCTATCCGCCCACAATCCCATTGTTTTGCGGTCGAGTACGCAAAGATGGCAGAACAAAGTCATTACCCATCGTCTTCGCCGGACAGGTATTTAATAAATCGAAAATGTCCAACTCCTGTCCACTCTCTTCTCTTCTCCTCAGCACCGTGCCTTGACTGAACATCTATGCCCTTGACCATCAACCGCAAAGACACATCGCTCACTGCACACGCACCACCACCACCAATCATGGATTCATCACCCCTCTCCGACATCTCGATGTCCGACTACTCCGTCGCCTCCACGGTCAACAATGGCCACGAGTCGTATTCAACTTTCAAGGTAAAGGCCCTCGCCCTTGCCGAGGAGCTGTTCGGCGACTCTGGCCAGGTCACCGTAAGTCAGATGCACGGGGGGGCTAACAACCGCGTCATCGACATCAGCGTCAACGGCCAACCCAAGTACATCCTTCGCATTCCGCGTCACCCCGAGGCCGTTTCCATGGACGAGGAGGCGGCGATGTTCATCTTCGTGAGGAACAACGCCCGCATTCCTTGCCCTCGAGTCGTGTCCTGGGACGGTGGCGACGACAACGCTATTGGCTTGCCTTATGTAATTCACGCCCAGGTTCCAGGGGACTGCTTGTACCCTGCCTGGCATGATTCCGTTAGCATCCACGAGAAGCACCAGATTGCCAAGGAGCTGGGTGGGCTGTACCGCCGGATGATTGAGACTCGCAACGACGTGCCCGGCTGGCCGGCTTTCAAGGCCGAGGACCAGACGGGCCCCAACGCGCCGGTCCACATTGAGAGCTTCTCGCTGTTGGCCGCTAGGCCTTTTGTTGACCGGGAACTGGTAGCAGACCGGGAGTGGAGCCCTACGGCTCCCCCGGCCATATCGGTGCCCAAGTTCATCACCGTGGTCTTCGAGGCCCACCAGCGCGCGCTCCCCGATGAGATCAGCACTAGCAACTGCGAAGAGTATGTCAAGGTCCTCGGCGACTCAAGGAAATGGTTACGCAGATGGATAGCCGTGGCTACTTCAACAACGTCGGGTACTCGTTGTATCACAATGACATCTACCCTCGGAACGTCATGTATAGTTGGTCAGAAGAGAACTCTCTCGTCCTCCTGGACTGGGATGAGGTCTCTTTTATGCCCACATTCATGGCGTCCACCCCCCCTACCTGGGTGTGGGAGGTAGACGAGGACGACGACGACGATAACGAAGACCACGCTAACCTGCGCAGGCATGCCTTTGAGACCGCCGCGGGAACCGAGTATATGACCTTTGCATACGCCGAGGAATACGACCTGCTCCGAGAGCTGATGAGCTTTGTCTTGCGCAAGACGGTGTGTACCGTTGCGCTTCAGGACAAGGCCTACAGCGTCTTGGCTCGTTGGGGGGACCTTCAGCTTGATGATGCCCCTGCTTCCTCGGCCTCCACCTCGGGTTGATTTGTTTTGTGTTTTGTTTGTTTGTTTTGCTTTTTGAGTTTTTTGCTTTTTGCCCGTTGCGTGCTTTTTTCTTTTTAGTTTTTGCTTTTTTCTTTTTTACCCTTTTTTTGTTTTTAATAGACCTTTTTTCCCCATATCATGTCCCAACTTAACCTCTTGACATTGCACGTCTTTTGTGCGTCGTGATCTTTATTTTCCATGTATTTGCTTTTCTCCTTTTTGTGAAGAAGCCGCTGATTACCTGCAGTTAACTTCTAATTACAATTGCTAACAGCATGATGCGGCAGCGAGTGGCCGTTCAAATGTGGCACGACGCAGCTCCCGGCCCTTGATCTCGTGGCCGCAGCCATGCAAAATGTCTACTACTACTACTACTCCAGAACGTACCAAGGCTGGTCCGCCACGAGGTCTGCAGTCACCACGATGACTAGAGACGTGAGTTAGAGTCCCCCCCAAGTCGTCCGATCCTTGGTTACTGACCATGGCAACCTGCTCCCCCGGAATGTAGTTATCTGAAGATTTCGGCCCAGGCAAAAACGACGATAAAGCAACCGATATTTTCTTGACCATCTTTAGTGCATTTACAGAAGTCTTGGGTCAGTCGACAGGGAGAGGGGGGGCAAACTTCAACCCATTTTCCCATCCACTTTTTCTTGCCCTTCTTCTTCTTCTACTTATCATCAATCGTCACATGTATTCTATCACTTATAGCCTTCATATCCCGTTTTTTCTTTACCCCCAGCTCTTTCGCGATCTTTCTAGCGGGGTTCAGCTGTGTCAATATACTGGTGGGCTCTTCCCATCAACAAGAGCAAAAAAGAGAGAGTGCCTACGCCCAACAGACAGATGCTTTAATCACGAAGGAAACAAAAAAAATAAGTTTTGTGGCATTCGCCGGGAATTGAGCCCGACGTGGGGGTCGAACCCACAACCTTGAGATGGATCTCGAATAAGAGTCTCACGCTCTACCGATTGAGCTAGCCGGGCAGGTTCTGGGGTTTGATTTGTTGAGTGGCGGGATCGTCTTTGCGGGTTATGAATAAGTCATGGACTAGGTCTGTAACCCTACAGGGGTTCATGTGTGGTGTTGTTGTTCAGGGGCAAGGAGGGGGTGGATCCACGTCCGAAAAGGGGTAGCCAGGGGGGGTTGTACAGCGCTCCCGTAAGCGATCACAAAAACCTGGGGAAATATCCGGGGAGCATAACAGGTGCCGGTTTGGTCGGCCAAATGACATAGCACGTCATGTATAGGTGTCTTGGCTGGTCAGCTACAGGGTTGTCATATTAACCAGGAATATTTCGTACTTCAACCCGGGAGTGTTTACTGGCTGGGCTAAATTGCGGGTTGGGTGCTTCCATTGTAGAGATTGGGCCAAGCTGGGTGACAACAAATGGATACAGGTTCTTTTTATATCGTGTGGTGTTTACTGGGTCGGCATATGGTAACATTATATGAAGTTGCGTGGATGTGTGGATGGGACGAACCATGAGTTATATCTCCCGCTTCCCTATTCCTTCTGCCGTCTGGGATTTCCCAGGTTTTGCTCTTCGACGAATCCACAGACACAGAGTGCTGACCATAAAGACCGCCAAAATGAAGCTTATCGCTCCCCTGTTCTTGCTGGCATCCGCCGCAGAGGCACACTGTACGTGAAACCAGAGTCTCTCGTCCTCCATGCCTACCTAGGTATACACAACTAACTCATACTCCTCCCCCTCCAGACCGCTTCTCCAGAATTGTCGTCAACGGCGTAGCCGAAACCAAAGAATGGACCGCCGTCCGGCAAACAAAGAACTACCAGGGTAACCAAGGTGTAACCGACGTCAACAGCCAGGACATAAAATGCTTCCAGATGCGTGGCGGCACATCCACCGCGACCATCGCAGCCGGCGACAAACTCGGCTTCATTGCCAACGCCCAGGTCACCCATTTCGGACCCATCTCGTTCTACATGGCCAAGGTGCCCGCGAATGCGGACATCAATAACTGGGACCCGTCAGGGAATGTCTGGTTCAAGGCTGGGGTTATTGATGCGGTGCGGGCGGGGGGTGATTGGACTTGGCCTGCTTATAGTGAGTTTTGAGCTGGAATTACTTTGTGGATGAGATACTGACGATATGAAACCAGACAAGCAAGTAGTCGACTTTGAAATCCCAAAGAACGTGCCCAGCGGGAAATATCTAGTCCGTGTAGAGAGCATCGCACTCCATCAAGCTCAATCGGTCGGCGGCGCTCAGGTGAGTTCGCGTTCCAATATGATATAACTGTAATAATATCCAAGCATGCTAACTCACTCCCACAGATCTACCTCTCCTGCGCCCAAGTCGAGGTTACCGGCGGCGGAAACGGCACCCCCGGACCACTGGTCTCCTTCCCTGGGGCATACAGATCAAATGATCAAGGGCTTCTCTGGTCTTATTATCCCGTCAAGACCAGCTATACCGCCCCCGGACCCAAGGTCTGGCAGGGTTAAGTCAAATTCACATGGAACCGGAGGAAAGAAGGCACGGCTGTTTTTGTCTTCGACTGATTTGTACATATATCCTCAACGGTAGATAAATTCGGCCTACACGCCTAGTAGAGCATCTAAATTCCTCCTCTTTTCATCAAAGTCCACTCCCCACCCATCCACCTTCTACTGAGTGGCATACTCATACCCCTCATCAAGCTCCACAAGCGCCAAATACCCCTTCTCCGTTTTCAGCACCGCCGTATCGACAATACACACGATGAACGCCCGCATGGGCTGCGTCTTGCTGAAGTTGTCCGACACGGTATGGTGGCACCCCGGCCGCTCGATGAAGTTCTCGCCGGCCTTGTACACCTTGGGGGGGTTGCCGTTCATGCCGCTGAGGAACTCGCCTTCCACGACGTACGCAATGGCCGTGGCGCCGGCGTGGCGGTGGGGCGGGGTGGTTCCGTCGCCGTCGTAGTAGAGCTCGAAGGCGACGATGGATTTCCCCGGGCAGTTGGTGAGTTCGTAGTCGTAGTGGATTTTGATTTGCTCTCGTGGGCGGGTGCTGGGTTGGGTGTTAGTTGGGGGTGTGGCTTTGGGGTTGAGGGACTTACTCTTTGGCTTGTGAGGACATGGTGATGGAATGTAGAGATGTTCTTGGGGGAGAATGGGAGTTTGAATTGTAATAGCTAACTCGGTCCGTTGGTTGTGGGATATGGTGCTTGGGTGGTTCTTTTTTCCTCTGTTTGATCTAGGACAGCTGCTTTATGTAGCCCTTTAGATCTGTTCACCGCCCCCAGCCATCATGAATCTCCGGCATCCTCGGGTCATCTAATTTCGTGAATGCCTTTATTTGCATTTGTTTACGTATCATGTCTTAGTAGCACCGACCCCTGATTGGCGGATTAGTCATGCCATTCTTCTCGTATTCCCAGTTCAGGTTGCCAAGGCTGGAATGGTGATGAGCGGATGGTGCACTGAACGGATGAGGCACCAGACTGATCTCTTGCCTCTGCTTATCAGATCGTCTACCCATGACCGAGATGGAGTGAGATTACCTAAACTAGCTCAAATCGACGGCACCTCGTATTAAGCTCGGTGAGTTCATTCCGAGTCTTTTTCGTAGGGACCAGTCAAAACAGGTTGTTTGTTCTCAGGGGTACGATTCGGGAGTCAAAAGCGAAGAAGAGAAAACGATAACGACGACGAAAACGAGAGCGATGCTCACCGCTGGAGGTTCACCGGCACGGAAGGTACGGGTGCATGGAACCTCCGAAGGCAATTGGAACTCGGGGCATACGGATTCTCCTCACAGTCGGGTCGTTGCGTTTTGCATGATACAAAATATACAAATGGATGTTCCTGATGTTCGCCACCCCGAAGGATCTTGCGAAACAGTTATCGTTCTAGTCGGTTGACCATATTACTTATCATCTATAGACTCTCGGGGCTACTAGCGAGCTGTTACCGGAACTGACTGGATTTGGATGTTCCGCATCTCTCTTGCCCGTAAATCAAGTTGTTCCCTCAGTGTAAAGGACTGATGGACAACATGTCTGTTACACCAAATCAGGAGTTCCGTGTAGCTGAGTGGCACGCGCACTTGTATCCGGAGGTGAGGTCCGAATAAAGCGCAGAACTCATATTCCTCAAAAGGGAAGAAGAATACAAGGAAGACAGCTTGATATTTAAGACGATGATGCCGCACTTAAACAAACAACCCATTTGACAATTTCTGACGAACGCCATTCCCATCTGCCCTTCCGTTGAACAAAATCCAGTCGATGCATCATTCTTTTCCCGATGGTATCACTGCTCTAGCATGGGACAGTCCTCCCCAGAGCCCTTGCACGGATAACAACCATTGATAGACACCGCATCGTAGCCCCCCACGGTCGACACTGCGAACCATACTCCTTGTTTTTATCTCTTCACCTTGTCAGGCAGCGGATCCTCCTTCGCCCTATCAGCCTTGACAAACTCCTCGGAAGGTGTCGGCTTCGGCGCCAGATCACCCGCGGGCATCTGAATGGTATGATGCTTCTCGGGCGGGAGGGGGTCTTCGTCCGACCGATCCGCTGCGACATCCGCCTCGCTTTCGGTCGGGTTGCCCTTGACCTCTCCCGATACGGCCACGAAAATGGCGTCACTAATGTGGCCTTGGAGTCTCGTCAGGGCGTGGGACAAGCGCGCAGCTCGCTCTTCGATTTGCACGTCGGGGAGGTGCCACGAGAGGCAGTTGTTGTTGATCTCTGCGGTGAGAATAGCCGCGGTTGAGTTGGAGGGGCGGAATCCATTGATTGGCATGCGGCCTGCGTGGGATGCAAATGTCCGGGAGCGGGACGCGCAGGTCTTTGAGACGGAGGACAGGAGGGATCTCGGTAGGGTGCGCATTTTTGGTGGATGGGTATTTGATATGAAAGGTATGACGGAGGTTGCAGCGGGTGTTTGAAGGATAATCGATTGGGAGATGTAGGGAAATTTGGTGGACAGAATGGGGAGTTTGTAGAACGAAAAAGTTCATGATGTATGCAACTGCTGAGTATTGCACTTGCCGTCAAAGTCACGTCATGCTTCTGCACAATTGGAGTCAGTCCATCCGAGTCCTGTGGGCGTGCTATCCGCTCCTTCCTTTGATGCCCACTGTCTGGACCCAGACCGGCGGCTTTGGTCCACCAAAGAGGGAAGGAGTAAATACGTCCTCTAGGACCAATTCACGTCTCTGTAAATCTGAACTCGGCCCATACCAAGTTCTGTGGAAGTCGAGAGAAATGATAAAACGCAGGTACCTCCTGTGTCTCGTAGTATTACCCCAATAACCGCCGTGCGAATCAACAACATCGCACCCCGTTGCACTGCTCGGCGCATGTCCCCATTGCGACTGGAGTCAATTTCATCAGAGATGCACTTGTAGACTGAATGTGTTCTAGACGGCTACTACATGACACCTCAATATATCCTTGCTACATTGCGATTAATACTGGGAAAACTTGCACGCCAGCATCGAACTCATCGCGAGAGCCGCCTTCCGTCGAAAGAGACAATCTGTGGGTGGCACACGGATGTTCAAGACGTATGAGATGAAGCAGGGGTTCAACCACCCGCGTGTATTCCGCGATTGAACCCCCTTTTGGGAACCTGACACACCTCCATACCAATGACAGAAGACACACACCGAATTCTTTTTGGATGCACCGCCTTCTCCGGGAACTTAGCGAAAAAAACGAAACACGACAGGCAGGCTTGTCTTCTCCTCTACGTGCCCAAGAACATGAAAAGGGGCGGACTGTGGAAAGCGTTGTCGCCGCCCATTTTACCGCCATCCGTGATCTCGAAGCTTGCGGTTGCCGTGGTGGGAATGCGGGCCCGATCTTCAGGGGGTCGCCAATGCGGGGAGGCTTGGGTGATGGGCGGGTGGCTGCAGTGCACAAAGGGGGCGCAAAGTCGATCGGCAGGAGTTCCGCCAGGAGATCGGCTCGAATCACTGGCGATCTGTTCCCAAGAATAGGGAAGCTCTGGTTTGTCTGGCAAAATTGGGCCAAACAAGAATGCGTCTTTTGGGACTTCTGAAACGACGTGCGTTTCTGCACCCCGGGAACTGAACGTCATTTTGTCTTTCCTTGGATGCTTCATGTGCGTTGTACAGCCGGTTGAGCGTGCGACTTGGGTAAAGATCGCCCATTTCCTGGGGTGCCAAGGATGAGTGGTGTGTAAAGGGGGAGGTGGAAGCACAATATAATTCTCGACATGTCCCATTGTCTGCAGGTCAGTTTGTCACCAGAAGGAATCTACAAACAAAACAAGAAACAAAATTGACCGGCACCAACAGCATGTCGGCCCCCGCGATCACCGGCCAGGCGCCGATTATTCTCGGACCTTTGCCCACCATCTTCACTCCGCCTCCAGCATGCGCTACTGCCGTGGGGTTTATCGACTCTGGGCCTTTGGGGTTAGGAAAACTCATTGGCGGCCCGTCCATATCGAACATTGCCTTCCTTGGACAAACATGCTCAAGGGGTAAGGCCATAGATGCGACCAGTTGCTGGCCGCCAGTTGCCAGCGGAGTATCGGCAAAGTCGGCCTCTTTAGAAGGATGGGGGTTTTATTCGCCCGGCGTGCATTGTCCGGCTGGATATGCAACAGCATGCTCAGCAACGGGTGGGGGAGGAAAGGCCGGCTGGGACATGCAGTTCCAACTGCAAGACGGGGAGACAGCAGTTGGTTGTTGCCCAAGGTGTGTATCCATGCTTGCCTACGCTGCCCTCGACTCCAGCTAATCCGGCCACCAAAGCGGATATGAGTGTGCCAACATCGGTGGCCAAACGTGTTTGACGGTGGCTACATCTACCACTGTATCATTGGCCGTATGTGATGGCTCAGAAGTTGAGGATGTTACCATCCCCAATGTCGAAGCAAAGATCACAGCTTTTAGTCTCTTTGCACCAATGATCCAAATAAATTGGAAAAGCAGCGACAAAAACGACGAGGCAAGCTCTGAATCGCCATCCAAGACGGAAGAAGCAGAGGTATCCCAAACCACAGCAATCACCGCACCAGAGGAGACCGAATCGGCGAAGGACCCAGACAACATGTCAGGAACGCAAGTCATCGACACCGGTGCTACAGCAACCGGATCAGAGACGCTGGCCCTAGCTCCGTCCCCATCCTCAACGACATCCTCGGATGAAGATGGAACTGCCAGCTCGTCGACAAGCTCCGAGTCAAGCACACCAGAGGCCGGCGGAATGGCCAGTTCCACCAAAATCGGCCTCGGTGTAGCGGGAGGAGCCGTCGCCGCTGTGGCAGCCATTGTGGCCGTCTTTTACATATGGCGGCGGCGAAAGAACCAGCACGAGGAGGCTGAGCTCGATCGTCTGTACGGCATGAAGCACATCACTGGGTCCAGCAGTGATCTCACTGCGCACCATGACGAGATTCCCGGCTGGTATCGCGGCCAGAGACCTTTTTCACCAATGACACCAACTGTTAGAGTTGAGCCGTATCAGGGAGGCTTGGGAGGAGGTGGTGGCGGTGCCTTGGGGTTGGCTGCTCCAACCTCGCCGTATTATCGGCCGTATCGGTCTTCATGATGAGAGGCACGCGGAGTACCTGTCAAGCATGGTTCTGTAATTCTTGTTGGTGTCGGTGTGCATGCTGTTCTGCTGGGCTTTGTAATAATAAATTTGGCATTTTCTTCTGTTCTATCTTCTTCTTCATTTTAGTTCCATTTTTCGGCGTGTCAACTTACCGGACCAGCAGGAAGCGCTGTCGTGAGAATTATACCCTTATTTCTTTCACCTCCGGATATCCTGTTTCAACTCGAGCAAAAGAGTTCAACCTTTTATGTAGTATAATTCCATAGTTTTTGGCGGTTTCACCCCATATTGCATCTCTGTCTTCCATAAGAAATGCATTCCGATCCGCTCCGCTCAGGACCGTGAGGAGAAGCCGGACCCCGAGTGACTCGGAAGAGGCCGTAACCCTAACCCAAGAACGCCACCCGCCCCGCGCTGCACGGACCAGTCCGCATTAGTGCCCCGCAAGTCCAGCTGTCGTAGCTCACCAGCTCCTGAAATCATCCCTGAAGCTCTCGCCAAGCTGACGATAACCATATGCTGGCTCCATCTATGATGACCTTCCCCTTGTGCCCGTCTACGAGTAAAAACAAAGAACAACCTCCATTAAAGTATTGTGTACTGCCCTCGGGCCCCCGATAAACCACGAATCATACCTTGTTGCGACCGATATGACACCGATCCCGACGTCATCATGTCGACGGAATCCTCCACGCGTCCCCTGTTGTTGCCCCAAAACCGCAAGCTCCGACACTTGCGCGGCATCTACCTGAGAAACCTGACCTTTACCCGACCCCGTGGCCGCACAATCGACGATACCGCTCTTAACAAGAGTCCCGCTAAGCTCG
>Ga0247781_1000653_pt1 | contig 10888 bp, 6 predicted proteins | sample UWRJL184509B5_FD_179922 | JGI IMG/M metagenome (GOLD analysis project Ga0247781, IMG submission 179922) | Plant litter microbial communities from Arlington Agricultural Research Station in Wisconsin, United States - UWRJ-L184-509B-5 | ecosystem: Environmental > Terrestrial > Plant litter >...
GCCCAGTGCGTAGTACCGTACGTACTGCCTTCCTACACTGTTCCTTCTGCGGGGGATTCGTCGGGCCGCCCCGGCCCAAGTGACGGCCTGCAGGGTCGTCACAGGAATCTGTTAGGCTGTACCAGCTTAAGTGACAGCCTGTAAAGTTATCACATAACTCCCCTCCTTTAATATTCTTTTCCCATAAAGAACTTACAGGGTAAGTTCCTCCCGTAACTATACTGAAAAGAAAACGACTAACTATAGTCCTTTATAAAAACTTAACTATTTATTAATCTACTATAAGTATTATTATAAGTTTTTATTCTTATTATACTTCTAAGTCTTTCTAATACCTTATAAATACCTCCTTTAACTAATATTCTTATTATAACTAAGCTAAAGTTTCTTATAATATTATTAGTATAAATAATTCCTTATAAAACTTTATAATCTGTTAAAAGGAAAAGTTAGATAAGGATAAAGATGGTACTTAAGATGAAATTAATATACTTAAAGCGTAACTAGTATAAAAACGTATAAAGCTCTACTATTTTTATATCTAACGATACACCCTTAAGGGTTACATTTATAAAGTGTTATTATAAGACGTTAAAGTCCTCTAGTTTTAAAAGGCTGAAAAAGTAAACCTGAATATAAATTTTAAGGAGGTGTTAAAGTTTAACGACTGGAACGCGTGTATAAGATTACTACCTTTAATAACAATGATTTAATTAAATTTGTAACTCCTTTCCTTTAATAAATAAAACAGCTTTTTAATAGAGTAATAACGCGTTTATATTTCGCTTCTTAATATAATATATTAAGGTACGTTGTATTAAGATATATCCTTATGAAAGGTTATAAGTTTAAAATTAAGCCTTTAATAGCTTTTCTTTTTTACTTTTACTAATATTAATTAGGTTTTCATTATGTACTAATTTCTATTCTTCATAGATACCTATAGTATAAATATACTTTTCTATTATATATTATTATATCACTGGTTTAAGAGACTTTAAAGTATATTTACTTGCTTTTTACCTTTTAACTCCTTCCCTAAGCCCGTGTGTAACGTAAGCCTTTTAATTACTAAGGATAAGTTATCCTATAAGCTATTCGTTTACAATTTTAATTCTCCATACTATTATATGTATAATTCATGTAAAGCTTACTAATTCTAAAGGCCTAACTTCCTTATTAAGTTTAAAGTTCTTTTAACCTTAATTAAAGGTTTTAACAAATATCTTTTAATACTTAAAATTGCTGGCGTCGCTTCGTTCGTCATTACGCGACGGCCCTTCGCCACGCTACGAGGCGCTCCATTCCTCACTTTTGCTCCTAGCAATTTTGGCGTGGGGTATTAAGCTTATTTTAATACGTATAGCGAACAAAGCGACGAAAACCTGTCTAGAGGCCAATATATCCGTTTAAAAAGGTAAAAAATATTAAAAACAATAATAATTAAGGTTAAGAAAGTAATCTTTATAAACAAATCTTACTTTTTATTAATTTTATTTTATAAAGTTTAAAGAAATAATAAAAAGAATAACAATTAAAAAAAGTCTTACTTTTAAAGACTTTATTTTATAAGGCTTATAAGCTCTATTCTACAGGGTTTATAGGCTTTATTCAACAGGGTTTACAGTTTTTATTCTATAATTTACAATTTACAGTTTTTTTTCACTTTTACAAATGCAATTCGAACTGGAAACCTATATAATTTATATTACGCTATTTACCACTATACTATTTCTATTTCTATCTGTGAAAAACTAAAGGTTTTTTTTAACTTAACTGGGTGAATTAGAGTAATAATTTAATAATGATTAATTATAAGCTTACATAATCAAATGATACGTTTCAGTATGCATCACATGATATAGAATCCGATTTTCACATTGTTTTCAGCGTTAGGGTTAAGTAACGGAAGATATTCAGGTTCAAAGTGAAACAATCATGACTTTCCCAGTCATTATTGTAGTTTATAATATAGAAAAACGTAGTATTATGCGTAGATTTGAATTTTAATTCTTAATCTAAAGCCTGATTTGGAATAGCTATTAAAACTAGAGAGATATTTAAGTTTATATTAATGTTATTATTATTATTTAGATTTAAACAGTAATATCGTTGTTATTATAAGCCGTATAATGACAAGAGTTCCAGCTCTGTATTCTACGTAATAAACTGTATAGGAAACGTAATTATTACTTCTTTTTATACTACTTATCGACAGGTCATTATTATAATAACTATTATTTTCCAACTTTAAACATTAATATCTTTCTCACTTTAAGCAGTATGGTAAAACTGATTCCAGCCCTGGATTCTACGTAATAAGTCATATAATAAACGTAAGCAATTGAACTTATTATATTACTTATTAACCAGTTATTATTTAAATAATAATTATTATTGGACTTTAAATAGTAATATCTTTCTTATTATAAGCTTTATAGTAAAACGAATTCCAGTTATAAATTCTAAGTAAAACTCTATGTATAAAACCACCTTCTTTGATTAGATTTAGCCTTGTCTTTATTTCTAAATACCCATTTGTTTAATTTTTTCAAACGCTAATAACTCCTGAACCATAACCCTAACCCTGAATCTAGGTTCAGATTTGTAATCCTGGTCACGTGACGTATCTGAAACCATATCATATCACGTGATTTGGGGCCCGAGCGGAAGGGCCCGAGCAGACCCACTTTTGATAATGAACTGACCAGTCCTAGGTCGAGTTGAATTTCCTTATCAGTTTTGACTGAATTTCCCATAGTAATTTTTTTTAGACCACCCTTACAACAAATTGTCCTCCGGACAGGATAAAAGGGAAAGAATATATTTAAATATCTTATTAAATAGTTAAATTACAGCTTTAAAAGTAATTTATAAAAGCTTATTAAAAATCTTGAGTGCTTAAACTTAATTGTGGAGTTCCACTAAAAGAATCTAAACTAATTAAAACTAATAATAAAAATTAAAATTAAGATAAAGTCTAATATTTAAACTATTATACTAAAGAGTAAGATTACTATAAGATATAAAGCTTAGAAAGTGGCAGGAAACTCCTTAGTAGGTATAGAAAGATATTTATTAAAACCTCTAACTAAAGTTAAAAGGACTTTAGATTTAATAATGAAGTTAGGCCTTTAAAGCTGGTAAGCTTTACGTAAATCGTATATATAGTAATATAAAGAACCAGAATTGTAAACTAATAGCTTATAAGATAACTTACTCTTAGTAATTAAACGGCTTACGTTACATATAGGCTTAAGGAAAGAGTTAAAAGGTAAAAGCAAGTTAGTCTACCTTAAATTCTCCTAAATTAGTTATATAGTAATATATAGTACAAAAGCGTATTTATATAATAAATATCTATTAAGAATAGAAATTAACATATAACGAAAACCCAGTTAGTGTTAACAGAAGTAAAAAAAAAGCTGTTAAAAGCTTATTTCTCAACCTATAACGGAAAGCTCTTATAAAAGTTAAACTTATACCTCTCGTAAAGATATATCTTAATATAACGTACTTTAATATATTATATTAAGAAGTGAAATATAAACGTATTACTATTATATTAAAAAAACCGTTTTATTTATTAAAGGAAAGGAGTTATAAACCTAATTAAGTAATTATTACTAAGGGTAACGATCTTATAAACGCGTTTTAGTTAATAAACTTTAACGCTTCCTTAAGATCTATATTTAAGTGTACCTTTTCAGCCTCTTAGAACCAGAAGACTTTATCATCTTGTAATAACGCCTTATAAGTGCGACCCTTAAAGGTGTGACGTTAAATTTAGAAGCGGTAAAGCTTTACACGTTTCTACGTTAATTACAGTTTAAATATATTAATTTTATTTTAAGTAATATCCTTATCCTTATTTAACTTTTCCTTTTAACGGATTATAAAGTTCTATAAGGAATTGTCTATATTAAAAACGTTATAAGAAACATTCACTCGTTATAATAGGAATATTAGTTAAAGGTGTTATTTATAAAGTACTGGAAAGACTTAAAAATATAAAAAGAATAAGGATTTATAGTAATATTTATAATAGATTAACAGATAATTAAGTTCTTATAAAAGATTATAACTAGTTACTTTCTTTTTAGTATAGTTACGGGAAGAACTTACCTTATATGTTCTTTATAAGAAAAGAACGTTAAAGGAGGGGAGTTATATAACAACTTTACAAGCTGTCACTTAAGCCAGTACAGCGTAATAGATTCCTTATAAAAGGAATAGTGTAGGAGAACAGTACATATAGTATTATATATTAAGCTAAAAGTGTAAAGATTTAAAGCCCTTATAACTAGTCAGAAGAGTCTTTATACTAAAACCTGTCTTTATTAATAGAGACTTATAAGGTTATAAAGAAAAAGGTTTTTATAATACCTCCCCTTAAGGAGTATAAAGATACAGCTAATAAAGACAGGTATAAAGTACCTCTTAATTAGCCAGTATAAATAGTCATTTTTGTAACTACGATAGCCGTAAGGGACTTCTAATTCCTTACGTTAATATTCAATTATTCATTTATGTCCTACTGTTCAGACTCACCTCTGTACATTATAGTGACAGCGACCTACAGTAATATTAAACCCCCCGTCTAAAAGTGCTAGCTTAATAAGCCGTCTTCGGAACGCCCCTCAATCTTTAGCGTCCTGCAATACGTTCTGTCTTAACCCACGCCAGTCCTCTCGAGGCCTGTGTCGGGTGCAGGTCGTAATAATATGACTAAATAAATAGTGTGATTTGCTTGCTTATAGAAGGCTAGATACAAGAGATGAGAGGGCCTTTTGTAGGCTGTGGTCGGCTTCTAGAGCCTTTTATCTACTATATAAGATTGGAATAGTGGCCGTAGGCTACGTAAGTGCTTTGTATGACTCACTGGGTTCCAGAGGCTTCCACAGCTCCGCTGTGGTAACTGGAATCCAGTAGAAACTAGTGAAATTCAAAAGGTGAAACTCACTAATTCCAGAGGGTTCCAGAGGGTTCGGCGCAGTGCGCCGACCCAGTAGACCCACTGGGGCTAGAAACAATAATATTTAGAGAAATCGCAGATGGTCTAACCTTTAGTATAAAGATCACATGAAATGAGCCTAGGTGTGCGATGGGATCGCATAAGGAGGCGTAGCGTCATCGCGCACGTCAACAAGCTCGAGGCTCCCCGCGTTGAGCAGTCGCATTTCCGCCAAACGACTCGAACATGAGATGAAGTGATTAAGCGGGGTGATGTCAAGCCACCGCACCTTCCTCTCCCTCTATATCTTAGAGCCTTGTGGCAGCAATGCCTTTCGAAAGCAGTTAGCGCGATGCGCATCCGGTTCCCAAACTCAGCCGCAGCGTGTGTCGCACAGCATTAGCTCCGTCACCGTCACTTGCTGATGACAACCCATCCCCCTCTTGCAACGGAAGTTAGTGCGCTCCGCGAAAACAATGCAGCCCTAGCCCTAACCTCCTTGGGGAGGACGCTCCCCTACCAGTTGCCTAAACTTAACCTCACTCCCGCCGCGAGGGGGAAGACTCGCCCAAAATGGGTCGAAAGGTGGCTGGGGCCCAGTCTTTACATTTTTTGGAGCATTAGTGGAAGTCCGCTGTCCTGCTCAGTATTATGATTGCCTCCCTTGTGGCCATTGTTATCACTCTCGTCATGTATCAGGGCTGCCTACTTCCGAATTGGCCGCTTTCCATCGCCCTCAACTCTTTGGTGTCGGTCATGGTCGTGGCTCTCAAGGCTGCAATGTTTGCTGCCATCGCTAAAGGCCTCAACGAGACGACGAAATAGATTTGGCCCAGAAACCCTCGTCCGCTCTCCGACTACCTCAAGGGAGGCGGGGTCCGCGTACCCGTAGCGGGAGAGGACGTCCCCGCAGTACATACAAAACAACCTAACCGCCTAGAGCTCCTTGTCCTCCGGCAGATCATTCTTTACAAATATATCTGCCCCAGCCCCGAACATGTTTAGTACCCAAATAAACTCTTTCCTGACAACAAAGGTCCTCTCGCCATTCGCATCAAGCCCTAAAGCCTTTGACAGTTGCTCCCTCAACTTCTTCTCCATGTCGGCCGAAAACTCTGACGTCACCCTCCCTTTTTTTTCTTCTACATAAGCCAGCGCCAGTTTCTGGACTGTCTCGCGATACAGGGAGAGTGGAAGGTTCATGGTCACACCCACCCCAACATCAGACGCCATCACCCGCAAATCCACCAACGCCCTATCCACATCTAGGAGGCACATCTGAGTCACCGCCTTAAGCAAGGACGATATTCCCCCTAACAACGCCGTGACCAATCCAGTAAAGGGACTCCTGCCGTGCACACTGTCTAGCTTGACATCTGTGCTCCCCAGCTCTATGGCCATCTTAAACATGGGTCGAATGGTAAACACCCAATCCCCTTTATCGTTGGTCTTCAGATGTGTCGGCCCAATGCTAAACAAGGCTGCCACGCTCGCCGTTGTCTGCAGCCTCCCCCTCACCTCATACTCATCCCGCCCGATGTAGAGACAGTTGCCAAACAGCATCTGTCCAAACTTCTGCCGCACATCAACCTGCGCCGCAACTTTGACTGGAATCTCAGCAAGGAATAGGGCCGGATCACTGGCGCTCAGCGGGTTCCCGAAAAAGTCGAGCGATGTAGGGGCGAGGAGCACAGCCTGGGAACGCGTGTGCCGAATCGAGGCGGTGGCAGAGCAGGCGTGGCCTGTGGGGATCTTGATGGCCGTTGGGTTGTCGTAGGTAAATAGGAGGCCAGAGCTGTCGATTCGCAGGTTGGCGGCTGCGAGCGCGGCCTGAACACGCGCTGAGATTGCATCGCAGATGGCGCGCATAGCACGGCCGCCATTGGCACAGTCGAGGAAACCCAGTTTCGAACCGAGTATATCGGGGCCGAGGATCTTGCCCAGTGAGAGGCCAGGGGTTGGGGGCGTTACGTGGATGAAGTTCGCGGTGGCAAGGAGAGAGATGGAGAAGAGAAGGGGGAGATGTTGAAGACGCATCTCCGCAAGCAGATACCTTATCGGAGCTGCTCGGCAGCGTAAGAGAGAGGCGCTGGGAGATGGCTAAAAACTTCGGTATCTCCGAGTTTTCAGATGGCCGTGTCGGAAGTCAGCAAGGTAAATATAGGAGGCTGCAGAGCTACTTGCGCGCAAGGTGGACGATGCCCTCGGAAGCTTTAAGATGGGTCGCCCCTTAGAAATAGGCGGCTTTTGTAAGAAAGTCCCCGCTCAATTAGGCATCAACGCGAGATGAAGCCAGTACCAACGATATGGTAAGGCACGAAGCGATTGGTTAATACGCGTTGAAATTGTCAGTTGTATACGTACCTAGATAGGTAGAGGGTGCTGGAAGACCCTCCCCAGCCTGAGAACTGCTCCACCCCCTATGGAACCAACACGGACAAGCCGATTGTCATCAAGATGACAACCCTCCGAAAACCCCCGCCAGTCAACGGAGGGCGAAACAAGGCGGCCAAGCAATTTGACACACAATCACCAATCAGGAAGCTCAAGCCGAATGGAAGCGTGTGGTTCGACCACAAAATAGGCACAGAATGCCAAAGAAGCGACTGCTACGTCAGCCAGCCCACTAAAGGCTGGAAAGACGACATAGGCCCCACCGGCCAGGCCCATGAGCCCCTCATAACCTAAAAGCTTTTGGGCCATAGCACTCGCCAAACCGGTGCAGAGGTCGATGGGGTAAGCAATGTCACGTGGGCAAGGTGCGAAACGGAAATTTATGTTGCGGCCCGCACCCGAGATAGGTTAAGACAGGTCGCAGGTGAGAGTCACACCGAGGTGTGAGGCTGCACCTTCAGGGTCGAGGATCAGAAAACTGAATGCTGAGGCAAGCACTCTCAGCCGGGGGTGGACACACTTGTCATCGTGGCCGTATGTTACTATAGTGTACAGGAGATCTTCAGGACTATGGCGAGCCTTACGAGATGCGTCTGTGGCTACAGCTTCCGGCTCGATGCTAGCTCCACGCCGTCGCCCGATCGCCGTATTCTCCCTGCATCGTCTAGGACGATACCGCGTCGAAATATGACCTCACTGGTAGGATGGACATCGTCTACGCTCACTCTGTTTACACCATCATGGCCCATAGTAGCGTCGACGCCTCATCTTCGATTCTAGGCATCCGACCTAACATGCGACAACCCCTTCGACTAGTGAGCGATGCAGGAGCGGGCAAGGGCATAGTATTCTCCGCCTCCCTTTGCCACTACTCCATCCGTCCCTCAGTCTACGACCCGTGCGGCTGGACATTCCAGGAACAGGTGTTCTCCCACCCGCAGCTTAGGTTTTGACTACCCTTATCCATGAACTCACCGCTAGAATCAGCCGAAGAGCGGTGTGTTTTTGACAGTAAAGCATCAATGTGTTACTATCTTGGAGGAATTAACGACAGGATGCGCGTGCAAGTAAAACCATAGTAGCGACAGTTATAAACCACAGAAAGATCTCCAATCCGTCGAAAGCCCACCCAGTTCAAGTTACTATCATTGTGTTACAGAAGGCTTGATCAACCCTGTTCCGGCCGTATGATTTCCCCCACGAGTCCAGGTCCGCGAAGCCGGAGCCGAGGCCACCACAGCGGACAGATATCACAAACTCGTTATATTCCCACCGAACGCAAGGAGCAAAATAATCCGACTTGTTACAAACCCAGGCGACGGCGCCCCCGATTTTAACCCAGGCCGCCTCGCGAATATATGCACCGAAGCCCGTGTCGCATTGGTTGGTGAAGAGGCCCCAGGCGGTATTCCAGTCTGCCACATTCATACCCCCACCGCTACACTCGATATGGTTGATCGGAATCCCGCGAGGAGCAAAGGCGGCGCTTCGCTCGTGAGTGAGCCCCGACAGAGGCACAAAGGTCTTGTTGGTGATCTGGCCGTCTGCGCCCAGTGTAGCGCGGTAACAGCCATCTGGATCGTCTGCGCTAGCAATTATACCACCTTCGAGGCTGGTATCGTCGCTGCGGGGATGCAGAGTATACCCAGTCGTGAATCCCGCAAGGGGGAGACCAAGGAGGGAGCTGGATTTCATGATGACGGCTAGTTCAATAGCTAGTAAATAGTGGCTCTGGAGGTCAGGAGAGTCTGGCGAGGAAGGGAACATGTAAAGATAGGGCAGGACAAAGGGCTTGGCTAGGCAAAGTTTTGAGTAGATGTCCTGTAACTTCCGGATTGTGTTGGAGTCGAGAAGTCAAAAAGAATTATGGAGGAGGCTGCCGGCTTTATACAAACGAACCTGGTGATCAGAATTGCTCTCATATTATATCCTCGCGTTAAATCCCTCTCCCCGCGCTCTTCAGATGCGTAACAAGACGACCTTGATGATTCTCATTCTCCTCTAACCCGGGGTTTGTGGGATAACCCAGAACACTTTAGGTTATGCAGTGGTGCAGCGCAGGTTGCCATTGGCAATTTTCACGTCTGGGATTGGCTAATACTAAGCTGAAGTGGTACAGTATAACTTGCACTCCTTTGTGTAACTGCGGTTTTGGCAATTGCAGGGTTCGTGCTAACGTGGTACAAGCATCACTAGTGCCCATCCTTGCAACTTCCCCCTTTGGGCATATGCGGAGTTTGCATGCTGCGCCACCCTGACTAGTAAATGCACGTAATTCTAAACAAATAAGGTAAATAAGAACACTTTATCTTAGGCACCTATAACTTACGGCAGGTATCACGGAGCCCCGTGCCTGGAGAGTGTGATCTGATCTCGTATTGCTGGTGCATCTTGGGGTAAAACGAGGGCATGATTACGGCTGCTAACAGAGTGAGAGGTACGTGGGAGGATGCGTGACTAGTGCGAAGACAGGTGGCAATCGCCCTACCGACATAATTGCCCACTATGAGCCAGGGGGGCGCTGCTTTCGAAGCTATTGGCATTAAGTTACGAGGCGTGTGGGAGGCCCACATTACAATAGGTAATATTTTCTATTTGTGTTAGGGTTGCCGCATCTAATCTAGACTTTAACTTATGCAGTGAGTTTACTTCCTCATCATTATTCCAAAGTCCTGAAGTTGCTGTAATGGCTTAAAATGCTATTGACTGTGATGCTAAGGTCTGTGTTAGCCTTAAGGCCCTTTAGAATAAGGCAGGGTACGAGAACGAAACATACTCTCTCTTTTGGTCGCTCGAAAGCGCATTAATCATTCCGGCTAGAAAGCTACTGGTGTTAAGAGCTTTGAGGCCTCCTTTTGATGCTACTATTTGTAGAGCGGCTTTAGTGTGTTGCCTCGCAGTCAGAATATCCCCAATGGAGACCTAAAGAATAAGATGTCAACACTGGGTATCTCCACTGGATCCCGAGGCATAATCGAACGCAGAACTACTTACCTTATCTCCAGCTAGTATAACCGCTTTGGCTATAGTTGTGTCATGAGAGTTGCTCCCCTCTTCCGAGATGGCCTTGTTCAGAGACGCGATGCAAGCCATCTTGTACCTGAGGGCATACTCCAAGTACCTGTGGGGGCGGCTGCTATGCAGGGAGTGCAGACTGTGATAGGCCGGGATGAGGATGTTATTCAACACGCCGGGGTCTGTTAATGCTAGCGATACCCACTCCATCTTTATTCCCCGCATGTATGTTTCGGGAGTTGGGAAAGTGCAGATAGTGAAATTCCTACGGCTGACAACGACATTCACAACTGCTGCCGTTAGTAGGGATTGCGTTATTACACTTACCTAAGACCTTAGAGAAGTAAAGGAGCAGGATTGTGTAACGACTTACGGTGGTCGAGGAGGTAATGCTTGAGCGCCGAGATTGGTCTTGCAGCTGATGTAAAGGGGTCTGTGGGGGTAGTGGAGAGCAGGGTCTTCGGGCTCGCCAACGCCGACTTAAACTGCCGTTAGCGTTCTATAGGGCTGCAGCAGTAGTTACAG
>Ga0247781_1000655_pt1 | contig 10887 bp, 8 predicted proteins | sample UWRJL184509B5_FD_179922 | JGI IMG/M metagenome (GOLD analysis project Ga0247781, IMG submission 179922) | Plant litter microbial communities from Arlington Agricultural Research Station in Wisconsin, United States - UWRJ-L184-509B-5 | ecosystem: Environmental > Terrestrial > Plant litter >...
ATGCGTACCTCCGGAAGCCGAAAATCTTGCTCCTGTGAGACGTCAACCCCGTTTTTGAACCTTCTTCCCATGGCCCAAGTAGGAATGCCGGCCGTGAATTCTTCGCAGAAGAACTCGTACGGCGTCATCTCAAACCACTGAAACCAAGACTCCTTTTTGGCCGTATCCTTGGCCTCTTCAGAGACCGGACTCGTATCGCCGGGTTCCTTTTCGGTCAGCTCCGGTATTTCGTGTCGCACAGCGGTATATATGGGCAATGGGTTCTGTCCGTATTGGAGGTATTCTCGTTGGTTTGATAGCTTGAAATCTTTCTCGCTCACTCCAAGCTCCCCCTTGGGAACCAATAACCTTGCGGCCAAGAGCATCCCGTAAGCGTCTACGAGCCCAATGCTGGCTCCAGTGTCGCCTTTCAGTTTCTCTACAAAGCCGCTCAGGAGGTATTTGTTTGTCGGGGCCGACGACAGGGCTGAAAATGCAGTTGGTGGGTAAGCGATATGAACGCCGAGTCTTGATTTCAAGTGATCAATCGAGCGTTGAAAATCGCCTCCTGTGATGGAGGAATTGTAGATTGCTTGAAGCCAGCACGACCCACTAACACCCGAAGTATATGTGAGACAGTCATAGAGTCCATCCTCGGACGCAGCCAGGAATGAACCTGTGCCGGCAACAAGTGCCCTCAGGCCTCCCCCAGAGCCTGAGAGAGCGATAACTGGGACATCATCGGGGTGGACTTGTGATTCATCTAGGCCAAGGTATTTGGCTAGAGCAACCGCAGTCACCTTCCTCCTCCGACTCAAAAAGGTCCTTTCGTCGTCACAAAGATGCTCCGATACTCGGACCTTTGCGGAATACTGAATTTCTGGATTGATAGATGGGTCGTGTGCATCACGCCATATCTCGTCGGCCAGCGATCCCGGCGCCATGTCTAGTTCCCGCTGCAGTTTCTTGACGTAGACGGGGATGAATTTGGTCCATTCGGGGAGAATGAGATCGACCATCTTGTCGGATATCTTGGCGCCCTCAACCTGCACGGTTGATGAAAAGCCCTCAAAGGTGCTGGCAAAGCTGGACCAAGCACTTTGGTCCGCATCGGCGCTTTCCTCGCCATCGTGTGATGTCTTGGGCGGGGGGTTGCCCCTCGTTGCTCGTGCCTGTGAATCATGCTGGGACTCATCAGCCGGACGAAGTGTGTATATAAACAAGACGCTCATGGCTATCACCGCTAGTGAACCAAAAGCCGGGCTTTTCGACTTTGGCTTGAGCTCAGGCTCATCGTTTCCCTGTCGTGACGAGAAGAAGCCATGTCGCAACTGCTGTGTTTGCGGGCTTATCGGGAAGATTCGGTTTGTTATCTGTGGCCTGCCTCTTCGTGATACAGAAGTGAGGATGTGTTGATGTATATGCCGATAAGAAGCCATGAGCTTCAACTGCGTCAACCTCGCCATTTGGCCAGCCTAAGTATTTCACGGTAGCGGATGGAATGGCGTGGCGGCATTATCATTGAGGGCGATGACAGCGACAACGATGGCGCGGCGGGGTTCGATGAGAAACCAAGACGCGACAAAGACAATGAAGTTGTTGGTCTAGATTCGGGTCCTGGAGCGGGACAGGTACCTGTTAGTGTGCTGATGGCCTCCACTGAATTACATCATCACCTGCAAGGGACGGGTAAAAATAAATGTCGGGACTCGGGACCCATCTAAATACCAAGTATATCCTCGTTTATTGAAGATTGAAAAATTGATATGATCCATGTAAAAGGGTCAATTATTTGGCATTTTTACGATCATTTCTGTGAGTATTAGATCTGGACGATATATCAATTGCATTCAGGTCGGTTTCGGATAGGGACGCCATCAGGGAAATTCCTATCGAATTGAAAAGGCCCATTACCCTCGATAAAAAGGCTTCTTCGCATTCTCGCGTGTAGCATCGTACAGATGAAGGCCATTGATCAAGATTTTGCAGAGAATATCACAACATAGGAATCGAGTCGTCTACCCATCGGCACGGCCGTGTATAACCTGCAAGTCTGTCAACGGTCACCCGTTGCTTTTAGCAGGACCAAGCAGCCGCGTATATCACACATCTTAGACTCTCATCTATCATCCAATAGGTCCTTGACATTTCGAACCTAGATAAAACTTGGGGCCAATGCGCGGATGCCACATTCACAACGGCACAGAGAACCAACGAAAGGCGGCAACCCAGTCGCCAACCTCTCTTGGATTTTGCAGCAGAAGTTTCCGTCTTAACGGGGATGCTTGTTCTTATCACTGCCGGAGAAGGGACGGCCCTTCGCTCTCCACGGTGGATGCAGTTGCTTGTGGGTCCGTTTAAGGGGTCCAAGCTCCACAGCCGTCATATTGAGACCTAACCCAATCCGCTCTAGTGGATTTGCGTCAACTGATGTTGGTTGGAGGAATATCTGGAGGACCTCCAGCAATTATCTCCGGAGTTTGCTGGAATACTAAATACCACACGGATTAAATACCCAATCGAAGAGGAATGTCTGCCCATCTTTTGATACTGGCCAAGTGCAGAGTACTTTGTGACTCTCGTGGTCCAAGAGGAGTCTCATTATTTTCTTCTCTTGGACTTCAGGCTTGCGACTAACTGCAATCGGATGAATCTAAGAAAAGATCTTCAGGGCAATTAATTACTTCCCCTGCCTCAAACATGACTTGACTGTTGGGTGTGTGAATCCTCAGAATTCGTAGACACTTCGTATCCTCCGTACAGTCTTATATCGAGGTTCATATGTTAGTATCATGGACAGTCATTGGAACGTTGCTGGATGATATTCTTTATCCTAATTGTGCTTACGTATTCATACAATCCCCGCGTCAAGCTCTCCCAGAGCTTGGAGCTAGTCCCACCAAGGTACATGGGAAATTGGGTTAATGAGGCAGCTCGGCAACTCCCGACAATGGTGCAACTGCTGAGGCATCTATCCGTAGTGTAAATATAAATATTGGCCGAAAATCTTGACCCTTCTCAGTTGTCCGACTGCGAGCTTTTGTGTGTGACAGACTTCTCGGGAAGAATTGATTGATCAGTTCCGGTCACTCGTGATTTTTCTGAAGCCCCAATTGGTCTCATCTTAGAGGAGCGAATCAGCTTCCACATCCCGGTCCTTAAAATCTTAGTATCACCCCTGTCACCTCCACCCGTCCACCTCGTGCCCCAGAGTGTGCGTGAGTGCACGCCCCAGCACCCGGGGGGGCCAAGGAGGCCCAAGCTTGCGAAGTTAGGTCGTTCGCTTGCTGGCGCTGGGCTGTCTGGCTGGCTGGCAGGACGCAGGACGGGTTGTTGCCAGTTGCTGCTTCCATCTCACCCCTTTCCAATTTCCATTCCTCCAAACGGGATCCCAGGTAATTTTTTTCCTTTTAGTGACAAACAACCCAATCCCAACCACCTCCTCATCACCAAACATTTCATTAACTTGCAGGATTCAGTATTCTCTACGCGATCCAGCGTTACCTTTCAGGCTCACCTGTCAATTCCCTTAGAAATCTTCGAAATCGGCCACGTCTTTTGACGCGCGACCCTTTTAATCCTCTCGTTTTTTTTTCTGGTAAGCGAACATCCCCCTTCGTGATTGCAGTCGCTCGTTCCAGCAGAAGCACAGCACAGCACAGCACAGCCCGACAAAGTCAAGTCCATTTGCTTTGGCCTTCCCAATCCACGCAGTCGGCCATCTCCTGGTCGTACAGATATCGTATCGCCTTCCCTTCGTGTCTGGCGACTTGGTCAACGTGTTTGCATCTCGGTTTTGGCTGTTATCCTCGGCTGATCGTCAGACGGCTATGCATCCTGACTACTCTTTTCTAACCTTCTCCCTTCTACCTAGATCTTTTTCGCGCCTTCCTTGAGTTTTCACCTCTCTCCGTCTCAACGACTGATTCGCCGCTGCGTCTGTTGTTACAATGGGTAAGCACTTTCACTTTTTGGAGGTCCAGTCGTCTGGACCTCGCCATGCTCGTGGAAACAGCCCGAAGGAAGCACCGTTTTAGGAACGACATCATGCCATGCCACGCCATGGATACCATGGATACCACATCGCGCCTTACTCGAATTCTCGAAGATCCGAACAAACACACGCCTGGAACCATTCCTCGGGTCCTTTTTCCCCCTCTTCCTCTCTCTCCAACAGCCAACATTACAACCTGCTCGTCCGATTACCATCCACCACATTCGTTCTGTGCCATCTACAATTTCTTGGGAATCGCTTTTTTTTGGAAGACACATAATCTTACCATTGGAATAACCCCTTGCACACATTCATCAAGATGCACTTTGCTACCATGGTCCACCACGCCACCAAGGCTCGCACCAAGAGTGTCCAGTTCGACAAGAGTGTCATCAGTCTGGGGACGGACGACGGCGTCTCTTCCGTGGATGGGTCCTCAACTGCTCCGGTTCCAGGTACAAGGACGAGTAGCTTGCCCAGCGGCGAAAACAAGGAGAACGTGAACACGATACGCCACTACCGTAGCCTGCTGGATGTCGACGACGCCCCGAAGCTTCCAATCACCAAGCCAATGTCATACGAAGAGCTTTATCCAAAGCCCACCGATACCTTTGTCGTTGTGCAGAAGTTCCCGTTGAGGAGGCCTTTTTACAGTTAGCCTCCGCAAACCGTGCACTTCCGAGCCGGACATTTCTATTCTCGCCATCTACCAGTTTTACTTTGATGGACTCGAGCTAACAAGTCCCTGTTCACAGCTGCAAACGGTAATCCAACCACTCCCCTTCCCGTCAGGGCGCCTCCTCAGGCACCCGCTGCCATTCCCTCGTCATCTCGCTCGGAAGACTCGCAAGATGTTCTTTCTGACTCTGTGGGCGCAGTTCCTCCAGCTGTAACCGACAGGAACATTGTCCGCAGAAAGCTGACGGGGTACGTCGGTTTCGCAAACCTACCAAATCAATGGCACCGCAAGAGTGTCCGGAAGGGCTTCAACTTCAATGTTATGGTTGTTGGTAAGCAACTCCCGTGTCCGTGGTCTTGTTGCCAAATTTGACCCGTGCTGATCCGATGCACTTGCAGGTGAATCGGGACTCGGAAAGTCGACCCTTGTCAACACTCTCTTCAACACGTCTCTTTACCCACCCAAGGAGCGCAAGGGACCCAGCCTCGACATCATCCCGAAGACCGTCACTATCCAATCTATCAGCGCCGATATTGAGGAGGCCGGTGTCCGCCTGCGGTTGACCGTTGTCGATACCCCTGGCTTTGGTGATTTTGTCAACAACGACGAATCTTGGCGTCCAATTGTCGACAACATCGAACAGCGCTTTGATGCTTATCTCGATGCTGAAAACAAGGTCAACCGCGTCAACATTGTAGACAACCGCATCCATGCCTGCGTCTTCTTCATTCAGCCCACCGGCCACTCTCTGAAGCCTCTGGATATCGAGGTCATGAAGCGCCTCCACACCAAGGTCAACCTGATTCCCGTCATTGCAAAGTCAGACACCCTGACCGACGAGGAGATCACCGCCTTCAAGGCCAGAGTAAGCCGTCTAATACTACCCTGAATTTTACACCACTAATTCTTTGCCCCTTAGATTCTTGCGGATATCAAGTTCCACAAGGTCCAAATTTTCGAAGGCCCTCGATATGAGCTTGATGACGAGGAGACCATTGCCGAAAACAACGAGATCATGTCCAAGGTCCCATTCGCTGTGGTTGGTGCGACTAACGAAATTACCAACGCCGATGGGCGCAAGGTCCGCGGCCGTCGTTACCCTTGGGGTGTCATCGAGGTGGACAACGAAGAACACTGCGACTTTGTCAAGCTCCGCCAGATGCTCATTCGCACCCACATGGAGGAGCTCAAGGAGCACACCAACAATAACCTCTACGAGAACTATCGCACAGACAAGCTGATCGCTATGGGCGTTTCGCAAGATCCTAGCGTGTTCAAGGAGGTCAACCCTGCCGTCAAGCAGGAGGAGGAGCGCAACCTGCACGAACAGAAGCTCGCCAAGATGGAGGCCGAGATGAAGATGGTCTTCCAACAGAAGGTCGCTGAAAAGGAGTCCAAATTGAAGCAGAGCGAGGAAGAGCTATATGCCCGCCACCGAGAGATGAAGGAGCAGCTAGAGCGGCAACGCCTGGAGCTCGAAGAGAAGAAGACCAGGGTGGAGAGTGGGCGGCCATTGGATGGAAAGGAGACAACGAAGAGGAAGGGCTTCTCGCTCCGATAATCTCTCGGCCCTCGCCTCCCTCAGCTCTACGATCTGTCTCAATATCATGATGCCCCACAAAATACCAGCCTGCCGCTTTTTTCGTTCGCCGATTTATTTTCATTTGTCATCTTTTTAATCAACACATTCTTAATGGTCGGGGCAAAGAATGCTCGGAGGCGATCGATTCACGGAGACGACATGATCATTACGAATCCCGGTCATCTCCACTGTCACGGCATGGTAACCTGGGGTTTGGGGTTTTCGAGGATTGCTTACTGGTGCAAGTACACGGAAAAGGGGCAAAAATCACGCGATCGGAGAACACGGTCGAGCACATCCAGATATCCAACTTGTATTCTGCCACGTACAGCTTAATTGGGACGGGTCTGAGAAAAGGGTGCTTGGATCTTTTTTTTCTTTTCCTATTCGTCCAGTTTCTTTTCCGTGGGAACCACAAAGCCTCACTTTATACCCATCCTTACCTGGCTTGCTGATGGTCAACCTTCCGCCATTCTAACCCTTCCTACTTTATTCACCTAACTACCGACTTAGTCTTCCCCTTTTGTCTTTTTACCAACCTACTATTCTTCGTATTGACCGTTTTTTTAAGATTCTTTTTAGTTTATCAATGTCTGCCTGCCTGTCTTTTTTATTTGTCTCTAAAAATGAAATAAAATATCCTCAAATACCCAAACCAATAATGACCCACGTGACAAATGTGTGTGATGTTTAGATAGGTCTGATGTCTGTCGTTTGAATGTCCCATTTACTGGAGTGATACTTCATATGTATTTCCACCGAGACCTTGCTCTGGGGCTCTGTCAGGAGAGCCGAGGTGTGAAGCCGAAGATGTGAGAAATGATTACCGTAATTCAAAAGTAGGTCTCCAAAGTAGCCATCAATTATAATGAGCGGTAACCGTTTCTTTCAACCTTTCGGAGGTAAGTTTCCCGAAGTCTTCATGTGTCGCTAGCAGACTTTTCAGGGGTCAGCTTGTAGAGAAATACGATGTCACATTCGCTGGCGGCGCAAACGAGACATCCTTCAGTCACGGAATCCAATGTGTTTGTATAAAATAAGATACAATTAATGGTACAGTACATCTAAAATACATTTGATGCCAACATATAGCCCGGTGGTTCGCTCGCACGGGGCCAAACTCGTGATGTGATATCTACAATGAAACAGCAGGCAAAATATCACTGCCCACTTGCCATCTTTTTGACAATAGGGGCCTCTTGCTGTCTTTCTCTTGCGTTCTTCTACATATAATATAACAAGTACTTCTGCTTGGGGGTTTTAACCTCTTCTCAGGTACCAGTTGAAGGCCAGCTGGTTTAGGCCCTTCGAGAAAGGTGTTGGCACCTCGGCGAGGCCCTGTCGGGCGACGGGGTGTCGGAGGTAGACGGCGGCGCAGATGTTCTGGTTGACTTCGAGGTAGCGGGGGATGAAGGCGAAGGCCGACATGTAGGGTCTTGGCTTCCATGGGGTGGCATACGGCTTGGACAGATCTTCTGGGTTTTCGAGCTCTTCTTGGATGAGTCTCCTGAGGATCTTGCTCTCCTCCTTGGATTGGACGCCGGAGGTCTCCTCGACTTCTTTGGCTTCCGCGGCCTCGACCTTTTGGGTCTCGGCCGGGCTCACCTCCAGCTCGGAGAGCAGCTTGGCCAGGTTATCTGCCATCGCGTCGGCCTCGTCCAGCTTGTCGTTGTTGGTGCCTAGCTTGCTCCAGGTGGTCTTTGCATCCCGCATCAGTGCGCGCAACGCCCGCTTACGCTTGACCGAGAGGTCTGAGGACGACTCGACAATCTTCTTGGCGCGGTCTCGGAGCCACGTGAGGTTCTTGACTGTCTTCTTCTTCTTGGCCTCCTCGTCGAGCTCTTCGGCTTCCTGCTCGACGGCGGCTTCCAACTCTACTGCCTCTTCTGCGGCCACCTCTCCTTCTGCTTCTGCGTTTTGGACAGATTTGGGCGCGCGCTTGTAGAGTTTGGTTGTGGGGAGCTTCTTTCGGCCGGTTGCGTACATGACTTTCTCGACGTCGACTTGGAACATGTCGCCGGGGTTGAGGAGGTAACCGGGGTACTTCATCTATAGATGCGGATTGGCCATGGTCAGCACGCAGGACTTGGATGCTCTCGGAGAGAAACCACGTACCTTTACTCCGTTGACCTTTACGGCTCCGTGCACACAGAACTGGCGGGCTTGCCTGGCGCTGCTGGCAAAGAGGGCCCGGAAGACGGCCTGGTCAAGCCGCCGCTCCATGGGGGCGTATATCATCTGCATATACGGTGTGGTAGGTGTGGGCTTTTTAGAATCTCCCCTTTCTTCCTTCTTCGCTCTTGGGTCTTCCTGGCGGCCGGAACCGCGGCCGGATGCGAGCTCGCTACCGTTGTTAGTAGCGAGGTATGCCGGGTCCATGTCGACGGCGGATAGAAGCCGGCGACTGAACATTCGTTCCCATGCGCGCTCCTTGATGTGTTCGCCGTGGTAGCCGCGTGTTAAGGCCTTGGATACCCATTTCTGCTGGAAGAAGGTCTTGAAGACGGTGTTGGGTTCTCGGAAGCGAGCGAGATTGTAGAGATTGTATTTGTTCCATGTTTGGCGAACACGCTAGGGATAGGAGCTGTGGTTAGCCAGCAGGTTGGGTGAAGCAGGTCAACGGTGATGTGCAACGGGCGACAACGGCCAAGACGCGATGCGAGTAGACAGACGCAGAGGCAATGAGGACACGACAGATATATTTCAGGACTCAATTGATGTTTCTTGTAACTTACAGGTCGCTTCAAACCATGGAACCTTGCTATCCTCCTGATCTTCATGTTGACGTGGCGAGTTGTTAGACTGAGTGACTGACTGACCCCTGGGATCTCGAAGTCGCTCTACGCCGTCCTGCCTTGCACTATCCGTGCCTTTGGAGAAAAATCAATTGGAACTCGCTGTCACGTGTAGAGTAGCTACCTAAAGGGTGTAATGCGGGAGCTAGGCCCAACCAGGTTTAGCGGCTACTATCTGCTGCTGCAAGTTTGTGGTGGGGCTGGTGGGATGACCTGCGCTCTTGGCACAGACGGGTCAAGGTTCTTTTTTTTCTCTAGCTCGCCTTGCGCGGGCAGCTTGCGATATTGTATTTTTTTTGGAGCCTTGGTCAAGAAAAAATGTACGTACAAGTAAAACCCAAGTTTCTATGGCCTTCTCCGATAAGAAATAAGGTTTGAGGGATAATCAGAGTTTCGGTTTTCTATTGAGCAAACAGCAATAACCTGGAACAATTTTAAGGTTGACTGTACCTGGGTGACAATAGTAGTGACTCCTCCCCGCGTCGTCTGAAGCGAGTGCGATTCACGTACCCCACCATAAAATAAATCCAGGCTGCTTTTTCATTTTCTTCACTCCCAACCATCACAATTTCTTCTCTACCTCTCTTCCCCAAATCGCACCAGTTTCCCAATCGCACAACTTCAAATCGGATACCTTTGCCTGCTGCCGCCTCAATTGATCAATCAACCCCCACGTCCAATACTTGAAGCTACAGGCGCAAACTTTCGCAACCCGCTTTGCAGCAAATTCCGATTTCAACCAAACATGAGCGACACAATCAGGGAGAACGAGGTGCAGCCTGTCGCCGTCGTTGAGTCACAGCCCGCAGTCGTCGACACCCCAATGGCCGCCACTACTGAGACCGAGTCGAAGCCCGAGGCTGTCAAGACCACCGCCGATACCACTACCGCTGCCGAGCAGACCGACAAGGCCCAGAATGGAGCGGCCAATAGCCTTGCCCCCATGTTGAAGACCACAGCCCAGATCAATCGCGAGAACATCAAGGCCAACAGGAAGTTTGATCCTTCCACCCTCGAAATTACCGACGACCCGGTGAAGATTCGCACACAGGTATGACCTCCAACGAAACAAACATCCTACCCTGCAGCGGTCGCCAATACTAACCCTCGACAGGTGGAATTCTACTTCAGTGACTCCAACCTTCCCACCGACAAGCACATGTGGGAGACCACCGGCGGTACCGAGAACAAGCCCGTGTCGCTCAAGAAGATCTGCTCCTTCAAGCGCATGCAGCATTTCCAGCCCTACGAGGCCGTCGTTGCTGCCATGAAGGAGAGCAAGGCGCTCGATGTCGAGGGCAAGGACGGCGAGGAGACAGTCAAGCGCAAGGTGGCCTACGTCTCGGACTCTGAAGCCCAGAAGGCTCGCATGGCGGCCAGCGTCTACGTCAAGGGCTTCGGTGACGAGACCGAGACTCTCCAAGTCGACATCGAGGCCTTCTTCGCTCCGTTCGGCAAGGTCAACAAGGTCAAGCTCCGCCGCACTCCGGAGGACCTGTTCAAGGGTTCGGTTTTCGTCGAGTTTGGAACCGAGGAGGAGGCCAATGCCTTCGTCAAGCTGGATCCTGCCCCGACCTGGAAGGGCCATGAGCTCCTGATCATGAAGAAGCTCGAATACACAACCACCAAGTCCGACCTGATCAGAGATGGAAAGCTCGAGCCTACCAACAACCACAAGGGACAGTTTTGGGAGGGCAAGATTAGAGAAGGAGGTCGCGGAGGTCGTGGTGGCCGTGGTGGCCGCGGAGGACGTGGAGGCCGTGGCGGTGCCCGTGAGGGTGGTGATGATTTCAAGAAGAGGCGCGAGGGCGACAACACCAATGGATTCAAGAGCGGTGGACGTGGCGGTCGCGGCCGT
>Ga0247781_1000656_pt1 | contig 10876 bp, 14 predicted proteins | sample UWRJL184509B5_FD_179922 | JGI IMG/M metagenome (GOLD analysis project Ga0247781, IMG submission 179922) | Plant litter microbial communities from Arlington Agricultural Research Station in Wisconsin, United States - UWRJ-L184-509B-5 | ecosystem: Environmental > Terrestrial > Plant litter >...
CACCTCACTTTTGGACCATCAATGCGCTTCGACCTGCTGCAACCCGCTTGATGGCCGCAAAAAAAGACATCTGTTTGACGACATCACCGAGAGCCACATTCAAACGTCTGCCTCGCTGCATCTGGCCCTCAACCTCTGCCGCACACCCCTGCACCCAACACCGCCAAACGAGAGCACCCTTGTTCATGGTCAGCCCGCGCTGACCTCTCGTCCAATCCGTTCGCCTGGTCTCCCTCCCTGCTTCCTCAGGGCTCCACCCCGGGCTGTCTTCTTGGAACGGCGTGTGTGTGCGCTGGCAAGCAGGACTGCTTCAACCAACCAGTTCACGCCGTACTCATCACTCTCGGACCTCCCACTTTGCTTGTCGCCCGTGTTAGCTTGCATTTCTCAACCCTCTCCTCGACTTCTCAATTCCTCCTCATTCATCATCTCAATCTCCATGATCTGGCATTTCGACGCTACGTTGAGTTTCCTTACCAGCGCATTCCGTCCTATCCACGCGACGTCGCCGCTTCGAAAGGTTAGCTTGGACGGATACCCTTTCCCCATTCACCGCCAATCCACCGCACGACTTGAACTGGTCGACTTCAGCACCGCTCGAGCAAGCCACTTCTATCCCTGGACAGAACCCCCCACCCTTAATTAACCGGCACCTTTCTTGCCCAGGTGAGTGAGCGCAATGGGTTGGCTTTTATCAATCTTACTTCCCCTTCACGTCAATCGAATCAAGTTACTTCCTGCCCTGAGGGAGCACAACTGGCGCCTCATTCCCAGACCCAATTACACCTCATTACTATATTGGCGTTCCACTCCCAGCTCCCAGTCACTGACTTGATTAGAGGAATCTCTCTGTCCAAGCTGTGTGCGTCCCACAAAGAATCGCATACCAACCAGGCCGCAATGGCCAAACCAGCGCGTTTCGGGGCCTCCGAGCCGCTCCAGATCTATCAAGACGACTTCTTCGATCAGCAAACTCCAGTCATCAGCCATGCTCCAATGCCTCTGGCCGCGAAACCTCCCCGACGACCTCTCCAGCCATCTAACAGGAATGTCGTCTTGAACCCGCCGAATATGGCGTCTATCCAGAAATCGCCATTCAAGTCGAACCAGAGGATATCGGACGCACCGCTCACCCCGTTGAAGATGGCCCAGGGCAACAACCTCAACATGGTTCCGATGATACCACCGAATAACATGCAGCAATCGACGGACTGCCTGGAGAAGAAACAACCCCTCATGGCGAGGTTCAAGACGGTCGCACAAAAACCCCCTCAACAGCAGCAACCACAAATACACCAGGATTTCGGACTGCAGTTTATGGGCAAGGAAAACGCGCACACCCCGATATTCCCCGCTCCCCCGCAATTCAGCCTGCCTCTCGAGAATTACTATCAGAAGCCGTCGGGAAAACGAATGCTGCTTGATGCTGCGCCGATCAAAGAGCTCAGGCCAGCAAAAAAGCCCAGACTGGACGAACCCCTTCCCACGCCCGACTCGTTTCCTCCCATCTTTGACGATGGTTCAAAGCCCAATCACAGCTATGCCACTCTCATCGGGATGGCCATTCTTCGATCCCCACACCGGAGACTGACACTGGCCCAGATCTACAAGTGGATATCAGACACTTTCTCATTCTATAATCCCAACGATGCCGGATGGCAGAACAGTATCCGACATAACCTGAGCCTCAATAAGAACTTCATCAAGCAGGAGCGACCCAAGGACGACCCAGGTAAGGGAAACTATTGGGCCATTGAGCCGGGAACCGAGCACCTCTTCATGAAAGAGAAACCGTCGAGGAAAGCAGCTCCCACGCTGGAGAATATTCCAGTCATGTCGACCCGTCTGGAACCATCTCAGCCTCAGATGTATGAGCCAATGCTACCACCCCAACCCAATATGAACCAAGCCTCGCTGCCTGTTATGCCACAATCCATGCAGTCTGCCCCCTCTACCATGGCTCCTGAGATTTCCTCGGATGCTACGATTCCTATGTCCGAGCTCGGTACGCTAGAAGAGCTGCAGGAGCGGGCGGCCGACAATGATCTTCACAATGAGGCCGACCTCTATTCGCCCCTTCCAGCCGCAATGCATTCTTCGCCCCCGATTCCGAAGCATATCGACGTCCGTCATAGTGGAACTCCACCGCAGCTTCAGCTACAACGGCCTCACGGTTCTTCAGGTTCCAAATCCCGCTCGCGTAAGCAGCGGTTTACCTCGATGGACGACAGTGGGTATATATCCTCGCTCGAGTCTTCAGCGATGCGTCCAATTCAACATGCCAAACTTCTCACTTCGGAAGCAGATCGCCCACGACTGAAGAGGGGTCGGGCCGAGGAGGAGATTGCTCGTCTTCGTGCCTCTTCGTATGATAGTCCCTCAAAGGGCCGATCTTTCGGCTATCCTCCGCCTTCGTCATCCCCCCTTCGACACACGTCAAATAATGGGGCAGGTCAAATGCTACCGCCCCTGACTCCCGCGATGAAGTTGAAAGCGCCCCCAAAGCCTCCACCATCTGTTTCTCCCAGCACAAACCTACGGCTGCATCGCGAGAGTGTGCAGTCAATGGTGGACTCGCCTTACCGACGGGTTAATGCTTTACTGCCAGAAAACGATCCCATCTTGCAGCTTACTCCTAATTTCAACGTCGATGAAGTCTTCTATGGCTTCGATTCGAAAGCAGAGGATGACGCGCTAGGTTTCGATATCTTCCAGGATTCTCCTTTTGGAGGACTTGGCCAGCCTGTCTTCTCGCTATCGCCAGCGATTGGTCTTAATATTTCGCCAACCAAACGTTCAGCCAGGAGGCAAAAGCTCGATCGATCTCTCTCCACCGGCGCGCTGAATGATGTCAACAAATCCGCATCTCTCAATAGCATCAACAATGGCTCATTCCTCAAGGTGCCCGGCCAGCCGTCGGCCAATTTCATCTTTGATACCCCCAGCAAGGTATTTGATGGTCTCCCGTCATCCCCAAGCAAACTCTTCCTACAATCGCCGAGCAAGACGTCGCTTGGAAACGAGGAGAACCTAGCCCCATGGCTTGTGGAGGGTCTCGACACGCCGGACTTTCTCGAGGATAGTGACTTTGGAATTGATATGCTTGCCGGATTCGAGAAGATTGGATCCAGCAATACGCAGCCACCCCGACCTGCCAAGGGCACTCAAAAGCCGAGTTTTGGTCGTTGCTACAGCACCGCGTTTTAACTCGTATCCATCCCACTGGCTTCGACTTACGACTGTTATGATTAATGAGCGACGAGCACGATTATTGATACCGCGCATACTTGCATCTTCACCCATATCCCCTTTCTGTAGGCCCGCCAATCTTGTGGCTGGCCCTACATACCTTTTTTCTCCTCTTATTTTGCTCTGGTCTTTACTGGGAGAACGCGATATGAACGACGCCACATACACGGGCTGGAGAATACACCTCCCAGCCCAGCCACACGGCTCTCATCCATCTCTCTCGACGACCTTCTTGTTGCGATATGAATGAACTTGGCGGGGGTGTTTCTGCTTTTTTCCTTTTTTCCTTTTCTTTTTTTCCTTTTGCACACTCTATGGCGGGTTGCCACACACGCACGTATATTTGTCACGATACATAATGAACACTGGGGAATGGACCGGAACAGGGAAATGTCGTCTCAGACACAGGGCAGGCCAAGCATGGCCCGGCAGATTATAGCATTATCGGGAGGAGTCTTTTGCGTTGTTTGTTGCTAGTTTGGGATCTCCTTTTTTGTTATTGTTTCTTTTGCTTTCCGGGTTGGCTGGGAATTTGTTTGAGCGATACAAAGGGATATTATGAATGACTGACTGGTTGGCAATGGCAATGGCAATGTTGGGACAGGACGGTTTGGGCTGTCCTTGGCTGCTTGCTTGCTGGATAACCCGCTGGATGGATGGCGGGAGGAGCGACTTATTATATCAATGTTGATGGCTTTTTCTTTCCTTATATCCGTTTCGAGCTGCTTTTGCTTTTGCGGGGTTTAATTTTACTCTTTTTGATGGTGTATCATTTATTTGATGGCTTTGTTGATGTGTGTGCGGTCTTGAATTGATGGCGTGGTTGCTTTGAGCTTTGATTCTTGGGGATCGGGTATGATTTGATTTTGATTCCTATGTTGATATTGTGTCTGATTGTTATTGTGTATATATCCATGGTACCTACCTACATGAGTACCTTCTTGGGTACATATACTATTGATACGATGTTTGCTTCTCGTGGTCTTGGGTTCCGTTCCTTGCTTAGTCCTCGACCTAAATCTACTTTTTGAGGGTGTGATCCCGATGCTGATATATCTACCTAGGAAGGTATCCAGGTACCTACACATCGGAATATAAGACATGTCTACATAGGTAGCATGAGGCTATCTATATCTCTGGCTAGTCACCACTGACCATGAGGCGCTCAATAAAGTAGACGTGTTATGTATATACGACCCTGGTCAGTATTTTCCCCTTATTACGAGGGTATCTATTTACGTGATTATCTTCTTTTCCTTCAAAAACACCTTGCGATATTTTGGACATGAAAGGCTTGTTTCTTTGGAAGTTTGTATGTATAGGCACGGAATGGGGTAGGAAGAAATTATGTATTGGTCTCCTGCGAAACTCTCCCGGTTGTCTGTTGTTTTTGTGGTGAACAAATCGAAGTTGACTTATGATGGTGGTTTATAATTATTGTGGTAGTTGGTTGGGCTGGTGCGGTTGGCAATGATTGGATTTTGCCTGTCTCGAAACTTGTATAGCTCGGTCTGCTGATATCTCTCTCTGTTGAGGATTTACAACTGTGTTTGGGTTTAACTGTATTGTGATGTGAATATTCTAGCGAGTCGTAGTTGGGATTATTGGTAGAGATTATGAGTGGCGTCTTTGGGGTAGATTTAATCTCATATGATCTCCTCGCGCCTTTGGAGACATCAATGGAATGAGTACCTCTCAGTAACCTGTAAATTGGCCATCGGGGGCGGCTCTTGGAATAATAAGTAGAACTGTATCCGTGTGATAGCGTGTAAATTAGGTATATAATTAGCATAGCTAACCCATTGGACCATGACACCCAAAATGGAAATCATGAACCAAAAACAACTATCCTTCATCGCTGATCCATAAAACATTCCAGAAATCCATGAAACCGAAAAGAGCAAAGTCTATCCCATAAGTATGATGCGCCGTTGTCTCCCCTTCTCTTCGCCTAGTAACGCCCGACATATCCCGTTATACCATAAAGAACAACCAAAACCAACCTGTCCTCTCCGCTGCTGTTGTGGAATGCTGCTCCCCACATGGCTGATCGTGGGGAGAGAATGGACGGCCTAGCCTGATATTCAACAATCAGGATGATTTTTGCTTCGGTCGACGGCCATATTCACGGTTGTTGATCTGGCTATGCGGTTCTGGTGGCTCGTATTCCTCTGGCCCTTCTCCATCTTCTTGCTCTTCTCCAAGAGGTGATGGGGGTCGTGGAGGTACATTTCTCTCCTCTCTTTCACCGGTTCGACCAATTGGTACCAGTACCTCTTTCCCCTTGCCCTTCCCATCTGGACACTGATACTGCCCGCTGCCGCCACCGCCAAACGAAAGATTTAGCCCGGGAATAATCGGCTGGCTTGGTCGAGCTTCTCCCAACCATCGGTCGGCCTCGTGGGCCACGGTGTTGGTAGCGGTCTCCTAGTAAATGCCCATTCTGGTGGCCCAACCGGACTCGATGGGTTTCTGGTGGTTCGAGTCGACATTGATCTGGTAGGGGAATGGGTTGTTCTCGGTCGTGGTGATCGGTGGGATGTGGTCCTTGTGAGTGCTGGCGAGGGTGACGGTCGTCATGATGGCCTTGTTCAGAGTCGTTTCTGTTGCTCTGCGGACTTTAACGCGCTCTGTCCAACAGCGTTAGGATTTGTGGTATTAAATAGAGAGGGAAATCCAAACCCACCGCTCTCTGTCCTCGGCTCTGCCACCGTCACCTTGACCGTCCAGCTCTCCCAGCAGACCTCGTCATCACCGCGCATGTTATACCAGTTTTTCCTCCGCTTCCGCTCAAAGAACTGGACCGTAATCTGGCCGCGACCGCTGCCGTTAGTAGATGTCGGGCCAGGGTGGGCATGTGGCTGGTTGCGCTCTGTCTCGAGTTGGCGCACGAGGGCGGCGACACGCTGATCGATCAGAGCATCGATCTCGGCCTCGGGGACGTAAGCGAGCTCGAGACCGAGCACATCCCGGGTTTGCGGGATCACCGAGGGGAAGAACCGGAGGAAGAAGATGGTGTGTAGAATGCCTGGTAACAGGGCGTGAAGGGTGAGTCGGTTTGTTTCCTCAATTTCAACTTGTGCTTGGCTGTAGAAGAAAATATTTACCTCGCAGGACGTCCCGGACCGAATTAGGGTCAGCGAACGCCTCGAGCGTGAACTCGGGATAGTTGCGCTCGTTGTCCATGGCCGAAACAAAGACAGGAGCGCAACTGTGCTATGATATAGACCGTATTTGTATAGCGTCCTCGGGGTATATAATGCGCTACATGGAGTGAATTGAAGACTAGATAGATAGTTGGAGCTTTGCTATCTTTTCTTTTGCGATGAGGGGCAGCAAGTGTGTGGGAGGGATTCTGGAATTTGATGAGGGGCAACTTGGCATTGTCCCGAGAGAGGCATGGCGCATGTGGGTTTTGGTTCAAGACGAAGTGACGTTTGTTGGGGGCCCTGGGGGTCACAAGTCCCAGCATCCCGCTGTAAGTTGGTGGGGGAGCGTTCCGAGAACAGGCGCCCCCGGTACTGCAAGCTCCCTAATTACCGGGTACCTACGGGGTATGGAGAAGCTCGTGAAGACTCCACCCCCGGATTGCCATTACAAGTACGCAGGAAGTCACAACACAACACAATTCCCGCCCCAAGAGACACATAAAAGATACGCGAGACAGACAGTATCGAAACTACACTAGAAGTATACTGCGCGACCCAGGACGGTTCGCTACCAACTCGAGAACTTCTTTGTTCAACCAAAAGTGACATGTCATTGCTCGTCATCGCGTGTTTGAATAAGGGTTAGGGTTTAATGTGATTGCCAAGCTCCAGGTTCCAACTCAGGGGATACCTGACGACTTTTTAGCGGCCCGGTTGCATCAGCCCTATCAGAACCCGCCGAGCCGAGGTAATCGAAAGGACGGCAAGCAAGTTGAACTCAGGAGGCTGGCCCGTTGGATTTGATGAACAAAGTTCGGCCTGTTCGCTTCAACTGCCAAACGTCGGCTCTATCGGTGATCGTATAATTCTAGAATCGCCTTGCACCTCGATGCTTTCCGACAGCTCTCGTCACCAAATCCCCGCCGAGATCTGAAGGGCCCGTCCCTTCCCCTTGAACCGAAATCATGTTCGCGGCCACGCGACGATGGTTCCGCCGGAATCGCACCCCCATCGCCATCAGCGTCGGAGTTGTCGGCGCTGGATATGTCGTGACGAATTATATCCTCAATAAACTCAACGATGCTCGCGAGCGTATGAGCAGCGATCGCATTGCCAAAGAGAAGTATGGGCGCCCCTTTTCGCCTCTTCGTCTGCAAGCTCCAGGTCACTGACAGCCGACACCATCTCACCAGTTTGCGCCGTCGCTTCGAACAAAACCAAGAAGACTGCACATTCACTGTGCTGGCGCTGCTACCGACCGCCACGCAGAATATCCTCGATGCGATGAACACGGAGAAGATCACGTACGAGATTCAACAGATGAAGGGGTCCGCAACAGCGAGGGCGAGAAGTATCGGCTCAACCAGCCCACCCAGCATGTCCGAGGCCACCAATGTCACCGACGAGGATGGGCGCAGCATTATCAGTCTCAACGTGCAGAGCGAGAGTGGTGTGCATACAAGCACTATCTCGGTTCCAACAGCGTTAACCAGCACTACCGGGGCAGACACCCCCCAAGAATCTCCACAGACTCCCCCGAAGGCGCGCAAGACGAAGAGACAGCTCTGGGATGATTTGACAATTAGCTGTAAGTTTCCGCTTCGACTACAGATATCAGCTTAGTCAAAACCTAACATTCGACCTCCACAACAGCGATCACGAGAGCCTATACATTACTATATACCCTTGGTTTATTGACCATGCTCACGAGGGTACAACTCAACCTCCTCGGCCGAAGAAGCTATCTCTCCAGCGTGGTATCCCTTGCCACCGGAGGCGCGCAAGCGACCATTAGCTTGGAGAACAACGACGACGACAGCCAAGAGCAAGAGTATGGCAGTGACTTCGAGGTCAACCGCAAATACCTCACCTTCAGCTGGTGGCTCCTGAACCGTGGCTGGGTCGACATCATGCAACGGGTTGAGGGTTCCGTGCGTCAGGTCTTTGGTCACCTCAGCCCGCGCGACTCTGTTACCTTCGACACCTTCGCCCGCCTCACCCACGACACCAGACGGTTGATAGAAGGAAGCTCGCCGGGGACAGGAGCCGGGACCAGGTGGCTTCCTTTCTTGCTCCCACCATCCAACATGGAGGAGTTTGTTCTGCGCGAATCCGGCGTCCTAGACGTCTCCGCCGACCCATCCTACTCTTCATCCCCCTCACTCCGACGCCTACTAGACGAGACCTCAGACCTGGTCGAATCCCCTGCTTTCGCCCAGGTGCTTACCCAGATCCTCGACGCCGGCTTCGCCAACCTCCTAGACAAGAAACTGACAGCCGGCGCCTTTGACCAACACGTTCCCTCCGTCATCGATGTCACCAACAATAACGCCGTAGCAACCATAACCAACCGTGCGGTCCTCTTACCCAAGGTCCTAAGCGTGTTGACGCGCCAGGCACACATCATCGGCAACGGCATGCCAAACGAGTACCTCCAGGCCATGGAGGCGGTGCGTGACCTGGAGGGGTTCGCCGCGGTCGTCTACTCGAGCAACTGGCAGGCCGAGATTGCGCGGGACGCTGAACCCGAGCACCAGCAACAACAGCAGCAGCAACAGTTTCCTCAAACCGCCACCCCCTTTTATTCCGCCCCGCCTTCCATAGCTGCCCCCAGGTCTGTCCAGGGAGATGACGTTGTCATACAACCACGGGGGCGGGAGAGCCAACCCCAAACCCAGCCCGAAACCCAAAAGGAAATACCCACCCCCGCCGCCACCACGACAAGCGCCAGTGTTGCTCCAGCTGGGCCAGAGTTAGTAGCCGCCGAATCCTCAAGTCTAGTAATGGTTGACCCGCACCAGTCACAAACCGAGTCAACCCTCGACATCGTCCAATCTCATTCCGAAGCCGACAGCTTCGACAGTGCATGGGAGCGGGCATTTGACAAGCACCAAGACCGCGAGTCGGTTCAGCAGGAACAAGTAGAACAGGTTCAAGATGTACAGGTAGAGGAACAGGAACAGATACAGGTAGAGGGTCTGGGACAACAGGAGGGTGGCATAAATAAAGAGTAGGGTATAGAGGAGCTTGTATTTTCTTGTTTTCTCTTTTTTATCAAAATTCATGTATTATTCTATTTGTCGAGATTAACTTCCGTGTTTAGTTATTTATTGAAATGTATGTATATACGGGCATTGTCGTGTATATGAATACGTGGTATTGCTTCTTTTGTCGTTGTTATATACTTATGAAGAAAATATCAACAAGGATTTCATATGAACGGAGTGGTGTAAACGTTGACGCCGTCGATAGGAATTCCAAGACGTCCGTCTTATTCTCCCCAGAATGTGCCTTTACATAGGCTAAGACTGATATATTGTCTGGCACAGGTACCTATCTGCTTGCCTGTGATTATGATCAGGGGAATGAACCCGTGCCATGGCAACAGAAGAGTCCCGTCATTACAATCCGGCTTGGACTAGTCATATGCCCGGCTCGACAGTCCATATATATATAATAGAGTGTTGTCGAATGAATTATATTCCTCTTATGGTTTGGGAGGAGAGAGAGAGGGACAGTCACTAACACAACTGATACTATTTATTAACATCCGAAACTGAGGTTATATTTCTGCAGGGTTTATTTATTGAATATTATCTGGCTTGGGTGTTATACTTGTCAATCTATGATGCTGAGTATATATCAGCGGAAGAAGCATGGCAGGAGTTGAAGTTAATTCATTACCTTACCTCGTCCCGATTGCATGTAGATGTAGCATCATAACGAATCAATACATGAATAAGGTAGGCACGTAAGGTATGCGAACAAATTATTCCCTCCACCTAACAGATATTTTTATGTTCTGGCACGCATGCTGGTGCACAGCTTGTGAATACCAAATTCTAAAGAAAAACCTCACTCCCCCCTTTTGTCCAAGAGGGAAGGGAGGTGGCGATGGGGACCAACGCTATTCATCGAAACTTACAGTTGATCGTACCCCCTTGATTTATCCTACCTGTCCCGAAAATAAGTATCTATCGGTCAGCCCGAGTCACCAAATATATGGTGCCCGCCCATTGACAAGATGAAGGAGACAAAAAAAAACCCCCATCTTCTTTGAAGCCCTTGGCGCGCCCATCATTGTCTTGTCGTTGCTTGGCCTCGGACGCTCCCCGGCTTGGCAAAAGCTTGTTTTCTTTCGTCGATACGGGCCCGGGTTGTACCATTGTGAACCCGATGAATAGAATTCCATCAATGATGAGCTGTAGTTGAAATAATTGCTTCCGAGGCCGGGTTGAATTGCATTTATACGAATGTCTTATTTCCGTTCGGATGTCGAATTAAATTACGTATGACATTTTTGAGCAATATGTGACTGGTGAAATGCATGCACCGCCATCGTGTTCAGACACAGGCAAAGATTTGCCCATTACTGATAATGTGAAAGTCCAGGATGGGAAAAATATCTCAATGTCAAATAGAAATAGACGGTGAGTGAATAGGGCCGATGGTCGGAAGCAATGTCGTGTTTCCCGCGG
>Ga0247781_1000657_pt1 | contig 10857 bp, 7 predicted proteins | sample UWRJL184509B5_FD_179922 | JGI IMG/M metagenome (GOLD analysis project Ga0247781, IMG submission 179922) | Plant litter microbial communities from Arlington Agricultural Research Station in Wisconsin, United States - UWRJ-L184-509B-5 | ecosystem: Environmental > Terrestrial > Plant litter >...
TTTCCGGCCCGGGCCCGGCCGGGCACCTCGGCGAGCCGGAAGTCGCCGTGGTCCGGGATGACGGGTTCGATCCCCGCGGCCGCGAGGACCGTACGGGCCTCGTCCTTGAGCAGGGCCAGGGCGGCGTCGCGCAGGTCGCTCGGCGGGTAGAGAGCGTCCAGCGTGTTGACCAGGTTGCCGACCAGCTTGCCCGCCTTGTGGGCCACGATGTCGCCCGCCTCGTGCGTGACGAAGCCGCCCCGGCGCAGGTCGGTGGCGATCCGCTCGACGGTGGCGTCCGGCCCGGCGGGGTAGCGGCCCAGCCACAGCACGGCGGGCGCCGGTGCCGCGTGGTTGACGACCTCGCCGGGGACCACGAAGGTGGCCGGGATCCAGACCACGCCGCCGATCACCCGGGCGAACGAGCGCAGCGCCGTGCGCTCGTTGTCCAGCCCGTTCTGCAGTGTCACCAGCGGCAACTCGGTCGCCGCCACCCCGCTGCCGCCGACCGCGCGCTTGACCGGGCGCCAGGCCCACTCGCGTACGGCAGCCGCGGTGTCCGTGCTCTTGGTGGCCAGCAGCAGCACGTCGTCACGGGTCAGGTCGACCTCGTCGGGCCCGGCCGCGACCGGCACCCGCACCCGGTGCTCGCCGTCGGGGCGCAGGTAGGTCAGGCCGTGCTCGCGCAGCGCGGCGAGCTGGGCGCCACGGGCGATCAGCAGCGTCTCCACGCCGGCCCGGTGCAGCTCGGCCGCGAGCGAGGCGCCGACTGCCCCGGCCCCGATCACCACGTAGCGGCTCATCAACCGCCCCCTTTGCCTATGGACACGATAGGAATTTGGTCCCGGTCAGCATGCGGTGGCCGGACCCGGATGTCCAGCGCCGTTCGCCGATCGAACCGAACACACTTCTTATCAATCGGCTGCTAGCGTCCGCGACTTGGGGCGCGACTTGGGGCGCGACTTGGGGCGCGACATGGGGCGCGACATGGGGCGCGACATGGGCACCGCGGCCGATCGATAAGCGCCGACGATCGGTGCGATCGCGGAATGGTGGTGGACACTCTTCCCAAAGCCCTACTAGTTTGGTAGGTGTTATAGGTAATCCCGCTTGCCGGAAGGCGTCCCATGACCCTCGCTCACGAGGCAGCTGTCCGCACACCGCTGAAGAGGACTTCCGCATGACCGACTTCGGCTCCACCCTGCCCCCGACGGCCTCGCCCGAGGTGGAGTTCATCAGCCTTTCGCACCTCAACCCCTCGACCGAGCTCAACCCGATGCCGAGTCGCGGCATCGATCTGACGTACTTCCGGCGGTACGTGCATTCGCTGGAGGAGGGCGGCTACGACTACACGCTTCTTCCGTACGGGGCGAGCAGCGCTGATTCGTTCGTCGTGGCCAGCGCCGTCGGCCAGCTCACCGAGCGGATCAAACCGATCGTCGCGCTGCGGCCCAACACCACCTTCCCGACCGTCGCGGCGCAGAAGCTGGCCACCCTCGATCAGCTCACCGAGGGCCGCGCGGTGGTCCACCTGATCTCCGGCGGCAGCGACGCGGAGCAGGCCCGGCAGGGTGACTACCTGCCCAAGCAGAAGCGGTACGCCCGTACGGCGGAATTCATCGACCTGCTGCGCCGCTCGTGGACCGAGCCGGCCCCGTTCAGCCACGAGGGCGAGTTCTACAAGTTCGACGAGTTCGGGCCGGGCTTCGCCCCGTACGAGAGCCCGGTACCGATCTCGATCGGCGGGCAGAGCGCCGAGGCGTTCGCCGTGGGCGGCGCGAAGGCCGACATCTTCAGCTTCTGGGGCGAGCCCCTGGCCGACCTGCGGAGCGAGATCGACCGGGTCAACGGGATCGCCCGTGCCGCCGGCCGCACCACGCGGCCCCGGATCTGGGTGACCTTCCGGCCGATCATCGCGCCGACCGACGAGCTGGCCTGGGCGAAGGCCAAGGAGTACGTGGACCGGATCGCCCGGCCGCGTCAGCCCGGCACCCCGCAGAACGTCGGCTCGCAACGGGCGCTGGCCTTCGCGAACCAGTCGGACCTCTACGACCGGGCGCTGTGGACCCGGACCGCCGCCGTCACCAATGGCGCCGGTGCCTCGACGGCGCTGGTCGGCTCGCCCGAGACGGTCGCCGCCGCGATCCTCGACTACGTCGACCAGGGCGCCTCGCTGGTCTCGATCCGCGGCTACGACACCCTGGCCGACGCCGTCGACTACGGCCGCTACGTGCTGCCGCTCGTACGCCAGGAGATCGCTCACCGCCAGGCCACCGGGCAGCGGGGCACGCTGCAGGCCGAGCACCTGGGCAACTACCGACCGGAGTACGCCGGTTTCGCGGGCCGGCCGTGACGTACGCCTTCCCCCCTCCTAGAAGGACCTCCGCATGAAGCTCCTGAAACCTCTCGCCGCGACCGTCGCCGCCCTGCTCGGGCTCACCGCGTGCGGCAGCGGCGGCGCCGGAGCCGCCGCGGGCAGCGGTGGCACGCTCAAGGTCTCGTTCTGGCCGGACAACCCGTCGTTCTCCTGCATCGACCCGTTCCAGGTCTACTGGATCGAGCACCGGTCGATCATCCGCAACTTCGCCGACTCGCTCACCGACCAGGACCCCGAGACCGGCAAGATCGTGCCGTGGCTGGCGAGGAGCTGGGAGATCAGTCCGGACGGCCGGACCTACACGTTCAAGCTCCGGGACGGCGTGACCTTCAGCAACGGCAAGAAGCTCGACGCGCAGGCGGTCGCCGACAACGCCACCGGCTGGATCGCGACCGTCAAGGCCACCAACGGAGCCGCGTACGGCGCGTCCTATGTGCAGGGCCTGACCGGTGCCAAGGTGGTCGACCCGCAGACCGTCCGGTTCGAGCTGAGCAAGCCGAACTCGTCGTTCCTGCAAGCCACCTCGACCACCAACCTGGCCATCACCGACCCGGCCGAGTTCCAGCTCACCCCGGCCGACCGCTGCACCGGCACAGGCGTCATCGGCTCGGGCCTGTTCCAGCTCGACCACTACACGCCCAAGGTCGAGACCGTGCTGACCAAGCGGGCCGGCTATGCCTGGCCGTCGGAGCTCGTCCAGAACAAGGGCGCGGCGAAGCTCGACAAGGTCGTGTTCAACTATGTCGCCGAGGACAGCGTCCGCACCGGCAACCTGATCAGCGGGGCCACCGACATCGCCTGGCCGCGTAACCCGTTCACCCCGCAGGACACCGCGCTCGTCGAGAAGTCCGGCGACAGGGTGGAGAAGCGGGCGCTGCCGGGAGTCGCCTACGCGCTCTACGCCAACACCACGCCGGGCAAGCCGCTCGCCGACGCCGCGGTGCGTAAGGCGCTCTACCGAGCGATCGATCTCAAGACGTACGCGTCGACGATCTTCGGCCCGGACTATCCGGTCGCCCAGGGCGCGTTCAACTCGACGACGCCCTACTTTACCTCCGAATCGGCCAAGCTGGCGTACGACCCGGCGGGCGCCCAGAAGCTGCTCGAGGACGCCGGCTGGACCGTGGGCGCGAACGGCATCCGGGCCAGGAACGGCGCCGAGCTGAAGATCGAATACCCGATCACGGCGTTCAGCGCGGGCGCCGAGCTGCTGCAGGCCCAGCTCAAGCAGGTCGGCATCAACCTGGTGCTGCGGACGCTGACCACCGCTCAGCAGGCGACGTACACGACCGAGGGCAGTTACGACCTCGCCCAGACCTACTTCACCCGGGCCGACCCCGGCGCGCTGCAGTTCATCCTCAACCCCGACGTCGCCAACTCGAAGGCCCTGGCCCGGCGGTCCGCCTCGCCCGAGGTCATCAAGGGGGTGCAGGGCCTGTTCGCGAAGGCGATCGGGACGACCGATCAGCAGCAGACCGAGCAGGCGTACGCCGACCTGCAGGACTACCTGATCGACCAGGGTGTGGTGTTCCCGCTGTTCGAGCGGGTGCAGCACGCCGGGGTCAGCGCCAAGGTGCAAGGTTTCGCGTTCACCTCGGAGAGCTTCCTGCGGCTCAACGACATCGCGAAGGCCTGACGGCATGACCAGGTACGTGCTGGGCCGGGTCGGTCAGGCGGTCGTGGTGCTGTGGGCCGCGTACACGCTGACGTTCGCGATCCTCTTCCTGCTGCCGAGCGACCCGATGGAGCTTCAGCTCGCCGCCGCGGGCGTGCAGCCGGACAGCCTCACGCCGGCGCAGGTCGCCGCCATCAAGCACCAGTTCGGGCTCGACCAGTCGATCTGGGCCCAGTACTGGCACCACCTCTTTGGGGTCGTGCGGGGCGACTTCGGCACTTCGCTGACCCAGCAGGTGCCGGTGAGTGACCTGCTCGCCCAGCGGATCGGGCAGACGCTGCTGCTGAGCGTCAGCGCCGCGGTGGTGTCGCTGGTGGCCGGCTCGGCCCTCGCGTACCTGGCCACCTTCGCCCGCTGGAACCCGCTGCGGGTCCTCCTCTCCCGGCTGCCCGCGCTGGGCGCCGCTTTCCCGCAGTTCTTCGTCGCCCTCTTCCTCATTCAGTTCTTCTCGTTCCAACTCGGCTGGTTCCCGGCGACCGGCACCCAAGGCTTCTCGTCGCTGGTCATGCCGGTCGGCACCATCTCGGTGCTCGCCTCCGCGGTGCTGGCCCAAGTGTTGATCAAGAGCTTCGACGAGACGCTCGCGCAGCCCTACATCACCACCGCGCGGGCCAAGGGCCTGTCGCGTTCGGCGGTGCACCTGCGGCACGCCTTCCGCAACGCGGCGCTGCCGGCCATGACGATTCTGGGCGTCATCGTCGGCCTGACGGTGACCAGCTCGATCGTTACCGAGACGGTCTTCACCCGCGAAGGCGTCGGCAAGCTGGCCCAGGAGGCTGTGCTCTCCCAGGACGTGCCGGTGGTGCTCGCGGTGGTGACCGTGGCCGCGGCAATCTTCGTCCTGGTGAACCTCGTGGTCGACCTGCTCTATCCGCTGCTCGACCCGCGGATCACGCACACCCGGCGTCGACCCGTTCTGGAAGGAGCACCGCTATGAGCGTCGGGATCGTCGAGGCAGTCGAGGTCGAGCCGTCCCCGCCGGTCGAGCCGGTCGGCCGGCGCGGGGCCGCCGTCCTCGCCGACCTCGTGCGGAAACCCGCGTTTCTCGTCGCCGTGCTGTACGTGCTCTTCGTGGTCGTCTCGGCCTTCTGGCCACGGCTGTTCACGTCCCACGGGCCGTTCGACACCAACCCCGGCTCGGCGGCGCTCGCGCCCAGCCTCGACCACCTCTTCGGCACCGACATCTACGGCCGGGACCTGTGGACGCGCGTGCTCTACGGCTCGCCGCTGACCATCAAGGCGACCCTGATCGCGCTCGGCATCGCGGTGGTCGCCGGGCTGGCCCTGGGGATCGTGTCGGGCTTCTTCGGCGGGCTGACCGACTCGTTCCTGATGCGGTTCGTCGACGTGCTGCTCGCCATTCCCGGGCTGCTGCTGGCGCTCTCGATCGTCACCGCGCTCGGGTACGGCACGATCCCGGTGGCGGTCGCGGTGGGCGTCGGCATCGTGCCCGGCTTCGCCCGCACGACCCGGGCCGAGGTGCTCCGGGTCAAGACCCTGCCGTACGTCGAGGCAGCCCGCGCCGGGGGAGCGTCCTGGACCAGGGTGCTGCTGCGGCACATCCTGCCCAACTCGTGGGGCCCGGTGGCCGTGCTGGCCGTGCTCGATGCCGGGGTGGCCATCATCGCGATCGCGTCGCTGAGCTTCCTCGGTTTCGGCGCCGCGCCACCGGCCGCCGAGTGGGGCACGCTCATCGCCGACGGCCGCAACTATCTCGTCACGTCGTGGTGGCTGTCGCTGCTGCCCGGATTGTTCGTGGCGATTCTCGTGCTCAGCCTCAACCACATCTCCAAAACTCTGCAGGAGCTGACCCGATGACGCTCGTCGACATCAAGGGCCTCGACGTCGGCTACGTCCGGCACCGCACCGTCCAACCGGCCGTGGCCGGGTTCGATCTCACCGTCGAGCGGGGCGAGGTGGTGGCGATAGTCGGCGAGTCCGGTTCGGGCAAGACCACGACCGCCAACGCGCTCATCGGCCTGCTGCCGCCGAACGGCCGGATCACGGCGGGCTCGGCGAAGGTGGACGGCGTCGAGACGGCCGGAGCCAAGGAACGGACGCTGCGCCGCCTGCGCGGCTCGGTCGTCGGCCTCATCCCGCAGGACCCGATGGTCGGCCTCAACCCCACCCAGCGCGTCGGCGCCCAGATCGCCGAGGCGGTGCGGCTGCGCGGCATCGCCGGCCCCGCGGCTTTGGCCGAGACGGTGTCGTTTCTGCAGCAGGCCGGGGTGCCCGACCCGGAGCTGCGGGCGCGGCAGTATCCGCACGAGCTCTCCGGCGGTCTGCGGCAGCGGGTGCTGATCGCGATCGCGCTGGCCGGGAAGCCGAAGCTCATCATCGCCGACGAGCCGACCAGTGCCCTCGACGTCACCGTGCAGAAACGCATCCTCGACCACCTGGGCGGGCTCGTCCGCGAGCAGGGCATCGCGCTCCTGATCATCACGCACGACCTGGCCGTGGCGGCGGACCGGGCCGACCGCGTGATCGTCATGCGCCACGGCGGCAAGGTCGAGGAGGGCGCTCCCGCCACGCTCCTGCGCTTCCCGTCCCAGCCCTACACCCGCCGCCTGGTCGCCGCCGCCGCCCCTCCCGCCGCCCCTCCCGCCGCCCGTCCCACCGCCCTCGAACCACCTCGCGCGCTTCCTCCACAGGCCGTGCCTATCCTCAAGCTGACGGACGTCAGTAAAACCTTCGCCGTCCACGACCCGCGCCGGGGCCGCCGCGGCTTCAACGCCCTGGACAAGGTCACCGTCGAGGTCCCCCGCGGCCGCACCCACGCCCTCGTCGGCGAATCGGGCTGCGGCAAGACCACCACCCTGCGCATCGCCCTCGGCCTCGAATCCGCCACCAGCGGCTCGGTGGTCCTCGACGGCATCGAGATCAGCGACCTCTCCTGGAACCGCCTGCGCCCCCTGCGCCGCAAGGCTCAGCTCGTCCACCAGGACCCGTTCGCCACCCTCGACCCGAGGTTCACCGTCCGCCAGTCGGTGACCGAACCCCTCGTCTCGTTCCGCGTCGGCACCCGCCGCACCCGCGAGGCCCGCGCCCGTGACCTGCTCGACCAGGTCGCCCTGCCCGCGTCCTACCTGGGCCGTTTGCCCCGCGAGCTCTCCGGCGGCCAGCGGCAACGGGTCGCCATCGCGCGCGCCCTCGCGCTCGAACCCGATCTGATCATGCTGGACGAGCCCGTCTCCGCCCTCGACGTCCTGGTGCAGGAGCAGATCCTCACGTTGCTCACCGACCTGCAGACGGCGCTCGGCCTCTCCTACCTCTTCGTCTCGCACGACCTGTCGGTCGTCGCGCGGATCTCGCACACCGTCTCCGTGATGAGCGCGGGCCGCGTGGTCGAGCAGGGCCCGGTCGCCGACGTCTTCTCCGACCCACGCAGCCCGTACACGAGGGAACTCATCGCGGCCATCCCCGGTCGGCGTGCCGATGCCGCCTGACACCCCGTCGCCGGTCGGCGATCCTCGTCCAGCGCGCCAGCTCGCCAGCTCGCCAGCTCGCCAGCTCGCCAGCTCGATGGGGTCGTCCGGGTCGCCTCCTTCGTCCGGCCGCTGCAGTTCCTGGTGCAGACAGCGGCGGCGTAGGTGGTCAGCGCCCGGACACTGCGTAGTGGTTTTTGCCGGCGGCTTTGGCGGTGTACATCGCTTCGTCGGCGTTGCGGATGGTGGTGTCGGCGGTGTCGCCGGCGCGGTAGATGGCGACCCCGGCGCTGGCCGTGACGTGGCAGACCTGGCCGTCGATGGTGAAGGGGCGCTGCAGGGCGTCGACGATCCGGCCGGCCACGATCGTGGCGTCCTCGACGGTGCCGATCTGCTCGGCGAGGATCGCGAACTCGTCGCCGCCGAAACGCCCGACGGTGTCGCCGGTGCGGGTGCAGCCCCGCAGCCGGACGGCGACCTCGGACAACAAGGCATCACCGGTACTGTGCCCGAAAGTGTCGTTGATCTGTTTGAAGCCGTCCAGGTCGACGAACAGGACCGCCGGCGTCGTGGCGCCGCGGTCGTGCGTCGCGATCGCGTGGTCGACCCGCTCCTGGAACAGGATCCGGTTGGCCAGCCCGGTCAGCGGGTCGTGCAGGGTGCGGTGGTGCAGTTCACGCTCGCGTTCACGCAGCCGCGCCTCGATCTGGGTACGGCGCCGGATGTCGTCGTGCAACGCGGCGGTGGCCTGGTCGACCTTGTCCATGGCCCGGTTACGGGCGCCGGACAGGATGCCGGCCATGCTCGCCACGAGCAACGTGATCAGCACACCGATGCCGAGCGCGACCGCCGGCATCCGTTGATCGGCGTTCGTCAGCAGATTCCCGGTCGGCTCGAGGAGTAGATCCCAGCGACGTTGCCCGACGATGACGGTCCGCTCACGGTGCAACGCGCTCGCCTCATCCAGCGTGTCGGTCGACGGTCGCGCGACGCCGGTCGACGGTCGCGCGACGACGGTCGGCGTGTCGGTGGACCGGTCGAGCAGGGTGACGCTGACCGCCCCGCGCGACTGCCACTGCAGGGTCTCGGCCAGGAAGTCACCGCCGCGCATACCCATGATGATCCAGCCGCGGAACCGGCCGGCGTCCGGCGTGCCCATCCCCGCGATGACCGGTGCGGCGAGCAGGAACGACAGCTGCTGCTGCCCGGCCGGGCGCTCCCGGTCCATCAACAGCACGTAGGTGCGGCTGGCGGTGACCTGTCCACTGGTACGGGCCATCCGCAACGCGTCGGCGGGTTCGGCCGCCCGGCTCAGATCGCTGCCCGCGGTGCTGTCGGTTCCGTCGAGCGCGGACCTCAGGACGATGAACAGGTGCTCGTCCGCGGTGGGGTTCGCGACCAGGGTGAGCCCGGTGGCTCCCTGCGCCCGCCAGTACGCCCGGACGGTACTGACATCACGGTCGCCGGCCGCGACGACAAGGGCGACACCGGCGACGCCCGGCAAACGCTGCCGGCTCAACTTCGAGGTGATCTGCAGGAAATCCGACTTGCTGAGATCCGACTGGGCGCCCACCGCCGCAGCCAGGTCGGACAGGGTGTCACGGTAACGGTTGGCCTCCGCGGTCACCACCCGGCTGACCGCGTCGGCATACTGATCCATCGCCTGCCCCGCATGACGTTGCTGAACCCGCCCAACCGCATCGCTCGCGACCCACGACCCGGCCAGACCCACCACACCGACGACAGCCACCAACACGACGCCGATCCGCCGCCGCCACCTCAGACGTCCCACCCGCCCAGCCAAGTCCCCCACACCATCCCTATCGGCAGCCACCCCACCTGGCGAAGCCCTTCCGCGTCCGGGCGTCCGGTCACGCCTGCGTCGACGCCAGGCGTCCGGGGTGCGTCGACTCGTGGCCGGCAGGGCAGCTCCAACAACCCGACCAGATCATGAAGTGTCTCCTTTGCCGCAGTGCCGGGCGACGGTCCCAGAACGCGAGGTTCTCCCCGAGCGAGGGCCGCACGCCAGCACTCCGACGGTTCGGCACGGCGCTCACCTCGCGCGCTATCAGCGGCGGGCGAGGTGATTCTCCTTTTCCGGCGGGGAATTGCTTTGGTGTTTGGTCAAGCAATTGGTTGAGATCGCTCCCCAATGGTTTCCGAGGTTGGCATGATCAGCTATTAGCGGGCGGTGTGCGGGCGCGGGATAATCGTTGCATGCGGTACCAGCAGCTTCAGTTTTTCACCCGGCCGGAAACCGTTGCGATGCGTGACCGCACGAAAGCGCGTAACTATTCTGCGGAGAAGGAGGAATTCCGGCGGGATCATGCGCGTCGGCGGCAGTGGGGTCTTGTTCGGCGGCATGCGCAGAAGTTGTGCCGGTCGCACGGGTGCACCGGGAAGTGCGCCGAGGTGGGTCTGCATGATTTCGCCGAGGCTGTGCCTCCGCTGATCTGGCCGGACGACGCGATCTACACGCAGCGTCCAGCACCGCCCACACCAGCAGCACCGCCCACACCGGGAGCACCAGTAGCAGCGCCGGGGGCGCCACGGGCGCCGGGCCGGTTCATTGCGGACGGGCGAGACCTGCGGTCAGGCAGCGGACAGCAGGTCTGTCGCCCGGTACCGGCCAGCGAGGCAGCCGCCGCGCGCCGGGCGGGAAGCACAACGCGCACCGAGCCCGCACCCCGGACAGAAACCGCTGCTCACACGGCACCGGCACACCAGGCCGAACCGGCACACCGGGCCGAACCCGCACACCAGCAGGCCGAACCCGCACACCAGCAGGCCAACCCGATACGCCAGGCCGAACCCGCACACCAGCAGGCCGAAGCCGCACGCCAAGCTGGAGCAGCGGTACCGCCCCACGCCAAAGCCGCCGGGCACGCGGGTGGCCCCGGCCAGGATGAGCCCGGTCACCGCCCGGCGCTCACCCGGCCGACAACATCGGCTACGCGCCGCCACATCCCGACCTGCCACGTCGACACCGGCCGACTCACCGAGGACTCCCTGCACGGCAGCGCGCCACCACCGGCAAAAGCCGATCCGCGACGGAGCACACCACACCTCGACCACACATCCCTGGCACCGCACAGACCACCACAGAAGAAGACCGGCACCATTCACTTCGGGGCCAACCCGCGCCGCTCCGAGAAAGGGCAATTGATCCCCCGACGACCGAACGTAAAGGAAAGATCACCCCCACGTCGCCCCCGCCGCCGTTCGCAGTTAGCAGAGCGGTGGACAGTTCTAGACTGGCGGCGACAATAGCCCTTCGTCGACCTGGCCGGACGCACTCAGATCGTAAGTAGTCCCAAGTCCCGTGGGTGACTGTGTGTAACTCGGACAGTGGGTGTGTGGTCGGGCGGTCGTGATGGTGTTGGTTTGCGGCTGTGATGGTT
>Ga0247781_1000658_pt1 | contig 10840 bp, 5 predicted proteins | sample UWRJL184509B5_FD_179922 | JGI IMG/M metagenome (GOLD analysis project Ga0247781, IMG submission 179922) | Plant litter microbial communities from Arlington Agricultural Research Station in Wisconsin, United States - UWRJ-L184-509B-5 | ecosystem: Environmental > Terrestrial > Plant litter >...
GGTAGAGATCCCGGCATCTTGACTTCAACAGCGACAATGAGATGTCACTGCTCATTGTGGAAGCAACAATCTGGTTTGATGCGAAATCATGGGCAATTGATCAACACATCCTTTATCTACCAGGCTTTCAAGCATCATCACACTCAACAGGTAAAAAAGAAAAGGCAAACTTCATACTATTCCTACTTCATTTTATCATATGCAAACGACCCTACCAAAAGGCATGTGTCATAGCATATAAAAACCCCTCTATCAACACCGGCTATCCAGTCTTTACGAGTCGCCCCCGCAAGACACAAGCAAGACAGACCGCTGGCTCGCCCACGCTAGAAATAAACTATAAACACGCACAAAACCAAGCGAGACATGGTCTAGTCTGCAACACCATTGTTTCCCACTGCAAGGCCTTCACCAATCATCATCATCCTCCTTCTTCGCCATGGCATTCTTCCTCGCCAACAGAGCATCGGCGAGGCTCAAACCAGCAGTAGGCGTGTTGCTCCGGCTACTATCCGAGCCGCCGTTAAGACTCATACCAGAGTCGCGTGCCTGAACAGCCGAAAGTGGTTTTCTTGCGCCCGGTGTGGGCCGTTTCACAGGAGGTGTCGGCTTTCCTCTCACGCCATTCGACGGCGGAGGCGGAGGGGGTCTGGCAACTGCCACGGGAGGAGGTGCTGCTTGTTCTTCTACATATGCCGATGGAACCCAGGCTGAACTGTCGCCTTTCTTGGCCAACCACCAGCCTAGAGAAAGAAAAAAATGGTTAGCATCATGAAGAAAGGTATGCTACGAAATCAACTCGTTATGTGGGCATATGGACTTACCGTTAGTCTCCTTCTGAACAATCTCAATCAACTGCCCAGCTTTGATGGAAAGCTCGTTCTCCTTTTCGCTGGCAAAATCATAGAGGACCTTGGCCATAATCTTAGGCTTTGCGGCAGGCGGAGGGGGCGGCGGAGGTGCTCGCACAACAGAGGTATTAGACTGCTGTCGGGTGTGAGTCGGAAGGCTGAAGCTCGGGGTTGCTGCCGCCGAGGCTGCCGCTGGTGTCGGCCGGGCCTGTGGGACTGGACGAGATGAATTTGCAGAGGGGCGAGCCTGGGGTGTGCGGTTCGCGGTAACTCTCGAGGGTCTCCCTCCCGGGCCACCAGGCTTGATAAGCTTGCCTCTGGTGATGGGTCTTGGCGGGACGGGCTTAGCTCTTGGTGTCGGCAGAGAACCAGAGTGGGGAGGTTCTCCCGGTTGGGTATGCACAGCACCGCTCTTGTAAAAGTCGACTGGTGTAGGGGCATCCTTCAGAACCTTGACCATCTGCATCTTTCCTGGCTTCTTTGCATACTCAATCATGTCGGAGATCTTGAGGTTGAAGCCACCCGGCATCACTCTTTGCATTTGGGTAAACATCTCAGTCTTCAAGACGCAGTTGAGAAGTGGGTCTGCTTCTTGCGGCGATCCGACTCCGAGAGAGAACCAGTCATCCCGGCAGCTGGATGTCGATATGAATTTGATAGCGCCAAGAGGGAATGAACGCTCAATGACGATTTGCACATTGCCCTGCACGAGCATCTGCGCGACAATGTAGAACTTGCTGTTTGTCACGATCAGAGTCCTAGGGCTTGCTTTACTTGATCGACCAAACTTGGCCTCCAAGACCTCGCCACGGCACGAGAATAGCGTCTTCTCGTTGCTTCCGATATTGATGGCGTTACGGATCTGAGCACCAGGGCCGCTACTGGCATTGGTGCCCAAATAGTCACCCAGGAATCGCCGCGAGCCGAGAATGCTCATTCTCCTCCGCTCCTTGCGACCACCCAGAACCCGATGGCCTTGATCCCGTAGCTGCAGATACTCGGCACCAACACGTTTCTTTCTCCAGAAGCGTTGTATCCGGGTAGCAGACTCTGCCCGGTACGCGAGATATGCCCTCCACATGCGCTGGATACGCGTCGCCATGTTGTGCCAGTATCGATCGCGCATATGCTCCAAGGCGAAAAGAGTTTCGGGAGACTTGATGAATGCCTTTGTGACGCCCAACTGCCATTCTTCTTGCGGAATGCTGGTATCTTTGAGAATCTGCTTGACAGCAGCCTCGTAAGAACCCTGCCACGTGTACTCGCCAGCATACGAAGTCGCGGGCGAAAGAAGGAAGAACCTGTCCACAAACTTCTCGAACGACTGGCGATAAGCAAAACCAGCTCGGCGGATGCGCACGTTTTCCTGCAACCCGAGATACTTGATTTGATGGAGCACGTTGGGCACATTGTACTCGGTCGGAGACTTGTTCTCGTTCGGCTTGATGGTCCGAATATACGAAGGCTGGCATTTCATCAGGGTCTCAACCAGCGCATTCGCCGACGTTCTTATCCTGTCACCGGCAGAAGGCGGTTGCTTCCGGTTGTCCTGGTCCACTTGGTTGGGGAAGATTGCATGGACAAAGCGGTTTTGACTCTTTGGGAATAGGTTCAGCAGACCTTTGAGCAGCAAATCCTTGTTCTTGTCCGTGATGCCATCCACCGTGTATGTGACATCGCCAGCATAGTGTTTGACAATGAAGCCACCTTGCCGTGCGGTGAGGTGGGCATTCGACATGCCATTGATACTTTGCATGAAAGTACGATCGCAGGCCGCTGGATCCGCATGGGCAGTCTTTGTAGCATCCTTCATGGCCGAGAAGATACCAGGGGGTCGGATGGACTCGATCAGGTCGCACACCACCTTGTTGTCAAAGTACGAGATAGGGGTCCATTTGATCTGCTCCCGGGCATACTCTTCTTGCTCCGCTTTGAGGGTCAGCTGAATAAAGATTTGTTGTAGCTTCTCATTCACGTAGTTGATACAAAGTTGCTCGAAGCTGTTCTTTTCAAAAATCTCGAAGCCGTAGATGTCAAGAATGCCAATCGAGTTGGACGTGGCCTGGCGGGCCTTTAGCGACTGGTTTATCCGCTCCACAATCCAGTCGAAAAGGTTGTTATAAATGGCCTTTGCCAGGGCGTCTCTGGTTGCCGTTGCCTGTGCCACATTTGCCGGGGATTCGATGACTTCGCCGTTCCTCGGTGTTAGAATACGGATCGTGATGGCGTTAACCAGGCTTGCCGAGTCGACTTCAAGAAGGTAGGCCAAGAAGTCGACAACCGACTGGTCAGTTACGGCTGCGTACCCATCGTCGCCCTCGCGGAAAACTAGGTTGCCAGTCCAGAGAACCGCGGCCAGCATGCGGAAAATATTGTCCTGCTCAGCCTGAGAAAGGCCAATAACCTTCATGGCATTAACCGTGTCCGCAAAGTCGGCAATGTCGTCGATTCCATCCACGTTGAGACATTTTGACCGGCTCGTGTAGGCGTAGGTCTCGGGAGTTTGAACGCCAAAGTTTTGGCGGTATGCCTGAGAAGCACCCTTTGTGAATTGGTAAAAGATGTGGAAGTTGCGCTCATTGGTGATCTGGCCAACGACACGCGACTTTTCGAGCAGGTAGTTTGTGATATCGGCACCAATGGGCTCTCCTTGGTTGTTGAAGTGAATCTGAAGATACTTTCCGAACCGGGACGAATTGTTATTGCGCAATGTCTTGGCGTTGCCGAACGATTCTAGCAAGGGGTTTGTGGCCAAAACCATGTCCTTGATCTGCTGAATATCATTCGACTCGCCACCGGATACGTTGGCGATGTACTGCATGATGCGCTTCGCAGCCTCGGTCTTGCCAGCACCCGACTCGCCCGAGATGATGACACACTGGTTGTCCTTGTAGGCCTTCATATTGTAGTACATAGACTCGGCGATAGCGAAGACATGCGGTGGCATCTCCAACCTGTTCTTGCCCCGGTAGCTGTCCAGCACCTGATCCGTGTAGATACCCAGGTCCCGGAAGGGATTGACGGATACCAAGACATGGCCAATGTATGTGTAAATTTCAGCCGCCTCGAATCTCTTTTTCAAGTTGTCGTTGATGGCCTCGTTGGACACCTTGCTTAGTAGCGTCAAGTCAGATACGCCGATCTCCCTCTTCTTGGTGGTATCGTATGTCGCTTTCTTCGGTTTGGCCTTGCTCCCGCCGGCCTGACCGGCTCCGCCCGCAGAGCGCTCCGCCCGCGCCGCCTTGTCTTTTCCACGTCTCGTAATAGCCTGCAATGCGACCACGGTCAGAATCTACCCAGAACAGAATAACAGCGTCCTCCAAGCCGTGTTACTCACCATGGCTGGCGGTTGTGTGTTGTTGCGCAATCTGAAACGCCCTCAATTCACGAACCAGTCCGAGGTACGGATAACGCTGGGACTCGACAGCGGTCGGGGTTAATCGCGGCCCCGGGTTGTGATGTGCCAGTAGCGAAATGAGGGCGAATATCGATTCAAAAAATATACGGAAATGGTATAAAGAAAGAAAGCCGTCAGCTATCTGGGTTGTGTGCGCAATACCGCCTCCTGGCTGAACTTTGGATAGCGGTGCCTGATGCCGGGAAGGTACGTGGACAGGGCCCGGTGACGACAAGCCCACCAAGATTGGTGGGGCACACTGGGCCCTCTTCAAAGTGGCTGATGGTTCGATAGTGTTCCCCTGTTCTTGCCAAGGCCCGCCCAAGTTGGTCAGCCAAACACCTTGGTCAAATTTGAAACGATCTGTATTCCGTACACACGAAATACGTTTGTCGTAATATTTTGTACGGTCATACGGTCTATGGAATTTCGTAGCTGATAATATGGAGGGGTGGAAGGACGGTCAATTCTGCCACCCATTTCAAATTTCCTTAACAGGGGGTCCTCTCAATACCGTATTAATCCGTAAGAAAATCGCGATGTTACGTCCCAGTATTCTGTAATCCGTGAGGAATACGGTACGGAATACCGACGTCAGCACCCGCCACTGATGATATTTCAGCCTGAGCTCAGCCACCATGCTCCTCAATGCCACGCAAGCCAACCGATTCATCTGCGATGTTTAGGTTGGCAGATGTGTCTGGAAACCTAATTCCTCTTGACCATGATTCGGCAAAGGTCAGACACAAAGGAAGCCAGGCATCCAGCGAAGCTTATCGTTGCCATCGGCTCTGTATTACGTATAATTACGGAATACCCCTCAACATCCACCAAGAAGAATTTGTATGATTAGGTCACCTCCAGCCTGGGAATTGAAGTTGACTTTGCCCTATCAACTGATATATTTACCACGTCCCATTCGCGTTGGAGCAAGCCAGGACTGGAACCCGAGATCCAAAATTACAACGCATTTTTAAATCCAACAATGTATCCGTATGTGACTCTGTGTCTTCGTCATCGAAAAGACCAGTCCCCCCCCAAACCCTTCCTGACGGCCTGCAGCTATATATGATGAGTCCGTGACACTCGTCGTTGTGCCGCCAGAGGAAAGTATCCGGAGCCTCATAACCTCGGCCGAGGCTAGAAAGTGAGCATCGTGTCTGGTCCCAACCTCGATAGGAAGATAATAAAGCAAATAAACCTCAGGGAAAGAAGAAATAAAATCTTGCTCCTACTCTCTCCTGAGAGGATGGCTACTCTTATACCCCATTGTCACCACCACGCCCGTCTTCTTCGTTCAAACCTGTGGTCTGGATGATTCTCAAAAAATCGTACGATTCCCCAGACGGCTGCATCCGGATCGCCCTTGCACCCACCACACCAGAACATTAAAGTTATCTACATGGAAGATCTGACCAGCTTCTACACGTCTACCAAGATCCACCATGCATCATTGCCACTGGAAACAAAATACGATCTTCTTTTTCTTCTATCAGTTATACGCAACGGCCCTTTGACAAAGCTCTCACCATTTCGTGTAGTTTGCTCAACTCACAAACCTCGACTCTCCCAGGACACCCCAACCGCATTGCTCCGAGCCCACGACATCAGGTCTCTTTCGGCATATTCCATAGCATTCAGAGACAACATGTCCAACCCCTTACCAACCATCAAGACCCATGCACATGGCACTAGCATGCGTTCTTCCACCCGAGCTGCAGAGTCCTTCCGGGCTCGCTCATGCTTCTCGTGTGTTTCACCATGAATTAGCATGGTTGACGGGATCCAACAAGCGGAAATGGAATCAAACGAAACCGAATCTTAGCTCGCTTGATTGGGAAGTGATAGACATGGACGACGTCTGTGTCACAACGATCATTCAACTTGCTTCACGGCAAAAGACAGGAAGTTGATTCCAGCACGAGCCAGGTTACGTCGGCTGGGCATCCGTCTGGGGTTCACGATGCATCAGGCGTATGATGTTCTCACAATACCGACTGGCACTTGGATGGAATTTTGGTGCCAGGACATGGGATTTTGAAATGCGATCCGTTTTGGATGAGACCGGATGACACACGGTCGTGCTAACTGCCCTCCCTGTCGACCTCGCCTCCTCACATTGCACGGCAAAACCGCCACGAGTTACATGCATCCGCATGCAGCTGAAGATGGAGAGAAGCCCTGGAATCATCCCCACGCCCCGATGTTCAGGGAGGGGGATGGTTTACCGAAGAACCTGTCGATCGAGCAAACACAGACCCAGTATCGACGTCCAATGGTCAAACTATTCACATCGTTGCACATTTGCATCAGAAAAGAGCCCCCAAAATCTTGGAGGAGCCGGGATTGGTCCCCGTGCCACCGAAGGACTATTCCATACAGAGCAGGAGCCAACGGAATGGTAGAGGTTGGATCGTGAAGAGAGATCCTGAAGGCTCTTGTCTGGCTGCCAGACACCACATTGACGTCCAGCTGGTCTTTGCGGCGGCGGCCAGTGTGGTTGTTGATAGGTATCCAACGCCGCTTGCTGGTCATGTGTTTATATTTGGTTCAAGACTTTAGACAACACACAGCGCGTGGTCAAGCCTTGATAGCATCAACCACAATTTAAGCTTATACAGTTTAAGGACATGACGGAATACGGGGTACGTTCTGATTGCAGGCTCAAATACCATGTGCGCTAGATGTGGGGATGCAGGTTCGATAAATTCGAGGTGATGAGGTTGAGAATATCACAACCCGGCTAGTCCTAATGAGACATGGGTTATTCCCCTTTGTCCACTTGAAGAAGCGATTGCAACGGTGATTGGACGATGCACGAATGCGACACATGGAGAAGTCTGCAGGGGCCTTACCCCAACTTTGCCTAGCGGCCCTTGGCCCTGTCCTCTGGAACGGATCCCGTTTGTTCGAGATGCGCCTCCACATCGCCCCACCAGTGTTTAAGCGCCCGGGTGAGCCTGATCGAGAGAACCGATATTTTTGGGTTGGTCAAGGATCAAGTCAACATTTGATCCCGTTTTTCTCTCTTGTCCTTTTCCTTTCACTTCCCTTTCACTTTCTCTTTACACAGCTCCAATCTGTCGAATTAATCAAGTTGTTTTGATTTCCCTTTGGCGCCGTTTTTCAACTTTGAGGTGCAACCCGCCCCTCTCGTTTACCCCTGGACTAGTAAGACCCCTGGGTCCCCTGTCGCAGCCGAAACGTCAAAGTCGCCTTCACCCAGCCCCGGTCAAAGCGTCTCTAACACATCTCGTCTCAACTCCTCCCCACCGACTGTCACGATTGCCTGCCGTCTGATAGTTGCCATTTTCTTTGGTATTGCATCCTGACACAGTCCTCCTGGTCGCGAAACCTCCTCCAACGTCTGATCTACCGCGCTTGCTCAGGACACCCTCTCCTTGGTCGGCCCACTGTGGACAGAGAAGAGTGGATAATCGCACGTTCGTCACGGGGGAATTGCTTGTTCTTGTTCAGCCTTCACGGGATACCTTGACTCCTTGAGCCTCGCTCGCTCATCAACGGTCCCCCGCCAAACCAGGCCTCGCCCACGTCGTCACACCCATCCCACACTTCACCCCCAATTTGAATTTTGCCTGGAGAGAAACGAGAACAAACAGGGTACAGGGCCCAATTGCTTGTCCATCGGTGTCTCCCACAAAAGAAAGAGAGTTTGGCATTGCCAGAAGCAGTCTAGAGGTTTCAAGAAGCCTGACATCCGAGCCAGCTAGCCCTTGCAGCGCTTGCACCAAAGGCGAGGAACTAGAGGCACGGATTGCTGGGTGCCGTTCCTGAGCATCCAGCCAGAGTGTAACCTCGACCCGTAACCCGCCCGTTTATTCTTTTTGCAGGTCCAGGTCCCGCCGCCGCCGCTTCAAGTCTCAGATCTTTCTTCCTTTGGAATCACTCATGAGTGACCTCCCTCCCGCGCATCTCAACACTGCTCTTGTCCTCTCTCTTTTTCCTCACTTGGCGAGGTAGAAGAATAGAGCTCACCCTCACCGAGCCACCCTCTCCACCTTCATTTTCTTTCCAGCTGCTGGCTCAGATCGCTCTTTTTTCGGTTCCATTCGCATCTGTTCTTTTTGGTTATTGCTCTTATTCTTTTTATTCTGTACTTGTTCTCGACTCGTCCCTTCGATACCGTATTACTCGCTCTGGGCATAATATTTTGGGAGAGAAGCCGATTTGGGACGCTTGGGATACCGGGGTCATCAGGCGATCACGCCCACGCAAACCACCGTCGCCGACGGCATTCCAGGTCGACAAGTTCTGGTCGCAGGTCGACACTTAGGGATTGAAGAGGGGGAACTCCACGCCAGCCGCCAAGATGCCTTTCTTCGCGCTTTTGAAGAAGCAATTCACGCCCACCAAATTGCTCTTCCATGTTCTCTTTTGGACGTTTCATTTTGGCATCTTTGCCTATGGATGGTGGAAGCAGCAGAGCGATGCTCGCTTGGCGGGTCTCAACACGCTCACATACTCGGTCTGGCTGTCACGAGGTGCCGGACTGGTATTGAGTGTCGATGGCATGCTCATCCTGCTGCCCGTCTGCAGGACGATTATGAAATGGGTCCGCCCCACGATCCGATTCCTCCCGCTCGACGAGAACATCTGGATGCACCGACAGCTAGCATATTCCATGCTGCTCTTCACCATTATTCACACTAGCGCCCATTATGTCAAGTGAGTTCAAATAATTCTGAAAAGGGGGAAGCCAGTGAATCTAACAAATGTACAGCTTCTTCAATGTTGAAAAGAATCAAATTCGTCCCGTCTCGGCCCTTCAGATCCACTACGCACAGCCTGGTGGCATCACGGGCCATGTCATGTTGCTTTGCATGTTGTTGATGTACACGACGGCCCATCATCGCATCAGACAGCAGTCATTCGAGACCTTCTGGTATACTCACCATCTGTTTATCCCATTTTTCCTCGCCTTGTATACCCATACCGTTGGGTGCTTCGTCCGAGACACCGCCGACGGGTTCTCGCCGTTCGCTGGTGATGACTACTGGAAGCATTGTATTGGTTACCTGGGCTGGAGATGGGAGCTTTGGACCGGCGGTTTCTACCTCATCGAGCGTATCTTCCGTGAGATTCGTGCCGCCCGCGAGACCAAGATCACCCGCGTTGTCAGGCACCCGTACGATGTCGTCGAGATCCAGTTCAACAAGCCCTCGTTCAAGTACAAGGCTGGCCAGTGGTTGTTCCTCCAGGTGCCCGACGTTTCCAAGTACCAGTGGCATCCTTTTACCATTACTTCTTGCCCGTTCGACCCCTATGTCTCGGTCCACGTCCGTCAGGTTGGTGATTTCACCAGGGATCTTGGTGACGCTGTTGGTGCTGGTGGAGCCCAAGGAAAGCTGTACGACGGGGTTGATCCCATGGGAATGTACGAGGTTGCTCTCCAGAACGGCCAGAACATGCCCAAGCTCCGCATCGATGGACCATATGGTGCGCCCGCCGAGGATGTCTTTGAGAACGAAATCGCTGTTCTGATTGGAACCGGTATTGGTGTCACGCCTTGGGCTTCCATTCTCAAGAACATCTGGCACTTGAGGAACGGCCCGAACCCACCAACCCGCCTGCGCCGTGTGGAATTCATCTGGGTGTGCAAGGATACCAGCTCATTCGAGTGGTTCCAAACTCTTCTTTCGTCTCTCGAGGACCAGTCCAACGAGGCGGCTCGCATTCCCGGCTCGGGCGGTGTAGAATTCCTCAAGATTCACACCTACCTCACCCAGAAGCTCGACATGGATACCACGCAGAATATCGTCTTGAACAGTGTTGGCTCCGACCTCGACCCCCTCACCGAACTGAAGGCTCGCACCAACTTTGGACGTCCCAACTTCGGAAAGCTCTTTACAGGCATGCGCGATGGCATCATTGACCACACCTACATCAGTGGGCTTGAGGGTAACATGAGGACCACGGTCGGTGTGTACTTCTGCGGTCCCTCGGCAGCCGGTAAGCTCTCTCTTGACTCTCGACACGAATTCAGACCAATCACTAACTTTCATCCTCTGTACAGCCCGTGACATCAAGAAGGCGGCCAAGGCGGCGACCGTTCGCGAAGTTCAATTCCGCTTCTGGAAGGAACATTTCTAGTTGCATTGTAAATAATATATTACAACGAATTTTATTCCCTCTCACCTGCCTTTCCCATCTGGATCCTCGGGTACTAGCCCTGGCACACCGGTACACAGTGAACCGATCGACCTGTCCACGACAAGTCATGGGAGCTTCGGAGCCCAAGGGAGGCAAGATCACCAATACATGAATCGATGGGAGATTGAAGAGAGACCACGGGAAGCGGTTTCATGCATTTTTCTAAAGAATAGCGGTCTTCTTTGCATTTTTCTTTTTTTATCTCTTGATTCCACCTTCAGCTCCTCCACATACCTACCTACCTACCAATTTCTACATTTCTAACGATACCAATCGTCATCTCCCTGGAACATGGGAAGGAAGAAAAACAACAGAAGGCAGGTCTGCGTTAGCCAACCAGACATTCGCAATCACGACACCCGCGCCGAAGGGCGCTTTTTCTTTTCATCTTTTTTTTTTTTTTTTTTTTTCTTCTATTTGG
>Ga0247781_1000659_pt1 | contig 10838 bp, 8 predicted proteins | sample UWRJL184509B5_FD_179922 | JGI IMG/M metagenome (GOLD analysis project Ga0247781, IMG submission 179922) | Plant litter microbial communities from Arlington Agricultural Research Station in Wisconsin, United States - UWRJ-L184-509B-5 | ecosystem: Environmental > Terrestrial > Plant litter >...
AAAGTTAAAATAACATAAGTTAATATGTGTTAACTGTAACGGTAACTACCTAACTTTTTATAAGGACTGTTATATGGTAAAAGAGCACTATAAGCGTATTAAAGCGATTTTCCTTAATAAAGCCATAATATATAAAAAACCATATAAGGAAAGGAATAAGCAGAACCTAAACTTCACCCTTATCACTAAATATAAGTACATTATAACTAACTAGTTTACAGTTATATAAGGATATAGAAACCAGGTGGCTAATAAGAGAAGATAAATCTTACAGGTTAAGGTAAGGAGACCTAATCTCTTAAAGAAAGTAGGAATACTTAACAGTAATAATATCACGTAATATATAAAGTTATTAAGCCCTAACAGCGCCTTAAAGACTATATTAACCCCACTTAGATAACAGCCTATAAAAGCCCTAATAGGATTAATAATAACTATTAATAAAGTTTAACAACCCTTATAACCAGCTATATCACCACTTATAAACAGCCCCTTATAAAACAGTTAATAAAGTTAAAAATACTATACTGGAATATTAATAATAAAGATGTAAGATTTAATAAGGTGTTAGAAATATAAAGTGATTATAACTTAATAATAATATAAGAATTACCTTAAAGTTAGTTTACCAGTACTTTAAGATATAAAAAAGGAGGGAAATTTAGTATAATCTATTATAATAAAAGGGTAATGTTATATGTTAGTAAATAGCTTACTAACGTAATATAGATTATAAACTTTAACTTAGATTAGGTGTTAGTAACGTTTAGTTATAAAGAGGAAACTATTATAATCTACTTAATTTATATATTAAGTAAGAAATTAGATAATTAAGTTATCCCTTTAATTAAAATTAGAGTGAAAGCGTTTTAAAGGAGAGTAGTTATAATAAGTAACTTTAATATATATAACCTAACATAAGATAAGGAGGGACGTAAGAGCCTTAAGGTTAAACCGTTAGTAAAGCTAGTAGAAGACTGGGACCTAATATTAAAGACCCCTTTTAAGGAACTAATATAACTTAAACGTAAAAACGGAAAAAAAGACAGTATAATAAACTATACATAGGTGTCCTGTACGTTAGGTATTAACTACTTAGGTGTAAAGAGTATAGTTAGGTTAGATTATATACTGTAAGTAATTAAGATTAATAACATATTAGTAAAATAAAAAGAAGGAGAGGAAGGTTATAGTTATAAAATGATAAATATTATAATAGCTACAGTAATGGTAAAACACCTTATAATACTAATTAGTATAAATAACATTTATAAACTAGAAGAAGCTTTTAAAGCACTGTTAAAGGAGCTCCTATATATTACAAACGTCACAGTACTTAAAAGGAAACTAAACATAGGGATTATAGTGTTATAATGGGATAATAAAATAAAAAGAGCCGTGAAAGACGTAAGGAGAGCGGAAAAGATATAAAGAACGTAACACTCTTACACTGTAAAGAAGGAGTTAAGGAAGGTTAAGAGGTATAAAGATAAGGTAATTAGTAAGGTGTAAATAAGGTGTTAATAAGGCTCCCTTAATAAGATAGTAACTAATAAAAACTTAAAAGAAATGTGGAATATTAAACGTTAGGTTAGATTATGTAATTACTAACCCCTTAAACTATTAATTATTCTAATATTATAAACTATAAAAGACACTACATTTAACAAACCTTAAATAACCATTACCTACGTTAAGAAGATAAGAGAACTTAGTAAACGTTTCTTCCCTATATTAGAAGTGGACCTTTTAAAACTTAAAGACCTTAATTAGAGAGTAGGCTCCTTTTTAAAGATTATACTAATGGATTAAAAGGTGAAGGATTTAAATGTAAAAAAGGTTATTTAAAAAGTAAGTGCCTTAAAAGTGTTAAGACTAGACGGGATCTTTAACGGCCTTTTAAAGACTTATAATAAAAATAGAAAACTGTTAATTATCTTAATAAAGATTATATAAGTAAGTTTTAACCTTAATTATTACCTAAAGCGTTAATATATTATATACGTTATAATACTGTTAAAATTAGGGAAATTAATTAATAATAAGAAATATATTAAAATATACCACCTTATAACCTTATTAAACGTAATAAGGAAGATTATTAAAGCTATCTTAATAGAGAGGATCTCTATTATAGTGGAAACAGCCTATGTACTCCCTAACTTTTAATTTAGATTTAAAAAGAAAAAAGTGACAGATATGGCTATTTAAGTTATCGTTAACGGCGTTTATACAGTATAGTCACATAAAGCCTACACTTTATTACTGCAGTTAGATATTATTAAAGCGTTTAATAAAGTGGATTAGAACTAGCTGTTTACTATATTAAAAGACTTAGGGTTTAAAAGAAAGCTTATCCTTTAACTAATTAATTATATATATAAAAGAATAGCTTAATTACTGTTTAATAATAAGCTGTTAGTATTGTAAGATATTACTTAAAGGATCCCCTAGGAATCCCCCCTATTAGTAATCCTCTTTATCCTTTTTATTAATATACTGTATAAAAAGCTGAAATATATTAAAGTCTTAATTACATTAGGTTTTACAGATAATATAAACTTTTAAACCTTTATATATAATATATTAATATGTTGTAAGATCCTTAAAATTATATATAAGATTTATAAAAAATAGGTAAAGGAAAAGAGGATAACGTTTAACTTAAAAAAGAGTAAGTTTATTTACTTTTTATAAGTAAGGCGCTTATAAATTAAAAGAGTAAAAATTCTAGGAGAAGATTACCTAAGACTAACGTTAGTGGAGTTAGTTAGGTTTTTAAGAGTCTGGCTTAATAGAAAGCTTAACTGGAAAGCTTATTAAAAGAGGATTATTAAAAAAATGGAAACTTAAACCCTTATATTAACCTGACTTATAAGGAAAACGTGGGGAGTATAGGCTGTCTGCACTTAAGAAATTTACATTAAAGTTATCAGAAATGTCCTTACTTATAAAGCGAATATATAGCATATATTAACGAAGTTAAAAGGACTGGTAAAAGGGATAATTAAAAAGTTAAAAACCATTTAAATATAATACTTACAGATTATATTTAAAGTATATAAGGTAACTTTAATAAGGAACTTAAAGTTAAAAACTTAAGTCTTATTACTTAATATTTACTTAAATTAATAAATAGTAAAAGTTAAGTAGTAACTTAAATGTATAGGGATTATAAAGCTTTTATATAACATTAATAAAAAGATAACTAAATAGGTAAAATAAAGACGGGGTGTAATAATACACACCCTTTTAATAAATAGCGGTTTAACGAAAACTATGTGGGTAAAAGACTGGCTGGGGCTTATATTAAGAAAAGTGGAAAACCTAAATTAAGAGAAGTGGATAAACTGTAACCCTAACATCTCCACCTTTTATAATTAGAAGGAAAGATGATAAAAAAAAAGGTATAAGGCGTTTATATACTGTAGTTACATCATTATTATAACAGATATATATAACCTTAATAAAAGTAAGATACCATTTTAACTTTATTAAGAATTTATAAAGGTTTAAAACTCTATCCTTATATAGGTTAAAATAGAGAAGATTAGCCTGAACGTTTTCCTTTACTAGAGAAAGGTCCTTAAGGTAATGTTACCTTAATACCAGTACAGTATTGCCTTAGAAACGGTAATATATATAATCTTAAGGTGTTTAAAGTATAATAAAAGCAGTTTATATAGTATTTAGCTTTATAACTGGTAAGATTTAAAAGTAAGGTTATCACATTTAGTAAGTATAGTAATTATTACTAACTAGATTATAAAAACTAAAAGGTTAAAAGAATATAGCCTAGTTAAGATATTTAATAATAACGGGAGAGGCTTAGGCAGATTATTACCAGACTATACTAACCTTAATAATATACAGGGTATGAAAAAGAAGAAGATGTTAAGATATTAGTTTAGATTTTAAGGTAGTATAGTAAAGACCTAACTTAGAAGATAAGATAGTAAATAATATTAAGGGATAATTATATAATTAAAGACCTGAACTGTAAATATACTGTAAACGTATTGTAAACATACTGTAAATAACCCTTATATTATTATATATTAATTAAATGTAGTTATTATTATTAACTTAAAGACTGTTAGGAGGAGGACAGTTCTAGTCCTAGGTGTTATTAATAATAACTTATAATAATAGTTAATAGTAAATAAACTGTAAACAGACTGTAATTAACGTGTATTTACGTCCTAATTAGCCTATTATTAAGTAATTTAGCCCTTTAAATTAGTAAAATTATTAAATATAATTAGATAATATTAGATAAGGTTTAAACGTGTCTTAAAACGCTAGGTTTAAATAGGTAGAGTAATATTAACCTGTAAGCCACCTGTAGGAGTGGTAGGTAAAAGCACCTAGGTAGCTTAAGCCAGTGTTATAAGACCGTTATTAAGACTGCTGTAAATTATAACAGATAAACCTAAGTTAAAGGGAGTGGGAGGGACGCTTTAATTACAGCCTGAACGTTTAATAGCTTATTATTTAGCCATCCTAACATTAAGGTGGAGAGATAGCCAGACCTGCCAGATTATATTAAACTGATTAATTAATTATTACATTATTAATAACCTGTATGCAATTTAATAAAAGAAATTACTTACATTTTAGTAAGTTAAAGTAATAACCAGCTTATAAGATATATAAATTATTATAATGGCGACATAACACTTTAAAGTGTGGGTAAAGCCTAGACTTTAAACAGTTTAGTAGATAGTAAATAAAGTGTAAGTAATATAAGAATTTACTATATAAAGATAATTATTATAACCGTTACTGCATTTTTAATAATAAGCTAAGTCTGTAATTAGTTAATAAACGCCCTGTAAACAGTAAGAGCAGTCACTTACTTTAAATAAGATAGTATTTATAATAGTTTAAAAGGGAGTTTAAATAAATATAGTTATTTAATAAGTTAATATAAGCTAGGTAGGGTAACTTATTAACGTTATTACTAATAACACATTAACGATATAATAAAAAGGGGATAACGTGGATAATTAATAAGGTGTTAATAAGGTGGTTATAAGTAGTGGTAATAAAAAGGTTATAATTAAAGCTGTTAGAGTTACACTTATAAGGGCTTAAGATAGATATAATAACAGTAAAAGTGAGTGAGTAAGGGTATAAAAAGGTAATTATAGGGTGTGTAAGGTTTAAAACTTAAGAGGAGGAAGTTAATAGTTAAAGGAAGAAAAGTTTTAAAGGAAGGTTAAAGAGGAAGGAAGAATTTATAAAAGTTAGAGAGTAAAGCCGTAAGAACCGTAAAGGCCAGCCAGCTTTAATAAAAAGGTTAGATAGAAGCTATAAGGCCATTAAAGAAAGCACACAGAGGTTAGCCGGTTATATTAATAACCTTAAATAGAAGGAACGAAGTAATAACGGCTTAAAGGAAGTAAGTTAATAGAGTGTAAAACTGAAAGTTATAACAAATAAAGAATTATAAACTAATAATAATTAGAGTGGTGTGAAGAAGACCGGATTAAAAGGGGGAGATATTACAGAGTTACCTTTAAGCCGTTAGCGCCTTAATCCCAGTTAAACCCTAGGGAGCTGCCCTGGGTTAAAGGGGTCTCCCTTTTTACCCTGGACGAAAAAGGAGGTGACGTAGGACCTTTAAGCCATTACGGTTAAAGGGTGTAAGTGTAGTAAAACTGAGAATAACCTACTTACACCCCCATCTTACTTATAATATACGCTAATATAAGGCACTAACCTTATAACCTGTCACCACGTTTAGTAATTAAGATTAAACCATATATATTTCAGTAGGATAAACAGAAGAGTGGGTGGGGTGGAAACGCCCCAACCACGCCCTAATAGTAAATAGTTAGCAGTAGAAGGACCGCTTGCCCTTACAGGCGGAGCTTTCAGCTCCTACAGTATAAGACAAATAATAACAACTAAGATGATGACGATGTCTCCAAACCTGAGCTAAAAATCACCTCTAAAATAGGTAAATATATAGGTATATAATAGAAAGTTTACTGTATATAGACCAGCAGATATAAGAATCATTACCATCCAATATACCCATTTGTAACCCCCGCCAGGAGCACGCTTCTCGTATAATATGTAGAAGAGAATAAAGAGAAACCAGGACGAAGGAAAACTAACCAGAATTATAAAAGTGTAATATGTAAGGACTGAAGCCGCATTTCCCTAAGTAAAGAGTGTCCAGAAAAATAGAATAGTCATCAGCAGAATTTAAATACAGGGGAGAGTAATTGCAGCCGGTATCCAAAGACAACTCGCAGGGTTATAGTAATCACACTCGAGAAGAGTCGCTACTTGCTAATGGAACTTAAATGTCTCAGATAAACCTATATCCTCAACGTTATCTAAGCCCTGGCTGCCCCTATGACGTGGTTGTGCTGGGGTGTCAACCTCAATATGTTGTTCCATAGGGGAGGCGGATGCCTGTTTGTTAGATACCAGTAGTGTCTCGGCCGTAGTAAGAAGCGTTCTGAGAAAAAGAAAAACTGGTAGAATCTGTCCGAAGGTCCAATTGTTATCGTCAACTTGAACTGACGACCGCGTTCGGGCCAGCCTCATAATGCCCCATACAGCTGGGACAACCAACCAATAGATCTTAAATCACCTGTTAGCTCCTGGTTTTGTGAAGAGGCTTGCAACGAACGTGGCGCTGCTGCAGGGTTGGTTAAGAGATTCGTTATATTACAAAGACTGAGAATGAGGCGGCCGCAAGTCGGCCCTTGCCTACAGCCATTATACTGGCTACGGTATACGTAGTTTGACACGTGTCCCCAACCTTGGCTATCACAAGGTCTTTAACCCAATGATAGGTTGAGCTAACGGTGGAAGATGGGGAAAGAATACCAAAGGAAAAGTAAGACTTACGTCTGAGAGAGTGGATATCAGGAGATCGAAAAATAACCGGACTTCCAAGAGGGCTGTCACCCCTATGTAGAGGACCACTCGCCGTAACAGCATTGCTCGTACGCCGACAGCCCGGGAGTTGTTTCTGGATACGTTGACAATTAACCCTTTCCAGGTGTTGCTGGACTTTCTGCGGACATGTCTAACCGCTTCATCAAAGGAGTGCTGAAGTTTGATTGCCCGAAATGCTAGATTTAGGACCACAAGTACCATCGATGTTATTCCGGATCCAAACGCAGGTGTATCACGATACGTCCATGCGAGGCGGTTTGTGGCGTAGTGCCACTCAATGTTCCGGGAAACGTTGAAGAAGCAGAGTGCGTATGAGCCGGGAAGACTTGCGGAGCCCCCTAAGCCATGTTCAAGGGCTCGGTAATCCGGATATGTGTAGCGAAAAAGTTTGCCAAAGTATGCCCAGTTAAAGAAGAGGGTTGGGACCATTGCCGTAAGGAGCATGATAGACAAAACGATCGTGAAAAATAATCTGCCCCATTTTTTTACTGGGTGATGGTAGAGGTGGTGGCGTAAAACTGTAAGGCCAGTAAGGTGGGTAATATTGGAGAACCATGCAAGCTGTACCACCAGTAGGAAGTGGTAGGCCGTGATTCCGTTGAAGAGGTCGGCGAATCCACTGACAAGTAAACCAAGGCCAGTTACGGTCTGAGTATCGCACATTATCAGGATTGACTGGCGGAGGGGTTAGAAACGGGCGCGGCACAAATGCTCGTTTGGCTTGAATCACCTTGATGAAGGCTTCGCGCCATCCCAGCCTTGATTTCAGCCGTCTCACAACACCGAGGTGTTCAAGCGGTGAGAAAACCTGTCTTGTTAAGCGCTTGACCATCACATCGACGGGATTCGTTGTCCAGCCACAAGCGTTGTCCGCAATTTGTCCCGGCCTCTGGAAAGGGTTCTCATACGGGTCGAATACAAACAAATAGTATAGGATGACGAGACCGATAGCGAGCCATGCCGTTCCTAGAAAACTGGCGATGACCTACTCGTTGGGTTAAAAATTCACGACTACATTGGTGGGTAAGGTTGGTCTGCTTACACCTGGACCCCCAACGTCACCATAAGGTTCGGGCAACGCCGACTGCGCGGTGAACGAGCAGTTAATGCTACGCTTCATGCCCAATAGTGATCTCTGACTAGCTGCTTTGTGTCGTAAACAGTCTCCTTTAGTGTTGTTGAATCGGCTTGGAGCTTCACATTACCTGGGACATCACTGGGCTACTGGCCAAGATCCGAGGGCGGGACACGGGAGAGATTTACATAGGTCAATCAGGTAATATATGTATAAATTTGTGTAGGGCAGAGCATCCTTTTTTCAGCCCCGAATTAATTAGGCCCGAAATTGTCCGGTACGGCTGCAAGACATGGTGCTTCCCACACCGTGTAATTATTTGTCAATGATGCAGCTGTGACTAGCCCTTCTTCGAGTAAACGTAATCTGTTGGGTTTCAGCCACAGTTTGGCGCCAAGAGCCAAGATAATTAGCGATTGGCTGGATAAAGTGGGCCGAAAACGCGATGTTTTCAGGGTCAAACGGTGGCCCCCAGAGGGTGGCTCGGTCCCTCAGACACACAATAATGCAACCGCTCAGAACTACCGTAATTGCGTAGCATTTAACATAATCCACATGCGAACGGTTAACTCCACACCACTATAAATAATTATAATTATATCAGAGGAGATGAATCAGACAATTCCACATTCTCCCAGCAGGTGCGTGCATTTACCCAGGCTTACCGCAAACGCCACAGCACTGCGCCTTCGTACGAGCCCCCTAGCGCCCCTACCAGCCTGTCGCGTTCCTGCATCGCTTGCTCATTCACGTCCTTCTGATCTAGGAGATCCTGTACGTCTTTATACAGTAAATGTGTTCTAAGCAACAGCTGGGAGCACTTTAAGTGTTTCCAGTAGTGTTTTGAGGAGAGTGCTGACATGCACATCCCTTAACTCAGCAGTGTTTCCGCCAAGGTGTCCACCCTCTGGACGGCCCCATGCAGCTGGCTTTCTAACTGGTAGGACACAATGGCCTTCTTGTATTCCTCCTACCCTCGCTAATGCTCACCCTCCTTGTTAACTAGCCTTTTCGCTTTGATGCGAGCCTGTTCCTCTCTTTACTCCAGCCTCCCCCTACTAGATGTCCTGGTGGTGTCCTATTCCTACACTTCGCATTCTCGCTCCTTCCACCTTGTCCCCTCTGATGCCTTGGTCTCTTCCTCTCACAGCGTTTATTTGTCCCGTGGGCAGCATGGGGTTGGCCCTGTGTCTGCCTACCCCTGCCGCGTCAAAAACCCCTCCAGCGAGTCCAGGGCGGCCTTTAACGAGGCCACGTCGGCGTCCATCTGCTTTGACTTGACAACCAATTGGGTCTTTAAATCCATCTCCCAGGCCCTCAGCCTGGCGGTTTCGGCTTGCAAGTGCCTCTCTCGGATGTCCGCGTCCGCCTCCCGCTTTCTGAGAGCAGACTCCCGAGCAGCCACAGCCGCGTCCCGCCTTTGCAGATGAGTCTGCCACTCCTCCATCCTCCTTCTTACACCGGCCAACAAGCTTCCGGCCGAACTTGTCATGCCCGCTAAGAAGTCATTGTAACGTAGGCAAATGAATGGTGTGATCACCGGTTTTTTGTCAATGGCCTGAGCGAAGCCTGCGGTATTCCGTTTGGTGATCTGCGTCGGATTGATCTCCACTGGAGTGAAATCGATGGTCTGGGGACCAAGCAGCGCGACTTGCTCCTGTTTGCACTTTTAGGTCTTAAGCCGACACACCACATCCACTACCATATCGAATTCCTCACTGTTCTCCAGCTCTTTAAGCCTCTGCGCTGTACTGTACCGCGCGCCGTTAGGCGTCTCGGAGCAGCTACATGGATCTTTGTCCGGTTGCCAAGCGAGCGGTTGTTGGGGCGAGTGTTGTTGGACATTCTGCCCCGAGTCGTAATAGTTAGACGCGGGCGGTCTTTCCACTTTGGTTTGCTGAGGGTACTTGGTGATTTGCGCACTGTAAGAGGCCGGTTGATTGGGATTGGGATGTAATTCTGGGTCCAGAAGCCCTTGTTTTCAGTCAAGCTGCTTCTGCAAAATTCCAAACTTCTGCCTCGAAGTAGCCAGCGAGCATTGCTTTAGAGACAGGGAGAGCATATGGCATCTAGTTGTTGGAAACACGGCACTCTGGATTGCAATAGTGTGATTGTATTGCTTGTGTTCTGTCCTCGCTCTCTAGCTTCGCCAGATAGCTTATCTTTATAGCTGTGAATGGTGGCAAAGTGGGTAGCGAATGGTGGCTCTGGCCAGCTGACCTGACTACGTCAGTTCAGCTCCCCTGAGCTCTATTTAGCTTGCATGGCCACACCCCTTCTTTCTGACATACCCCCCCAGATTCAAGCCTGTAGGTGGAATCTGTCCTCCGTGCTTTTCAGACCTTCCTTGCTGTACAGTCCTTTCTGCCGTACAGCCTTCGGTAGCTGTGTTTGTGTTTTCGTAAGCAACAGGTCCTTGAATTTTATATGCCATAGTCATGGATTCTCGGGGTACTCAGCTCTTTTGAAGTTTCTAGAGTTTTCAACTTTCTTCCAAAGATTTTGGTTCAGAAGAGCCATCTTCACTTTCATTCAAATGTGTTCCCTTTCCATCTTAGGACTGGGCCAAGAGATTCAAGTGCGGCCACGACCGCTGCGGTTACGGAGATGTTCTTGAAGGCTCGGGCGCTATGGTTGCCAGCTAGACCTTCAACGGGTATGGTTTCTGCGCCTTTTATGAGTCTCACATAAGATTTGTTTTGTACCGTGGCGCCGTTGGGAAATCGGCCATCTGCAGAGCTTCTGGAACCAACAGCTGGCCTGCCGCTACTGCGTGCGCTATTAGCTCTCTGAATATCTCAGGTAGATACTACCGGAAACACCAATGTTTCAGATTTTCTCG
>Ga0247781_1000661_pt1 | contig 10835 bp, 11 predicted proteins | sample UWRJL184509B5_FD_179922 | JGI IMG/M metagenome (GOLD analysis project Ga0247781, IMG submission 179922) | Plant litter microbial communities from Arlington Agricultural Research Station in Wisconsin, United States - UWRJ-L184-509B-5 | ecosystem: Environmental > Terrestrial > Plant litter >...
TCGGTGTAGGGAGTGACGGCCTCCACAACAGTATCCCTCTGGCTAATTATCCCGGTATTTGGGTATTCTGGCATGTGCTGGGCAGCCCTTTACTTCCCCTTAGCGATCGTGTGGCCCATCGTCTTAACCCTCCCTCGCCAGCCCATCATTGACAGCACCCTCAACGGTCGTGTTCAGAAGGACCTTCAAGTCTCCCACCTTCTTTCGCAGAGCTTCGGCACGAAGGCGAAGCTGTTCCGCAGAGATAAGGACCAGTTCGTCGGCGACAGCCATCGCCTCTCCGACTTCCTGAATCCCTTCGGCGATCTTCTTGAGGATCTCGGGCTCCATCGCGATGGTGAGGCCTGTAACCGGTACTGCAGCTTCGACAATACTGAGGAGAGCTTCTCTGTCGCCAATCAACTCTTGAATTCAAGGCATTACAGTCTGGGTATTCTGGGCTCCAGTCTACGGCGAGTCAACGAGGCGTTCAGCCTCGTGGTGGGCTGCGATGGCAGCCTTGACGAACCGCACCAGCTATCTGAAGCCCAGAGAACGGCGATCTGAAGAAGTTTATGAACTTGCCAGATTGGGGAATTATATATTTCCCTTCGTTTCAGCTGAAAGATGACAAGATTGGGAGAAAGAACAAGCAGACTCAGAACCGCGATCCCCCTTCCTTCCAACCCGAACTGAGAAAATCAATCGTTCCAGACTATTCCAGCAACCCGGGGATTTCGGAGGAGGCTGCGGTGATCGATTCGCCAGGCCCCCCGATTCCTCGTTTGATTGCATAGTGTGCAGATTTGCCATGGGGGTCTGTTTGGAGGCATGACTTTGCGGGAAGCTTAGCGTATTTCCGTCTCCCCTACAACGGTTAAAATGATTCAAATCAGATGGTGAGATGAACAGTCCCCAGTGTCGGCGCGGTGAAGTTGTCGATAAGAGGCTCGAAGCTTCTTTGCTATTGTTAACTGTATCGTTTGTTCAGAACGACCACAAGCCACGTTTGAAAAATGAATAGAGAGAAGACGAATGGCGACGCCAAGATAGACGCGGCTGTGAAAACGCCAAGACGCACAGAGAACAACCTACCCCGCGATGGTTCAAAACGAGGCGGTTTGGGCGAGGCAGATACTCTTGGAGGACATATAGACCGCGATATTTATGCCACAAATACAATATTAATTCAACCCCCATAGCTGCTGTCAACCGGCATGCTCATCTCTGCCTTATTGCTAATCTCCTCCAGCCTTATTAAGCCCTCGCCCGTAAGCTTCACAAATGACCAGTAGCAAGCGACTGTAGTTGCCGAGTGATTTTTAGTTGTCGAAAGTATCAGAGACAACGGATCCTGCCTCCGATTCCGAGTCGTCGCCCTTTTCGGGGTCCTCCTCTGCGCCGACGCAGGCCCACTCGGGGTTGTCGTCCGGCTCCGGGCCCCAGATGGTCGAAGTGTTGGTTCCGAAGGCATAGACCGAATACGCCTACGGGAGGTTAGCATTATAGATAGCATCAAAGCTGAAGGGATATGTACCTGAGCGGCGTCTAGCTCTGCCATCTCCTGCTGCCAGGCGTCCAACTCATCGTCCACAATGTTCTGTATCTTGCGATACGGAACCGTCAACTCCGAGTCGTATGTGATTTTCTCGATTTCCTCCAGAGTGTTGAGGAGATTGTTAATCGCCTCGCTAGCGATGGCGATTTTAGTGTAGGTCTTGCGGGTGCTCGAATTAGGGTGGTCGAGCACTCGGATGTACTCGTTCCAACCCTTCACGAAGCTCTGAGCGTACTGAAGGGCTGTCGCCTTGAGGGCGGTAGTATTGGGCTATTTGGGTTAGTTCCTAGGTTGCTCTGGATGACCTGAGGAGAAGTGTAGGGTGTTGTTGGAGAGAGCTCGATAACTTACCTCCATTGCTTCTTAGGAAACGGATATTGCTATATAGGCACCTAAGCGGGCTGATTTTGTGTGATGATCGCTGTAATGCTTGTTCTTCTGTGCTGGAAGATGTTTGATTGATGGAAGAATTAGAAAGGAAGTCTGCGTTTCTCAGGTTAAGGGGACCTTAAATACCGGGGACTAGCCAAGGGTGGCAAATTGATTCTCGAGGATGTGGGGAGGCGCCTATTCATAACAAACATCAGACGAATTCGTCCGAACTTTACCAACATGGTTGTAAACAGCCATAGTCTTGATTGACTTGTAGTTCTATTGAGACCCACAGTGGCGACACATGACCGGTTGCTGGGCACGTGTCCGATGTTTTGACGTTCGTCTGATCTATCGCGCTGTGTTTGCCAGCTCGTTTCGGTGGGGCTCTTTTCCCCAGGTTTTCCCCAGGTTTTAGGCCCCCGCAAGGGCCGCAACAGTATTTGAGGCTCCCTCGACCTGGGAAACGCAGACTTCCTTCCTGATCTTTCCTCAAGGTCTACCAGCTCTTGCAGTCTGCAACTTCCACCTGCAACAACTTCTACCTGCAACAACTTCTACCTGCAACAACTTCTATCAATTCACGATTCTCAACATGGCTTCCAAGATTCTCAACATGGCTTCTAATCAGGTAAGTTATTATGTTCTCCCTACCAACACTCTACACCTCCCCTCGGAGATTATTCAGAGCAACCTAGGAGCTAACACAAACAGCCCGATGTCAAAGCAAGGCTCGACGAGCTCGAAGACGCCTGGGAGGACTACCACCAGGCGACCCTCAACCCGTATTCGTCGATGAAGCGAATCATAAAGAAGCTTAATGATGTCGCCATCTTGGCCAACAACATCATCCAAGAATTGGAGGTCGTTAACTTCAACTCGGACGATGCTGCACTATTTCAAAACATCAGCACCTCGGTCAACAACGCGGATCTTGTGTGGGGGCTGGAGGTATCGGTACTGGACGCAGCTCGGGTATGTACCCCTCCAGCTTTGATGCCACCTATCTAGGCAATTCCACAAATGCTAACCTCCTACAGGCTTACTCTGCCTACGCCTTCCGTGAAGAGGTCTACACTATCTGGGGCCTAGAGCTGAGCGACGACCCCGAGTGGGCGACGGTCGGCTCCGAAGACGACGAGGATGACTTGGCGTCGGAGCCAAGCTCCGACATCAGTTTCGACGACGAGGAGTGAGAACCGGCGACAGCTTCTACCAATCGAGCTCGGTTCTGGGGGGTTTATAAGAATCGAGATTGACATCCAGGTTGGCAGTGGGCGTAGCTATGAATAACTATTGTATTTGCCTTTATAAAGCCTGAAAAATGAGTGAGAACTTGGAGTGTACGAGTGATTGATAATGTTTTGGCTTGCTTGTATGAGCCTCTGAGCCGCTCGCTGGTAAGTACTTTAATTAATCCTTCTTCAAACCACCCTGGGACTCTCCCACAAACGAAACACGCGCGCCGACCCAAAGCTCGAGAGAATCCTCAATCACGACATGAATTACAAATAACATCACAATGGCGACCCAAATCACAACAATGAATGATCTAAACGCTTGGGACGCCTGTATCCAAGCCAAAGAGAGCGGTCGCAGCACGCGCAGAATCCAATCAACTATCGAGACGACCAACAACGCCATGTCCAAGCTCATGACTACCATCGAGGCCATGAAGCAGCTGAGAGTCAAGTCTCCTTCTTCCACATCTTCGACAGCCTCGGTTATGATCAAAGGTGAACTCAACTACTGGAGGGCCGAGGTTGCAGTGCTGGAAACAGCTCGGGTCCAGACCCCTTGACGCTATCTACCTTATTTGGGCAATTCCGTAAATGTTAACCTCCCGCAAGCCTATTCGGCTTACGCATTCCGAGCCGAGGCCTCGAATATTTGGGGCCCTGAGCCAGCTGATGACCCTGACTGGGCGTTCGTCGGCTCGAAGGATCCTACGAAGGGCGAGGCCGAGAATCCCACCAACGGCGATAACGAGGATCCTACCAACAGCAAAGACTCGAAATCAGAGCCTGGCTCTATTCTGAGCGATATCAGCTTCGACAAGTAAAACCTACCCAGCAGATGTGGTAGCTTCCATACTACCAGGGGGCAGTGAAGGGTCGGGGCTATGGTTAATCAAACTGACGTTGAGATTAGCAATACGGTGGAAATTATGATCAAGGTTGACAGCGGGAATAGTTTCAAATGAAATAGCAATCGCACAACTCGACGAGTTCGGAGCAAGACGCTCACACTGGCTGATCTCAGGCATTGGGAAAGGGAAATGGGTATATTTCTGCAAGTCAACCTATTACAATCGTAGGCTCTTCCTCTGCATGCCCGGTGTCCATGTAACATGTTACTCTGCCCTATAGCAGTGCGGCCTCGGAGTCCCTCACTCCTTCTTCTTCTTAAATTCGCCAGACTCCGCGCGGAGAACCTGCTGCCAGACCTCCTCTGCAAGTTCCTCGGCTCCGACAAACTCCCAGTCCTCGTCCTCCATGTCCGCCTCCGAAAGTGAGTCGTATTCCGAGCGTCCCTGGCTCTTGGAGTTCGACTTGGTCTAGGGAATATTTGTGTTAGTTTCTGACGGAGTGTCCAGATCAACCAGGAAATGAAAGAAAAACATACTGATGAATCTCTGGCCCTGCCTTCATCGTTCTTGAGCTCCTCCTCGATAGCCTTCTCGACAGCGCGGAAAATCATGACGTGTCTGGGAGTCCACTTTACTCCCTGGGCCAGGATCCAAGTCTCCGACTTGGTCAGCGTTCCGTCCCAAGGGTTGTAGTAGTTGGCAAAGATCTCCCGGACAAACTCCTTCAGGACGGATTGCGCCTGAAGTGTCTTCTTCTTGAGCCGCTCGGTGTTGCCGTCGCCTCTCATCTTGGCGGTGGTGTACGAGTTTAGGGCCACTCGCACATCGTGGAGGAGGGCTTGGGCTGTGTTGGTCATGTTGTCTTTTGGGTGGCTCAGGTTAGTTCGCAGTTTCGCTTTGTGGCCTTGTGGTTTGTTAAGAGAGCCCAACGTCGCCGAGCTCAAGAGACGCAGCTTCGTTGCCGAAAGAGATATGAAGCTGCGCGCTGCGAGAGCAGCTGTCGGTTGAGTAGAAGATCTGTGCTTGCACCAGATCGTCGACGGAATGCCAGAGCGAATTCTGCTCGACGAGGGTGACTTGACCAGTGCTTTCGAGAGGGGTCGAACTTACAAAGAGATAGAGTCTTGAACCGAGGCAATTTCGTTGAGTATTGAATATTCAAGTGATTGAGCGTGCTCTGCGAGGAGACGTGAACAATTTGAGAAAGGGTTGCTTTTCGTAAATTGTAGAAGAAGAGCCAATTTGGAAGAGGGAACGAATTCATTTGTAGCTGCAGAAACCATTGGAAAACACCCCAAAGATCAGACCTATGGGCCCAAATCTCTTCGTAACGACCGGATAAAAATGCACAATACTTGGGTACTATTGTCAGGCACATCCAGCGTGTCTCCACTCTGCGTCCGATGCTGTGCCTTTCCCATCCAACGTCCATGCCACAGTTTACCTGGTAGGCAGCTATATCTGTTGAGAATGCACAACAGCGTGTTGGGATGATTTCGTCTGAACGAAGGGATGTTTGGAAGCGTAAAGTGGGTCGTAATACTGCAAAAGCAGTATTTAAGGTCCCTCCGACCTGGGAAACGCAGGCTTCCCTCTTGTTCCTTCCTCAAACTAGCCTGGAACTCTCCCACGAAGAAACACGCCCACCGATCAAACATCAAGACAACCTTCAACCACAATCAAACCACAACCCAATCACAATACAATGGCGTCCTCAACCACGCAATTGAATAGTCTGAAGGCTCAAGGAATCGACCAGGCTTACCGATTCACCGCCGCTTGGAAGAACTACCTCCGAATCAAAGAGAACAATCACAGCATGTGCAAAACCAAGTCAACTCTCGAGGTTGCCAGCAACGCGATGGCCGAGCTATTGAGCACACTCGAGTCGATCAAACCTCTAGCAGTTGTGTCTCCATTCTTGGAAGCCTTCGTCCAGCAGACCGTGAAAATCATCAACAACGAATTGGAGTTCTGGGATGCTGAAATCGCCACACTGGATACAGCTCAGGTACATACCCCTCCGGCTTTGATACTATCTAGGTATCTAGGCAATTCCGTAAATTCTAACCTCCCGCAGGCTTACACATTCCACGGCAAGACCATCACCGGCCAGTGAACCACTGGTCCCAAATTCTGGTGCCCGCCGGTATAATGGATCGAGAATTGCGGGAGGTGAATTGGGAATGGAGTGTAGTGGAGGTCAAGGGCGACGGTCAATCAAGGTTGGAATTCGCAATGAGGTGGAATTATCACCAAGGCTGGTCGAGAGCGGGAATGGTTGTTGAATATACTGTATCTTCGTTTTCTAAGCTTAATACGTCTTCGATAACTTTTCTGTTCCTTCTCTATAACGACTAACGCACGACAACATAATTCTTGTATCGACCTACACGAGTCTAATTCTCGCCAAGACTAAAAGTATAAAAGTCCATTCATTGATATAACAAAAACGACGATACGACATTCCGGGATAAGATGGAATTGGAGGGTGAAGAATATGTGGACGTGACAGAATGCCCAGGGCGAAATGGAATTTGAGCAATACGGCAGAGTGGTTTAATCAATCTGCGGCAACTTTTAGAGAGAAATTTACCGGTGGCCTCCAATGGAGGGATTAGAAAGCAATGACATATTCATCTCTCGCCTTTCCTCAGACGGAGAGATTGCCTCGTCATCTGCGCAGCCCGCGCCAGCACAAAGCTACAGATGCGGGGTCCACGAGCTGGTGATTTACACCCAATGGTTATATGGTCTCCAGCATTCTGAAAGTGACTCCCGTCCGCAGATAGTTCGCCTTGCCTCCGGGGCCAAGAAGGACGATGATCTCAGGCACGTTGTCGGGTTTCCGCTTTATTTCAATTACCGCAACATCCGCTCACTCGGTGTCCGCAAGAGCTGGCATGAGCTGGCATGAGATTGGGCCGATCCCCCTGTTAGCACAGAGGAGAGGGATGGCCACTTCGGATTCGCGGTGACCGTAATGAAGAACATCGGTAATTAGACCGTTGGTTAGACTCCCTCTTACTCATAGAGTCCACTCATAGAGTCCTGGTAATTAACACTGGCTTATGAAGATCTGCGTGCGCGTCAGCCATGTCGACGTCTGGGGCGTCTCGGAGCATGGCATCCGGGGAGAAGGAGTGTCGTCGTCGAGGTTGTCGGACATGTCGCTGTCGTCTTTGGCTACCTCAACCTTCGCTCTCAGGGCTATGATGTTAGCCCGGATTTTGTTGAACTCGATGTGTTGTTCAACAAGCTGATCGCGGTCGGGGTTGAGGAACACCTCGTTAGAGTGCTGTAAAAGTGCCGGTTGCCGACGTGACATGCGGGTAGAACAATCCAGGTCCAGCTCGTCCGACCACAATTGTTTCCCCGGCCAACCGAGTCTTGTGTGGCAAGCTATTGTGTACTTTCATCCGATCTTTTCGTCTGATATCTACGAGTAGACTTGGGCTCACCCCACGTTCGAGGGCCTCTGGAAATTCTTCTGGCACCTAGAAATTTCCCTTCCCCGAACTCATCCTTCACAAATTCACACACATACAATCCAGTTCCCTTTGACAAACAACACTTCTGTCTGTCAGCTACCCTCTCCGTTTGCGCCGTCTACAAGGCACGCATATCTATCTTCGAGATTTATCTCTCTCTCCAATTCTCCTCCTTGTTTCGCAGTGTCTATCGGCACACACTTCAAGACACGTCGCACTCATCAACCATCCGGGAAAATGGTAAGCTCCAGAAGAAACACGTCTGTCAACATACTGTTCTAACAAGCCGGCAAAGGACTTCGTTCGTATCCGCGAGGGAATCGTGGCCTACATGCAGGCCGTCAAGCAAGAGGCCGATCCCAAGGCGCTCGAGGCCACCAAGCGCTGCCTCCTGTGGCACCGAGATGACGTCGCAAAGAACTTCCTCCAAACCATGTCGCCTACAACATACGACAACGGCAAGGCGAACTGGAAGACCAACTGGACTTGGCAATGCGCCATCGGCTACATCGCGACTTTTGAAAAGGAGCTGAACATCACCATCGCTTCCAAGGCCTCGATACATGCCAAGACCTTCCTGCACCTTTTCAAGTCGCTATTCTTGCCCGTGGCCGGCGTTCCTTTTGCAGCCTATCTCAGCCTCGGGCTTCCCGCCCTGCCTGCAAGCGATTGGAATATCAACAATCGCCCCCCTGCCAACCCCGATGTCGCCAATAATCGCATCCCTGCCACTCCCGATGTAGCAGGGTACTCCGACTGGGAAGACGAGTACGACATCGTCGGAAACGACTCGGGCTCGGAGGTAGAGTTCATTTAGTGATGATGGTATGTACAATGCTTCCTACATGTCCAGATACAATTAGTACTGACTGCCCCAGGCCACTCATTGCCCGTTGATACAGCACTACTGCGAGACACGCCGCTCCGAGATGCCAAGATCATGGTGTTGGACAATCGACTGGGAAACCAAGAGGGAGGAAGATGTTGCTGAGAGCGAAACCAGGCTGCGAGATCGAGTTCAGGCGTTGGGGTCCATTTGATACCGAGGATACGAGGAGTAACGATAGATGAGAATACACGAACACACATCCCCATAGGTAGTCAATACATTCTACTATCTTGCAAATTAAAAAAATTAAAATGCCGCCAACACCTTGACATCAAGCATAGTATACTTTCTCCCATCCATACGACCACCAGTGAATCAGCCCAAAGGACAAGCCCAGATCATAATTATGCTCATAATTAAGAAAATGGAATCAAGGGATCAAGCGGCAGTAAGGCCGATTCACTATATGCTAACCGAAACTGCACAAAAGTCAAGCTAGTGGCCCGTGACTGATATAAATATCTGGCTGCTTAATTATTCGCTTTCGGATGGATATTCTTCCGTCTTCTTTGCAAACTTTCTCGTCAAACTTTAAATGTTTAATCTAAAATAGCAGAATTTTCATCCAAAATCTAATTTTCGAACGAGATGTCATCGCCAGCCGACCTTTCCTAGGCTCTACTCGTATCATGACGAGGCTGTGATCTTGATGAGAAATCGTACCCAGCGAAGAACTTCAAGAACGCCACAACAGCCTTGGAGAGATTCCATTTGGAATATCCAGACAGTACAGGGCCTCCTCGCCGATTACAGCATTGGATCCGCGCGGCAGGACAAGACGGGTTTCCAAAAGCTCACGAACGTGATGATGTGGCAGATCACGAAACTCGCAGGGAGCAGGGCAAAGAATAGGTACGCTACAAGGCACAAGTAACCACAACGCAGTAAACCGACTCGATTACCTTCGGTAATCCAGGTTTAGGCAGGGGAGGTAGTGTGAGGGCCTATATCAGAGACGATCAGCCTCACAATGATTTGGCTGGGCCATAAAGTTTGATTGCCGAAAACGCAGCATTGAAGAGGAAAATTTCTGTGATGCCATTCGGTGTGTGGACAGAGACTTATAGTTACAAAGTGATTGTTTGGAGCCCTTTTACTTGAAAGATATCCTTGGGACTGATCACTGCTGACTGCTTTGGTCTTGTTGTGGGAATCATCAACAGGAACCTATCATGCTTAGACGCGTCACGAATGGAGAGGCTGGAGCCGCCATTTATGAAGCAAATCTCTGCTCCATGTAGATTGATTGGCATTTCGACTTCGATTGATTCTGGCAGGTTGGTGCCTCCCAGGTTTTCTTGCTCGGTGACAAGTGCTGCTGCGAGGCTCAGATACTTTACGCTGGACCACGCGATGAATTTCTTGGTAGCCTCGTCCAACATTCCACGGCGAACGATGCGGTCGTACCTCGCGTTATTTGTCAGTGAGCCGCAATGTGTTGGACAAAGGCTACAGGTGCCAATTATCTATGAAGTGATGAGTACGACTTCATCTGAATAGAAGTGGTAGGGCCGCTCTTGACAAATGGACTACTTGACGGAAAGAGTTTGTCTAATGTACAGACGGTGTGGGATTGCAAATTAAATAGATTTTGGAGGTGATCTACGTGAATTTCCATCCATCCCTAGTTACCGACATGATCATCTTTTCCCTTCTTGTTCTTGGCCATCCTCGAGAGGCTCTAGACATAGGTGCTCTATGTGGATCTTCATCCCCCTTCTGGGTTTCCGGTGCGGAGCTTGCCGTCCGGGTCCTCTTCCTGTGTAGGGATTTCCGCCCGGATCACACGGTCGATGTGTTCCGGCTCTAGGTACTTTAAGGCGGAGGGGCCGTCGAGGAAAAGCAGGATGTGGCGGTGAGGTAGGCCCCGTTTCTGGAATTCCAGGCCCATACCAAACCCTCTGGTTACCGACCTGACTATTTGAGTCCTTTTCCGGGTTTCCCTTTTTAGGCCTGGCCACCTCCACCTCGGTTTCGTTGAATTGACTCAACTGAGCCAATTTAAATGCTTCGAGGATATTGTCTTTGTCGGATCTGGAGTTTGTGGCCATGGCCGCCATTCGGATTGTAGCAAGTACAACTATGGTTCTATGGTGTGCGGGCTCAATGCATCGATTTTCGGCTCGAATGGCGTCCGCAATTCGCATGAGGTAGTCTGGCTTGATGCGCGTTGATATTTCTTTCAAGACAGACACCTCGATAGCCTGGCGTTTGCGGAGAATCTGGGCAGAAACACCGCCCACCCGTTCGTACCTTCCGCCACCTGCCAAAAAACCACCCCTGCCCACACCATATAGTCTCGTCCAGCAAACACCCAAATAACCAATTACCCTAGGGTTATCTAGCATAGCTCAGCGGTATGGCGACTAGAACGGAGTGGGGAAGTAAACTATGAGGGACTTTCAATGTTCTAGCGGCTTCGAGCCGGGTTGGGGGCATACGTGTGCGCGCGTTTGT
>Ga0247781_1000662_pt1 | contig 10831 bp, 12 predicted proteins | sample UWRJL184509B5_FD_179922 | JGI IMG/M metagenome (GOLD analysis project Ga0247781, IMG submission 179922) | Plant litter microbial communities from Arlington Agricultural Research Station in Wisconsin, United States - UWRJ-L184-509B-5 | ecosystem: Environmental > Terrestrial > Plant litter >...
TGACAAGACGGATCTAATTGCCACTGCACATTCGAAGCTATAGACTCCGGAGCAAGATTTCATTGATTGAGAGAGACCAAGTATTCGTCAACATCGTCCAGATTGTTTGTACCACACATCAACAACACACAGCCCGCAGCCAGAGCATTGGCATCCACCCCGTAGATGAGACTTGAGTCAACCCGTTGCTGAGCAATTATCGCCCATTCGTCATCTTTGGCCCGGCTGCGCGCCCTCAATTTCAACTCTTCTAAACGCGACAAATCGGTACCTAGCATAAACTCATCACCACTCACTTCATCCATCACAACCTCACATTTTATCACACTTCCGTATTAAGCGCCTTTCTCATTATACCCTCTCGACAATGGCGTACACTGGCGATGCTGTGCTCTCAAAGCTGTCGGCTCTGAACGACAGCCATGAGAGCATTGCCACCACTGCACAGTGGATTATGTTCCATCGGTAAGCCCACTACGAGATGCCATTTCAACCTGTCTCATGTTGCAAGATCTAACCAGCCGGCGCACTATAGACGACATGCGGCCACAACTGTTCAGCTGTGGCTGACAAAGCTGAGGGATCTGCCTAGCCCGAAGAGACTGAACATGATTTACCTTGCAAATGGTCAGTAACGAACCTAACAGCATCATAACCTGTGATATCTGTCTTCCAATAGTCGATGATATTGACTCCCGTTCAGAAGTCACACAACAATCCAAGGCACGCCACAAGGCGGATTTCCTCGAGGCCTTTTCCCCTATCATCGCAGAGGCTACCTCCATGGCATATAAGGGTGCCAACGCAGACATCCAGTCCAAACTCCGCAGAGTCGTGGATGTGTGGAGAGAGAGGAACATCTTTGTGAACGAGATTCAAGATGCCATGGAAGCCAAGCTAGACGGTTAGTATCCAGTATACAAACTTCCAATGCCTCCTCAAACGATACTGATTATTTTTCCCCACACAGAAATCGATAAAGCCCGCAGTGCTCCCAAGGTCGGGACGTTCGGAGGATCGATGTTTGGATCTAATGCATCAACACCGGCCATCCCTACGGAACTTACCCCCTTGGTGGCACCACAGCAAAGTCTCTCTAAGTCGGCGCTTACTGTGAAAAATGCAGTCAACACAGCCAAGGCCGAGTTCGACAAGCTGGCCGACCCTACGAATCCTCCTCCGGCGGCTCCGGTGCAGGCCGCGCGCTTCAGTGGGCTGCTCAAGTCCCTCGCTACTGCCGAAAACCTGGTCTCGGAGTCTCTGAACCACCGCAAGGAATTGATCGGCGCCTTGGATAAGATCCTCGCAACGAACCGAGAGGCTCTGGCTGCCGAGCAGGCCCAGTATGACGAGTTGAGCACTCGCAAGGCGACCATCGAAGCGAAGAAGCAGGAGATCGAGCTTATCATCCTGGGCGGCGTTGCATCAAACATCAAGGAGCAGTCGCCCGGTGATCGTATGTCAGGAAGTCCCGTCCCCGAGCCCGAACGCCCGCAGGTCGAGGCCTTGACCCCCCCTCACGTCCAAAACCACGACGACATATACGGCAACTCGCCTGGACCCCGGAACGGAGATGATGCCGGCGCAGCCCCAATTCCTCAGCCCATTTTCCAGGAGGGGCGGACGTTCCCATCTGCGCCGGGCATCGAGATGCTTTCCGATCTAGCATCGCATTATCACGCTGTGCCTCTCAACGGGTCCTCGAAGAAGCGGAAAATCGAGAACACCGAGGACTTCCCTGATCTGGGCGGTGATGACGGAATAGATGCCGATGTGGCTGAGATTCTCCGAAAGGATAGTCAGGCGTAGTAAGTGTGGCTAACCAGTCATGACCATTGGGGCCAAGTTGTTTGGCTGGTCATCGCTTTCTTTTTATTCATCTTGTCTGCTTATTGTTTAGTCGTTATGGCTTGAGACGCCGGTGGTGATTCGTATTTCGGTCGCCTTTGTATGAGAGAGTATCTACCTAGTGTAGGGGTTAGTTCAGGGTGGTATCAGCGGCAGAGGAAGGAGGCTTTTTCCGGGTACCCGGGGCCAAGGCAGCAAAGTTGATGGTCAAGTGGTTTTGGGCGGCGGAATACCGGTATATATGAGTCTTTTGCGTTTGCTTTAGAGCAGCGACCACCTGGTTGGTATATAAGGCTCATAGGTACCTTGTTCTTTGTTGTTGTAGTAGTAGTGTTCCTGTGCGAATGGAATTAAATTTGCATGACTGGTCTTGCGTTTGGTTTTGGTGAAGTGGAATGCTGCTAAGGGGCGCACTTGGAGTACTTCCGTAGGTAATTATGAATAAATTCTCGTCTACGCTCGATACTATAAGATAGCTCGCCACCCGCCTCAGTCATGGTTTTCTACCTATTCATGACATTGGATCTGGCCTTGACTCTCAACTCGAAGGAAATTTCGTGCAAAAGAAACGCCATAAATATAATTATGTACATAAGTCAATATGTAGTGTAGTGCCCTACCTGCCGAGGTACACCAAAATAGGTATTTATCATGCCCCTCGTTCTCATAGGATATATCTCTCTCTATCTCCCCATATCTCAGCTCCACCAGATGCTAACAGAACTCGGCTGCCTCTAACATCCATCCATCTACATGCCAAACAAAACACATTTTCTTTACTCTAAAAATGTAAACAGATTCGTATGCAAGATGTTCATGGCCCGCTCCGCCTCCCGGACATCGATCACGCAAGAGATGTTGATCTCGCTGGCACCTGTTTGGACACTTGGTTAGCGAACTTTCCTTTATACACACAAAAACAAAAGGAGAACGCCGACATACCCTGAGAAATCATCTCAATATTAACCCGATGGTTACCCAAGGTAGAAAACATCTTGCCCGCAATGCCAACCATGTTCCTCATCTCCGCGCCCACCAGGCTCAAAATGGCCATATCATGCAGGACACTCACATCCCCACAGTCGCGGAGCTCCTTGATGGCGTCGTCAAAGGTATAAAACTCCGAGTTCCCAGTATGCACAGCTATGGATACGTGGACTTCACTAGTAGAGATGAGATCGACCGAGATCTTGTGGTTGTTGAGGATGGAGAAGACGCGCGCCAAGAACGTATGCGCGATGGACCGCTTGTTGGAGTGGATGTTGATGATGGAGATCTTGTCCTTGATGGTCACGGCTGTTGGACGCTTCGGATTCTTGCGCCTGGTCGGGTCGGACGGTTGTCTTGGTCGCTTGATCTGCTGGTCTGCCGCGAGGAGGGGATCCGGCTTGACGATGGTCCCCTCGCCGCGGGGGTTCTTGACGTTCTTGATTCGGATGGGGATGGGGGGTTGGGCCTTGATGACTTGGTCCATGGTTAGGTGGTGGATGACCTCGGAGCCGTAGAATGTCAGCTCGGCCGCCTCGGAGGGCGTGATGGTGGGGATGAGTCTCGCGGTGGGCACCTTGGTAGGGTCGGCTGTGAAGATTCCGTCTACCTCCTTCCAGATCTGAAGCTCGTCTGCCTTGAGGCCCACGGCGGCTAGGGATGCACAGAGGTCTGTATACCCCCGCCCGATATCTCCGTCGAGGAGGCTTCCGGGGACGTTGCCGAAGAAGCCTGTGAGGACGGGTACCCGCCCTTCGCAGGTGAGGATCTTTTGCGCAATGGCCGCGGCCGCCTCCTTGTAAAAGGCAGCATCGAGACGTCCTGCGGTGTCAAGATGTAAAATGTCTGCCAGATCCACATACTCGGCGTCTACCCCCTATTTTTCATAGCAAAGGTAAGTGACATGAAGAGAAATTCAGAAACAATGTTGCAAACGTACCCTGTCTTTAAGTAGGTAAGTCATGAACCTGCAGCTAAGTTTCTCGCCAAAGCTGACAACGCGGTCCTTGGCCCTCGAGTTGATCTCGAGGTTGAAGCGCTTAGCCGCCTCGAGATACTCGACGAGCAATTGGCACTCATTCTTGGTTTCCTCCTTCAGGGATGCTGCCAATTCCGAGTCCCGAATGAACCCATCTGCGGCGGCAGTATGATCGCTACATATTTCGTGCACTATGTGCTTGGCGTCTTTCAGATGCACTTCTTGAGTAGCCACATCGCTCGTTATTGCGACTATAGACCGTAGCTTTTTGAACACCTCCAATAACCTATGGGAATCCCGCCAGCCGAGTTAGCCATCCCGCAGTGCAGGTAAACTTTGACTAATGAGAGACATCACGAAATCGGATCTTTAATCGCTTGGCAGATGTGGGGGAGGGGAACATGCGGGTTGTGACGTTTTGGGAGTGGCATGTGGGATGGGGGCTCGGATGGTGGTGGCATGAGGTGAGGCTTCCGGGTGAGAGGACAAGACACAACAGGTGACTGTCAGTGAACCCAACTTACCGACTTGTTGTTCCGCTGGTCTTCTTGCCAGTACTCCTAGCTGAGCATACAACCACGATCTTGTGTGTCTGGACATAGTTTCTATAGAACCCGGGTCAGCATATAGCCAGACAAATAGTTGGAGTAAGAGTAAGAACGAGCACAAAGTGAGAAGGAACAAGACCTTACCTAATGATATCCTCTGCGATCTTGTCGGGGAACTTGCCCACGCTTGTTCCTCCAAACTTTTGAACAATCCAGCCGTTCGAGCTCTCATTCTTGAGGAGAACTCCAGCCATGTTGAGTTTGGTGACTCACGGAAGTGGTCGACCAGTGAGCAGCGATGTTGAACCGCCTGTGAGCTTCAATTGGTCCAAATCCAGCCTCACACTTCCTCTTCCTGGCGAGGCAGTAAAACTTTCGAGTGAATAGATTCCCAGAAACTCAATTGATCTAAATATATGGTAAGAATGTGTTGTCAAGATCAAGGGTTTAGACTAGATAACCGCTGACAACGGGTCTGGTCTTGTATTAAACGTATGTGGGGGAGGGGTATGGTGGTTCCTCAGATACCGGAAACAACAAAAAAACGGAAAAGCAAAAAAATACCTCGATGGATTGAACCCAGTGAGCAACGGTCAACCACGGGCCACGTTTTTGAAATAATAATTCACTCGATGTTTAAGAAACGAGAGCAAAAGTCCAATTAGACTAATGAATAAGGTAACGAGAAACCGACCGGGAGTGTGGAAAAAAGGAGAGAAAAAGGATGAGTAAATTAAGAAACCGGAGCCCACGCGAATGACAAAGGCAATATCCCCAACTCCAAGTCTCAGGTACCCAAACAGTAGCACTTCTACCTACAACAAAGTGCAAAAAAAACCACTACCCGTAACCGCACCGGCGTACTTTTACTCAGGATTCCCACAAGAACCCCACCGAGGAGGCAAGCTTCCTGCAGCCGACGACGGGACGAGACCCTAGGTTGAACGAGTCACATCAACCTGGAAGAAGCACATCGGACCCTACTTCGGAGGCAGGGATCACCAAAGTTCACTTTTAGTGCTGTCGATACGCATATTGAACATGGTACGAAACTCATTTTACCCGGCCCGACCGGCTTTTCAGAGCAAAGATGCGGATTACAGTACATCAGCTCTGTAAGATTGGGTGGTCATTAAATCTGCCCTTCGTTTTCATCCCCCTTTCGGGTATGCTGGTTGCCACACACCAAAATTCGCATCTGATGCACATGTAGGTATCGCTGCGAGGAGGGGATGGGCGAGAAAGTGGGAGTGGTGGGGTCAAACTTCACTCGCACTGTGAGCGGGGTGCCTGTTTCAATACCTCCAGCGAGGATGAAGATGTACCTAAACCAGGAAATCCAGGGCATTACAATGGTCCCGCCCCTGCTAGTTCTCCAACAACCGTCGCCAAGATCTCCCAAACTCAATTCCCAACGTCTGAAGTTCTGTTCAACCTCGCGCTATAGTGGCTGCGTCCCGCACCTCGCTGACGACATGGTCGAAACGTGCCAATCAAGATCCAGAACACCCCTCCACACCCCCCCTTTTGTCCCTCAATAAGAGGTTCCCGAGGTTCTGGGTCCTCGTTTATTATCTTGGCCTCTTAATTATCCAGACGCTTGGACGGCGTGGTATATCAAACCAAAAGCACATGAAAAGAATGAAGCTCACATGGTATTTATTCATGAGTTTGATATCACCATATACACATGTAGTAGAGCCGGCACAACATACCAGGACCAGTTGGATCGGGCGATTAAGGAAGAGGCTGTGATCCAACGTAACGTAACCTCGGCCTGTAACTCTCACTCACGCCTTGTGAGAGAAAGAAAACAAATATTCCGTAAATGTATCTGTGTTGCCAGCAACATCATAGTTGGTATCACTGCATACCTAAACACAGTCATCACACGGTGACACTCCTCTCACTACCCTCGTATATATCCAACCTAGTTCACACACGCCTATTTCTATTATTTTCGAGTGGAGTGCTATCACGATGTTAAGCTACAGTACTACCCAGGTTCTCAGACCCGTTGTCGCATGCGTATACACCTAGTAATACATAAGAAACATTTGGACAATGGCCGCCTCCTTCAGTCCAAGCCCCTTTCCCACCCCCAACGAAGCCCCTACGGGATATGTGCCAGGCTCAAGGCCAAAATCCCTCTTTATACAACAACGTAGGAAATGCAGCCGATGAATTCAAGGCCGATAATAAAGCACGCGCTTTCCGTAGCCTGAGCAATCCCGAAATGGTATATCTAATGCAACCACCAAACGACGCTGGATCAACTCCTTTATTCCCTTTGCCGTTATTACCACCATCCTTCACTAGCGCTTCTCCTCGGGAGTTTCAGGAACTTCCTCCTCGTCGTCCTGCTCCAGGTCCTCTTCAATGTCCTCCACCTCAGTGATATGGGCAGTGCCGGATGGCGGGCGATGGTCAGCAGGGACGTCCCCGCCGCTCATCTGCCACTCCATCAGCCTAGTGAAAGCGCTCTCCTTGTTGTTGCTCAGCTCCGTATAACTGCCAATCTCGGCCACAGTTCCGTCACTAGAGAGAACGATGATCTTGTCCGACCGCTTGATGGTCGAGAGCCGGTGGGCAATCGAGATGGTGGTGCTGCGGCCCTTGAGCAACGCAGCCAGCGCTTCGTTCACCAACGTCTCCGACTCGGCATCGAGCGCCGATGTGGCCTCGTCGAGCAGGAGAATATCGGGATCCTTTAGAAGCGCTCGCGCTATGGCGATGCGCTGCTTCTGGCCGCCCGAAAGCTGGGCTCCCCTCGCGCCAACCTGCGTCTCCAGGCCATCGGGGAAGTCGCTGATAAACCCGCAGTTGGCCTTTTGAGCAGCGGCGATGATGTCGCCCCGCGATGCATTTGGCCTTCCATAGGCAATATTCTCGGCCACCGTCCCGGAGAATAGCACAGGTTCCTGTGACACCATGCCGATGCGGCGTCTCAAGGACTTGACGTTCATTTTGGCAATATCAACGCCATTGATGGTGATGGATCCCTCTGTGGGATTGTAGAAGCGCAGGAGAAGCGAAGCCACAGTCGACTTGCCGCCTCCCGATGGGCCAACGATGCAAACATTGCTGCCCGACGGTATTTCAAAGTCGATCCCGTTGAAGATATTTACCGCGGGCCGTGTCGGGTACGCAAATGTAAGGTTGTTGAACTTGATGGGCCCCTGGGCAGAGACCACCTTGACGCCGACAGTTTGAGGGATCGTTGGCTTGCGGTCCTGCAGCTCGAAGAGGCGACTCGCGGCGCCAACACCCTTCATGAGCTCCGAGTAGAATCCGCTCACGCCAAATAGACTGGATCCTGCAAACACAGTGTACATCATGAAAGAGGTCAAGTCACCGAGAGTCATTACCCCGGTTCGGACCAGGTTGCCTCCCACGATCAGCATAGCCAGAATAGTCATGTTGCCGGCCCAACTCGTCGACGCGAAGAACGTTCCCGAGATGAGAGCATCTCTCCGGCCAAGAGCAAAAATCTTTCTCACCTGTCCGCTGTACCGGTGCATTTCCTGGACTTCGCCGGCAAACGCCTGACTTGTCTTGATGTTGCCCAGTCTCTCCTCTGCGATCTTCATCAGGGTGCCCACATTCTTCTGAATCCCCCGACTCAGATTTCTGATAGCGCGACCATATACAAATGCTCCAAGTGCTATAGGGGGCACCATAACGAGTATGATGGATGTTAGTTTGGGACTGAGCCATGCCATAGCTGCAAAGCCAGCCGCGCCACTAACCAGAGATCGGAGACCATCGGAGACGTTCTGAGTGATGCTCTTGCCGACAACCACGGTATCAGAATTCAGCCTCGAGATTAGGTCACCGACTCTGTTCGCATCGAAGAACTCGGCATCTTGAACGTACGTCCGGCGGTAAAGCTGCGTCCGTAGGCGGGCCACCACGCGTTCACCGACGATACGGAGAAGAATGATGCGTCCAAAATTGGCCGTGGCACCAATCGTAAGAAGCGCCGCGAGCCCACCAAAGAATTGCGTCAGGGTAAGGCCAAAGAGTCGGACGTCGTCTGCGTCAGCCCGCGTCGAGAGATCCAAAATCCGACCCACGGAAAAGGGGATCGACATGGTGACAGCCGAGGAGATCAGAAGTAGGACAAAGGCAGCGCCGAGCCATTTAACTTCAGGTCTTGCGATCTTGATCAGCCGCCAGACCTCACCAACGCCGGGTTTGCCTCCCTCCTGACCCTTTCCTTCCTTCGAAAGACGAGCGCTCATGTTGATGTGCGCTGCCTTGTGAGCCTTGGCGCTTCGCTTGAATCCATGCGCCTTGAGATGTTGCTCAATTTCCTCTCTCTCTTTTATCTTTCCTAGTTCCTCTTCGGAAGCTTCCTTCGCAGGCTCCTTTGGCGCTTCTGCTCCTTCGCGCTGCAACGCCGCCCGCGTCGTCGAGAGCTGCCGAATGACTCCAAAGGGGGACGCCCATTTTGGCTCACCAAAGCGGCGGACTGTTGAGGTATATAATTTTGTCGTGGTCGTGGGGGTTGGGGATCGTGAGACGGGTGTTGTGCCTCTGCAGATGTGAGAGAGCTTGCGAGCGGGTTGCGCGGATTGCGAGTTGAGTGCAAAGTGCCGTGGTGCTGTCAAATGTGCTGCTCGTGTCGATCCTAAACTGGCGTTGGCGCTGCCGATGCCAATGGCGCGTTGCGGGAGCAGCACGGCGCGGTGCATTGCTGCCCCCGAAACCATCGTGAAATGCTCTGTCGAGTCACTGGCCTTTCCCCTTTTTCGTCGTTTCGATCTCGATTTCTCGTTATGTCGAGGTGCCGCTGTGCCGGAGTGCTATCATGTCGCAAATAATCGTGGTCGTTGCGGGCAATGCTTGTGTTCCGCTAGCCATGCCCTCAGTGCCATGTGCGTGTGAGATGTGGGTTGAATGGGAGGAAGTCGGCCGGCGAAGTTCGGCCCCAAATCCTTGTCAACAATTTCTCTCGTCCGAGCTCGAGACACAAGAACAAGTTAGGCCCTTCGGGATTCCGTCATTACAGTCTGTGCATCTCATCCCGGTCAAGTGGGCTCGGGCTTCAGAGAACCTATTGCGCTAGCCGTCCCGAGTTAGCAGAGGCCCAATTGCACAACTAGCGTGGCAGATGCGGCTCCAATCTGGGGGTTAGGGTTTATCGTTTATCACTGGCGGCGAAGCGGTGGCTAAATCTGAAGGCCCCACCTCAAAGTGCAACTGGACGTCATTGCTCCCGCAATTATTTCGACGCGAACCTTTGCGACCACTTTAACGAGCCCAAACCTTATCGAACGTTATCGCATTCTCCCCCGGTACGCATTTCCCGTCGCTTCTTCTCCCCTCTACCTTTTCTCGACAATCTGCAATACCGCTCACTCGGAGCTCTCTCGACGACTTTCAAGACAACTTCACAGCCGCTCGTCTCCGCGCAGGGAGTCACCAGTCGCCAAGATGGGTAAGGCCGAAATAGGATCGACGAAGCATCTCAGCAACCAGATGAAGTCGCGTGGTCTCAACCGTCTTCGCTGGTATTGCCAGATTTGCGAAAAGAGTTGTAGAGTGAGTTCTCCTACTAACCCCCTTCCTGCATGTAAACCGTGGCTAATTTCAAGTACAGGACGAGAACGGCTTCAAAATGCACACGCAGAGCGAAAGCCACACACGAAAGGCTCTCGAAGCAGGACAAAACTTCAAAGGCGTTCAAGAAGATTTCAGCAAGGCCTTCCTCAGCGACTTTCTTTCCCTCCTAAAGTCGAGTCACGGCGAGAAAGACATCCACGCGAACAAGTTCTACCAAGAAGTCATCGCCAGAAAGGATCACACACATTTAAACGCAACGAAATGGCACTCGCTGACGGAGTTCGTCAAATACCTGGGAAGAGAAGGCATTTGTCGGGTTACCGAAAAGGAGGACGGCCTCTTCATTGCTTGGATCGACGACAGCCCGGAAGCCATGAAACGGAGAGAAGCGGTGCGACGCAAGGAGATGCAGGACAAGGGAGACGAGGAGCGAGAGCAGATGCTTTTGAGAGAGCAGATCAAGCGTGCGCAAAAGGATGCGGCCGCGCGTGGGGTTACTCTGGAGGAGAACGGAGAGGAAGCTGCTGTTCGTGAACTTAAGCGCGACGATGGTGAAAAAATCGTAATATCATTCGGGAAAAAGCCAGCCACACCTGCACCTCAGACTCCTGCGGAAGAGCCAAACGGTAACACCGAGAACGACGCAGCCAACAAGCAACCTGCCGAACCAGCCGTTGTAAAACCTATATCGATATCATTTGGAGCTAAGCCGCAAGCCAAGAATGTGTTCAAGAACGCACTTGCCGGTGCTCCAAAAAAGGTGATGGCTGCCCCCGCGCAACCCAAGAAAATGAGCGAAGCCGAGAGGATCATGAAGGAGGAGATCGAGCGAAAACGTGTCCGCGAAGCCGGGGGAGGGCCACCAAGGAAACGTCCACGCATGTAGGTACATGCTAGGTAG
>Ga0247781_1000664_pt1 | contig 10826 bp, 14 predicted proteins | sample UWRJL184509B5_FD_179922 | JGI IMG/M metagenome (GOLD analysis project Ga0247781, IMG submission 179922) | Plant litter microbial communities from Arlington Agricultural Research Station in Wisconsin, United States - UWRJ-L184-509B-5 | ecosystem: Environmental > Terrestrial > Plant litter >...
CCGGGCCGTAATCGCACCAAACGTGGGAGTCCCATTTTCTCACTCGTTTTCTTTCATTTCTTACCGTCCAGGTAACGTGCCTTTAACCCGTTCGATACTAGCCACCATTACTCACCAACCGCCCAAAATACTTCCATCGGCCGCTAAGTTAGTCAAACGTTGGAGGCAGCAGCAATTTCTTTCTCTTCCTCATCCCCGTCGTCTGGACAAAGATCCACTGCCGGTGCTACTTCCTTGCGCCCAAGCTAGTTGCACGGGAGAATGGAATAACATGGCTTTGCGAGAACAGCCCAGCCAGAACAACAAAGATGACGGCCAGATTCCGATGTTTCTTGTGTGAGCCGTGAGCCGTCGGTCAATGTCGCTTCCGCCGCACAGCAGGAGGCCTGTGGCTCACGGCCAGGCGGGGATGACGAGTCTGACGACGCAACATGATTGGATTCCCGTCTCTTGGACATGTGTATCCATACGATGTGGCCTGCATCCTCTTCCCCACCGCATCCAGCAAGCTCGAGCAGGGGTAGCAAAGAGCTCTCGAGTTCGCTGTCACCCGCAACCGTGGGATCCATCGTGCCAAGAGCCCGGGGCTGGTAAATTGGTGAAGGCTTCCTTGTCAAGCTATCACCGCCCCATTGGCTGGGTTCCAGGGTTTCCTACCGGGATTCTGTGAGCTGCCTGGTGAACATCAGCCTCCTAAGTGGCTCCCTTGTCCACGCTTGCACGGTTGCATCTGGAGTCACACTAGCGACGGCTACGCAGTTACCAAGCAGCCTTATATCACCGGCAGGTGCCGCAGTTCCTGATCCCGAGCTTGTCTCTCCCTCGTTTCTGGTTTCCCGCTGCCGCAGACATCATTCGTTGTGTTGTTGTTTACTTTGACACTCGTTCGTTTCCCCTTTCCCCGAACATCACCAAGCTCGTCGGCCGAGTCATCCCGGGTTTTGATCCTCACCTGGCCACGAAAAGCTTCACACCACCACAATGCTTCTCCCGAAGCTGTTAGGGGCCCTTGGGGCCCTGTCACTCGCTCATGTAGCCGTGGCTGTCGACTCACCACGCTACGTCAGGAGGAACGCATCGGCGGATAGCACTTCCTCTGGAGATGTGACTGATTCTGGGTCAGAGGATTCTGGGTTTACCATCCTTACGGACGACCATAGCACCCCTCCCGACCCCCACTGTCCCCCGGAATACTCTATCTGCAAAGATCATCGGGCACGGGAATGCTATACACCGCCGACAGTCACGGTAACAATACCCGCATCTACGGTCACGGTAACGGCGTCGGCATACAAGGTCACCGTGACGGTGTCAGCTCCGCCGGTATGTCAATCTTCAGTTGTACTCAAGTAACAATGGGTTACTGACAAGTAATACAGGTCACTGTAACCGAAGTCGTCAAGACGACTGAGATCGTAAGTTGCTTTCGCCCATAGATATTGGAAAATACTGACCTTCGCAGGTTGTTTCTGTTTCTGGGACGACGTTGAAAACCACCGACACGGTTGTTTCGAACCATTTCTCGACCGACACCGAGTACAAGACCGATACCAAGACGGACACCAAGACTGATACCATCACAACCACGTAGGAACCATGAGCTTGATTCTTCCAAGTGTATTCACTGACAGACTGCAGCGCGTGGACTACCGAAAAGCAAACTTCAACCACCACCATTGTAAGTCATCTCACAGAGCATGCATTATTTGAAGCAAGGCTAACTCGTCAGTCCTACCCCGTCGTCACTACAACGACAGTGTGCGCCACTCATACTCCATATGAGAAGCGCAACACCCACCCGGAAATTACATGTGTTGTCGGCACCACCACGGTATGGAAAACGACAACCGAGATCAGCACCTATGAGACAACGCATACGGTCCCCATTACCATTATCTCGGTTTCGGAAACTACAAAGACGGAGAAGACGACGACAACAGAGACGTCAGAGACCACTCTCACCGTGCCAACAACGACGACCACGACGTTCGAAACGACCTACTCTTATCCGTATACCGTCATTAGTAGCACAACTCTCTACAAGCCAACAACGGAAACCGTAACCTCGACGTACAGCACGGAATATACGACAGTTTCAACTTTGACCGAGAAGACGACCACAACAGAGACATCGTATACCACTCTCACCGTGCCCACCACAACTACTACGACGTTCGAAACGACTTACTCGTATCCGTATACCGTCATCAGCAGCACAACTCTTTACAAGCCTACAACTGAAACGGTAACGTCCACGTACAGCACAGAGTATACAACAACCGAGACTTTGACAGACACGACAACGACAACCACGACAGCAACATCGTTGACTACTCTCACGGTCCCCACGACGACTACCGAAACATATGTCACGTCGTACTCTTACCCAGTTACCGTCACAAACAGCACAACCGTTTACCTGCCAACGACTGAAACTGTGACCACCACGTACAACACAACGTACACGACCGTCTCAACCATCACGGATTCGACGACAACAACAGAGAAGACTACTACTACCGAGGTGTCTTTGAGCACACTCACCGTGCCCACCACCACCACGACGACCTACACGACATCGTGGTCGTACCCATACACTGTGATCAGCAGCACAACCCTATACAAGACGGAGACCTCGACCGTGACTGATACCGTCACCACAGTGTCGTTGAGCACTCTTACCGTGCCGACCACGACAACCAGGGTCTCGGTCTCTCTGAGCACTCTGACTGTCCCGACCACTACAACCCAGACTCTGACTGTCCCGACCACCATCACCACGACCTTCACCACCTTGTCCTCCTTCCCTGTCACGGTCACGGATAGCACAACCATCTTCACCACCTTGACATCGGTTGTAACATCAGTCATTGTGAGCTCTTTCACCACTGTCACGACTTTCACCACGACAGCTACCAGCGTCACCACTGCGCCGCCCGTCACCCGCACCCTCCCGCCCACGACTGTTATCACGACTTTCACTACCGTGATCCCCCCTGTCACCACCACAATCACGCGGGATGGAACAACAGTGATTCGGACCCTGCCAGCTTCAACCACCACGGTCACCAGAACCAACACTGTCACCATTTCGACTTGCCCTGTTCCCACGAACCCGCCTGGTGTCTCGCCCATCTACGATCCCAAGAGCGATAGGACATGGGGTTGCAAGCCCGGATATGTCTGCGGCGCACCGCCCACGACGCCCGGCTGCAATATCTACCTCGATTCCCCGGCCGACAACTACTTGTGCAATCCTGCCTACTGCGTCCCTGCTCCTGAGTATACCCCGGTCGATTGGCCCGATAAGCACGTCGGCTACTTCCCCCCGAGCAAGGGTTACTTTAACCTGAACCCGGGTGCTTTCGGGTTGAATGATGATATCTTCGATATTAGCAACCCTGCCGGCTGGGTCTCGCAGACTTCCATCACTCATTGGCCTCCTCAGACAACCACGTCGTCTTACAAGCCCCACAAACCAAAGACCAAGAAGTCCACGACGACTACGACGACCAAGACCAAGGATCACGATGGCTACGGTTACCACCACAACAACAAGCGCGACACTTTGCACCAATGGTCCAGGCGTGATCAGACTGTCTGCCCTGCCGTCTGCTACGGCATTTGCAACAACGCTTATCTCGAAGCTCAAAAGGTCGGCAAGACACCCGCGCTCTGCAATGCTGGCACTCCCTTCCAAAGGTACAATGCCGCCTGCCACACATGCATTGATCGCAATCTCGAGACCGTCAAGGTCGATGCCACCAAGGTCTACTTGGACCCCAAATTCGCCCAGTTTATCGATTTCTGCCAGATCAACATTCCGGTGCCCGTCGTCACCCCCTCCGGACCACCTCAACAAGAGACCCCTGTCCCTGTCGAGACTACCACGCAAGCTCCGCCAAACAGCAACACCGCTCCTTCTCCCGTCCCAGCGTCATCAACCGCGCCACCGCCAAGCACTGCCGCCCCTGAGCCATCAAGCACCGAGGAACCGGTACCTACCACTTCTGAGTCGGAATCTGAGTCGACACCACCACCTTCGTCCGCTTCCTCGGCACCCGGCACCAAGACCAGCTCGAAACCGACAGGAAGCAGCACTCCCGTTCCCGCTGCGGCTGGAAGGATGGAATCCAGGAGTGGATCATTCCTGGCCGTCGTCATGGCTTTGTCTGCGGCCTTTTTCTTCATCTAGAGAGTCTGAGGGGGGTTTCCTAGGTCACGAGGGAACCCTTTTGCCTCTTCTCTCCCGGTCTTTATTTTGGTAATTTTTTCAAGCGTAATGTGTTTTGTTTCTTTCCAATGGAAAGCGGTGCATAATACCAGGTTAATTTTAATGATGGGTTTTTATTCCTGGTTGCTTTTTTTCTCTCTAACGAATTCACGTCAATCCTTTATGACACATATTTATATCAGATAGACCTTTTTGGATGTTTACTGTTTAATCTTTTTGGGGGTCTGCCGGGCTACTCAGCAGGCTATATATAATTCACGACTCTCCTTTGGGATCGGTTATGTCATTCATTCATTGACGATGGTAGCATGGATGGCATAGCATGGCATACAAGCATCTTGGATGATGCCTTATTTTTATTTTGGTGGCGGTTACTTTCTCCTCTGGGTTTGGTGGTTTTGGTTAATTCTTTCTTCTTTTGGTATATATTTTTGTGTGCTTTGTTTGTTTGGAGAGAGGAGAGAAGAGGGGATGGGAGGGGAGAAAGTAATCGTTGTTTGAACACCTAGTCGCTCATTTGCATAAGATACCCTGGACGGATGGACGGACTGGACATGCATGGTTTTCACTCATTTATCATGTTGCATGGGTGGTTTTCTCTAGGCAGGCACGAGCAGTCATTCTTTTATGCTTGTGCTGGTGGAGGGATGTGGGAGGAGATGGGAGAGAGGGGGACAGAAAGGAAAAGGGGGAACGTGGATGAGTAGGAGAGTGGGAGTGGGAACGTGGATGAGTAGGAGAGTGGGAGTGGGAAAGTGGAGGTTGTGGATGGATGGATGGGTGTTTTGGGATAGAATTGGATTTTGGGTAATTGATATTGGGTTTTGGGTTTTGTTTTGGTAGGTAGTTTCGATTTTAAAGGTGGTGGTTGTTGTTGTTGTGAACGGAGAAGGGGAGTGATGGAGGGAGATAATTAGCGAGTTTGTGTGGTGTGATTTCGAAGAATGGATATCCGTTTTGGCTTTTTCTAACTCTTTGGAGGGCCGTCTTGATTTCTTTCTCTTCGACTGGAGGAGGGGAACTTTGTTTGAGTTGCACATATGTGGATGTGATGTGATGTGATGGTTGGTTGCTTGGTTGGGTATGAGGGTATTCAATCCTCGATATGTTTTTCTTACCTTACCTGGGCGGCTATCTACCTACCTGGCTAGTATACCTACCTAGTTTAAAAGGAATATAAAAAAAGTTATTGGGAGTAATTATCTGATTTGTTCCTGTTTGAGGTTTACGTCTTGATGTATTAACTGCGGATGTTTCTAAAGTCTTCCTCGAGACAACATATACTTACTCGGCACCTTTACCAGCCTCTCGAGATATCATTGCACTGACGGGAGAGACGTTTTCTTTTTTCCCCCCTCCGCCCCATACTCTAGTCCGAACTGTGTAACAAGCATGCTTACAGTCGGCCAGTTCGGCCGTCCCCGCCGCTCGCAAAAGAAGCATATATATTAATCGCCGCTGCCACCGCGGGCCGAGAATCCTCCTGACGCCACTTCAAGTATCTAGGTACCTACCTAACGTGGAGAAAGGGGGCCGATCCCAATGTGGCGGAGAGATTCCGAGTGAGGGCTTGGGACTTTAGTTGGTGTCCTTTGAAATCAAGAAAATGAACCGAAGTAGGGAGGCGTTGTGCCACTTGAGCCGCCGGGATGAATATTCGAAGGTATGTATTATGGCATACCTGAGTGATGAGGTGTCTGCGAAACGTATGTATTCTAGGGATGAAACCAAGGCATGGTTGGCAACCAATTGGTGATTGGTGTTGGGCTGTTATGAGTGGTACGACGATCTGAGAATGGAATATACACGACCTGGTTTCTTGTCTGCCTTTCTCTCTGATCGTCACTACCGAGGGGTTGTTGTTAATTACCTAGATATAGGCAGTTGATAGGTACCTTGTAAGCGTAAGGAATCGACAGAGAGAAGTGCATAGGTAAGGCAGGCAGTCACTCTGATAAGTCCGTATTTCCGATGACTTCCTTTCTCACGGGTTCTGTTTATTCTTCTAAATAGAAGGAAGAGGATACTCTCTATCTACCTAGGTGGCTAGACCTAAAGAAAAAATATGAATGAGCATCCGAATAATATCCCCAAACATCCCGTTATAAGGTTACCAGGTCAGTAGTTCTGTTGACAGCATACACTCCATACACAGATATAAACGAGCCCGTATCCAAAACCTCCATTCAGTATTCCCCGAAACAAACCTTCGCACTCCTATCGGGACATACATACATATATAGGTAGTTTTGTCTTCTTACCTCCCGTTCTACGAACCACAGCCAGCCGGCCAGCTCCGAGAAGGATGGGCCTCAAGCACGGTACTCACATATATCTTGCAAGGTAAGACGTCAAGGTGTGCGCAGAATATGTTCAAGATAGGTAAGCCGGCTGCTCGCATTCGGATTCACCGCCCCTCCCAACAGCTCGGAACTTGCTACGTGCGCACGTACCAATACCTAAGCACGACTGCGGATAGGATACGATGTATACTCAATTCGGTATTCCCATTGGTCGAGGACCAGGTATGTACAGGTAGAGAGGGAGTTCAACGAACAAGGGTAGCAAGCATGCTTCGCGGAGATATTCATTGCCCTTGAGATAGCCATCACGGTCGACGTCAACGGGGATCTAATTGGGGATCTAATTGGTATAGGTCTGCATAGATTGGAACATCCGGAATACATGCGCACTCAATACCGACCTCGTCATCAATAGAGACATGGGTCGTCCGGAAAAGGCCATTCAACCTGGAAGTGGAATAAGGTTCCCGAGCGGGCAAGACCGAGCCAGATTCACACAAAGCGAGACAAAATCGCATGGCAAAACATTACGTGACCGCTCCCAGTGGCGGAGATCACCAAGCAAGCAAACATGGGAGGAAGCAAACAACACAACAAAGGGGCGGTGGCGGGTTTGAATCCCAGATATGGAACGAATGGGGAAACTCTTACCTCTTCCCAAACACGGACAATCTCCCATGGTTTTAGTTTTTTCATGATTTTATTTTATTTTTCACCTCTCTCTTTTGAAAGAAAAACAAGAAAAAGAAAAAAAAAAGAATTGACTAGACGCGAAAAAAGAGCTACTGAAACCACGCAACTAGCTAACTAACGACGAACTCGCTAACAAACACCAACTCGACTTTCGATATTCCCGAAATAACGAAGATGGATGGGATGGGGGTTCCTCTCGCAGGCAAACCAGAAATAAAAAGTCAAAAGAGTTTAAAAAAGAAGATAAACTGGGAAGAACAGAAGCGGGGGAATTAAAAAAGCAAAAAGCAAATATGATACCCATCGAACATAAAAACCCCCATGTGTAGGTGATGTGATGTAAGTGGTTTGTTTGGTAGCTTCGCGGCAACAGATATAAAAACTCCTTCTCCTGCATGAAAATGGGTAAAATATAAGGGTTAAAAGGGTTGACCAGAAGGAATCGCAAAGTGTATTTTTGCGTGTATGTGTTGTGAGGGGACAGAATAGGAGGGAGCGATCTCTCTCTTTCTCTTTTTTTGCTTTCCTGTCCTGTTGCCACCGCTACCACCAAACATTGTCCGGAACAATTCCTCCTTCGTCCCGTTGTCTTCCAGGGACACAACAAAGAAAATAAAATCGTGTTTGGCAGGTGATGCCAATAATCGTCGAGTACTGATGTCCTTCCTATGGTTGAAGTTTGTAGCTCGAGAAAACTTCATGTTCCCTTGGATCGAGCCGACTTGTCACTGCATAAACTAGCAGCTGTGTTCCAATCGTTTCTGGCATTGTCTTCGTCACCCATATGGTATTTTTTTTGAATTTCCCGGTTACTGCACATCCCTTCTCAGAGTAGACAGCCAATGTGTGGTCTGGCCAATACCCCTTTTACATCAGCAAACACTTGGAGCAGCAGCCTGCTTGGGTGTCATCCTGGTCCATGTCGAGCTTTCCGATGTTTGCGCCACCGTTGGACAGGCCACTGGTGCCAGAGATTCCAGCCATCTCGCGATTGTATCTTCGGATCTCCCGGACAAGGCTGTAGAACGACTCCTCGACGTTGACTTTGTCCTTTGCCGATGTCTCCAGGAAGGGGGCGCGGAATTCGTTTGAAAGTCGTTCTCCCTCTGTAGAATCGTGTCAGCATCCGCATCTAGTGAGAATTGCGCGTGTCGACTTACCACTGGTGGCCACCTCTCGGTGTTCCTCCAAATCGACCTTGTTTCCAACGAGAACCATGGGAACATGGTCCTTATCCTTTACTCTGCATATTTGCTGGTGGAACGTCGAGATTTCGTCAAAGCTCTGACGGGATGTGATGGAGTAAACAAGGAGAAAACCCTCGCCGGTGCGCATATACTGCTCGCGCATCGCCGAATACTCCTCCTGTCCGGCCGTGTCTAGAACGTCGAGAAGGGCTACTGTGCCATCGACGACGCATTGCTTTCGGTACGAATCTACACCCCATTGTTAGCCGCATGCGGGACCGATTGCTTCACAGGGAAATGCGCGTACCTTCGATTGTCGGATCATACTCGTCGAGGAAGTGGTCCTGGACCATTCGAATGGTGAGGCACGATTTACCTACGCCACCGCCACCAACCACCACCAATTTGTACTCTCTCGTAATCTGCGACAGGAATAAGTCAAGGGCATTAGGTGGGGAGAGGGAAAGAGCGCGCCCGCGTTCTGGGGCCGTCTCTTGTACCTCGCCTTCATTCTGCCAGGGGAGACGAACCTTGGAAGTCATTGTCGCGATTGGATAAATGGACCCGGGAGTTTCAAACAGTCAAGTTGAGCTCGGGGAGAGATTTCGAGACGAAGGCCGTTCTGGGCGTATGTAAAGGCGGGGGAATCGTCTCGCAGCGGAGCAGAGATGCCGGTCGCGATCGTGATTGTTTTGAAGAAGGGATGATGCTGGAGATGGGGTACAGGACGATTCGACGAGGTGTTGAAGTTTCGATGGAGCCGATCGCTGTGGATAAAAGCCGCGGCGCTATAGCTGTCCTGGCGAGTGTCCTGGTGTCGCTGAGGGAACCTAACCCAGTGGATCGAGAGACAGGGTTGGCCTAGCAGTGCGGTGTGGTTTGGACCTTTGGACCAGAGAAACAAACTCTAGTACTGCGGCGAGAATCACAAAAAGCTCACGGTTCGCCAATGTGTAATTGGTGATTTAGTGTGGAAGGGAAAGCTGCAAAAAGGGATCGAAGCGTTTTTTGGCGGACGAAAGTTGGAGGTGCGTTCGAGAGCAAAAGGTAGGCTGCAGCAGGAGGGAAAGAGCCAGCCAGCCAGCCAGCCGTGCAGCGTGCAGCAGCGTGCAGTGGTTGAGTGGGCAGGGTGGTCAGGGTGGGCGACTTGGCAAGTACAAGTGCGCTTCCAGGACCAGCAGCTAAAAGAAGGGGTCCGTGTGCCTTCCTTGTCAAGGGGTCGGGGCCGGGGGTTCCCCTCTTGGCCTGGGCTCTGATTGGTACGCTGGGCACCTTGTCGAATTTGGAACTTGGGAGATCCCCAAAATGGTTCAATGGTTCAATCCGACTTTTAGTCGTCGACCAATGTCGCGCCGTTTCTTTATTCGTTATATAAATCATGACTAGTAGTTCGTACAGGCGTAACCATCGACAATGTACTCCGTAGATAGCGTCGGTTGAATCTACCGTCGATACGACAACTCTGCTTCAGCTCTTACAACTGACGAATTGTCGCCAAGGCAGAAATGGATTCCCGTCGGTACCTCTGTAGGCTAACCAAGCCTCCAAGGTACCTGCCGAGGACGCTCTCGGGGTCCATCCATCCCACATGCTCATGTTCGGTCTCCTGTACCCTGCTATCCCTACCTACTCAATTGACAGCATACCTCTACGGTACACTATCCGTATCACAGTATACAGCTCGTGATTTGCAGCCGGGATGCGTTTGCACCAGCGCAGTTAGGCCAATGGCGGCTATGTTCCTGTCTATCCTCGCGGAAACTGGCAGTGGGGACAGAAGTACCAGGACCCTTCAAAGGAAACGCAGATGCACTGCAAGATCCAGGGCACAGTGGCTATTGACTGGTTTGCTTTCCCGCAGGAGCCGCCAGACCGCAGCCAGGCTAGCAGTTTGGCCGGTCTGACCCTATCACGGTCGAGACGAGCGGCGTCTAGGATGGCTTTGCACATCTGCGATATTACTCAACCGTACAGTCTATCTCGGGAATATCTCGTGTGCGGATTATTGCTGCGTAAGAGTCGCAGTGGGACAAGACAGCTGCGAGGCAAAGCACCACCTTTGTCACAGTCATCAGCCAACAGAGGTTTGGTCAATACACTACTACGTACCTAGGTAGGTACTTATACCAACGACGCCCGCTCGCCCGCCAGATCAGCATCTCACGCGACAAAACGCCGCTTCAGCCCACCCGCCCGCCGTTAGACGTTGTGGGTGTTGCCGTTGCCGGTGGATTATTCTTGTAAAGGTAGGTGTCAACGAATTTGCTGCACGTGTCCCAATTTGAGATGTGCAGATGCACCCCCAGAACACTTCGGAATACCACTACACAAAATACCAGTGGCAGCGACCTGCATGTGGACAAGATCAGCAACAGTTCGCCTAGTTTAGCCACTCAGACTCGATGGGTA
>Ga0247781_1000665_pt1 | contig 10817 bp, 8 predicted proteins | sample UWRJL184509B5_FD_179922 | JGI IMG/M metagenome (GOLD analysis project Ga0247781, IMG submission 179922) | Plant litter microbial communities from Arlington Agricultural Research Station in Wisconsin, United States - UWRJ-L184-509B-5 | ecosystem: Environmental > Terrestrial > Plant litter >...
GAGAGATAAAGAAGAGAGACAAAACAAAAGTAGTAGATTTCCTAGGTAGTCAGTCGTTTGAGAATTATACGGTTTTATTTGTATTCCTTCCCCAAGTTGAGCGTGGATTCTTAGTATTTGTGATATAGACTGTTGTTTGAGAAAATGGACATGGTACTGACTACCTACAGAAGGTGATAAATCATTACAACATCAATTGTGATTCTCTGTCGTCGGTCAGTGGCGGTGAACTAATCCAATCTGTGTTGATCTGAAGATACGTAGATAGACGTCTTCTTCTGAGATCGACCTTCCCCTATTTATTATTTACTAGGTACATACACACATACAATTCCCACAATTCAACCACAAGTCAACAAAAGTCTTAAAGGTATCCAAATCCAACCGTATTGATTCATGCATGGTATCTTGTTCTACACCATCTATAGGTATTTTATCGCTAATAACATACCCCCTAAAGAAACCGCCACTCATCATCGCCATCACGCAGTCTTCTCCTCCGGTTTCTCAACATCATTCTCATATCCCTCAGTCTTCATATCCGCCAACCCCAGATCCTCCTCCTCCTCGGCTGTCCTCTCGTACTCCTCAATCGTCATCTGATCATCGGGCTTCGACGGGTCATCCGCCAGACTCTGGACATAACTGCACGCCAGGGGATCAGACAGAATGATTGTGAACTCGCGCTCGCCCTTGATAGCCGAATCCAGGCCATCAAAGAAGCCATTCCACCTGTTTCGCTCCTCTGTCGCGAGCGAGTCTCCACCGCTGGAGCCAACGTCATTGGTCTGGAAGATCTGGTTGCGCAAGTCGTCACGGACTTGCACGAGGAGACCCTCCACGGTGGTGAAGCGTCCGCCGAGGGTGCCGGGGTTAACGGAGAGGTTGAGCTCTGGGCACTCAAGCGCGCAGCTCTCGCTCTTGAGGATGTCACGGGCGAGATCGATGGGGTTCTTGACGTGGATAATTGTCCTGCTGCCCTTTTCGGGAATCTCGCCGCCGGTCTTGACGTCATTGGACTTGTAGCCGCAGTCGTCGCAGCTGGTGTTCATGATGATGACTTGACGGAAATGGGGGATGTCGACCATCTTCATGTTGGTGGTGCAGGGGTGCATGCAGCCTGGGCACGAGGCAGGGAACTGATAAACTGTGTCGGGGACGATGTTGCCTTCTTCGTCGAGATCGGCCTGGTTGGTGTCGGCGAGGCCGAGCGCTTGGTTTTGTTCAACTGTGCGGAGGTATTCGCGCTTTTCCCATTTGCCGACGCCATCACGCATGTCTGGGGTGATGAAGGAGTTTCCTGTTGGGTCGTCGATGGACAGTCTGAATGGGAACGCCTCTCCCGCGAGCATGGCCCGTCCTTTTTTGATGATTTCTTCGACCTTGGCGTGAACTTCGGGTGCTTGTTCCTTGCGTGCCTCCTGGTTGCTTGCGAGATCGTCGACGATTGTGCTGAGGAGACCTTCTACGTTTGTGAGCTGGCCACGGCCGGGAGGGACCTCGACGTCCAACTCGATGAATTTAACAGTTGCGGTGTCCGACTTGACGACCTGGCGCTCGAAGTCCTCCATGTCTCTGAGTCGGAGTTCGTAGTGGACGCCTTTGGGTTGGTAGGTACCGGCTGTTTGGATCTCGTTGTTTTGGAGGCCGCAGTGTTCGCAGGAGAAGGACATGATGACGACCTCGCGGAAGTAGGGGATCATGGTGAGAAGAAGACGTGTGACTCCCTGTTTTGGAACAGAAGCGCAAGGGGTTAGTTTGTGATTCTATTCGCAGTTTGCTGGCTGTGTTTGGGTTATTACTCACATTTTCATGGCAGTTCATGCACATGGATTCGATCTCCTCCACGGCTCTCTCCTCCTCCTCTCCGTCTGCCACGGGAGTGGACTTCTCGACCTTGTCCCCAATAGGGGCGAATAACTCAGACATCTCGTCGGCGCAAATATTTTGAATTATATGATTTTGGGAGAAAATTTGATGTTGGAGGGGCAATGTCGATAATAATTTGGCGGGGTAGTGACATGAGGAGGACCTTGGGGTATAGTGGGGGTGTCGGCGCTGCAGCTTATGTCATGGGGCAGGTTTTCGGTAGGGCTGGGCGCTGCCCCAAGCTTCCGGAATCTTCTTCTCCAGAGGCCAAGAAACTCGGGGGTCGGCGAGAGAGTGTACTGGATTGCCCTGTTTACTTCTTCATAAAGTCGGCTAGGCTCAATCCGAGTCCTGGCCTCGAGTTTTGAGCGGTGTGTTTCTGGTCGAGGAGTGCCTGTAGTCCTGCCTTTCTGGACTTGGCTCTCCTTTTGCTGTTTGAATTGGCTGTTGCAACCTGTTGCGGGGGAGTGTCCAGGGATGTTGTCTGGGCTAGAGTTGAGGATCCAGCTGTTGTCTCTTCCTTCTTCATCTTGCGTCTTGAAATAGGGGTCGGAGGAGGCAGGCTGATTCTCGTCAGTGTCCCGCAATGACCACATGTGAGCACCTTGGTCGGACCAGAGGGAGGAGCCGCATCTTGACGTCTCTTTTTGGGACGTCGAACTGGGCGTGATCTCTTCTCCAAGCCCTTCTTATTCTCTATCTTCAAGGTGCTGCCATTTCCTGGCACCATGATGTGGCCGCAACAAGAGCATACATGCTGTCTCTGGATATCTGATTGAAGGAGATCATTCTCAAACATCAAGGCGCCCCTCTGGCGCATGAGAAATGCCGACGTCTCAGGCGCTGCTGTCGCAAGCAGATGGCCGGCATCTGTGAGAAAATTGAGAGCAGCGGTGAATTCTGTGGACGACATTGTGTTGGTGAGGGAAGGATCCAAGTGAATTTTCAGGGGTTGAGTGGTGGAAGAGTGATGTGCAGTTTTTTTACGATATCCGCGAAGTGCACTGACCATCCGAGTTTACCAAACCCCCGGAACGCCCCTGAAAGAGCTCTAAACCCAACTGTCATTTTACGGTAGGTATAGTGAGAAATATGGAATTGTTGCCGTGCGGGTATTCACATTCAGTTGGTATTTACACTTTCAATCTCGGCGTGGCTTTCACGAAAGTTTGGCCTTTGGCAGTGATTTGGACGTCAATCCGTAATTAGTTCAGAAATACAAGCCTTACGACCGGTTTATTTCCCACTTGAGCTCCTTGATGCTAACCTCATCGTTCGCCTTCTCATCATATTCAAACCACTCCCCGTCAGACAATTCTATGCCCGTGAACTTGGTTGTCGTCTCGAGTCCGTCGGCAAGCCACTCGCCCTGTCACATAAGTCAGCATATGCATGTGTATTTTTTTGTTGACGACCAGAAGACCACCATACATCTGGGATGAACTCGGTAAACTCCAGTCCTCGGCAGTCGAACTCCAAGATCTTTTGTGCCTTGGGTGGGTCGCCTTGCTTGTACGCCTTTGGGGCGGCTATAATGGATGCTGAGGACTCTCTCTGCCATTGTGAACTTGTTAGCCTCGAGATCTCGCACTCGACCTATCAGTTGCTTGATCTGCTTACCTTGCAGTTTTTGCACTTCCACACAAAGTTGGCCTCGCCACGGCTTCCACTCATCTCGTTGATTTCCTGCCAGACGTCAGCATGCAAACAGGTGGAATCAACTGATCAACTGAGGTTGTGGGACTCACAAATCGGCTGACCGATATGGGATTGGGGTGAGTTTCTCTGCAGGATGTGCACTGCACCCTGAAGGTGTACCAGAACGGACCTCCCTCGGTATCATCTGGGCGGAGGTTTGTGACTCTATATATCTCGTCAGGCACCGTATATAAGTGAGGATCGCGATGGGCATCAAGACAAGGTAAGGGGGAACCAGGAAGTTTTCTTACCCGGCGAGCTCCGCGGTTAGTGTTAACGCAAACATTTTTGGGATGTATTTGAGACTTGTTTCTCCGAGGATGGTGACTGGAGAGCTGATCGAATGAGGAACTGTGGTATTGTGAGTTCTTGGACGTGGGCAACGGTTTTGGTGGTGCATGGAGTTGAGGAGCATTTGGAGCTGGGCCTTCATCCCACCATGCAGGGGAGATCAATGAAGCCCCACCTGCCGTCATGTTGTTACTAGACGGACAGTGCGCGATGAATGTTGAGACGACTTTTTCTCAGACAGCATCGATGGTGGAGGGGGAAACAATCCTAAGATGGAATGCAAATATCCTTACGGAACTCTTCAACGCTGTTCTATTTCTTCTATTCCACAGAGAACGATTCTAGCATGTTGGACTGGTTTTCAGAACCTCAATCACTGTGCTAGACACTGTCCCATCATTCCAGTCCGTGCCAGTCTCCAATCGGAGCTAAGCTGGTTGAGCTCATACATTTTGAAATTGACTTTGCGCAACATCACTGCAGCGGACCTACGAACCCCGAATTGAACGACATGCCCCCGTGATGCAGGGCCTCTGGTCGACGGCAACCCAGCTCTGGGGCTGTCACTGCCGGGTCTGTATACGAACGACGACGAGTGCAATTGGCCGTCGAGCGGCCACACACGCAACAGCTTCCCGTCGCCGAAAAGCCGCTGCCAGCGATGTCTTCGTCGCGTGCTACTCGGCCGTCATGGCCACCGCCGCCGTAACCGATGCGTTCTACAAGGACAGAAGGAGGTCCGACCTGGATCTTCAAATAGCCGAGACCAAGACCAAGCTGGCTAGGCTCATGGAGCACACAATGGCAAGCGATCTTGCGCGACTTTACGAATCCTCCCCGAAATACTACGACGCCTTCGTCGACCTATCACCACCCGAAGATGACCCCCTACATATGTTTGCCAGCTACTCCCGGCTACGACTAGCACAGAAACCAACATGGGAAGTACCGCGGGAAAAGCTCAAGCTACGGACAACGCGCAAGAGAATTTTCTTTCCCAAATGGGGGGACAACTGGGTTGCGCGTTCGCAAAGCTTGGCCCTCTGCAGCCAAGCGATCACTGCCGAAGAAGACCTCATTCTCCTTCGAGAGAGGGAGCCTTCTACCGACAAGCAGTTCTTGAAGGCGACGGAAATGGTCAATAACCTCGTTGACGAGCTGTTACGTGTAGCTTACGACGAGACGGAGGCCGAGGCACCCGGTATGCACCCGGGTCTTCGCAGCCCAGAATCGGCATACAACATGATTCGGATGCTGAGGTCGGACGGCTACCCTTCCTACCAGCACCCGAATATTGACCCGGAGAAAACGGCCAGAGTCCGCGCTCGTGTCAATGAGCTGAACAAGGAGAACATGGCCGCCTTTGCACAATGGTGTCTGAGACGCGAGCAGTCACCCCGCAACAGGGAACACTACGTGGCCAAGATCTGCTACAACCTGCTCGTCTCTGACGTGCCCCCGGGAATTCGGAACTACAACAGTCTGATATTAGGCTTTACCGAACTCAACGAACATAATCTGGCCAGGGCCGTGGTGGATTCATTTCTCTTCAAGAGTCAACTCAAACCTACCCGAGCGACGATGCTATGTTTACTTCAGCACTACCGGCTAAAACAAGACATATTCGGGTTCCAAAACATCATGAAGCGGCTCCTTGGTTACGACGACCGGGGAATTGGTATCAGGAGGAAGTCGATGCACCAAATTCAACTGGGTACTCCTGGTCTCACAAGATGGGTCAGGAAGCCAAAGGTAGCTATCAACGGCGATTACGCCGTTGAACTACCCCGATTAGACTGGGCCTTTTACGAAGTCATGATAGAAGGCTTCCTGGACTTCAGTTTCGTTCAGGAGGCACTGGATCTCTTCCTTATCTGTCTGCGGAACAACTTTATACCCCGCGGAGGACTTGTCAACAAGGTCTTCCACGCTTGCATAGAATCGGTTGATCCAACTATTACCCATACGGCTGTCAACGGACTGATCAGCAACATCGAACAAACGGTTTCCATGCTGTTTGAACGTCGATTGGGCGACTTCACCTCGCAAGTCTCGCGGAAGATACGTCGTCTGCTCTCTTTACGTTCTGCACAGCTAATCGACATCGGAAGTGGCGACCTTTGGGCCGTGACCAAATTAGACGACCCGTTATCTATAGACCCGGTCAGCCAGCTGGTCACAACTACATATATCAGCTGTCTTGAGGGCGAGGTCGAATATTGGACCAAGCTTCTGACGAGAATCCAAGAAAAAGTGTTTAACCCGGATCCTGAGCTTGGACGCCCTCGGCCTTTCCTCCAAAGACTAGATCTGGCGATTGAAGTTATTGACAAGGCCCTAGAGCGCCCGAAGTTTTATGCTCGGGAAAACGACCATTATCAACGGATGGGCAAGATAGAATGGTTGAGGAAGCAGTGCAATGCATCTGCGGAGAATGTCTCGCAGCTGGAGGAGATGATATACGGCATCACGCAACCGAAACCGGAACAAGACCCGCAGGCGGATGGTTCACTTCTTGAGAAGGCGCTGCTTGACGAACGGCTGGAACTGGATAAATTATCTGTCGAGGGAAGGGAAACTATTGAAGATCTGAAGGACGACAGGTTCCCCTTCTGGGAGCGAGATCTCGACGAACGGCCTCATGATGATTTGCCCATCCATGAGACAGGTGTTGAGAAGTCAGGGGCAAATACTGCCAGGCCCGGATTCTTCTCATCACAGAGATACAAGAAATCAAGGGCCGGAGAGAAAAGTTTTGGGTACCAGGACGGTGTGTACAACTAAATAAGGTGTAAATAAATGAGTGCTACATGTACATAGAGTGTGATTGGATTCCTTTCTTCGAGATACCCTATGAGTTTCTACCGACTTCCTAAGATGCACAGTATGCAACTGAAAAAAGATGATAACACGAAGTTGCCCCTGATGCAAGCATGTGACCTCGAAGCCAGCCGTTGCGTCACTTGACCAGTGCTGCGGTTCTCTCTGTGTACCTGACTAATGCTCAAAGGGTCCTGGACATGGAGAACAGGGCGTCACGGGACCAATCTTCCTTCCCCTTCTGTGAGAGTTCGATGATATTTTCCACATTGCACGTGTAGCGGTGAGACCGGTTTGAGCTGCTCTAGAAGATTTGACCCAACAATGCATACCACCCTACAATGCATAAAATTGATATTGTATTATGCAATTACTGTATGATTATATATATATTAATTATAAGAAAATTTTAATAGTTATTTCATAGTTATCTACAACTATTGGTTGCAACAAAATAATTATATTAAATTCCTACATTTTATTATAAATTTTTGAATCTAAAAGTTAGAAAAAGCAAAAGTCTCAGGGTTAGGGTTAGTTTGTTAGCAAATTTACAATTTTATACAAAACACTAAAAAATATTAGCCGCTACAATATAAGACTTCTCCAATAGTTAGTGTTATTAGTTATCTATATTATGTAATATTAGTAGAATTTCTTCGACTAAAATAGGCTTATAAATAGAGGTTTAAAAAGGCTCTTATTGGTGTAAAACCCCATGCATTGTAGGGGGCTATGCATTGTTGGGTCAATCCTTCTAGTGTATTCCCGTCTTTTCCGGGGTCGAGGTTGCCAGGCTAGGAGTTTTAGCGACGGAAAATTCGGGGATATGTGCATGCATAGGTCTTTTCGGTGGTCCCTTTTTGTTGTCAAACAAAGTGCTTCGAGATGACGGAAGGGGTGAACATAGAACTCTCGACGGGGAGGTGGAGCTGCCGTCTTTGTCCAATTGTCCAATGGAAGTCGAGAGATCAGCCACTAAGACTGAATGAAGGCATTGATTGGAGCTCGGGAGTGAGGATAGAAAGGCGGGCGAACAACAAGGCAAGTTCGGTCGGTGTGGTGGTTGTCCCCTTTGCGCTAGGATCTCTCAATGATTTCATCGAGCATTTCGAGACACCAGCTTCTTGATAAAGGGACACTTGGTCCCTACGTGGGTGGCTGAAATTATAAATTCGGATGGTAGAATCTGCGAGCTGCAACCAATCGTTCCTTCACGAAGCAGTTGATCAAGTACCCTATTGAGAGGCGTTACACACACATACACACACTCATCACGCACTCACTCGTGAACCCTGCTGGTCTTCAATTCCTTCGTGTCTTTCCCCACTGAACTCCATCGAACGTGCATCACCGCATCCATCATCAAAAGACAAGCGCCTTGTTCAGCCGTTGAAAGAGAGAGTGTTTGTGTGATGTGCTTGTTTTAAAACTGACCGGGCCCTCCCTGCTCTGAACTATTTCCAATGGCGCCGTCCAAGGTTCTAGACTTCCTGGTACTCGTCAAGGTGCCTGGCTTGTCTTGATTCGCGCCCCTCTGTTCCGAATCCTTGGTTTTCATCCCTTCTGTGAGAACTCTATATTTTTCTCAATCATAGAATTGCCTATCGCCTTTTTTCTGTCTTGAGTTTATCAGGACGATTCGCGCCTCCACCTAGTTTGAACAAACCTTTGAAGACGATATTCCCTGAATCCTGAACGACAATTTCGAGATTCCCATGCGAGCTACTCTGCGTTTGACGATTTAACCTGCGGTCTGTCGCACCCTCGGCATCCTTTCGCCATACCTCACGATCCACGATCCAGGCTGTGTGACGCACCATTACACATACCGGGACAAGATACTTTTTGGACCCCATCGCATTTGGAGGACACACCATGAAGTTCGGGAGAAAGTATGTCAATTGCCAAGTCTTTTTTTTTATCTGTCTTGCTCACCGCTCACACATAATTCAGTCTTCCCCGAAACCAAGTCCCTGAGTGGGCAGCCTCATACATCAATTACAAAGGGCTCAAGAAATTAGTAAAAGCTGTATCCCAGGCAGCTAAGAATGGCGAGCAGGTGGATTTAGCAGGTGCGAATTCTCCTCTATAGACTTCTGGCGGTGAATACCAGGCAATTGCGACTCTTGACTAACTCGTTGAGAACAGAATTCTTCTTTGCGTTGGACCGGAATCTCGAGGATGTTGACTCGTTCTACAACAAAAAGTATGCCGATGCTTGCCGGCGGCTCAAGGTGCTGCAGGACAGGTATGGGGGATCGCCAGATGTGGTCGCGAATCTCGACGATGACGAGGTCGAGGAGCTTATGGGCGCTCTTCTCGAGCTACGAAGCCAATTGCGGAATCTGCAGTGGTTTGGTGAGATAAATCGGCGTGGGTTTGTCAAGATTACCAAGAAACTGGACAAAAAGGTCCCCAATACGACGACACAGCATCGATATATCTCGACAAAAGTCGACCCGAGGCCATTCGCTACGGACACAACCATTTCGAGATTACTCTCAGAGATCAACAAGTGGCTCCTAGTTCTCGGGGATGCGCAAAATGCAGAGGATTCGGTGTCACAGCGGTCTACGCGGTCTCTGGGACGGGCATCGGCGAAAGCCATGCTGAATATCCCATCGACGCTTCTGGACAAGCTTGACCAGGCGATTCGCAAGGACGACGTGCCCAGTCTAAAACAAGGGCTCAACGATGGCAGCCTGGTGAGCCCGGAGGCTGCCTCCCAAAGCATGCTGCTCAACCTGCTACAACGCTCTATCTCGGCTCGTTCGAGAAAATCCATTGCCTTCCTTCTCGCACACATCACATGCCTCGAAGAATTGGACGACATAAATGGGCGGAACTGCATCCACAGGCTGGTGATCCATATCGGGCGCTCCAAGACGGCTTGCTCAAAGAAGGACGAGCCGGAAGGAACCTCGTACCCTTTTACCAGCACGGTCCAATATGCTCAGCACTACCTCACCCCGGCTACATCTCCGCTCCCGACTCCGAGGGCCAGCCACTTGAAAGAATCAAACCCACTTAACAACGAGGATGAAGCGGTTCGGCTGCTCCTGTTTTTGCTAGAGGAGCTCAGTCCGAAGCAGAGAAGTGCTCTCAGTTCGAGGGACGTTTTTGGTCGTACCCCGTTGCACTACGCTGCCCAATTTGGGTTTGTGGTTGTATGCCAGGTGCTGATGAGCAAAATGCAGGAATGGGGGCAGTTCAACGTGGAGAATGGCATTGATGCGCCAGAATGGCAGGATAAGGACGGGAATGCGCCGCTTCATCTCAGCGTGCTCGGCGGCCACCCCCTGACGATGCAGGCACTGCTTCAGGGAGAAAACTGGAAAGGAGTAAGCCATCACAAGGCCGAGATGAGGAGGGCTATCTCAAAGTCAAGTGCCGTTCTGGCAATTGCGACCAAATCCAACTTTAGGCTCATTGTTAGGATGCTCGTCGATGCGGGCGTCGATATCAACTGGCAGGACCAAAGCGGCGAGACGGCGCTGCATATTGCTGCGAGATTTGGCCATAACAAATGCGCTGAAATATTGCTAAAAGGGACGAGTGATCAGAAAGCAGACTTGGGACTCGCAGAGAAACACTTTGCCTGGACTCCGCTGCACATCGCGGCGGTGGATGGACATCTCTCTGTGGCCCAGCTTCTTGTGGCCGCTGGTGCGGACGTCGACAGGGCAGACTCGAGCGGATGGACAGCGAAAGAACACGCGGCATTGAGAGGTCACCTCGAGATCGCCCGTCTCCTTGCAGCTCATAGTCGGGCTGTCGATGAGTCGGCGACCAACAGCTCAGATGATGAAAAGCCCACTAGCAGTCTAATATCACCCTCTGAGGTGTCCTCGCTCGAAGATCGACGATCCAATGCCTCTCGCCCGGCAGATCCGGTGAAAACATTTGGCCATCGTTATCTGAAGAACGAGAGCCTGGTGCTTGTCAGTCTCGGGTCAATGGACATGCGGAAGAACATACAGGCTATCAACCTCGAAAAGGTGCCCCTGAATGAGGCACACACCACCCAGCTGGACACGGCCCTCTCGGTCGTGGTCTCTGCGCAGGGTGCTCACGGCGAGCCGACCGTCTTTGATCTCCCGGTGCACGAGAATATTTCTACCGAGCCCATTGTGTTC
>Ga0247781_1000666_pt1 | contig 10814 bp, 1 predicted proteins | sample UWRJL184509B5_FD_179922 | JGI IMG/M metagenome (GOLD analysis project Ga0247781, IMG submission 179922) | Plant litter microbial communities from Arlington Agricultural Research Station in Wisconsin, United States - UWRJ-L184-509B-5 | ecosystem: Environmental > Terrestrial > Plant litter >...
CGTGCTTGTGGAGCGCGGTCGGTGCGACAGCGCAGGCAGCGGGACCTACGGCGGCAAGATCATCGCGGCCGCGCACGCCGGTGCCGTAGCCGTGGTTGTCTACAACAGCTCACCCGCCATGGTGGAGGGCGCCGAGCTTGCGCAGCCCGGGCCGGGGTTCGTGCCTGCAGGCGTCATCAGCCAGGCCGAGGGCCAGCAGCTCCGCGCGCAGCTGCTCGCTGGGCGCAGTGTCCGTGCGTACTTCCAGCAGACGCAGGTCCAGGAGACGCGCACAACGCAAAACGTGTTTGCCGAGACGCAAGGCGACCCCGCGAGCGTGGTGATGCTCGGCGCGCACCTTGACAGCGTGCAGACGGCGCCGGGCATCAACGATGATGGGTCCGGCACGAGCGTGGTTCTGGAGCTGTTCCGCGCGGCGGCCAAGTACCGCACCAACAGCAAGCTGCGGTTCGCGTGGTGGGGCGCCGAGGAGAACGGCGGGCTTGGGTCCCGGTTTTATTGCACGAATTTGACCCGGTTTCCCGCCGAGGCAGACAGCCTCCTGGCGTATCTGAATTTCGACATGGTCGCACGGGGCACGTACTTTGTCGGGGACGGCGATGGGAGTGACCACAGTGGGCGAGCAGGTGCGCCGGGATCTGAGGTCATCGAGCAAATCTGGCTGGAGTATTTCCAGCAGATGGGCATTGTCGCCGGGGCGGGAGATTTGTACGGGGGAAGCGACTACGAGCACTTCATGAGGATCTTACAGAAGCCTGTTGGTCTGCTATTCACCGGGGCCGGGCCTCCACACGACCCTTGCTATCACACGCCCTGCGACAACATCACCAATGTGAATCCCGAGATGCTCACTACGAACGCGCGGGTACGTTACTTTGGACGAGATTACCTGCAACTCCCCATGCTAACTTGGACTTTTTTTTCTCCAGGCCGCCGCGCATATGACCGCCGTGCTTGCCACCAATGCGACAAGCTTGATACCGAGATCGCCTTTGTTGGGTAGAAGGAAGGCGCTATTTTCCTTGGACGGCGGTGACCCGGGGTATGCAACACGGCGGGAAAGCTATTCCTAGATGATCTCTTCTTTGTGTAGTTCGACAGTCCTACGGGATTCCACCGTACGGATCAACAATCTGCTAGTAGCAGCTGAGAGGTAAAGGGTTTTAATGTCTTTTGCAGTCCGAATCTGTCATATCTTAAGTGTGTAACATGACGATTTTAATCATCGTTATGGTAGCTCCTCATGCGGGCACCCGGTATCCCGCAGGCTTAGCTTGGATACATTCCAACGGGTCGTGGTAACGGTCTTGGTCCGTGAGAGACTAGGTAAAGGTCACCGCCTGCTCGAACCGATTAGCAACTGCAGGTGCTCGTTAGACTTGCTGGCGTGTGGAACGAAGTACGACGGGCAATAGGTAGTTCAGGCCTATCTATCTGTGGAAATCATGTTGCTCCACCGGGTCTCATCACTTGCCCTATACCGATAGGATGACAGAGTCGGGTGGGGAATAGAGAAAAAGTTCTGAGATCAGTAGAAGTTGATGGAGAATGAAGACGGAATTTCCACTGCTCACCTTGAGGGGCCGTATCTCCGTGATCTTGAATGGCGCATACTGGGTCCTCGCCTTGGGCGACGCAGTCTCCACGGTGGTTGGGAAATTGATGGTAGTAGTACTACCTACCACAAGCCGTGCGGCACCCAATCTGCTGCTTGTGCTTGTGCTTGTGCCAGGCTTCGACAACCAGAGCGCCCCCATGAGTCGAAAGGGAAGGAACTGGCCAAAGCCTCGCAGTTTCCCAGACGGCCACCCCGCATCCCGCACAACTTTCCCACACCACCCGCTCCTCTCTGCTTCCGCCAAACCGAATCCGACTCGGAGTCTGGAGGCACCATGGCAGACCCTTTCTCAATTTTCACCGGCTGCGTCGGCCTCCTGACCAGTGTCGTCTCCATCAAGGTTAGACGGGACATCTCGGCGATCCGAGCCAGGACGAACGATATCAAGCTTGACACGGCGAAGATACTCGAGGATACTGCCCACGCCCGGTTTGACCAGCTCCAAGTTCGGCTACCTCAATTGGGAGTTAACGAGGGACATGACCATTTGAGGTTGCAGCGATGCTTGGACGAGGTAACAACTTATACAGAGGGCCTGCTGAGCAACATCCGGCCAGACAGCCAGCACCGTTGGGACACGCCCAAGCCAGAAAGTGCAGCAGGAGAGCAATCTCTCCTGGGCTTCGCTGGTAAGCAGCAAGTAGCTCTCAGGGCTGCTCCGAGGTCACGGGAACAGAAAGGAGCCTAACGTCGCAGGATTTGACGCATAACCAGCACCATCTACCTTCCCTTGGGGCATAGAACCCACGACAAGTTAGCAGTCGCTCCTGGTCTCTCGTTCACCATGGTGGGCAAATGCTTCACTTTTTCACAGCAACCTCCACATGGCCCTTCCCTTGCCACCAGTCGCCCTGGAAAAGGCTCCAACACATGGAGGAAGACTTGAGTTCACTCATGCCAGCTACACTGCCGTCGTCCACAATGATCCAAGCTCTTGTTGTGAGGGGCCGAGTAAGGTGGATACCGTTACTTGGTGACTGAATCGATTATGGTTTCTATGAAGAAGAAGATCAAGAGTAGATATAGGAGCTGCGCGGAGCGCAGCTATATAGGCGGAGACCCGCCTCCATGGGAGCGGTGGTCTGGGCTCTCAGCCCAGACCCACTTTGGGGCCTTAGCCCCGTGACATCACCCCCCTATTAGAGCCCCACTAGGCCCGTGCTCTCGCACGTGTGTGTGTAGGCGTGTGTAATCCACTAATAGATAGTAATTTCTTCACGTAACTGCCTTCGTTGTTTTTCTTCTTCTTTTCTTCTTTTTTAACCGTTACCTAACGTAAATAATCCCCCCTGTTTTTAAGGATTCCACATAATATTCCTTACCGATTAAACCGCTTACTAATAAGTGGAGTTACCAGTTAATTATTAAAAAGTATAAACTCCACTACTGTAACTCTAGTCACTCCTACTTACTATACTGCCGTTTCACCTGCCAGCTCTATACACTCCTTAAAACGCACTTAAGGACTCACCCCCTTACCCCTCCTTCCCGTTATTATAAGTACAGACTTATCGGCTTTAATTATTACTCTTATAAATAAGCATTTTAATAAACTGGTAGTTATTATATTAATTATTATAATGTAAGAAGACGTTTTTACTAATATATTATTTACTTTATTATTACCTCCTTTTACCTCTTTTAAAGAGGAGGCTGTCCTTTTTAAAGTAAAGCTCTTACCTCCCCCGTCCCCTTTACTACATACTAACTTTTTAAAGTTAAATGATAAGTTTATAACTATAAAGACCCCTTATTACTTTTACATATCAGGTGCTCCTACTTAAGTGTATTTACATTTTATTACTAAATATCTTATAAGTATTATCCTTACTTTTTAAAGGATAAAGTTTAATTAACTATTATTATATAACCCTTTAATATAAACCTAATACCTTACACCTGTTATATAAGATTAAACTTCCTTTATAAAGTCTATTTTAAACTTAAAAGTAGCGTATACCTTTATTACATTACAGACTAACGCTTTTATAAAGGTGTTACTTTAAAGGTGCTGTTATATTATTATACTATTTAGATCACGGCTAGCTACTTTAAAGAAGGTACCCCTTAGGTAAACTTCACTACTGTTATAGTGGTAATAAATAAGCTTTATTAGCTTATTAAATATTAAGTATACCTTATCTTATAAATCCCCTTTTATAAAAGCGGTTTTTTAAACGCAGTTAACTCTTATATACGTTATAAGCTCCCTAGACTTAGTTCTCTTTAAAGAGCTATTAATAGTTATACTGTCACCGTCACCATCCTCTGCTCCCCTAGCCCTACCTGCTCTTACAGTCCCTACTCCCACTTTTATTAGTGTAAAGGCCTTTACTGCCGTTTTAACGAGGCTTTTAAGCTTTAAAAAGGCTTATAACGCTTTAATGTAAGGAGGAATTTAATAGTATTTTTTACTTTTTTATTTTATTAATAGTTTACTAACTACCTACCTTATTAAGGGGGCTTTCCGCTCCCTTATAAATGTATTATTATAGGTGCCCTTTAAGGCTGAAATTAATTTAGCTATAGCTTTACCACTTTCTAACTGTTTTTACACTTTCTTCTCCCAGTTTATAAATCGTTTCCTTAACCTGTCCTTTATTATTATAAGGCTGTAAAGTTCCTTATACTCTTATAAAGTGATAGTGCTTTTAATGTTAATTATAAGCTTGTACATAAATATAGTGTAATTAGTTTATTTAATAAGGGCTTTACACTGTAAGCTTTATCCTATCTTATAAGTTCTTACATAGTGGATTTTATTAGTGTTATATATACTTAATATAACCGTTAGTGGTTAAGGGTCCGCTTATATCTAGTTAGGGAGGGGGTCTCCTTTAGCTTTGTGGAGGAGGTTTATGTAAAAATAAGGGTAAATCCCTTATAATATGTCTTAGAGTTCCACTATGTAAAAGCCCTTTACTGTTAAAATAGTAAACTTTATATAAAATTAGTTAAGCTTCTTTTTTAACTTTATAAAGATGTAATTATATAAGTTAAGTTACACCTTATCCCTTATTATAAACTGTTAAATAGGTACGCGTTTTTAATTAGTGTACCGCTTTTAATTAAGTATAATGGCAGTTATAGTAGCTTTATATAGCTTTATAATGTCTTTTATACATTTAATATAGTTTTTAACTAGCGTTTTAAGGGTGCTAGGGTAGTACTCTTCTATATACACGTTATTAGTAATTAGTATTAAGGAGGCTGGCTTATAGCTGTGTGTTATTAAGAAGGGGAATATATTAATAAAGCTATTTATCTTATAGTTATTAATTAATTAAGTAATAACATTATATGTGTTTTAATTATCTTAATTTAAAGCGATATAAGCTTTTAAGTAAGCTTAAACCTTTTAGTTTATCCGTTTTAGGCCTTTATCTATTTAGGGGTGGTAGGTTGTATTTAGTTATTATTTGATATTTAGTAACTTATATATATATACTTAGAACCTATTAGTTTAATTTAACCCTTAATTATTAATAATACATTTAGGCTAGTTATAATAGCGTATTTAGTAGAAAAGGAAGTGGGTTATATACTCCTTTATATTTATAAAGATAATAAGTTTTAAGATAACGTACTTATTAAGGCGGTTTTTAATAACTTATAGGTTTTAATAGCTGTTAATTAAGGGGAGGTTGGTAATAAAGTTTATTTAGATGTCTGTGAAAAAACACTTTAATATTAAGAATGGCTTTAAAAGGCCTTTTTTATATTCTCTTTAAATTTTATTACAGTTATACACGTTATAATTACAGAGGAAGTAATGTACGTGGTAGTAAAGTAGGGGCTAGTAAAACTGCTTATTAACTATTATTAGGGTGCCTTCTCTTTTAAGGTAGCTTACTATATTAGAGTTATAAACTGCCTATATAAGTTAAGTTTTACGTATATTCCACTTTAATAACTATAAAGGGAGTTTTTATTCCGCTTATTTAAAGGTTATTAACACTTTAGGGATTTAGATCTAGTCCTTATAAGTTAAATGCCCTGTTTTATTAATCTTATAATTTAAGATTTAAATTTTAAAGACTGCTTTATTATTTAAAGTGCAGTCCCCTTTTTTTACTATATAATATATATCTTTATAAAAGGTGTCTGTTTTTACCACTTTATTCTAAAGTAACTATAATTCTTTATCTTTAAATACCTTAATATAGGGAATTAGTTCTTCCACTATCTTAATTATAAAGATCTGTATATAGTTTTAAAGGGCACTTTTAAGAATAAGCTATATATCTTATACCTCCTAGTCTTTTATAATTACTTTATCTTAATCCTTATAAGAGAGAGCGTCTAGTATTACTACTTCCTTACCAAGGTAGTATTTTAATTTGAAATTAAAGTAAAAGAGGTATTTAGCCTAATAAGCTTACTATTCTAAGAGGTTCTTTTATATAGTAAAATATTCCAGGTTACGGTAGTTTATAAGTATAATAAAGCCCTTATAACTATAGAGTTCTATTAATTATTACTTTAAACAGTAGATAATTATTAATATCTCCTTATTATAAATAGGGTAATTCCTCTTAGCTATTATTAGCTTTTAAGAGTGAAACACTATTATAATATATTTACCTTCTTCCCCTTATATAAGGGTGCTATTTAGGGTGTAATTATTACAGTCTGTCTTTAAGAATATAAGCTTATTAAGGTCTTATTACGTAAGGATAGGGGCTTATGTGAAAAGGGTCTTTATTTGTTAAAATATATACTCTTACCTCTCCCCTTATACGTAAGGGACCCCCTTCCTTATAAGTTCTATTAGGGGAGTAGTTACTTACGAGAAGTTAGGGATAAATATCTAGTAATAGTTAGTAAAGTTAAGAAAGTTATATAAGCCTTTTGTTATTATAGGAATAGACTAGTCCAGGATAGTGTTAATTTTTACAGGGTCTGTTTAAATACTAGTGCTGATATTAATAATAAATCCTAGGTATTTAACCATTTTAACACTAAATTTGCACTTTTTAAGGTTAAGGTGTAAGCCTGCCTTCTTTAAGCGGGTTAAAACCTTTTACACTTATACGTTATACTTTTACCTTATTTTATTTATATAAATAAGGATATTATTAATATAAGCAGTTATAAAGTCGTTAAGGTAATTATTAAGTATAAAGTTAATATACTGTTAAAATGTGGCTAGGGCTCCATTTAAACTAAAAAGGGTTACTAGCTATTTAAATAGGTTATACTTAATATAAAACGCCGTTTTTTATTCTTTATTTAAAGCGATTTAAATCTTATAAAACACTTAGGTTACATTAACTTTTATTACTTATTTAACGTTAGTAAGGCTATAGAGGGTCTCCTTAATTAGTGGAAGGGGGTATTAGTCTGTAGTTATAATAGTGTTAAGTGTTTTATAATCGTAGTAGAATCTTAATCCTCCTTTTAGCTTTTATATAAATAAGATTAAGGCTTTAGCTAAAAAGTTACTAACTTTAATAAATCCCTTATTTAGTAAGTTTTTAAGTGTTTTCTTTAAGATTAAAAGTTCTTCTTATAATATACTGTAAAGTGGGTTAAATAGTAATGGGAGTTTATTCTTATTAATGTCTTTCTTAATGTGGATTTTATGGTTAATATTAAGCTTATAAGGGTTAAGTGTGTTAGCTTCCCGCTTTAAGAAGAGTGGAAGTAGGTTATAAAATTCCTTAAAGATCCTGGCTTTTAGTTTAGCTTTAATTAAGGGGTGTTTCTTTATAAGTGTTTATTCCATATCCTTTATAAAAAGGGTGAATATTAAGGTTTTAAGTGCTTTACCTTCTTAAAAGCAGAGTAACTTCTTTACGTAGCCTTTTTAAGTCGCTATTATTATTTTTACCACAGAGTGTAACTCTTTTAGCTATAGTGTGTAAGCGATATTAACTTAATATTACACGTATCGGCACGTAGAGTTAATCTAAAGCCTCTTTTTAACTAGGTTAGATTTCACTTTATATTACTCTATTTATAGTTTTCCCAGGATTATTAAGTTATTAAGTTTAGGAATAACGTACATGTAAGTTAGCTATATTTAACCGGCTACTTTAATAAAGAAGTATATAATCTCTTACGTTACTATTATAGTTATACCTTTAACTACCCCTTTTATTAAATATAACGTTATAAGGATAACAGTAAGGTTTAATTTATTTACTACCTCTTTATTAATTATAAAGTAATAAAGGTAACCTTTATTAATAAAGGTTTAATAAAGATTACTAAGTTTAATTATAATTAAAATAAGTGTAAGTAAGCTTATTATATAATTATTTTTTATAAAATTCTTTACTTACTTAACTGTTAGTTTTTCTAGCTTTAAACCTTATCTTTAATTTAAAGTTACACTTTTCCTAAAGTGGAGATAACGTCCTCTTTTAATTCCTTATCTCTAACTCTATCTTTTAATTATAAGGTAAAAGAGACTTTATTAACAGTTAGTTCCTTTAAATGTGCTATTAGTTTATAAAGGTAAGCCGTAAGCTTATAACTGGACCTTTTATAATAAATATAACAGCTGTTAGTCTTACACTCCTCTTACTCCACTATAGTTACTTATTTCGCTTAGGGGGCTGTGATTTTAGGCTTTATAGAGGTTTTTATTACAGGGTTATGTTATTTATAATTATTAAAGTGGTTTTTACCATTTTAAAACTTAATAAAGGATATAATAATATCCTTATTAATATCCATATAAGGTTAGGTGGGCGGCACTCTTATTTATATAATAAAGTATTAGTAAGTTACTTAATAATAATTAACCTTAATAATCTTTAAGCCTCCCCTATACTTACAAATTAATAATTTAAAGGCCTTAATACATTCCTATTATATTATTATAAGGGAGTATTCTTAAATTAATAACTTTAGTTTTATAAATAGGGTTATTATAATTAACTTCCTTAAAAGTCCTTTTAAAAAGTAACTAATAAACCACACCACTTTAATTTTATTATTCCAGTTATTACTATTAACCTTTATTAAAAGGGTGGTTTAAAGCTGTATAAAGTTATAAAAGGTCTGGCCCTCTTTTTAATACGTAATGATAAGTTTATTACACACCTTCTTTAAGGTAATAATAATGTTACTAAATATAGCTTTAATATAATTAATAAGATCTTTATAAAATAAAGCTTTAAACCTTTAGTAATCTTTTATTAAATGGCATTATAAGTCTGGGAGGTTATTAATAATTATATATATAATTATAACGTTTTTACTAAACAGGTCCACCCTTATAAGGCTGTTAACTTCCACTTTCTGTTAAAGTTAGTAAAAGTAAGACGTAAAAGTAACATTATCCTCACTATCCCATTTTAACTAGCTTAATAGCTTTTAATAATGTTTATTAAAGGCTAGCACCTTAAGAGCAGGTTATAAGGCCTTTATTAAGGGTCCCTATATCTAAGGGGGCTAGTTAAAATTAGAGGCTCTTATGTTAATTAGGCCTGTAAGGGGAGTTAGTATAGTTATTTAAATAATTAGTGCCGCCCTTTAGGGAGTGGGTTTAATACCTTAATAAATAGGGCCCACTCCCTGGAAACTGGAAATTAGTGTATTTAGGGCTTTAGTAACTGAGGAGGTCCCAGAGGCTAATATAAGGAGCTTAAGTTCTTATCTTTTAGTGGTTATTTCTGCTTAAAGGGCTGCTAACTTAACTGTGGTGAGCTTTTACTCCGTTACCTCTTTAGCGTAGGATTTAACTTATACTATTTCCTTAAGAGTTATAAGCTGTTAGTTAAAGTCTTCCTTTATAAACTAGATGTAGGCTTCTAGTGAAATTCCTTCTATCCTTATAAAGGGGTGGTTATCTATTATTTCATTATAGGCGCTTTTAATAAAGGGGTCCCTTTATTACGTGTTATGATCTATCTGATCTGGCGGTTTAATAAAAACCAGATGTGAGGGGCTAAGTAAGGTGGATACCGTTACTTAGTGACTGAATCGATTATGGTTTCTATGAAGAAGAAGATTAAGAGTAGATATAGGAGCTGCGCGGAGCGCAGCTATATAGGCGGAGACCCGCCTCCATGGGAGCGGTGGTCTGGGCTCTCAGCCCAGACCCACTTTGGGGCCTTAGCCCCGTGACACTTGTCAACCTGTCCCGCTCAGATCCAAGGTTTTTACGTGGTCGAGGAAAACTAATATTTTGCTGTCACTTGGTTTTCCTCATCTGCCCCATCCGGATCAGGGTGCCGATCTTTTTGGCGTGCTGTCAAAAGTTTGGAAAGCAGTCGATCATTTTTGCGAGAGTATGGTAGTTGACGGAAAGGCTTCCATTAAGAGTGCATGGAAAGGTGTGGTTTTGCACCTCCATTTTGACAGCCCTCTCGATCGCCACTCCGAGTTTCTCATGAACGAAATTTGCGCTCGGCCGCTCCTTTGGCATAATCCTGAGAGCCCAAGCAGTACTTCTTCCATCGGACTAAAAGGTCCGGTAAATGGGCGGCCCGTGATGTGGCATATGTATGAGGTATGAGCTGCGTGCGCGTGTGACGAAGGTTCCGGCTCGGCAAGGCCCCCGTCACTAACTTGAACTTCATAGTATACAACTCAACTCCGGCTTCAAAACCACACAGGATATGCAACGGTCCATGGTCGCACGCCGTTGAGAATCATCGTCACCCATGGTTGTCACAATGCCATGACGGGAACGAGAACAGGCCTAAGGGAGTTCACTTGGAAAAATCGGCGGAATGCTCTCTGGCGGGATCTAAAATCTCCAATCGCAGTGGTCGGATATGGACACCCCGAATACTTAGATAAGTACCTCAGGCCCTGGAGTTTGGCAAAGGCGCACCGCTATTCCTATCGCTACACGCGCCCAGAATGCCGAAGAGAATATTTGATTTCTCTGGAACAGTTATGAGGTTTGTCCGATACATGGAACGATATCAAGGCTCTTGTGGTTGCGTAATTCCACTTTCTCATGGCTGAGTCCTCTATTTTCTCAAATCTCAATCGAGACACCGGAGTTCCTGACAGTTACTCAAGCCCTTCGTGCTCCTCTTGTGAGCAACCAACCGCCGTGTCTACAGCCCACTCGAAGTACACCATGCCTAAGTTAGAGATTAATTAGGAGATCTCTTAATTTGCTATCGCTTAGGTCGTTGCTGATGGTTCCTAGTCGTGCCCCTGGGCTTTCGACCCCGTCTCAAGCCGCTTGGCATGAGGTCACGATACCTACGTCATCGACCCCTTTTGC
>Ga0247781_1000667_pt1 | contig 10803 bp, 12 predicted proteins | sample UWRJL184509B5_FD_179922 | JGI IMG/M metagenome (GOLD analysis project Ga0247781, IMG submission 179922) | Plant litter microbial communities from Arlington Agricultural Research Station in Wisconsin, United States - UWRJ-L184-509B-5 | ecosystem: Environmental > Terrestrial > Plant litter >...
TCGAAACGGCGAGCGCGGGGACCGGGGCGACCTTGTTTCTGACGGAACAGCAGAATTAGGGACAGAGGAGACGGTTTCACCAACACGAGAGTCGTCAACAGGGCGCATAGAATCCGCCAGCGTAAGCGGCTGCGGTATAGGTTTGCGCCCCATCTCCGCCAGGTGGCCCAGTTCCAGTCTGTCCTGTTCCTGTTCCTGCCAGTTCCGGTTCCTGTCCGTCCGGTACAGTGTGTACCAACAACGTGTAGACGGGGTACCAGGCTATTGCTGACTATACGGGCGCAGCTATGGGTATGTAAGGTAATAAGGTAGGTATGGGTATTATGGATGGATGTGTGTGCGTCAGGTAAGGTATGGAGCGTGGATTGGATATTATCAGGTCAGCCAGCCAGGCTTCTTCCGGTCAGCACCAGATCAGACGCTGTCGCAAGGAGGCCAGCTGTCTGTCTGGTTGTCTGTCTCGTGCGGTACGCAGCAGTATCACAGCGTCGGAGCTTGCAGGGGAAAAATAGGCAGATTGCTGTCTGCGACAAGGCACGGAGCACGGAAAGTCAAGAAGTTTGGGGTGCGGATGCAAATGCAAATGCAAATGCAAAAGCAACACGCGACGAGCAGGATGTGCCGGAAAAGGTGGTATGGATGGTCCAGGCTGGGTCACGGTGGCATGGAAGGTATGAGAATAATAAGAGATGAGGTAGGGATGAGGTAGTCTGCGCTGATACCGATAATTAAAATCTTCCAATGTGTCCACTGTTCGCCTCCTCCTCACTCCCTCTTCAGACCGCCGCTCCTGACGCACTGCTGCTGGACAGACGCGGGTAGTGGACGGGTTCAGCAATCACAATTCTCGAACCCGAGTGTGAGCCCGGGAATTCGATTTGTACCGACACGGGAATGCACAATACAAACACGCCAATTGACGACTTGACTGTTTGGAACCCCTTGCTGTATTCCGTATTGGTATGCTCTGCAATACGGCACAAGCAACAACAGCTGCAGCTCACAGCAGAGGCAAGAGTTCCTGCACGATGCACAAGTTACAGAGGGGAAGTGATGGCGAATGAGGGGGGGCGATCCCACGATCTTCATATGCCTAGGGACTGAATTGGCTTGATTGGCAAGGCACGATGGACACACTGTGGATGTTCTCCTATCGGCTTGATGCGGGGTTTCAGTTGAATGAACTGGAGACGGGAGTGCCTGGGCTGGTACGCGGACGAATACAGGGCCAGAGTACCTGTATGGAAGTACCTCCCCGCCCGGTTTGAGGGTTGTCCTGTATTCTTGCAGCTCACTCAACCCTGGGGACCAGAGGACTCGTTCCTGCCAGCACAACAGCAACCTCACTCCTTCCTCCTCCAGTACAAAGCCATGTTAACGAGGACTTGCTGTGCATGTTCCCACGTTTCTTGTTCCCTGGTTCAACAGCCCAGCGGCCCGGCGGCTTGAATCTGGCGTGGGGAGTTCCAAAGTTCCAGAACAGATTTCTGAAACGGATTGTCAGGGCACTACAATCGGCAGTGCAGGAATATGTCATCAGGGGTGACGTTGCCTTGCGATTTCACCCTTGACTGTCATGGTAATTATTTTAAATAATAGACGCCTGCTCATTCAACCAGCAGTAGCGGCGGGACTCGCAGAAAGACACATGGCCTGGCGGGACGAAAGTTTGGTTGCTTGCTGCAGTCGGGGATGGAGTGCCTGAGTGGAGGTTGACGTTCCAAACTCTTGAATCTGGGGATCGGAAGAGGCGCTTCACTGGCTGATACCGTGATCATATGTACCTTACCTAGGTACGGTCTGTATTCAAACTGATGTCGTTTTATTACACCCGCGGACAAGATATATATATGCAAGCCCTCATCTCGAGCTCATGAACGGAGCTTGCTGGAGTGAAAACGCATCTACACATGAGTGCGGTCAGGATACCCCCCTTCCATGTCATCTCAGTAACACCTCTCTTCCGTCCTGGACATCCCTTCATATGAGGAGTCTACGATAACCCTTCTTTGAGCAAATCAGCTTCCAAATAATTTCATCGTCGCGGTCGTAGTGGAACCGGATGCAAGCCAGTGCCGTTGAGTTCTTTGCTCCCCGCCAGGGCGCTTCATGAAGCTTTCATGTGCAACTCATCTCGTCATATTCCGCACCTCACACCTCAATAAAGGCGGTAATTTCTTTGCTCAACAAGCGAGGGATAAGGTATGATAGTAACGGGCTCAGCTCCTTCCCGCCTTTCTGCCACATTTGCTACTAATCACCAATCTAAATTCCCCAATAGCGTCTAGATATCAACATGTCAAAAGCCAATTCGCTGTTTGATGCGCTTTCGGCACCTCCCCTCTTGGTGAGGGGCAGAGAGAACACTCTAATCCGCAACCGGACTAGCTCAGGAACACAAGTCCGACCCCCTGAAACAGCTGCATCGTGTCTGGGCCAGACATTGAATTATATTTAGCATCCAGTCGTTTGAATGATCTGCCTCCCTGGCGTTGGCAAATGCTTTCCCGAGGGAGATGCTCTCACGGACATTGTATGAAAACGAATTTGATTTGATCTCGGGTACGCGCTTTTGCCCTTCAAGTCTAGCTGCTCGGGACAGTGTTGTCTGTGACCCTTCCCGCTCCCGTCCGCCCGGCAGGACACCGGTTTTTCGATCGTAGCGCCATTCCGATCCGCTGCAAGGTGTCCCACTCGCCCGAGTCGATCTCGGGAAAGCAAAACATATAGAGGCCTGGACCCCTTCCAACGGCCGCCGTTTGGGCAAACCGTAGACAATCATCAAGTCTCGAATTCAGAGGAGCTCTCAGGGCTACGTCAGCAAAGACAAGATGGCACTCTATGTTCAGGTGATCATCGGGGAGGTTGCCAATGGCGGGACCTGGCCACTCAATACGACCACTATCTACTCCATCACATCGTGCCCGCATTGCATGGCGCCCGGCAGTAGGTCAGGCCATTCAGCACATCATCCAGCTCCTGTAAAACACGCCTCCGCCCGTTGGCTGCAACAGTCAAGTACCCGGTTGAGCCATGCATGCGACTATCGGTTTCAATACTCGGGAAGTTGCAGTGAAGGCGCCGGAGCACAAACCAATGAGTGAGAATGCGGTGAGGGTGAGAGTGAGAGTGAGAGTGAGATGTCATGATGGTCTACAGAAGAGTGTAAGCCGTGTCCTGAGGCAGGTCAGAATCTGGTGGGCAACTCTTCCTGCCTTGGGACTGAATATCCTCGAAAACATCCACAAGGAGGCTCACCGGGTTGAGTGTTTATTTCCTGTGACCACGGAAAGAACCCGGTCACCGGCTCCCGAATGAGGAGTATGAGGTCATCCGAGCTAGGCAGAAGGTCCAGATCGTGTCGCTCAACAAATTCAAGCTTTCCGGTGAATCGATGATAACAGGGGAGCAAAAAAAAGGCAACCACAGGAACCATCCCTGCCCCTCAAATTCGACAAGAAATGTCAAGAAGGAAAGAACGCTGAAAGGAAGAAGTGGCAGGCTGAGGCACTTACGTAAGCCCCGCTTACACTTTGAACCCTGGTCCCAGAAAGCGGTGCAGCGTGCAGCGCAGGAGAGCCCGGAAGCGGAACCCAGCTGCAACGACACCTCATCCCCCTGAACCCCCGATCCCGTCAGCTCGGAGCCCCCCGAGAAACCACACCGTGTCCGATCGTGTCCGGACCACTCGGCCCCGCTCAATATGGCTCAAGTCTCCCAAACCCCATCGCAGGAGCTTCAGCTCGCCACGTCAGCCCATGTCGAGTATATCAAGAGCTTAGACACAAGAAAGGATGAATACGACTACTGGCTGACTGAACATCTCCGCCTCAACGGCCTGTATTGGGGCTTGACAGCGCTTCACCTCCTGGGCCACCCCGAGGCTCTCCCACGCGACGAAATTATAAATTTTGTGCTATCCTGTCAACATGAGAACGGCGGCTTCGGTGCTGCCCCGGGCCATGATGCCCACATGCTCTCCACTGTGAGTGCAGTGCAGATACTGGCGACACTTGACGCATTCGACCAACTTGACAAGCCTGGACGCGGAGGAAAGGCCAAGGTTGGGCAATGTGCGTTTGGTATCTCCCTCCGAGACATCGAGAGTCCTTTGAGCTGACCTGCCCGGCCAGACATTGCCAATCTCCAGAACAACAAGACTGGCACATTCGCAGGTGACGAGTGGGGAGAGGAAGATACCCGGTTTCTATACGGTGCCTTTAACGCGCTATCGCTTCTAGGACTTCTTGACATGGTCGACGTCGACAAGGCGGTGAACTATATTGTCGCCTGCGCCAACTTTGACGGTGGGTACGGCGTCAGCCCGGGAGCTGAATCACACGCCGGCCAGATCTTCACCTGTGTTGCCGCCCTCATCATTGCTGGCAGGAAGGACCTCGTGGACGCGGATCGACTGGGACGGTGGCTAAGTGAACGACAGATTGCGGGCGGTGGCCTCAATGGTCGGCCCGAGAAAAAGGAGGACGTCTGCTACAGCTGGTGGGTGCTCAGCAGTCTGGAGATGATTGGACGGACGCACTGGATCGACCGGGATCAGCTTATAGGGTTTATTCTCCGTTGTCAGGACACAGAGAAGGGAGGCATATCCGACAGGCCGGGCGATATGGTCGATGTTTGGCACACGCTGTTCGGCATCACGGGGCTGAGCCTGCTGGACTATCCTGGCCTTCAGCCCGTTGACGAGGTTTATTGCATGCCCAAGTCGGCCGTCGATCGGGTGCTGGGTCGGTGAATGGTGGGCGTTCTTCTGGGGTGTTGCAGCCCATATACAGGTGTCGGTTTATATGTAAGCTACCTTACCTTATTTGAACTTCAATACAACCATCTCGCGTTTCAAAGCCAAGTCATATACTGGGCTATCAAAGCAGCAAATCTTTCATATACTTTTATTCTTTCCTCCTGTTGTGACATTGCTTGGTGACGTCCGAAAGTTCGTCGTTCTCCTATTCTTATACTCTGGTTGTCCCCTTGGCCCTTGTCAACATATACTATCAATCATGTTGGCCTGCCCCTATTTCGGTTCTGTATCCCTCTAGTCGTTGCAATTCTTCATTTCTTTGCATATAGGAAGGACATCGTCATCTTGGATAGGTGTTCTCAAACATTATGTTCTTTTGTCAAGGTGGTTTTGCTTCATCCTGTGGCTGGGTATCACTTGTCTCCGATTTCTCAGAGGTCTAGGAACTCTCTAGGGATATTATTTTGTATTTGGTATATGGCAGGAGTATCTAGGTGTGGTCGGGGGAGTGAAGTGCGCTCTATACACCAGTTTACCGGTTCTCGTTCCTGTTCTCGTCCCTTATCTTATCACTCGCTGTCTCCTGGCCGCGACGTGACTTCTTGAACCCTTCGCGCCCTTGATAATTCTTCTGAAAATGCCTCGAATGACTCCGTGCATTTGATACTGATATGTTCTGTGACAGTGATCCGGAGGAGGCAGACGCGAGCGGAATTGGCCGGAATAGGAGCTGCCAGAGGTTTGCTCCCGCCCGGGAAATAAACTTTCAGCACCAGGCCTGCTGTCTCCTCCTCTATCAGGACCGCCTTCCTGAGCTGCCCGGGCCCACCGGGCAAACGCGTCGGACCAAGCAGCAGGCAGGAAGCAGCCACGTCTTGCCGCTTCTCTCAGCAGACCACCCCTCACCTTCCCTCAGTTTCTTTCACCGACCCCAACTGAACTGACGACTGATGACCCTACTGTGGAACCCACCGACCTACTGACCTTTCCTTCCGACTGACGGTGGAGCCATCTCCTGCTCATACAAGTTTCCCACCCTCCCCTCTCTTCAACCTATCTTCCTCTTTTTTTCTCGACTCTCGCCGCTCCTTCTGCAGACTTCTCCCCGTCCACCTCCCGCCAGAGAACGATCACTATTAGGTGATCACAGCAACGCTTCTCGCTTCCCTCATTCTCGGGTTTGGCTGGGCCTCCGTATTCTTCTTCACCCTCATTTGAAAACCTTTCCATCCACCACTCTCTATAAATCAATTCCCCTCCTTCGTAGACTTCACCCCGACCTTACCTCTCCGATCGTGCACCAATCTTGCAACCGATCGAACAAAACATCACCAGTTCGTGCTTCACCAAACGAACTACCATCTACTTCCCGACCGGGAAAGCAGTAAGTGCCCCAAACCTCCAAACATCATCCTTCATGCCTCTGCCCCCGAGTCTTGCCTGCCTCGACAATAGCAACTCAAGTTACTAATCCCGTCCTTGAGCAGATCCCCGGGCCAACTTCACCACCCCCCGCCGCCGTTGATTGAGCCTGCATTCCGCACGACTACCTCAATCCTAACCTCATCGTAAGTTACCAGCCAGGCGGGACTGACGCAATACCCCGTCCCGTACCCTTCCCAGTGTTTGTCCCCAGTACTAACTTCCACTCACTAGATCATGGCTCCCTCTGCAAAGAAGGATTTGGCTGCTGCCAAAAAGACTTCGGCGGCGAATGCCAGCTCTGTCGTTCCTCTCTTGTGCACGCTTTGCGAGCACGAACCAGTCTTTACCGACACGTCTCACCTGTTGACGCACATCTCGTCGAAGGGGCATCTTGCCCACAGGCAGAAGCTGGAGCTTCGCTCTCGCCGAGATCCCGAGTCCCAACGCCTCATCACCATATATGAGGCTTGGTATGCGCGCTATGGCGTGCGGGAGCTCCTTGAGGAGCGCCAGCTGGCCAAGGACCAGGCGGAGGAGGCCGAGCTCCAGGGCCGGAAGGCTCTGAAGCGAACTCGAAAGCCCAAGGTATGTTTCCTTTCTTTGCTAACCAGTCCGAGTGATGTGTGCTAACACTAGAATTATAGGCAAAGGTGGTTGTCGACGATGAGACCAACAATATGGTCAAATCAGAGCCGCGTGGCAAGTCTCAGGAGAACGACCCTGAGGAGTATTCAGACGACGACGGCGAGGATGAGACTCCCGCCAGCAAGCGTCGGTCTGGCAGGGTGGCCAAGAAAGCCCCCCGATATGAGAGATACCTCTCAGACGAGGCAGACACTCCCGAGGAGAGTGTCGACGCCGAGACGGGGCTCATCGACCCGCTCATCGACCCCAAGCTAAACGACAAGCTGAAGGGGCCTCGATTCGACGGCATGGGAATCTGGGATGCTGCCAGCCCATCCCAACAGCGGAAGAGAAACCAGAAGAAGGACTCTTCTGTGCTCGAGGGCATGATCAGGACGTCCCAGACAGTTACACGCGACTATTATGTGTGGAACCTCAACGATGGCAGCCTGCGACTTGAACGCACTCGGGACATCTATGCCACCCCATCGGTGGATGGTAGCCCGGTATGTTAACCCCTTTGCTTCTGTTTGTTTGTTGAGCCCCGCTAACATGACCTGTCTTCAAGGAGCGAGATCTAGGTGAGGGCAACTCGGACGATAAGAAGAAGCGCGGCCGGCGTACCAAGGCTGCTTCATCGACTGCCAAGGCCAAGTCTTCTGTCACCCAGCAGAAGACGCCCGCCCTGGCCAAAGGCAAGGCTGTTGCCAAGCAGACGTCTTCGAAGAAGAAGACCGACGACACTGATGAGCTCGACCAAGACAACTATGTCGAGCCCGCGGCTGGCGCCGCACGACACACTCACGGGACTCGGGAAGACCTGTTGGCCCAGTTCAGCATCCGCCCTGGCCGTGTCGTCAACCGATCTGCACTTGGGGCCATGAGCTCCAATATCTCGTCGTCCTCGGGCCCCGCCCGCCAGCCATCCAAGAAGAGCGCGTCTAATCAGACCAGCTCTGCTACACAGTTCTCAACCAATGCCAGGAACAGGAACGCTAGCAACGATGATGACCCCCTGGCGTTTCCTCGCCGCACCACCACTACGCCGGGCAACCCCTTTTCGTACTCGCGCCACAACAACGGTGGAAATGTCAACCCCCTCCAGATCCAGCGGCCCCGCCAGACCAACTCTTTTGCCGAGAACAGTGTCCATGCCCCCGTCACTTTGAGCGAGGATTTCACCCCGGGCCCCGGTGTATCCCAGTTCCGCGTTCCGCGTATGCCCAATGGCGCGATGGGAAATACCATGGGAAATGCCGCCATGGGAAATACCTTCATGGGCAACGTTGACGATGGTATGAGTGCCCTCCAGGTTCCCATCACTGCTGGCCAGCGCATGACCAACGCAAACATGGGCGAGGGGGTCAATGGTATGGATTGGATGCATGGCAATGGGATCATCCCGCAGCATGTGGCTCGTCAGCTTGTCCAGATGGCGACCATGAATGGAACCATGGGAGCATTGACTGGCCAGCTTGGCAATGGCTTGTTCACCAACGGCCAAGCTGGACTTGGAATCATGAACAACACCCATGGCCCTGTGGGCAACGGCAATCTTGTGCCAGTCGCCAACATGGGAATCCCCATGATGGGGAATGGCAACACAAGCAACGCCAGCACGGGTAGCGGGCACTCCTTTGGGGGTCTGGACTTGTCCCCGGCCGCTCTTGCAGCTGCCCACGACTTCACCTTGGACGCCTCGGAGGATTTCGCCAACGGCCTCCCGGAAGATTTCCAGCTTTGAGCCACCAAGCTCGGCTTTGGGGCGGGCCGGTTGCCGGCGAATTCTTCACTTTCCTTTTTTCCTATGTTCATGCTGTGTGGCTTGGTAGGCGCCTCGATGGTGTCACGTACGAATTGGTCTGGAGCTTGCTCCTTCGCCTTGCCCCTCCACCACGCTCCTCAGTGGTGGTCGGATGCACCTGTGGTGCTGTTTGAGGCTGGATGATTGGGACGGTTTATGAATGAATGATGGATGATGTGATTTCTTTTACGTATTTCTCGAGGGACTATCTTCAAGCCCGGATTATGCTCTGGGCGGAATTCAACATGAAGACAAGACCATTCTCATAATAATATATACTAGCATGGAGTTTGGTCGGACGATAGCTCTATATAGGTCTCAACGACAGCAGTTTCCTTTTTTATCTTTGCGTGCAATAGTGAGAGTGTATGGTTGTCCACGTGTGGTTCATGCACCTGGAGAATGGGTTTGCCATATTGTACTTTGTCTAGTGAACTTATGTATTGACCAAACACCTAGATAAAGTAACAAACAAGGGGTATCGCCGCGCGGCGGGCTGGCTTGTGTTGATGGTTGTTTGTTTGGACGCAAGGCGTGAGACGTTTTTCAGATGGAGAGAAGTAATACGATGCTATGGTTCTTGATGAAATAGTATGTTGATCATGTTTGGTCACTGGCTCTCAATGAAATAGTATGTTGATGAACTGTTTGCTTGGCCCCTAAGACGTGAACCATTCTCAGGGGAACGGAAGCCATGTTCAATGTTGACGAGAACATACGCCGTGATTAACTTACATGCACATTTGGTTGATGCTGTATGCGGGTTATCCAGATCTAGGGATGAATTTTTTTATATCGAATATGGGTAGAAGGTAGTCGTCCATGAAAAATGAATTGCTGCTTGGTAGGTTGGTAGATCGGGTCCAGGGGCTCTTCAGGAGGGGGGTTCGATCCGAGGTGGGACGAGCATAAGGAGTATTATCTCCAATAGAATGTAAAGTGTTGGCTGTTGATTTCGCTGGTTGAGTGAGTCTGAGATCTACTTCCAATGAGGAGTTGGGAGGGGATCATATCGAATGGGATAGCTAGGTAGGTAGGTACTGGAATTGATATAACTTGCATGGTAGTGTTGTTTCATGGGATTAATGAAGGATCAACTGTACTTTAGGTTTGGTGGGCATGTTGGAGGACATTCCTGGGGGAGGAAGAAGCTACCTCGTATCTATATAATATGGAGGTACTGCGGTTTATTGTCTTGATGGAATATAGCGGTTGATGTTTGTTTGTCCTTGCTCGTCTAGTTGGTAGTTTGGTTATTTGGTCAGACGTGGGAGTTTATCAGGGGTGAGAGAAGATGTGATATAGAATATGTCATAGGGGTTGTGGTACTCATGACGGGTGAGATTTGATGGTGAGAATTTGTTTGAAGGTTGGTTAGGAGGCGGCGGTGGTCTCGGGGAGGAGAGCGAGAAAGACATAGGATATATGACTGGGATAAGGCTCATGGTTTCTCACAAAGGTTGGGATTTGATGTTGGGTTGGCTGCTTGTTTATTAAGAAAAATGATATCCTCTGGGGAGAGATATCTCGAATAGAGTACAGCACTGTGTCTCGGGTTCATCCTACATTACGAGCATTGGTGCTATTTGTTTACTTGGCTGTTTAGTTAGACGCAAGGAACCATGAGGGAGAAAGGAGGAACGATATCGAATATTGTAGCATGATATGGCCACTGGACAGGTAGGATATGAGGGAGCAGAATCGTGAAAGAGTCACGAGGATGGAACAGTACCTACATAATAACACGATCATGATTATGCCTACTAGCATGCCAGGTAGGTAAGGGGGCAGGAAGGGATGTCCTGTCCACAGCCCTAAAACGGGAGACAGAGATACTACCATGGTCCAAGTTCTTACGTCCTCGAATCTATACTCAAACAAGGCAAGAAGGGCGTCAGGCAGGTAGGCAGTCAGATATAAGCAAATAACAATAAACGTCCATACGGTAGTTATATCTACCTACCTTACATTATCTATCACTACAAAAGACAGGACCAACCAGGTCTACCCACCATCCCAGATTCCTTGTTTACCTACCTACCTGATTTTCTCCTTAAAACCCCAACATAATAACACAATAGAACATAACAGACACAACCCCCTACAACTGCTCAACACAAGCAACCAACTGTTCCAACGCCTCCCCGCCCTCCTCCCCCCCAAAAACACCCCCCATCAACCCCACCGCCCC